>Ga0256404_1000818_pt1 | contig 79925 bp, 84 predicted proteins | sample RumenRJG_01DNA_FD_185990 | JGI IMG/M metagenome (GOLD analysis project Ga0256404, IMG submission 185990) | Bovine rumen microbial communities from Lethbridge, Alberta, Canada - RJG_01 | ecosystem: Host-associated > Mammals > Digestive system > Stomach > Rumen | place: Canada: Alberta | collected...
TTCTTTGGCCCTATACAGGATCTGTTCCGGCCATGCTGGCTGGTGCGAGCATCATCGTTGTGCTGAGGAACATGGCAGCACATTATCATTGGAGTCTTCCCAGAATTGATTAATAATGCTGATCTAGAAAGGGTGAAATGAATCCTGATGAGGCAACTATACCAGTTATTGTTTTATCTGCTCGGGCAAATCATTCTTGCAGCAGGGCTTACGCTCAGCACTAAAGTGCACTTGGGTGTCTCCCCTATTTTGTCTATCGCATACTGTGCCTCCGAGATTACCGGATGCACCATTGGGGACGCTTCATTGTTCGTGTATATAGCCTGCATAGTTGCGGAGGTCATTCTTCACTTTCGTCAGGAGATTGTCCGGTCTGATAAAAAGAGAGTCATTATTTCTGACCTGCTTCAGCTACCGGTTAGTTTTCTTTTCACGCGTCTGATGGATCTGCTAAGCCATCATATACCTGATTATTCAGGTTCACTTCTCTATCGGATTCCTTTGCTGTTCCTTGCCATCTTATTTGTCGGAACCGGCGCTGCGATGACACTGGATATGAGACTCATTGCGAATCCCGCAGATGGAATTGTACAGGTCATCTCCGATGTAAGCGGTCTCCAGCTTGGACTTACAAAGAACATTGTTGACATCACCTGCGTTGCATTCACGGTTGCAGTATCATTTATCGTTGCACGAAGAATAATTGGGATCCACATAGGCACTGTTTTGGTAAGGATGAGGTCGCCAGTTCGAATCTGGCTATCAGCTCCATGAAAGTGCCTGATTTCTTTGAAATCGGGCTTTTTTCATAACTTTTTTCCCTACTTAATTTTGAGCTATATCAGTTTCCAACAAATTTCCAACAAGTTTTTTTCAATATTTTGACTTATCTCGTTTGAGCGCCTACTAATTTTTCGCCAAAGGCCAGCAAGAGATCAGCAAGCTCCGGAGATTGCATGAGCAGAGTAAGTATCTGCTCACTTTTTTCATCCTTTTTCGGCTGCGGCTTCGGTGCGGGACTGAAGAATGAAGTCTCCATCATGTTCGCCACTCTGCGTCTGTTCTCATCAAAGGTGTGGCTGTAAACCTGCGTCACCATCGCCGCCTGCGCATGACCGGTATCACCCTGGACCGCCTTGATGTCTCCCCCGCTGTACTGCAGCTTCATGGATGTGCTCAGATGACGAAGCGAGTGGAACACCACAACCGGAAGACCGTTTTCCACGACCAGTTCCTTGAAGGCTTTTGCCAACAGGCGTTCCTCGGTGGGCCGTCCATCCGGTTGAGCAATGACCATGTCGAAGTCCTGATACAGGCCGTGGAGCATTTCTTTCTGTCTGGCCTGTTCTTCCTTAAGCTCCTTCAATGCCTTAGCCACCGAATTCGGGATGTAGACATCACGGATACTGGATTCGGTCTTCGGAACTTTCAGCACCAGAGAAGTCTTGCAATCCTGCTTTGTCTCAGGGAACGTGAAATAAACATTGCTGCGCTTCTTGCTCTCCAGTGCTTGTAGTGCAGCTTTATCACTGCGTTTGAGCTCCTGGCGGATCTGAAGCACGGAGCTGTTGTCCTCCATACTCTCTTCCGTGATGTGGACATGTTTCCATTGCAGACCGAGAACCTCGCCTAAACGGAGACTGCAGCCGATGGAGAGAAGCATGCACGCCTTCAGATTCAGATCTTTACAGACTGACAGCGCCTTCTGTGCTTCTGCCGGTGACCATACTTCACGTCTCTTGACCGGTCCTCTCGGAACTTCAGCAACCAGTGCGGGATTAGATTGTATATATCCCCAACGTACCGCCTGGTTCAATGCGGAGCGCAATGTACAGTGGCATTTCTCAACAAGCGAATAGCTGATGGTTTTGGTCGTGTCCTTATGCCCCGGAAGAACCACCGCCTGCATCTGCAGCATATCGGAATAAAGCTGGTCCAAACGTAATGGAGTCAGGTCCTTCAACAGAAGGTTGCCCACTGCCGGCTTGATGTAATCATTAATCCGATGGACAGTCATGGAATAATAACTGTCGCCCCAATGCATAACCCCGTAAGAGCTCACATATTCATCCAGCAATTCTGAAACCGACTTTGGACGAATGATCTCTTTCTTTACGGGAGGTGCAAGTGTCCCTTCCTGTTTCGCCAGCTCAAGCTGCGCACAGCGAAGCTTTGCTTCTGCTTCCGAACAATACCGTTCTGTAAAGATTGTCGGATAACCCGGGACACGATAATTCACTTCCCATTTTTTCCCTTTTTTCCTTAACTTCATGATACTCCTTTCAAAGTGGCCTGATATAATCCTCCTTCCGCAAGGCACTTAAAAGGTAATATCTGCTCAGGAATATTATACCATTATTCAGCTTTAAAGGCAAGCACTAATTGAAAGAATTAATTATATATTTCTCCATTTTTCGCAAAGAAACAGCACTTATTGTGCGAAATTTATACAAGAATTCGCATCCCGGAGCTGCAGAACATCGCCCCGGTAAATGCGGATCTGACGCCCGACTTTGACCGTGGGGACAAGACCCTCACGGACGAAAGCGTAGGCTGTGTTGCGGCTGACGCGCATCAGCCTGCCAAACTCCTCCACCGTCATCATGACAGGGATATCTTCGTAAGAGGTATAGACAGGATCCGGTAACATGGCAAATTCTCCTTTCTTCTCTACTCCCCTGCGCCGTAGCGCAGACGGACCAGCTTGCTGAGCGCGCGGGCCCGGATGCGGTAGATGCGGCTGGTTTCACAGTGAAGCTCCTCTGCCAGGTCAAAGGCAACACCAACACAGTGCCTGACAATCATGCGGTCCAGTACCAGCTGCTCCTCCGGCGTCAGTTGAGCCAGGAGATTCTCAATGCGGCTGATGTGATTGGAGGTCGCGACCATACAGGACATCAGCTGCAATCGTTCTCTTTCAAGAGCTTCCCGTTTCTCTTCGGGAAGCTCTTTCTTTTTTTCATCCTCCGTGATGCCGGCGATGTCGATCCTCATCTGTCGGATTGCGGCGCGGTCGAGCGGGAGGTTGCGCAGCTCGCTGATGATCCCTTCTCTCTTCGTCATGATACTCCCTCCTTCAATGCGAGGTTGACAAGGTAGACCTTGCGGCCTTTGGCCCTCACCGCGATCTGATCATCGAGATGATGGTATCGGATGGCCTTCGCGAAGGTAGACCTGCAGCTGGCAGCATCCTTATACTCGTAGCGCGTGAAGCTCACTTCCATGACCGGCTGCGCCTTGCGAAGAAAGTCTTGCATGAGCAAAAGCGGTTTTTGCGGGCGTCCGCGATAACTGCACTGATTGGGTCTGTAATCAGTTTCAAGCAAATACACGTTAAACCTCCGTGAATATGTATAGTGTCAGATGGCAAGTAACTCTGCTTTGACTGCAGCAATTAAGGCGTCCTGCGTTCGGGACTTGTTCGCTATGGCATCGAGAATCCGCTCATCGATGGTATCCTTCGTGATGATGTGTGTGACCACGACCGTTCTCGCCTGCTGCCCCTGACGCCAGAGGCGGGCATTCACCTGCTCGTAAAGTTCCAGCGACCAGGTCAGACCGAACCAGATGATATGATGGCCGCCGGACTGCAGATTGAGCCCATGCCCGCAGGAAGCCGGATGAATCAGACCAACCTGAAGCTGCCCATTATTCCATGCATCAATGTCCGAGGGACTTGTGAGCGCCGCAAAGCAAATACCAAGTGACTTGAGACGCTGCCGGATCCGGTCCAGGTCATGTCGATACCAGTAACAGACAAGGACCGGAGAGGTCGCGGCTTCCAGCAGATCCTCCAGCGCATCCAGCTTCCGGTCATGGAAGCACAGCGGCGCGCCGCAGTCGTCATAGACGCAGCCATTGGCCAATTGAGATAACTTATTGGCCAGGGCTGCGGCATTGACGGCTGTGACGGAGTCCTTCGTCGCAGTAAGCTTCTCATCATCTCGCTTCCCTGAAGCTTCAGGAAAGCTCGCTCGTTCCGCAACTGCTCCTCTTCGACTCAAACCCACTTCGTTGGGCTTTGAGTCGAGTTCAATAATAAGGTCACGACGCAGGGTGTCATAAGCGGCGCGCTCGTCATCCGACATCTCCACCACGGTGCGGTTGAACAGCAGCTCCGGCATCGGCAGATGATCGATGGCTTTCATTGACACTGTGATGTCTCGGATCTTTTCATAGATCTGCTGCTCTGCGCCGGGACGGGGTCTGTACGAATAAATGATATTCCCGTTGCGGCGGTCCGGGGTGAAGTATGCCTCGCGGTACTGCCCGATAAAACGCCCGAGCCGCTCCCCCATATCCAGGCATCGGTACTCCGCGTAAAGATCCATCAGGCCGTTTGAGGACGGCGTGCCGGTGAGACCCACCACACGGCGAAGGCGCGGACGAAGCTTCATGAAAGCCCGGAAACGTTTGGACTGCCAGTTCTTGAAGCTGGACAGCTCATCAATGACAACCATGTCATAGTTCAGAGGGAGACCGGAGGACATCAGCCATTCCAGATTCTCCCTGTTGATGATGGTGATGTCCGCATCCTGGAGGACGGCCTCACTCCTCTCCTGCGGTGTGCCGACGGCAACAGCGTATGTGAGAGAGGACAGATGGTCCCAGTGCCGCAGTTCGTTGGGCCATGTCATGGCAGCAACGCGAAGCGGCGCGATGACCAGCACACGGGAAACCTCGAAGCGGTCATGCATGAGGCGCTCGATGGCGGTCAGGGTGATGACCGTCTTGCCGAGGCCCATGTCCAGCAGGATCGCGGCAACCGGATGCTCCAGAATGAAATCAACAGCGAAACACTGATATCCGTGAGGTCGAAATACCACGTAACACCTCCTGGATCTGAGCCGGGCTGTCAACAACATACACAGGAAAACCAAGTTCGCGAAACTTTTGGTGGACATAGAGCTGAATCTCCCTCGGCTTCTTCCCCGGCGCCTTCAGCTCGACAAATATTACACGGCCGTGTGGCGCCAGAATGATGCGGTCCGGAACGCCGGCTCTGCCCGGTGAGACAAACTTGAGACAGAGACAGCCGAGCGCTTCCGCCTGTTCACGCAGTTTCTGTTCAATTTCTTTTTCCAGCATCACAGAAATGCCTCCTCGCCGGACTGCTTGATGCGCAGCCCCAGAATGTAGATCCCTTTCTTGCGTTTGTGACGTGCGAATCCGCGCTGCTCCAGGGAACTGTAGAATTCCGTCGTGCTGCGGGTGAATTCCGCTGTGCGTGCGCAATAGGCGCGGTAGGTCGAATAGAGCTCGCCGGACTTTTCCTCAAAGCCCTCGCCGGTCTCGCAACACTCCTCCAGAAAGTGCGTCATCCAGTCGTTGTCGTCCTTGTACTTCGCGATCGCATCCGAAACGCAGCGCGGCAACGTCAGCTTGAAATCGTTGGCAATGACCTTTTCCGCTCCCTCGATGATCCACGCGGTGATGGCAGGACCGCAGTGATCCAGCAGATACCTGGTGTAGTTCTTGATCTCGGAATCACCCCGGATGGTCGCCCCGAAGGGAATGACGATCAGCCGACGCCAGATCCCGGTGTCCATCGCCCCAACGCGCGGCAGATGGTTGGTGTATAAAACGAGCGTGTGGGATGGGCGGAACTTGAAAGGATCCTTGAACTTTTTCTCTGCGGCGATCTCATCCGTGGAGCAGAGCTGTTTCACGATCGACGTTGAGAGGCGCATCCCCTCTTCCAGCTCCGCCGCGATCAGGATGCGCTTGCCCTTGACCTCCGCAAGTTCCGGCTTCACGTTGCGTCGGCAACCGACGGTCAGCGCGTCGGCGGAAATCATGCCGCTGTAGTCGCCCATTGCCCCGGCGATGGCGTTCCAGAAGGTGCTCTTGCCGTTGCTGCCGGTACCGTAGGAAATCAGGATGGCCTCCTGGAAAACCTCGCCTACGGCACAGAGCCCGACGGTCTGCTGAACATAATCGATCAGTTCGGCATCATCCTGAAAGATCCGCCTGACGGAATCCAGCCACAGCTCTTTGCCCTCATCACCCGGGGCGTAGGCCGTGACCATGGTGAGGTAATCCGCCGGGTCATGATCCCGTCTTCCTTTCAAACCCTCCCGGAGATCATAGGTGCCGTCCGGACAGTTCAGCTGGAAGCCGTCGCTGTCCAGATCGCCGGTGCTGAGCTCGACCATGGGCTTCACCGCCTGCAGGGCGGACATGATGTACTTGATGTCACGGCGCTTCATCACAAATGCGAGATAGGTCTGTGCGGAGAGCAGAGCGGCATAGGCAACAACCTGATCGGGAGGAATGCTGCGCTCCAGCGCCTTGCCGCCGGCACGGAGCAGCGACTCGCTTACGCCGGCGTCCATCAAAGATTGCATGGCATTGGAGACCGCGTTCTGCGCATCCGCCAGCTGACGGTCGAGGAAGGACTCGGCAAGGCCGACAGCCTTCTGTTTGGACTCGACCCAGCGGATGCCGTTGTAACAGAGAAAATCCGTGCCGTCGGTGTAGACGAGCTCACTGCCGCAGTCCAGCGCCAGCACCTTTGCCTGACCGATGTCAGAGAAATCTTCCGGTTTCAGGGATGCGCCGTAGAGCTCCGGCGGGATGTAGCCCGGCTGGGACTGCACTTTGTCGGCGAAACGTCCGGCGCTTCTCCAGATAGCGGCGAGCTCGGTCTCCTCCAGAGGGGGCGCGCAGCGCTCCGCCTGATCGAGAAACAGACGGTAGGCCTCTTCCGTCACACCGTAGCGCTTGACGAGCTTGCCGGCGGTGCGGGAGAGCGTGGCGTTTCGGCGCCCCTCGGGGATGGACTCGTCCGTCTGCGCAAGCCGGAGCAGCCGGTCAACGGTGGACGTGCCCTCGTGCCAGATGACACCGGCGGTCTCGCAGCCGAAGAGGAATCGGCCTGCATCCAGGGCATTCCCGTCAAAGAAGGGGTACTGCCTGTAGAGCTCGCGCTTCATGGCGGCATAGCTTGCCGGATCGTTCTCGGGATGGATTGGAAAATACACATGAAAGCGCGGACAGGGTCCCTTCTCCCCTTTCTGCTTCATGTGGTTCCGGCTGAAAACCAGAGCATAATTCAGATCCGGGAACAGCTCGGCGATTTTCTCCGGTGTGATCCAGTCGGATGGCGCATCGGCCTGCTCGTTATCCACATCCATGCTGATGACGTCAGAGACCTTGTAATTGGAAATACTCCTGCGGTTCTCCATATACTCCGCGCAGACGTGGTCAAATGCCACCGCTGCACGGAGCTGTTCTTTATCTGTGATCCAGACGCGATGCGGATAGAAACAGTTCTTCCGGTCGCCGACCGTGTCAGATGTATAAAGGGTAAAGTTCAAACAAAGCTACCTCCTGATTTATGATTTACGGGAAACAGTTCCCTCAACGAAGTCCAGTTCATACAAAAAACGATGATTTTTTCTGAAAATAATATCCCCCCGGGGGGCTTCAACAGTAAATAAATGCGTGTTATGCTGAGAACATCTCAATAAAAATCAAAAAGAAGGAGAACAACCATGAAAAGAATGAATCAATTATTGACACTGCTTCTTGCTGTTCTGATGATGACAGCCATGTTTACCGGAGCAGGAATTACGGCGTCAGCTGATGGTGCACGTACCATCGTCGACATGCGCGGAGTTACGGTCGAACTGCCGGATTCTCTTGATCGCATCGCCATTATTGACAAGGGCTTCCTGGTTCAGACAATGACGGCTTTGGGTGTAGAGGACAGAATTGTTGCCTCTGGCGATGTGATTCAGGGAGCAACAGAAGCGACCGCAAGAGACAGTCTTTATCTTTGCCCGAAACTGCTTGAACTGCCGCAGATAGGATATCCCACGGCGGCTGTGGACTATGAGACCCTGGTGGCTGCCGATCCAGATCTGGTGATTCTGCGCAATTCCGAGTACATTAAGGACAGCGAAATCACAGCTGAAGCAATTGAAAAAATTGAAAACGAGTTGAAGATTCCTCTGGTTGTAGTCAACGGCCCCGGATGCTATGATGAAGTTAAACTGGAAACTCAGTATGAAGGTATCCGTCTGATGGGCGAACTCTTTGAGAAGCAGGATCGCGCGGAAGAGATCATTGCCCTGATGAGCGATACCATCAAGATGATTCAGGAGCGCACATCCGGTATTGCTGAGGAGGACAAGCCCACAGTCATGTATATCGGCGGCTTGAACGGTCAGGAACTCACCGGTACGGTTTGGGGTGCCAATTACGGGGATGCGAAGTTTGGAGAAGAAATAGCAAATATCAAGAATGTCCATCCCGTACATGAACCGATCCGTAAGGTCTCTGCGGAACAACTGATCGCTCTGAATCCGGATAAAATTATACTCTGCACGGTTTCTCCTGCACCGCAGGTCTTCCTTTCTGATGCACTTTATGCTCCGATCGCCGACATCACAGCAGTGAAAAACGGCGATGTGACCTCGATCGGCCTTCTCACATGGTGGGGCGATTTCCGGCTGGAAGTTCCGACTATCATGCTAATTTCCGCCAAGGGGGTATATCCTGATCAGTTTTCGGATATCGATGTAGGCGATTGGCTTAATGATTATCACATGGCGCTTTACGATCTGACTGAAGAACAGGCACAGCAACTCAAGGTCACCCAACAGCTTGACTGGATGGATGAGGCCGGTTTCTAATGATTCCAAATTACGCGGAGATCTGGCGGGACAGTTTCAAAGACGGCAACGGTTCCATGGAGCTGTATCAGGAAGAGGAAACTGCCAAATCCTATGATGCCTCCGCTACAATCTGGCAGGACGGCTACGCCAGGACTGAGGACCTGCCCTGTGCCCCCGGAGACCGCGTGCTGGACATAGGCTGTGGCCCCGGAGTGTTGTCAGTACCGTTGGCGGAACGCGGTTGTGATGTCACGGTTGTTGAACCCTCCACGGCAATGCTGCGGCTGCTTTCTGAGCATTGCTGTGAGAAGGGATTGCATATCTCGCAAATACACAGCACCTGGGAAGACGCCGTTCTGCCGGATGACATCAGTTACGACTATGTCATTGCCTCTTATTCTCTGGGGATGAGTGACATCGAAGCAGCATTGAAAAAGATGAATGACGTTGCCGGAAAAAGAGTATTTCTGTACTGGTTTTGTGGCATAACAGGTTGGGAGCGGATCACCGCTGATCTGCTCCCGAAACTGGGGCGTGGAGAACAGCCATACCGCCCTAAGACGGATATCCTGTATGGTGTTCTGGCACAAATGGGCATCGCGGCTGATGTTCAATGGCTGGAAGGCACTAAATTTGATCGCACTTTCCCTGATCGCCAGGGTGCTCTGGAAGATCTTCGCAAGCGTTTCGGCGTGACCGATGGAAGACACGACGATCTTTTTGAGGACTACCTGGATCATGGAGGTGTATATCGGGCTACAGCGGACGGTTGGCTGTACATGGACAGTACCAGATATGTATGCATCTCCTGGAAACCAACAGGAAGAGCGTGAAGATTGGAAAAGCAGTGGGTAATTTGGAAGGGCTGCGAAGCAGCAATAGAAAAAAGAAGAATATGATCGTACTGGCAGGCTTCCTGCTGCTTCTGACGATGATGGTCACCATCACGCTCGGGAATCTGCATATTCCATTGAAAGATGTGGTCTCCGTTTTCTTCAGCAGGTTGGGACTTAGCACACCAAGAGAAGACCGCTTTGACACCGTTGTGTGGAATATTCGTTTTCCGCGCGTTTGCCTGGCTGCGATCAGCGGAGCACTGCTGGCTGTAGCCGGAGCCTCTTTCCAGGGGATCTTTCGGAATCCTCTGGTAGAGCCTTATATCCTGGGCATCTCTTCCGGCGCTGCCTGCGGTGCTGCGATTGGAATTGTGTTCCTTGGCGGCATTGTCTCAGTCAGCCTGCTGTCTTTTGTGTTCGCATTGACTGCAATGCTTGCAGCCTATGGAATAGCTACTCGAGCGGGACAGACACCGCTGGTGAATTTGATTCTGGCCGGCTGTGTCGTTTCGTCCGTATTCTCAGCGGTGTTAAATCTGGTAAAAACCTTTGCTTCTGACAGTAAGCTGCGCGAGATCTCCTTCTGGCTGATGGGTGGATTTTATACAGCCAAATGGAGCGATGTGCGTCTGTTAGGTACATGCGGTGCATTATGTGTACTGATTCTCTGGTCCTTAGGGTGGAAGCTGAATGTGCTGAGTATGGGAGACAGAGAAGCCAGCTCATTAGGTGTGCGTGTCGGTCTGTTAAAGATAATGGCAATTGGCACAGCAACATTTGCCACTGCAATGACTGTATCGATTGTAGGCATCGTCTCATGGGTAGGTCTGATGATTCCCCATGCATGCAGGATGCTGATCGGTGCGGATCACCGTTATCTGATTCCGTTTTCTGCCTGTCTTGGCGGATTGTTTCTGGTAATATGTGACACAGTAGCTCGAACCGCCATTATGGGAGAGATTCCGGTCAGTATCGTGACATCATTGCTTGGCGCGCCATACCTGATCTTTTTGCTGAGAAGGAATAGACAGGTAGGTGCGGAATGAGCGAAACAGATTTCAGGTTTCAGCAGATCTGCTTTTCTTATGGAGAACATGAAGTGCTTCATAACGTAAGTGCTGAGGTCGAAAGTGGAAAAATTACGGCAGTGTTCGGCCCAAACGGCTCCGGAAAAACAACTCTTCTGCGATGCCTTGCGGGATTGAGCAGACCGACTTCCGGAGAGGTTCTGGTCAATGGCCTGTCTCTATACAATATGAATCCGAAAGAAAGAAGCCGCCGTCTGGCTTACGTACCACAGGAGCATGTAGCATCCTTCGCTTATACTGTTGCTGAAGTGGTTCTGATGGGGCGCACCCCTCATCTTGGAGGGATACCCGGACCAAAAGAATCGGACTACCTTGCTGCGCAGGAGGCTCTTAACGCTGTGGGGATAGAGGATCTGGCGAACAGAGCCTTTACGGAGCTGTCAGGTGGACAACGACAGCTGGTATTAATCGCAAGAGCATTGGCGCAGGAGACACCGATCATCATCATGGATGAACCGACTTCTGCTCTGGACTTTAGAAATCAGCTTCTTGTATGGCGCAAGCTGGGAAAGATGAAGTCAGTAGGGAAAACAGTTCTTGTATGCACGCACGATCCGAATCATGTCATATGGTTTTGCGACAGCATGGTATGTCTCCAGGATGGCGTAGTAATCGCAGACGGCTCAACTGCAGAGCTGATGAACGGAGAATTGATGGAGCGGCTTTATGGTTCTGTGTGTTTGATTCGTGATGGCATGGTGATGCCCAGCTTTGGGTGAATCATTATTCCTTCCGGTACCACTCGCACTCATAGCCGTCTGCGCGCAGGTTCAGCGTGGGCATCCAGTCCGGAGCCTGGCCCATGATGTCGCAGATCTCCTGCACATCGGTGTCCGGATCCGCCTCGATGATCAGCTCATCGTGCACATGCCCGACGATGCGGTAATCCCTCAGGCGTTTCATGGCGTCTGCCAGAATATCCCGGCTGACGGCCTGCACGATGTTCTCCACGAGCTTCGGACCGTAGGTCTCCAGCTTCTCGTACTTCTTTGTGGCTCCCATTCCATTATAGGCAATGCTTTCGCCGCCGTACTGGTTTTCACAGATGCACGGCTTCACATAGCTGAGCCTCCTGCCGGAGGGAAGCCGGATGATCATCAGACCTCCGCGGCAGTCAAATTTGATGCTGTTGACCCGACCGGGCATTCGGTATTGGATCGCGTTTTTCGCAGTCACATCGATCCTCCACCAGTAGTCGACGATGTTCGGGTTCGCATCACGCCACATGTCCACAAGCGGTATGAGCTCGTCTTCCTGCAGCCCCATGTCCAGCGCTCCCATGGATTTCAAAGCACCGCCACTGCCGCCATAGCCGAGCGCGAGCTCCGCGACCTTGCCCTTCTGCCGCAGGTGTCCGTTGACGCCGTGCTTAACTACCGGCACATGGAACATCTTGGATGCGCTCTCGCAGTAGATGTCGCCCCCGTTTCGGAAGACCTCGGTGCGCCATTCCTCTCCGGCGAGATGGGCGAGGACCCTGGCTTCGATGGCGCTGAAGTCCGCCACGATGTATTTCTTCCCCGGTTCCGGGATGAAGGCAGTGCGGATCAGTTCAGACAGGACCTGCGGGACAGACGGGAAGCGATTTTCGAGGGACAGTTCATCCCCGGCTCTGGTGAGTGTTCTGGCATCCGCAAGATCCTCCAATTTGTTCTGCGGGAGATTCTGCAGCTGGATGAGCCGGCCTGCCCAGCGTCCGGTGCGGTTGGCACCGTAGAACTGGAACATACCCCTGCATCTGCCGTCTGTACAGACGGCGTTTTGCATGGCCTCGTATTTCTTCACACTGCTTTTCGCGGTCAGCAGCCGGAGCTTCAGGACTTCCATGACCTGCTCTTTCGGTGACAGAATCGGATCGTCTGATTCTTCCAGTTCTTTCAGTTTTGCAAGGACCGCCTTTTTCCCGAGGCTGTCCATCCGAATGCTGTTTTCAGCCAGATAGCGTTTCAGCTGGACGACGGAGTTCGGGTTGACCAGTCCGGTCAGCTGCCGCATCTGATGCGTCAGCTTCTGCTGTGTCATGATATTCAGCTCAATTGCCCGGATCACGAACTCCCGGTCGATCCGGATCCCGCGGTCGTTGATCTCCTGATCCAGCCAGTATTCTTCCCAGACGCTGTCTGGTACCGGATATTTCTTCAGCTTTTCCTGGATAGCAATTTCGACTTCGACGTCCCGGCGGTTGTAGTTTTTGAAAGTCTCCCATTTCTCCGGGTCATCTGAAGGAGTGTGGAAACGCTTCTCTTCTAAATCCGAAAAGAGCCCGGCGCAATGAGCCCTCTCCGAATAATAATCATCTGCAGCCTGTGAGGACGTTGGTACACAGAAGTATTTGATCAGGGCTTTTCCTTCGCTCATTTTCTGATCTTCCAGTCTGAGGACGTCGCCCACCTGTGCCAGTGAAAGCGGCAGCCCGTTGTATGCCGCCAGCACCATGGAGCATTGCCAGCCGGCTGGAGAGAGAAAATCTTTCTTTAACAGGTCCGGCCTGTTCTTCCTGAGCCATTGGCTGAGACAGACTCGTTCAAAGCTTGCATTGAAGGCATGCTTGGTGACAGAGGGATCTGTAAGGGCCGCCAGGATCTCATCAGGGATCTGTTCTCCACCCGCAATATCATAGACTTTGACCGGTCCGCCATTGACGCTGACACCGAACAGGAGAATATCGAAGTCGGGATCTTCCGCATAGCGGTAGACACCGGATTTCCCGATGTCCACCGCACTGCGTGTCTCCAAGTCAATGCTTAGAGTTTCGATTCTCATGCGAGAAAGTCGTCTTCCCCGTCGTCGAACAGGCCGGCGAAGTCATCCTCCGGCCTGCTGTGACCGCCGAGCGGCGTGCCGTCACGCAGCTTCTGGATGTTGTTCAGGCCGCAGGCGATGCCCTTGTTCCCGTTGGAATTGTAGGCATAGAAGCTGATGCTCGCCCGACCGATGATGCCGGAATACAGTTCGCTCGGATCCAGGATCGGCTGAAGATTCGCATCCACAACGCCGGGCTTCGTAACGCTGTTCGCATTGATGAAATAACTGTTGGCATAAGCCTCGTCTCCGGGACGTTCCGTGTCGCCGTCGCGGAGCGGCGTCTTCAGGGCACTCAGCGGCGGTACAACTTTTCCATTGCCCTTGAGCTTGCTCACGCCTTCCTCGTAGGCCGCCTCGATGCCAGCTTTACATTTGTCGACCGTGACATGGTCGCTCTTCGGGATGATCAGGCTGGTGCTGTACTTGGGCGTGCCGCCGCCCATCGGCGCCTTCGGTTCATTGATGTTCAGATACGAGAAGACCGTCTTCGGTCCGGTAATGACCTTCGTGGGATTGTTATTGGTTGACATAATATTCTTTACTCCTTCTCAAAATCGATTTTTGCTGTACTGTAAACAGCTCTTTTATCCGTTTCCGGTACCAGTACCGGCCTGCCCGGCGGCTTCATGACGTGGCCGCCCAGCAACTCATCAAATTTGCTCTTTCCAAGCTGCTTCGTCATCGCCGTGATGCCGAGCAGCTTTTTTTCATAGGGGTCGAAGCCTGCTGCCCGTACAATGGCGGCTACCTCCGCTTCGTCCGTGTAGCGCCGGGTACTGCGCCCTTCGACAAGCTTGAAGTGCGGGTACTCCACGCCGGCCAGTGCCTGACCGAGGGCGTAGTTTTTCACGTCCTCCGCCCAGCTGACAAGGTGGTCCACCTTCGGCAGGATCTCCGCGATCTCCTCCGGACTCAGAGTCGGCGGTTCCGCGAACTCATACTTTGCCAGTTCCGTGCTGTACTCCGCCCGCTTGCGGCAGCTTGCCTTGACCTTGCAGAACTGGCAGTGGTCGCCGGCACTGAAATCACCCAGACCCTCATAGGCGAGCTTCGCGGTCGGCGCCAGCACCTCATCCGCCCACTGCAGCAGTTTCTCCTTCGACAGCTCATAGCTGTCCACGTTCTCCCGCCTCGGCTGGAAGATCGTCAGGCGGATCCGGTCGATCCGGTACAGGTCTCCGAAGGTGTCCAGGGCGCCAAGCGCGTAGCATTTGAGCTGCGTGTTCCCGCTGCCGTCTTCACCATCTGCCCGAACCAGCACCCCGATCCCGTACTTCAGGTCGATGATATGCAGCAACCCGTCCGCCACGATCACACAGTCACCGGTGCCGAAACCATGCTCCACCCACTTGGAGAAGTCCAGTGTCTGTTCCACGCAGACGAGCGGGTTCTCCACCGCATTAACCTGTTCCAAGACGTACTGGCAGTAGGCCTCCGCCGCCTCCTGCATCTCCGCGTCATAGTACATCAGGTCTTCCGTGGGATCTCTGGTTTCCCGGCCCAGCGCCTTCTCCAGCAGATACTGGCCAAGCTCATGGGCGCTGGTACCCTGCATGGCGTAGTCGCTGGCTTTGTCCTCCTCCTGCGCGCAGAGCCTGGCTGACGGCGGACACGCCAGCCAGCGATGACTGGCACTTGCGCTAAGGTAAGCATGTTTAGCCACCGATCTTCTCCGCTTCTGCCAGCATCACCCCGAGCTCCACCGGATCCGTGATGTCCGACAGCTGCTTCGCCCCATGTGCCGTCAGCAACGCCTTGACCTCCGCCCGAAAGCCCGTGCGCGCTTTCTCCGCCAACAGGAAACGAACTTCCTCCAGAGTTGCCGTCTGCGTCGGAATACCTGTCTCTCCCACAGGTAAAGAAGAGTCTCTGCTTTCAATAACGTCTTCATCTTCATCCACCGAAGGGCACAGCCCTGTCAGTTCTTCTAGAGCATCCAGTGTGTCTCTTGCTGCCCGGATGAAATCTTCCAGTGCCAATTTTGCTTCTTTTGTCTTCGACACGATCTTGCTCCTTTCATTTGTTCTACCTGGTAAGACGCGTCTTTGCTGCCCCTGGAACAGCCTGCCCTGCAGCGGCATTGTCGGCCTGTCCTCGGGACACAACCATTTTGCCATTGATTCCGAAAATGTTTACCCAATATACTGGTTCACCCTCGACCACATGAACCAGTATACCGGTTCATGTGAAAGACTCCCCTGTTTCATGACAGGATATTGACGACGCCGTCGAGCATGGCGTTGATCATGGCAATGCACTGCGTGCGCTGGTACGGTGACAACCCGCACAGCCGGTCCTTCAGCTTCTGCATATCGCTGTCCAATGTATCTGCCCTGCTCAACCTGTCCGGAAGAAGGTCGTTGGGTGACGCCTGCAGCGTCTCACAGACAGAGATGAGCTTGCTGATTCCGAAGTCCGACTCGCCGCGCTCCATCGCGCCGACCGTATTCTTGTTCACGCCGATGTCAACAGCCAGTTCGATCTGGGACAGGCCCTGCCGCTCCCGCAGCTTCGCTATCTCAAGCCCGACGACCTGATGGTCCTTGGATATTGCGCTCATCTCTGTTCACCTCCTCCGCGCAGAAATAAAAAAGCCGGACACGATGATCCGTCGACTCAAAAAAGTCGCTGGAATCAAAGTGTCCGGCCATTCGGTGCCGCTGGGGATCAAATCCCCATGCCCATATCCGGTACCCCTGTCAGTCAGTGTATCTGACCGCAGGTCAATTCAATTTGTATAAAACTCAGCCGCGATAGCCGAGATTGTAATATGTCGGCTGATAACACTGCAGCCTCTTTCTGCGGAGCGCGAGATTAATACGCACCCTCGTACCGCATCGCGGGCACTTCATCTCCACATAACCTGTGGCCAGACTGATCTTATCAAACAGGCGCTGACCACACACGGGGCATTTCTTGACAACCCGAATATCATTCTCCATCACACAGCTTCCTCCTCATCCATCCAGATATCAATCATCACATTGGAGCACGCTCTCTGGTCCATGCCCAGCAGGCCCAGCAGCCGGAGCCGATACGCCATCGCCTGACGGGACACGCCCATCATCTCACAGAGGCCGACGAAGCCGGCATAATCCTTTTTTCGCCAGACGGGATTCAGAACTTCAATCCCATTCGGAAAGCCGGCCAGAGCCAGATTCCGGCGGACCAGATCCTCGGGCATCAGGAGCTCAGAGGCCAGAACGTCCATCTGCCACTCCTCCCAGTCATAGGCTCCGCCCCTCGTTCGAAGTGGATGGGACAGACAGGCCAGCGCCTTACGAGTGGCCGGGCTGTCGCCATAGCTCTCCGGATAAAGCCGGTGGAGCACATGATGCGCGCACTCATGCCCGATCGTGAAATTCATGCGTCCGTGCCCGAACGCCTGATAAAACAAATCCTGCTCAATCAGGATCGTGGATCCGTCCAGGACGCAGGGACCATGCGTCTCCCGGTCCGGGAGAACGACCTCCAGTTCCCCATAGCTGGTAAGCCCAAGGAGGTCCCCGTCTGCAGAAAGATGACGGTAGCGAAGCTTCAGCCCAAGGACCTCACGCGCCAGAAGCGACGGGTCTACAAGCCAGGGATGTTCCTGGGCAGATGGAAGCAGCCAGTACTGCCACAGGACAGGTTCCGCAGCCCTGCGCAGGTCGGCCCTCGTCATATATTTCATATTGCTCTCACCCCCCTGGCGAATTATGTAATCGGATTGTAACACACTATTTTACGTTTTTCAAGTCCTTTTAGAAAAATTTAGGACTTGTTAAAAGTATTTTAATGTGTTATCATATGAACCATGATCTTACACCATAGAATGGAGTGAATCAAATGGGCAGACGGAAAATGGAAGAGAAAAAGTCCAATGTCATCAACCTCAGCAGCGGAAAGGCAGTCGAAGCCCCTTCCCTGCCGGTGATCTGCGAACGGGTCCGCTATTACCGCACGCTCAGAAAAATGGAACAGAAAGCACTGGCCAAGGATCTCGGCATCACCGCCAACGCGGTCAGCAACTGGGAACAGGGACGCAGCCGTCCGGATGTGGCGCTGATCCCGGAACTCTGCCGGATTCTGAATGTCAGCTTTTATGAAATCTACGGTCTGGCCGATCCACGGAAATACAGTGCCAGTGAGATCCAACATATGGAAACCTATCGGAAACTCAAGCCGGGCAACCGCGGTCTGGTGGACAGCCTCATGGGAAACATGCTGCGGCTACAGAACGCGGAGAACATCCCGAACCTGATCCGTCTCCCCTTCTTCGACAAGCCCCTCGCCGCCGGCATCGGCGATCCGACGGAATTCGAGGGGCTGAGCGAGGAGATCTACCTCTATGAAAGCGACGAGTTCCGGAGAGCGGACTACGTGTTTCGGGTCAACGGCGACAGTATGGAGCCGGAATACCGGAACGGAGACCTCGTTCTGGTAGAGCGGGTCCCCAGCGGGATGAAGCTTCAAGAGGGCGAGATCGGCGCGTTCATCGTCGGAAACGAGATGTACATCAAGGAATACCGCAGAGACGGGCTCCACTCCCTGAACAGGAAATATGACGTGCTGAAGTTCGACGAGGAGCAGGCCGTCTACCTGATCGGAAAGGTGCTGACTGTGCTGGATCCGGAGAGCATTGCAAGCCAGAGCGATGTAGAAAAGTTCCAGCTGGTATACGAATAATGTGTTGCAGATATTATATTGAACCGGAAGATGTGAAGCTGAAACAGGTCGGAGACGCGACGCTGAACACGCCGCTGCACGGACGGTTCACACACAGGATGGCGAGGCCGCTAAAGACGCGGGGAGAAATCCGGCCTGAGGATCTTGCTCCGGTGATCGCGAGCAGCAGGAAAGGCCGCAAAGCCTATTATCCCATGCAGTGGGGCTTCAACATCGAAAACCGACCTGTTCTGCCGAACGCCAGAATGGAAACAGCAGCGACCAAACCACTCTTCCAGGACGCATGGAGGTCCCACCGCTGCGTAATCCCCGCATCCTGGTATTATGAGTGGGAGCACTTTCTGCGGCCGAATGGAAAGAAAGAGACCGGAGAAAAGTATTTGATCCAGCCGAAGGGCGATCGGATCACATGGCTCTGCGGTCTGTACCGCATCGAGAAGGAACTCCCCCATTTTGTCGTCCTCACACGATCCCCCAGCGAGGATATCAGCTTCATCTATGACCGGATGCCCCTGATGATCCGTGAGAAGGATATCGACGAATGGATCAACCCGGACGGCAATCCGGAAGAAATCGCCTACCGGGCTGTGACGGAGCTACATTACGAAAAGGCAAAATAATCCAGGGACATTTTCGGGACAGATCCTGCAGTATCATGGAAGCATGATAAGGAAGGTGCCGAAAATGAAGGGATTTTTCACTGTAGGCGGATTTTGCGGACAGGTTCAAACCGCCTATGTCCTGTTCTCAGACGAGACGGACTACTACGAATTCATGGAGGAAAAAGTCGCATGACAGATCTCAACACACTCTGCCCGAAAGATGAACGGGTCTGGATGACGTATTATAACCGGCAGAACGAACTCCTCTTTTTTCTGGCTTCACCGGCAGCTTCGACATCCAGTATGGCCGCACAGACGGGCGCATTCTCGCTCTATGCCGTGACGGCCGGCCCCAGGGGCGCGCAGAAAGCAAAAAAGCTTGGCCAGGGCAGCAACCCGACCGAGCTGGAGACAAAGTTCCGTGTCGCGGAAAAGATATGTGCATAATCATGGAATACCTGATCATTCTGGCGATTGTGCTCGCCCTCCTGCCCAAAAGCAGGAAAACGAAGAAGAAAAACAAAGCAAGCCGTCCGTGGTGCGATGTCAGCTACGAAGACATGATCACCTATGATCTGTTCGATGACGACTGATACAAATGTAGAATAATCAATGGCAAAAACCAAGTAATAACGGAGTGAAAGAACATGGGAACCGGATACACCTATACCTGCGGATGCAAAGCCCCGCAGCCTCTGATGATCGGTACAGGCAGACAGACAGCAAAGATCTGCTCCGACACATGGGCAGCCATGCAGGACGGCAAATACGGCGAGACGTGGAAACGCGCCGTCACCATGCACCCGAACGGCGGTCTGGACTGCAGCCAGGAAATCTACGTCTGCGACTGCGGGCACTGGGAGCGTGACACCAGGAGAACACTCTGGCAGAACGGCGACAAAAACCACTGCAAAAGCAGACTCCCGAGGAACAAGGCCGTCAAGCCCTGCTATCACGTGTGCCCTGCCTGCGGAAAACGCATGCACATTGCGAACTTCGAAAACGACCTCCTCACCTGCCCCGAATGCGGTGAGGACATGCGGGACTTCAAACCATATATCATGTGGGACTGAGAAACCGCTGCCAAAACCGGACAAAAAAGAAGCAGGAAACCCTGCTTCTTTTTGCATCAAATCAGATAACAGAACCGTTTTTATATCTCCAATGGAATCCACAAATGAAAATAGCGAGTAAAAGTAGTATTGAAATTCAGATTAACAAAGCCCAGCGTCACGGCATCCTGAGTCGGAGTCAGATGATTATCCTGAATAAACCTGTTTAAACCTGACATATCTGGAATCAGCTGGGTGTTATCAGCAGCAAAGATGGTATGAACCGCTCTGTCACAGGGAGGTACATATATGATTCTTTCTGTCGGAGACACTCCGAATCTTTCAGCATATTCTGGCAGCAAACCCAACCCGGACATGGCTTCTGTCGGTTGTTTTCCCTCCAGTATCAGGCTTATAGAATATCTCGAGGAGATTCTGGTACACGGGCCATAATTCGTCCATTCAGAAATCAGATCAATCATTTCCGAATCGTTATTCCACATATCCCCCTGATTCATGAACTCAATTCTGTAAAGCCCCGGGAACTCTGTGATTTTGCAGTTGTTCAGCAGCTCCGGTATCTGATCTATGGAAGCAGAAACCTCTTCCAGACATGCTTTTGCCCGCTGAAGTCTTTCGATTTCCTCATCGACATCCGTCATTTTCTTATGATATTTCGTATGGATCTCATCAAGGGAGCTTTCGTTAACCAGCTTTTCGACTTCCTTCAGTGTAAATCCGCTTTTCTGGTAAACCCTGCTGTAGAGAAGCATCGTAAAATCCATCACATCAAAGGAACGGATTCGTGAATTCTTTTTTACTTCAGGATATACGAGCCCTTTACCGGCATAGATTCTAACCCCCTCATCTGACATGTTCATCAGTTTCGCAATCTGATGAATCTCACCGAAGGGATGATCTTTATTCTCTCTGTATTTTTTCGAAACCGCCACTTACGGCTCACTCCTTACAGAAAATGGGAGACCTGATCAGGTCTCCCATTAGCATATCACAAATCAGTCAGAATAACCAGTTGAAATCGTTGGGATCTGGCTCTTATCTGCGATTGCGGCGTTCCTGCCGGCAATACGACCGGTAGCAAGCGCTTCGCCGACATTCCCGCCGCCGTTATACCCATGTGCATACATGCTGCCGAACTCACCAGCACTGTAGAGATGCGGAATGGCAAAGCCATCAAGATCAACCACTTCACAGTTGGCATTTCTTACCGCGCCGCCCTGGGTATTGGTCAGGGTCGGGGTCAGCTCCATTGCATAGTACGGGCCGGATTCGCTGATGGGATTCAGTGTTCTGGCCGGACGTCCGCATTCGTAGTCCTCACCCTGCTCACAGTAGAAGTTAAAGCGGCCAATTGTCTTCACAAGGTTCTCAGCCGGCACATTGATGATCTCTGCCAGCTCCTCCAAAGTGTCGGCCTTCTTGATCCAGCCCTTCTCCAGCTCAGCAGTGTTGTCATCGCTCCATGCCGCGCTGCAGATTTTGCCGGTATGGAAAGCCGCATCATCAAACACGGCATATGCCGGCAGAACAGTCATCGGCGTCTGATAGATCCCGTGTGTATACATTTTGCCGTGCCTGCTCATGGTGGCCTCATCAATGAAGCGCGTGCCATCCGGACCGACGAAGACGCAAGTCCAGGAACCGAGGGTCATCGCAAGGCTGTAGGTGAAGTAGCCCATCCTGGTCTCCGGATCATAGAAGTTCAGGTCCGGGCCGGAGGGATTATCCATGTGCCAGAGATCCGCACCGACCTTCATCGCCATGACCACGCCGTCACCGGTGTTGTAGGTCGAACCTTTCGGACGGGCATACTGGAAATGGCAGTACTGCTGCAGCATTTTCATATTGGCCTCATAGCCGCCGATGGCCATAACGACACCGTTGTTGGCCTTAACTCTGGTTTCCTTGCCGTCGATGACTACCACAACACCTTGGATCTCTTTGGTTTCCTTATCCTGAATCAGTTCCTTTGCAGGAGCTTCATACATAACCGTAATGTTATCGGTTGCCTCGATTTTGGGCATAAGCAGGCCAAGAAGCTTACCGACTGAACGCTCGCCATCAATCAGCCAGCAGCGCATAGTGTCAGAATCCTCAACTTCCGGGAACTCGGGATACATCAACTCCTGAAGGTCCATATCGGGGTCGATGTTCTCGTGCAGCCAGTTCCCATTCTCGCACATTTCAGCAACCGTGGCGCGAACCAGATCCTCGTCATAATCAAATCCGCCCTGGATGCGTCCCAGATATGCGACAGCACGATCGACATCAGTCGGATCCAGAATCTGCTGGCCGCAAACGCGGGAATTGCCGCCCGCTGCACTCTGCGGTGACTTCTCGAGCATCAGAACTTTACCGCCGGCTTTCGCTGCTTCGATAGCAGCAGAGCATCCGGCAAAGCCTCTGCCGATCACAACAACATCATATTCTTGGTCGAAGGACTGGGTCTCTCCGTCTGCAAGAGCCGCCACCGATCCGAGGCTCGTCGCCGCAATTGCTGCCGCCGAAGTGGCAATTGCACCTTTCAGGAACTGTCTTCTGCTGATTGTTTTTGCCATGTTAAAAATCCTCCTTAACATATGAATTTATGTCTGTAATCGGACCATAACATGTCAACCAAATTGACAGTCAATACCTATTTTCACTTTTTTTATGAGTTTACGATTTTCTGAGAACAAGTATCACCTGCTGCCCTGAAACGCCTATCAATACTGCCTTTTTCACTGCCGACATACACATCCAACACACTGCATATCACTATCACGTATGCCCGGACTGCGGGAAACGGATGCGCATTGCAGACTTCGAAAACGACCGCCTCACCTGCCCCGAATGCGGTGAGGAAATGCGGGACTTCAAGCCAGCGATCTTATGGGATTAAAAAACGAAGCACAAAAAGTAGCGAGGCCGGGAGCACTTCCCTGTCTCGTTTTCTTTACTATGACAGCCGCAGCTCTTTGAACACTATGTAATAAGCGCTAATTACATCAAAAAAGCAGGTTGAACAACCTGCAAGCTTGATCCTTGTGCACGGGTAAAAGATATGATATGATCCGGTTGGTGATGATTATGGAAGGCAAAAAGTGGACAGAGCTCTCTTACGAAGAGAAGAACCGTCAGCTGTATCTGCGGCAGAAAGAACTGCTCGACACTTTTCTCGAACATAAGGCAATCACACAGGTGCAGCATGACAAAAGCCTGCGGGATCTGACGGAAAAGATGGGCATAGAGGAGATTTGACATGGCAGATAAGGTACTTTTTGAAATAGAAGATGGTAAACTGAAAAGGTACTATGGCAACGAAGATAATGTAGTCATTCCGCATGGTGTTACGGTAATCTCAAGTAATGCGTTTGTAAATAGCCCCAAAATGACTTCCGTTATCATTCCGGACAGTGTGCAGGAAATCGGTTATGACGCATTCCGGAACTCGAATATTGCTTCCATCACGATCCCGGACAGCGTGATAAGAATCAGAGAACGCGCTTTTTGGGGCTGCAAGGGGCTTGCCGACAAGAATGGATTTGTTATCGTCAAAGATAAGCTCTATTCCTATCATGGGACATCCGCTTCGGTCGTCATTCCGGATGGCGTAAAGGAAATCGGTGCCGAAGTATTTATGGACAAGAACATCACTTCCGTCATCATTCCAGACAGCGTGAAGATAATCGGATATAACGCATTCCGGAACTCGAACATCACTTCCATCACAATCCCGGACAGTGTAGAAGTAATAGATAAAGAAGCTTTTTGTCACACGGGCATACTATCTGTCACCATCCCGGGTAGCATAAAGAGAATAGGAACTGAAGCATTCGCTGCCTGCAAGAACCTGACTACGGTTGTCATATCTGATGGCGTGACAGAAATAGGAGAAGGCTCGTTCAAGTCCTGCAGCAACCTGATGTCCATCACAATCCCGGACAGTGTGAAGAGAATCGAAAAAAATGCATTCGATAGTTTAGGTCTGGCCGACAGTGACGGTTTTATTGTTTTAAGAGACACGCTCTATCACTATCACGGACGTTCCAAAGAGATCGTCATCCCGGATGGCGTGACGAGAATCGAAGAAGAGGCATTTAGCGGGCACATAGATCTGGCTTCCATCGTCATCCCGGACAGTGTGACGGTAATCGGATCCAACGCATTTTCATATTGCACAGGGTTGACCTCAATCAACATCCCGGACAGTGTGGCGGTAATCGGATCCAACGCATTTTCATATTGCACAGGGTTGACCTCAATCAACATTCCGAACAGCGTCGAGACGATTGCCTACTGCGCATTTTCAAATTGCTACAACCTGACTTCCATCGTCATCCCTGACAGTGTAACTGAAATACGATACGGGGCATTCCAAAGTTGTACTCGTCTCACTTCTGTTGAGATCGGCAACAGCGTGACCAGAATCGAAGCTGAAGCATTCCGTTCTTGCAGCAGACTGACTACGGTCACCATCCCAAACAGCGTAAATTGCATCGACAAGAATGTATTCAAAGATTGCCCGCAAGTAACGATCATCTGTCCGGAGAATTCCACGGCACACCGCTATTGCAAAGACAATCTTCTCCGTTTTCTTTTCGACTATCAGTACGAAGCGTTCCACGGTCTGCTCCCGCAGGGCGTAGAAATGCTTGCTTCCCCTTTCCTGGCGGACGAAGAGAAGCCGTTTATCTTCATCAGCTATTCGCACAAGGACCGTGATACAGTTCTGGAAATCATCAAGGATCTGTATGAATCCGGATGGAAGATCTGGTACGATGAGGGTCTGACAATCGGGGACAAATACGATGAAACCCTGGAGGAGCACGTTAAAAACTGCTCTGCTTTCCTGCTGTTTGTCACGAAACATTCGATCAACAGCTATTATTGCAGAGAGAACGAAATCCCCTGGGCAATCAGGTACGGCAAGCCGATTATCAAGTGTGAACTTGAGGAAGGACTCGATTTTGAGGTAGAAGAGAACGCTGTTTCGGCAACTGTCACTCAAGCTGAGATCGAACCGGCTCTGGAAAATATTAGCGGACTGACCAAGGGTGAACGTCGTGAAGCCAAAGGAATTCAGGTTGTCGTAAACCCGGCGGACAGAGACGGGGCGGAAGGTGACGGATTTGCCTACTGCCTGTACACTGAGAAGAATACCGCAACCGCGAAAGCGATCATGCTCGAGGAGAGGAACAGCGGATGCACGCTCTACGACTCGGTCGAAGAAGGGCAGGACACAGAAAAGCTGCTGAATTCTGCCTGTCTGATCGTATTCCTTGATCAGGCATTTCTGGCAGATGAAACACTGACAAAGATTTTGATCGACGAATACCATGCCGGGAAAGACATAGCGATCTGCCAGCTCGAAAGCATTGGCAATGATGACCTGCCGCCGGAACTGCTCGGACTCCATAAGATGCAGTGGCTTCATTTCGGTCACGGAATCACCGCTGACATGACCACAAAGCTCATGCGACATCTCCAAAAGAGGGGATGCCGAAACAAAGCAACTCTGCCCGGATTTGTTTACGAAACCACTGATGAGGGCATTGTGATCAAACGGTATACCGGATTAGAGACGAATACGAGGATCGAGAGCGAATATGGTGGAATACCCGTTGTTGAAATCAGTTCCAAAGCGTTTGAAGGCGCCATTCATTTGAAGTCGATCGTGATCCCTGGCAGCGTAGGAAAAATCGGATCCCGGGCATTCGCGGGCTGCAGAAATCTGAATTCTGTTACGGTCGGAAACGGAGCCAGGGTAATCGAAGCGGAAGCATTTCTTGACTGCTTAAGCCTGAATTCCATCACCATTCCCGAAAGCACGAAAGTAATCGGAGCTGAGGCATTCAGTGGATGTGAAAAACTCTCCATGATCGCCATGCCGACCAGCATGACGGAAATCGGCAAATCCGCTTTTTATTCCTGTGAAAGTCTGACTTCTTTCGCCGTTCCGGACGGTATCAGGAGCATTCAAGGGACATTCTCAGGCTGTACAAACCTCATATCCGTGACGATTCCAGACAGTGTAACTGAAATCGGCGATGCAGCGTTCTCCGGGTGCACGCACCTGACATCCATCACGATCCCAAACAGTGTAACTAAAATCGGCGATGCAGCATTCTCCGGGTGCACGCATCTGACATCCATCACAATCCCAAACAGTGTAACCGAAATCAGCGATGCAGCGTTCTATTCGTGTAAAGGCCTGACATCCATCACGATCCCAGACAGTATAACTGAAATCAAAGAAAGTGTTTTCCGCAGCTGCACAAACCTTTCTTCCATTCGTATCCCGGATAATATACAGAGAATCGGAAGTTATGCTTTCGATAATTGCGAGAACATGGTCTCGGTCGACATATCGGACAATGTTACAGAAATCGGAGATGCCGCATTCCGTTCATGTTCTAACCTGACTTCCATCAAGCTTCCGAACGGGATCAAAAAAATCAGTGATCACATGTTAGCACACTGTTATAATCTGCCTTCCCTCACAATCCCGGACAGCGTGACAATAATCGAAGAAAACGCTTTCAGAAGTTGCGAAAAACTTTCTTCTCTCACAATCCCGGGCAGCGTAACGGATATTGAGACGGATGCATTTGAGAAATGCAAAAAGCTTACCGTAACCTGTCCACGCGGTTCTTATGCATGGAAATACTGTAAGCACAAAAAGATCCCGCTCAAAGCGTCCGGCGGACTTCTCGGCGGCCTGTTTGGGAAAAAGTGAAAAACAGAACATGAAAACGAGGCGGGGAACACTCCCCGCCTTTACTATTGTATGATCATACACAAAAGAATCAGTATTGCGGATGATCATCTTCCGTACTTCAATCATTGTTCAAATCAGATTGTGCAGTCACTGCGTACACAATCTCAGGATACAGCCGGCTCATTTTTCGTTCAGCATTTTATAATATCAGTCTTCTGTCTCATAATAGTAGGAATAATCGATCCCTTTCATAAATACTTCCCGGTCGTTGATCCTGTCTGTGAGAGCATTTGCAATCAGGTGCAGGATCGGGCTTTCATCCACAGGACTCCTCTCCATGGCATGAAGATAATCCTTCTTGTCGATCCGACTCCAGTCCACACACCGGGACAGGCTTTTTTTCAGAATCAGATCAATCCAGATTCTTGTGCTTCGACCGTTTCCTTCCATGAATGGGTGCGCAATATTCATCTCCACATATTTCGAGACAATCTCTTCCAGCGTATTTTCCGGCATCTGCTCGATTTTTTTCAGATTCTCCGGAAGGAACTGCGCGCTCGCAAAGATGAATCCCCCTTTGCTGATATTCTTTGTTCGGATCTGCCCGGCGAAATCATAAAGACCGCCGAAAAGATAGGCATGAATCTGCTGCAGCCCCCTGACTGTACCAACCTCAACCGAATGGATCAACCCGCTCTCGAACAGTTCATATGCCTTCTGCTTGCTTTTCTCGTCAACGGAGCTTCCGACGGAGGACAGCCAACGGAGGAAAACCTCTTTCTTCCCGCTGCGAATCACTGCGATGAGTGCATTCAGATCCTGCTCATCGACAACATCGGTGAGATATCGCTTCCCGTCTCTTGCCGGCAGTTTCAGTTGTTTGCAATTTGCAAACAACTGGGGATTTCTCCGTTTTACCGTTGCCCAGTAGATTCGCGGATTGGATGTCTCCGCCAAAGCCGCAATCACATCCACGGCACACATCCGCCATTTTGCTGTATCATCATCCCATACAGACCGAACAGGCAGATCATCGAAGAAGCGAATAGAAATTTTGATGTCAGTCATGTTTGATCACCACTATAGTATTCATTTTCCGATTAAGTCATGTACTTCTTGAATACATCTCTCATTGCCACTGCCACATCTATGGTATCGTTCATGAGCTGTGGATAATTCGAGTGATCGTCAAAATTGAGGCCGTCAATACAGTACTTGATTCTGGAAGCTTTTTTATTGTCCAGTCGATCCCAATCGAGTTTCATCCCCAACTTTGTTTCAATCTCTTCTCTCTTCTCGAAAAGGTGGTCAAAGAGATCCTTGCGCTCATTGATATACAGCTCCACAACAATGCATTTTGATTTGTTGACTAGATTGATGGAGATGTGCGCATTACTGGAACCGATCGCCACATCATACCAATGATCCGTTGTAGCCTTACGCGGATTAAAAGGCTTGCCTCTCTGCGTAACAATAGCATTAAACTGATCCCAGAAATAGATTCTTTCGGATTGGCTACGATTGAGGTCACCATCCACGGCTTTCTTACTCCGCTTCACGAAATCGTTCGGTTTCTCAACCACTTCAAATTTTGGTGCCGGGACGGAGTCCCCGATTTTATATGCATGTATTTCAATCAGGAAGAAATTGATATCGGCAACTGTATTGTTATTCAGCCACTCTACTGCAGCCCGATGCTCTTCCTTGGCTTCCGTAACAATCCATACAACGACTTTGGCATCTAAGCCAGATGCATACGTAATGATCTTCCCCAGATGATCGTGATTCGTGCCTTCCAGTTGGTTCTCCACTATCACGGTGATGCCGGAAGTCTCATCTTTAGCCACAATATCACACCGATATGGACCAACATATACTTCTTTATCGATATCGACCAGAGTCAGACCCAGAATCTCATTGAGATACTCAATATTATCTTCTTTTGCAAGCCAATTGGAAAAGTCATACTGCTCGTGTTTCCACAAATCCCTCACATCAACTTCTGCAAGTTTTCCTATAGAAGACATATGCCCACCTCCCTACATCAATTATCAACTATTCATAGATTATTTTCATACTCCTGCGGTTCTTCTGCGGCGAGAAGATAGGTTTCGGAAAGCTCCTGATCATATACCGTCTCTTTTGGCTTTTCCTCTTCCTCCGCGGTGAAGCCGGTGCCTACACCGAAATACTTCTCGAAGAAGGCGCGGAGCTTGTCAATGACAGTCTGCTTCTTCGCCGCTCTGCCGGAGCCGCCGAAGCGGGACACCGGCGGCAGGAGCTTATCAATATCCGTTCCGCTCGTTTTGACTTCGCCGTCACGAAATGCATTCTCCAGAAATGCACGGGTCTCCTCGGGCTTCAGCTTTTCTTCCCGAATCAGTGTATCCAGATCCGCATCACGCTGTTGTGCGACAAAGCTGTTCCACCCGGCCAACACATCATCCACATCGTTGACACCAGCAATGAAGGCCTCGATAAGCTGCTTCTTGCTCCGCAGTTCTGGGCTTGCATCCACAGCCTTCTGGATTGTAATGAGGACTTCCTTATCCTCGCAGTGGGTGTCATGATACTTCTTGACCAGCATGAGGATGTAATCAATATTGATCTCGATCTGCTTGATGAGCTCAATCTCAAAAACGATATCGTCGGTGATATCCGTACTCTCGCCGCGCTCCCGTTTCCGTTTCCACTCGTCGCGCAGATCCTGGTACCGGCCGAGATAATCCTGTAAATCCCGCTCGGAAATCAGCTCCTTACCCGCAAAGTCATCAAAAGAGACCAGCAGGTTCCGCATCCGGAGGATGGCCCCGAAGAGAGAAATGAATTCTTTCTGATTCTGTTCTCCGATGATCTGCGCATCGGTCAGAGGATACTTCGCGCACAGATCGTTCACCAGGTCCACATAACCAGGTGCGCGTTCTCCATTCACGGAAAGATAGCCATAGTAATAGTCGCTGAAGGTCTTCATCAGAACGATGCCTCCGGCATTTTTATCGCCGAAAAGCGCAATGGCTGTATCCACCCGCTGCTGCAGGTTGCGGAAGCAGACGATATTGCCAAAGGTCTTTATGCTGTTGAGAATCCGGTTCGTCCGGCTGAAAGCCTGAATCAGGCCGTGCATCTTCAGATTTTTATCCACCCAGAGAGTATTGAGCGTTGTAGCATCGAATCCTGTGAGGAACATGTTGACCACGATCAGGAGGTCTAGCTCCCGGTTCTTCATCCGGAGAGAAACGTCCTTATAATAACTCTGGAAACGATCGCCGTCGGTGGAATAATTCGTATGGAACATGGTGTTGTAATCCTGAATCGCCAGTTCCAGGAAATCCCGCGCAGTCTTGTCGAGGCGGGAGGTGTCCTCCGGGTTCTCCTCATCCAGAATCCCGTCGATCTCCTCTTCGTTCGCTCCATAACTGTAGATGACGGCAACTTTCAGATTCTTCGTCGGGTCCTTCTCCATGATCCTGCGGAACTCGTCATAATACATCTTCGCCATCGGTACCGAAGCAACCGCAAAGATGGAATTAAAACCACTTAGGCGCTGTTTTCTCTTGATCTCCTCAACCTTTCCCCGGTCCGCGGAAGCAACCTCTGAGATATTCGTCAGAGTATTATACACATAGGTCTTGTTGCCGCGGTAGGTTTTCTGATCGAAATGATCCAGAATGTAATTTGCCACCAGGGAGATGCGTTCCGGCGCTTCGAATGCCTTTTTCCGGTCGATATCCCAGACCTCTTCGTCATCGATATCACTATCCTTGTCCATCGTCTTGATATAATCCACACGGAACGGAAGGACATTCTTATCATTGATGGCATCGACGATGGTATAGGTATGAAGCTGGTCGCCGAAGGTCTGCTCGGTCGTGGCATAGTGCGGATTGCGCACACTGCTGCCTGCATTCACCGGGAAGATCGGCGTGCCGGTGAACCCAAACATATAGTATTTCTTGAAATACTTGACGATGGCGGCATGCATGTCGCCGAACTGGCTGCGGTGGCACTCATCGAAGATGATGACCACCTGCTTGTCATAGACCGCATGACCGGCATTCTTCTTGATGAAGGTGGAGAGCTTCTGAATCGTGGTGATGATGATCCGCGCTTTGGGATCAGAAAGCTGGCGTTCCAGAACCTTTGTAGAGGTATTGCTGTTGGCAGCGCCCTTCTCAAAGCGGTCATACTCCTTCATGGTCTGGTAATCCAGATCCTTGCGGTCCACGACAAAGAGCACTTTGTCAATGAACGGCAGTTGAGAGGCAATCCGGGCCGTCTTGAAGGAAGTCAGGGTCTTTCCGGAACCGGTCGTGTGCCAGATGTAACCGCCGGCGGCGATGCTGCCGTACTTTTTATAGTTATTGGCAATCTCGATCCGATTGATGATTCGCTCGGTCGCCGTGATCTGATACGGACGCATGACCAGGAGCAGATCCTCTGACGTGAATACACAGTACTTCGTCAGAACATTCAGGATCGTATGCCTTGCAAAAAAAGTGCGGGTAAAGTCCACAAGATCCGGGATCACGCGGTTCTCTGAATCCGCCCAGAAGGACGTGAACTCAAAGCTGTTGCTGGTCTTCTCCTTCTTCGTCTGTCCGCTCTGCGCATCCTTAATCGCATTCCTGCGGGTACTGTTGGAATAATACTTTGTATTCGTACCGTTGGAAATGACAAAGAGCTGCACATACTCATAGAGGCCACAACCCGCCCAGAAGGAATCACGCTGATAACGGTCGATCTGATTGAACGCCTCACGGATGGGCACACCCCTGCGTTTGAGTTCCACATGCACCAATGGCAGACCATTAACCAGAATCGCAACATCATAGCGGTTGTCATGGCGGGCGCCCAGATCCTGTGAAACGGCATACTGATTGATGACCTGCAAGGAGTTGTTATGCACATTCTTTTTATCGATGAGGGTGATGTTCTTCGACATGCCATCATCCCGCTTCAGGACCTGGACATTGTCCTCCTGGATCTTCCGGGTTTTCTCCACGATATGCTCGTTGGGATTGGCGATGACCCCTTTGAAAAAACGGTCCCACTCGGAATCCGAGAACTGATAGGAATTCAGCCGCTCCAGCTGGGCGCGGAGATTCGCAACCAGATCATCCTCGGTGTGAATGGGCAGATAAGTATAACCCTGCTCACCGAGCATGCGGATGAACTCCTGCTCCAGCGCCGCCTCGCTCTGATAGGCATCGGAACGCGCAGCCACAGGAGTGTAGGAGGTCACAACCGTATTTTCACTTGTCTGGGCAACAATATTGAAGTAAGGCATATTTATTACTCCGTTATAGAATACGATCTATTGAAAGAAGCCTCTTTTTCTCTTCGTCCTCTGCCCGATCTTTTCTCGCTTCTTCAATCAACCGGATATCTTCTTTGCTAAATGGATATTTGGACAGCACCATTTGCCCGGCAATATATGCAATCTCTTTGTTTATCCCACAGACATCATTCTCTGTAATCGGGATCAGGCAATTCTTTTTCGTAGGATCAATCTCACCCGGCTCTGAAAAAATCAGCACACAGTTTGAATTAACCGGGAACCAGAGTCTTTTGAAAGAAAACATTCCTTCAGCTGAATTCCGAATTCCGCACATGGCATGTTCTGACGTAAACAGTCGATCAGATTCCGCATACCCAACTGTTAGTACTTTGGATTTAAGTAAAGAGAAGAAATGCAAAAAAGCATTAAACTCTCCTCTTTCCAGTTTCTTGAAAAAAGGAAGACAAAAGGCAATAGCAATATTTTTTGCTTCTTCTGATGATAATTGTCCCGACAGTCCGTCCAGCAGAACATCCCTAATTCCGTTAAGCATAAACGGACTACGCATCATCTGAAGTGCAGTGAAGAACATCCAGAAATCTTTTTCCTCTTTTGTAAGAAAACAGCTAATCTTATAATTCTCCTTGACAGTCGCTTTGCGCAACAGATTTCTTCTATAATCTGCAAACTGTCCTTCGTAACCACACAGGACATCTTCAATATAATTGATATTGATGATTTCACCGGCTTGATCTCTGACCTCGTACAGGTACTGTTCTCTACAAACAGACTCTATACTGACGGGTTTTTCTATTGCTTCTCTTTTCGCATAATTGTATTCGTAAATTGAAGCAGAATCCTTTGAAAAGCCACTCAGATATATTTGTGGTACGTAATGTTGTTTCTTTGTTGGCTGCTTTATCGGCATATACCGCACCTATTTATTGTACTACTTTCTCTTTGAATGTCAGCATCTTATCCCTGTAATACTCATACTGCTTCTGACGAGCAGCAATCTCGGCAGGAAGGCCTAAAGAAATATCATTGCATAAGGTGTCAAAACGGTCAAGGATGGATACTATTCTTTCTTGTTCTCTAATTGGGATTATCGGAACAGGAATTTTAGATAGCTTTGGACCACTTGTTGTTGCTCTTGTCGTAAATGACGCATATCTTACAATGTTGTCTCGTACTTTTTTTGTTGAAAAATAATATGAGCAAAACTTAGGCAAGAGTAAATCTGATAAAGGTCTTGCTCTAAGGACAAAACCGCTGAATGTACAGTCCGGGATTTCCTCTATAATTGTACTCGACATACCAATATCTTCTTTTGTTTCAGAAGTTCTTGTAAAGAATACATCCCCTTTTCTCACTCTATATCGCTCAATTTCTTCCGGTGTGAGAGTAACCTTACCCTTCAACATTTCTGCGGTTAAGTACCGTTTGTTATATACATCCGTAAAATTCACAATTGGTGTGCCTTTTCCAAATGCGCTCTTCTCCTTATTTAAGCCATTCTTCACTTCGAACAATTCACCAAACTGGACGACTTGAATTGGCTCTAATTTGTTAATGTCGAGTAACCGATTCAGATAATACTCATACTGTTTTTTTCGCGCTGTAAGCTCTGCTGTAAGCTCTGCTGTAAGCTCTGCTGTAAGTTCTGTGAAATGATCCAGAATACGGACGATCTCTTGTTGGACAAGAAGAGGTGGGACAGGAATACTTACTCCTTTCAATGTATCTGGCGTTACTTCAATTACTTTTGTGCCGTGAGCAAGTTTCTGCTTCTGTGAGAAAAACATGGAAGAATGAAAATAATATGCCAAATACTTTGCATTTTGTTCATGATGAATAATAGCAGTATGTCCACTTACTGCTACAGGTTCCTCTCCAAGCCAAACTACACATTTACAAACGTCTTCGATATTCTCACTTGTAACGGCCATGACAATATCATTTTTAACAGCCATTTTCTGTCGCTTCGCAACGTCTTCGCTAATATAAGAAAGAGCTTGATCCGTGAACAGTCCGAAGCGTGTATAAATCTGCCCATAGTGAATACAAGGAACCCCGGATACACAAAAATCTTTTTTCTGTAGATTTCCTCCACGGGCTATTGAAGCAATATCTCCCAGCTTCTTATACTCCACCCCATCCGGGCAGAGCTCGGCAATTAGTTCATCCAGTCTGCTCATGGTCTCAACCCTCGATCTCCGCGATGATCTGACGGATCGCGGCACGGAGCTCATCCTCACGCTTCACGATCTCCTCGATCTCGGCGTTCAGCTTCACTATATTCACTGCCTCGCGGGTGTCCTCGGCCTCTACATAGGTGGAGACAGAAAGATTATAGTCATTCTGCTCGACCTCATCAAAGGACGCCAGATGGGAAAAATGCGGGACTTCTTCCTTCTTCGCATAGGTATCGACAATCCGGGCGATATTCTCCGGCGTCAGCTTGTTGTTATTCGTGACCTTGACGCACTCCTTGGTCGCATCGATGAAGAGCACACTGCTGTCGGACTTGCCTTTCTTCAGCACCATGATGCAGGTGGCAATGGAGGTTCCGAAGAAGAGATTGCTGGGCAGTTGGATCACACAATCAACGAAGTTGTTGTTGATCAGGTACTTCCGGATCTTCTGCTCCGCACCGCCGCGGTACATGATGCCCGGGAAGCAGACAATTGCCGCCGTGCCGTTGGAGGAAAGCCAGCTCAGCGCATGCATAATGAAGGCCATGTCAGCCTTGCTCTTCGGAGCCAGGACACCGGCCGGGGCAAAACGCGGGTCGTTAATGAGGAGCGGGTTGTCGTCTCCGGCCCACTTGATGGAGTACGGCGGATTCGAGACTATCAGCTCAAAGGGCTCGTCATCCCAGTGCTGCGGATTGGTCAGGGTATCTTCACAGGCGATGGAGAACTTATCAAAGCCAATCTCATGGAGGAACATGTTGATACGGCAAAGGTTATAGGTCGTGATGTTGATCTCCTGGCCGAAGAAGCCGTTCTGGACACCGTCCTTGCCGAGTACCTGGACCGCTTTCAGAAGCAGAGAGCCGGAACCGCAGGCGGGGTCATAGACCTTGTTGATCTTTGTCTTCCCTACCGTGCCCAGCTGGGTCAGCAGCTCGGAGACATCGGCGGGCGTGAAGAACTCGCCGCCGGACTTGCCGGCGTTGGAGGCATACATGGTCATGAGGTATTCATAGGCATCACCGAAGGCGTCGATGTCATGGTCCTTCACGGAGCCGAGATTCATCATGGCGACGCCGTCGAGCAGCTTCACCAGGCGTTCATTCCTCTTGGCGACCGTGCTGCCCAGCTTGTTGCTGTTGACGTCGAAATCATCGAACAAGCCGGCGAAGCTGTTTTCGGACTCGCTGCCCTTGGCGGAACCCTCAATGTTCCGGAATACCCGCTCCAGGGTCTCGTTCAGGTTTGGGTCGTTCGGAGCATTCCTGCGGACATTCTCAAACAGCTCGCTCGGTGGGATGAAGAAGCCTTTCTCCTGGATCAGATCGTCACGGGCTTCCTCGGCATCGGTGTCAGAGAGGCGGGCATAATCGAAGTCGTCATTGCCGGCGTCAATCTCGCCCTGGTTGATGTAGGCGGTGAGGTCCTCGGAGATATAGCGATAGAACATGGTGCCGAGGACATAGTTCTTGAAGTCCCAGCCGTCCACAGCGCCGCGCAGCTCATCCGCGATCGCCCATATGGCACGATGCACTTCTTCCCTCTCTCGTTCTTTTTTGTTGTCAACAGCCATAGGTCACGACCCCCGCTCTTTGTGTTTTTGATATTAGATTAGTATATCATAAAAGAATCATCAGTGGTAGTATCTGATTTTTGGAAATATTAGGATACATTCGGATAAACCACATACCACACGGGACTTACTAGCAACGTGAGGCCGGGAAGTGCTCCCGGCCTCATTATCATTTCCATATCTGCATTCTTTATCAGTCAAAGGATATTGGGCTTTGTATATCATCATTGGCGTTTATCTTTGAACCCTGCCTGATGCATTACCTGCTACAAGTCTCTCAGCTTCCTCAACTGTCGCTAAATTAAAATCATTCTCTATCGAATGCTTCAAGCAGGAAGCTGCAGCTGCAAATTCTACGGCGTGCTGCGCTTCATAATGATTATAAAGTGCATATATTAACCCTGCTGTGAAACTATCACCACCGCCAACACGATTAACAATATGGATTTCATACTTTTTGGAAAAGAAAGCATTTGTCCCATCAAAAAGGAGTGCTGACCAGCCATTATCCGAGGCCGAATGACTTTCCCTCAGCGTAATGGCAACCTGTTTCACGCCATATTCTTTACATATATTCTGTGCAACTTCAATATACCCTTCCCGATTAAGCTTTCCTGTCTCAACATCCGTCCCTTTGCTCTTAATTCCAAGTACCTTCTCTGCATCTTCTTCATTGGCTACCAGGACATCCACATATTTGACCAGTTCTTTCATAACAAGGCCTGCTTTTTCCTGGCTCCAGAGTTTCTTGCGGTAGTTCAGATCGCAGGAAATGGTAATACCTTTTTCCTTTGCTTTTTTACACGCTTCAAGGCACAGTGCAGCATCGCTGTCTGAAAGAGCTGCTGTAATACCAGTAAAATGGAACCAGTCTGCACCATCAAATATGCTGTCCCAATCAAAATCTCCCAGAGAAGCCGTTGCTATTGAAGTATGCTTTCTGTCGTATACCACGGAAGAAGGCCTCTGTGATGCACCTTTTTCAGTATAGATAACACCTATCCTCTCTCCGCCGAACACGATTTTTTCAGTACCAACACCAAATCTACGCAGACAGTTGATAGCACACTGGCTGATCGGATTCTCTGGCAAACGGGTTACAAATTCAGTTTTTAAACCGAATGTACTTAATGAAACCAAAACATTTGCTTCAGCGCCTGTATAATTCACATCAAAATCATCCGCCTGAACGAAGCGAAGATAGCCTTTCGGCGCTAAACTAACCAGTAAATCACCAAAACCAACAATTGTTCCCATCCGCAACACTCCCTAAACTACATGAACTGCAAAGCCGCCAATCTCGTCCTTCAAATAGAAAATAGTCATTTCACCACTGGCATTTCTCTGAATGCTTTCCTCATTAATCTCCACACCCAGCGATTTGAGATAATGATATGCTCTATTGATATTGTTGCTCTTAAACCCGATGTGCCCCTTTGTGCCGTAGAACATAAAGTTCATATTTTCTACAAAGCTCCCGGAGAACGTGCACTTATCCCCTCGTACATCCTCCTGAAGCCGGAACAGTCTGCAGAACTCTTTAGCATCCCGGCTTGCCTCCTCGGGACTGTCATGATTAATCCCCACATGAGCAAGCTTAAATCCTAAAGAAAGATCCAAGGCTTTTCTGCAATCAGCAGTAATCTTACTCCAGTTTTCACTTTGAATCACATCAGTTTTTGCCATGAAGCTTCCACCACAGGCAGCCACACACTTCGACTGCAGATACTTCTCAATATTTTCGAAGTTCATTCCTCCGGTGGTAACGAAGCGAATTTTCGGAAACGGACCACTAAGATCCCTTAACGCTGCTGTGCCTCCGTTGGCTTCGGCAGGAAAAAACTTAAGCACTGTGAGTCCCATCTCCTGTGCAGCATCGATCTCGGACGCAGTAGTGCATCCCGGGAGAAACGGAATGTTCTTATTCTGGCAATATGCAACGATTCTGGGATTAAACCCGGGAGCAACACAGAATTCAGCCCCTGCATCGATCGCTTTATCCACCATAACCTCAGACATAATTGTGCCCGCACCAATGGTCATATCAGGATACGCATCACGAATCGCACGAATAGAGTCAAAAGCAATACTGTTCCTTGCTGTCACTTCGATTGCATTGATACCGCCATCCCGAAGTGCTCCGGCAAGCGGCACCGCATATTTCAGATCAGGAATTTTAATAACCGGAATGATTCCGATTGCGGCGATTTTATCCCATGCATTCATTACTTCTGTTCCTCATCATAATTCATCATATCAATCAAGCCTTTGATATAACCCAGTTCATGAGCTCTGGCCCTGTGCCCGTATACGGTATCAAAACTGAGCTTTGCAACATGGTCTTCCATAATCAGGCCATCATATTTATACTCAGCCAAAAGTCGTATGATTTCAGGCGGGTTGAAGTTCCCTTCGCCAAGAAAACACTCCTGAAAATGCGGCAACTGGCCTTGAACATCCCTGAAATGAACAGAAAAGAGCTTCTTCCTCCCACCAAAATAGCGAATTGCTTCTTTCACACCGTTTGCCCCACCGAGCTCCGAACAGCAGCCCAGACACAGATTAACTCCCCAGTTGGGGCTGTCTGCGATATTCATTGCTCTCTTATAGTCATCCAAACTGCATATCATACGTTCCACATGGTGTCCGCGTCTCAAAGGAGGATCATCCGGGTGAAGCGCAATTTTCATGTCGTATTTCTCAGCTTCTGGCATTACTGCTTTCATGAAATACTCATAGTTTCTGAAAAGATCCTCTGCTGTCATGTCCTGCATGACCTCGAACACATCATAGTCGAGCAGATGTTTTTTCCTTTTCATGACTTCTTTCATCGACTCATTGCCAAGCAGCTCAAATTCAGCCGCATCGAATGCCGTAACTTGTGCGCCTCCTCTACCGTCCAAATCGCGGGTTCGCCATACAAAAGTCGGAGAAAAGTGGTGTCCAAAGATCTCTATGCCTATTTCATGCAGATTGCGTATTGTCAGCAGATAATTATCCAGCTGTTCATCTCTTCCGGGGAGACCCAAAATAACTTTGTCATAAAAGATCAGCGGGACATTTTCCACCATTACGAACTTCAGTCCGTACTGCTCCATACGACTCTTCAGTGCTTTCAGGTCCTCTAAACTCCACACTTTTTCTCCCGGGAGTGCTGGAGAATTCATCTGTATGTTCGTATAGCCCAACTGCGAGGCAAATGCAGCCATTTCATCGTCAAAGACCTGAAACTGACTGACGCACATTCTCATTTTGCTTTTCATGATCTCTCCTAATATCAGCCCTGAAATCTCCACACCGCTTTTCCGGGCACCTCGCAATCATAGGCAAATGTTTTCCCGGCAAAGGGTTGCTTCCTGAGATCAACATTTTTCGAACCTGTGGTAATTATGAGTGATTTCAAATCATCCCCGGCAAAAGTACAGCTGGAAACAATATCAGCAGGAATAGAAACCGTCGAAATAACTTTCTGCTTCAGAGGATCAACTTTGTACACGATACCACCGTCCCAGACCGCGATCCAAAGCACATCCTCCTCATCAATGGTCATACCGTCAAATACTCCCCTATCGGAGTTAAACTTCATAACAGTACGTCGGTTGGAGAGACATCCTTTCTCAATATCAAAATCGAACGCCTCCAGTTTCCTGTCAGGGGAATCAACAAAATACAACGTTCTGTAATCCGCAGTCCATGCCAATCCATTGCTACAGCCGACATGGGTTACAAGCTCTGTCATTGATCGGTCAGCATCTATGCGATACAGCACCCCATTATGATCATTGTCGACCGTACCCACATAAAAGCGGCCGTCAGGGCCGACTTTGCCGTCATTAAAACGGCGGCCTTTCATAACCGGAGGTCTGCAAAACAGCTTTTTACTTCCATCCGGAAAGACTTCATACACCCCGTCGGTCATTGCGGCAAGAAGCCCTCCGTTTTCACGGAGAACGATACAACCTATATCCTGATCGTAAAGTGCTTCCGTATGCTGATGCGTCTTCAGATTTGTACTACGAATTGTACGCCCCAGAATATCTACTGTATAAAGCAGTTTATTTCTGTCGTCCCAGACAGGACATTCCGCCACAATCTGGTTTTTATCATCAACAACCCTTAAATCTCCGTACATCTTACTATGCTCGCATATAGGCGCCTCCATTGACATCAAGGCAGGCACCGGTGATATATCCCGCTTCTTCGGAGGCAAGGAATGTAACAGCATATCCTACATCCTCGCAGCTACCAAGCTTCTTCATTGGAATGCGTGAAATCGTCTCTTCAATCCGTGACGGGTCAGAATTAATCAGTATTTCCTGTAATGTTTCCGTCAGATGCGATCCAGGAGCAACACAATTGACTGTGATCCCATCCTGAGCTACTGTACGAGCAAGCGTCTTTGCAAAGGACTGCTGTGCTCCTTTGCTTGCGCCATAATGGACCTGTCCAAACAATGTGCCCTGTTGCGCCACCATTGACGAAGTCATGATGATACGACCATACTTGTTCTTCTGCATATAAGGGATGGCATATTTACTGCAAAGAAATGCACCATTGATGTTAACGTTCAGCACTCTCTGCCATTCTTCCAAATCGAGGTCAAATATATTATGACTGCTGTTCGTGCCTGCGTTGTTGCACAGAATGTCAATTCTGCCAAGTTTCTCGACCACTTCATCGATCATTCTCTTGACTTCCTCTTCTTTGCTGACATCAGCCCTGATAATGATCGCTCTTCTTCCCTGCCCCTTGATGTAATCCGCAACTGCTTCCGCTTTAGCCAGAGACTTTTCTGAAGTATAGTTCACCGCGACATCAGCACCTGCCTCACTGAGACACCGTGCCATAGCCGCTCCCAGCCCACTGGATGAGCCCGTTACCAAAGCAACTCTTCCTGTCAGATCAAATGGCATATCAATTCCTCCGCGTACCCATTTCATTACTCATTATTCGGGTCCCTTATTGTAACTGCCTGCAGGCATAAAGCCTGCAAGCAGTACTCAAACTCTTATTATCGTGTCAGAATCAACCCATTGCGATAATTGCCTGGAGCAGTTCGTCTCCGCCTTCACAGGCGCTGCTGGTCTCTGCCCAGTAATCAGTGAAGAGATCAACGATCTCCTGCTTATCTTCAAACTCCGTGAAGGTGCAGCCGGCATCCTCCATAAGCTTTTTGTAATTTCCTTCGCCCTCGATTGCATTCTGACGCTGAATCTCTGTCACTTCGGCAGCGGCTTTCAGCATTACTTCCTTGGCCGCATCAGAGAGTCCCTTCCAAACATCCTCATTGATGGTAACGCCAACCACCGAGAAGATATGGCCAGAAAGGCAAATATAGGGGCAAAGCGTATAGAGATCTGCATTATAGATTCCTTCCAGTGTTGTATCGGAACCATCAGCAATGCCGGTCTGAATTCCCTGGAATGTATCGCCCCACGGGATCGGAGTCGGGTTGAATCCCAGAAGTGAGAAGGTCCTGACATAGATTTCAGCTTCTGGGCTTCTCAGTTTAATGCCTTTGCAGTCTGCCGGAGAATGCAGAGGAACCTTCGTGCAAAGATGCCGGAAGCCATTCCACCACCAGCAGATCTGGCGCATATTGTGCTCTTCCGCCAACTGCTCAACAATTTCAGCAACCTCATCCGAGCCATACACTTTTTCAGCCTGTTCATATGAAGTAACCAGCATGGGCAGATTCAGGATTGCAAGCTTGGGCGCCAGTTCGGACATCATTGAGCTGTCACCGCAGCAGATATCCAGCGTCCCGTATTCAACCGCATCCTGAAGCTCCTGCAGCGTGCCAAGCTGTCCTGCAGGATAAACCTCGATTGTAATCGCACCATTCGAATACTTGTTCACCAGTTCAGCAAACATCTGGCACTGTTGGTCAACCGGTGTGTCGACTGCATTTGCATGGCCAAATTTCAGGGTGATGGTTTCGATTTCTGGTTCATCCGCTGCCAGAGCTGATTGCCCACAGAAGCAGAGAGCAACCACCATAACGAACACCAGAAGCATTGAGATGAGTTTTTTCATAGTATCCTCCTTCATTTTTATTTCAGGACCGAAGTCTTGAATACATTGATCAACCCAGATGACTGGGAATAAATGTAACAATTGCCGGGATGAATACGACCAGGATCAGAACAAAGATATTTATCGCCACGAATGCCCATACAGCCGTGCAGGCTTTTTTCAGCGGGATATTTTCAATGCTGGCCACAATATAAAGAACCAGGCCAACCGGGGGTGTCAGACCACCGTTGATCATTGAAAGAAGAATAATCATTGAGAAATGGATCGTGTCCATGCCATACAAAGCACAGATAGGGGCAAAAATGGGAACCATCATCAGCATGGCTGCGTTGGAATCCACAAACATACCCATGATAACCAGGATAATGATAATACAGAAAATCGTACTGTATTTGCTTGCGAAATGCGCCCCCATGAAAGTCGTGACAATGCTTGGGAAGTTCATGCGAGTCATGATATAGGAGAAAACACAGGCCATGGCAATCATGCTCATACTCATGGCAGTCGCTCTGGCAGCAGTAATGGCACATTTTTTCAGCTCTGCAAGGTGCAGTCTCTTGGTAATCACACCATAAATTACGCCATACATCACTGCAATCATACCGGATTCCGTGGCAGTGCAAATGCCGGCCATAATGGAGCCCACAATGATGATGGGCATAATCAGAGCAAAAAGCGAACCTTTGAACGCAGACCATACAGCCTTCCAGCCGGCGAATTTTCCTTTTGGCATATGCTTGATACGGGCATATACGGAGGCATACACCATATAGAGCAAACCACACAGGATACCCGGTATAATACCGGCCATGAACAGCTTGGAGATAGACACATTAGAGACGCCGGAATAAACAACCATCAGAATGGATGGCGGGATAACCACGCCCAAAACACCGCACGTTGAAACAAGGCCGGTTGCAAATCCCTCATCATAGCCAGCCTCAATCAGTGGAGAGAGCAGCAGGCCGCCCAATGCAGCAGCATCAGCATTAGCAGATCCCGAGATACCAGCCATGATCATACCGGCAAGTGAGGTCGTGTGCGCAAGCCCACCGCGGATATGACCAACGAGGGAATTTGCAAACTTAACGATTCTTGATGTAATTCCGATCTCATTCATCAGGCCGCCTGCCAGCATGAAAAAGGGCATTGCCATCAGAGAAAAGCTGTCACAGGCACTGAACAACTTTTGACAGATCGCAAGTGACGGCAAATTGGGGCTTACGATGAACGCAATTGCACAAGGTATTGCCATGGCAAAGGTAATCGGTGCACCAAGGACAAGCAGAATTGCAAATCCAATAAACAGTATTGCAAGTTCCATCAGCTCAGTGCCTCCTTTTCCAGCAGTCCGCGGACATCCCGTATGATGCATTCCAGAACGAAGATAATCATCAGACTGGCACCGACAGGCTGGCAGCTATGGATATAGATCTGTGGCAAACCCAGACCAACCATCTTCTTCCCCATGACCCGACCGCAGAAGTCGATCGACTGCACGAGCCAGAAAACGCAGAAAAACAGCACCAACAAATGGATAATGATCCGGATTATGTATTGAACTCTCTTGGGGAAGCGCTCGACCACCATTGTAAAGCCAACATGCTCACCATGGCGATAGAGCACAGGCATACCGAGAAAAATCATCCAGATGAAGAGATAACGCGCTGCCTGCTCTGACCACGTTACCGTATTGTTGAACACATAGCGGCTGACAACCTGAACAAAGATGAGAATAGTAAAGGCCCCAATCAGCAATGCTACCAAGCCATCAATAATTTTTTCCACTACATCCAACACTTTTTTCATACGTATCTGACTTCCCTCCTCCTTCACTATCGTACTCTTGTAAAACATGCCCGATTTCTTTTGACGGAAGCTTATGATAATACACCAATGTTCACAATTATCGCTTCTGAGCACATGATATAATAGAATCATTATATTGTAAAATCGAATTTTTAATGATATAATATAGAAAACTTGTATTTTAGGAGCAACTATGCAAACATCCTATATCGAAGCCTTTCTATCCGTTATTCAGACCGGTTCTTTTTCAAAAGCAGCAGAAGAGCTGTTTATTACCCAGCCTACCCTTACCCATCGGATCCAGGCATTGGAAAACGAACTGGAGACACAGCTTTTTGTTCGTAAGCAGGGGCTGAAGGCTGTAGAATTAACGGATACCGGTAGGCGGTTTGTCAATACCGCGCAAAAATGGTCTATACTTACAAATGAATGCCGAAATCTGAAGGAAATCAACGATCGCCAATCCCTGAACATCGGTGCAACAACCACGATGAGCAACTATGTGATGCCTTCAGTATACGCCCGTGTTAAAGCAAGAAATTTGCCGGTAAACCTCAATTTACTTACTTTGCATTTCCATGAATGTTATCACGCAGTTGATAATAAAGAAGCCGATCTTGTATTCGTATCAAAAGCATTATCTTATCCTCGTGTTTCTGTAATCCCTGTATTTTCCGAAAAAATGGTGCTGCTCTGCAGTCACGACGCCCCTTACTATGACGGAATAAGCCCCAGAGAGATCCCGGTGGAAAAATGCACACATCTTTTCTGGAATGCTGAATATGGCGCTTGGCACGAATACTGGTTTGGCTCAGAAAAACCCTATGTCCATGCGGACAGTCTGGTTCTCATAGAGAAAATGCTTGAAAACTCTGATTTATGGGCGATCGTACCTCTCAGCGCAGCCTCTGTAATTACGGAGCATTCACACTTATGTTACCATCCTATGACTGATGCACCTCCAGACAGACCCATCTATATGCTTACCAGGGAACCCCACCATGAATACGCCAATTATGTTGTCGAGGATATTATCTCTGTCATGAGTGAACTTTGTAAGGAATAGCGCTGAAACAAAGCATCCCGGATATAACATGGTCCTGGCTGCCAAAACAATTCAGTCGTCACAAATCCATATCATGATCCACAACGTAAGGAGGAACCCCGATGAAAATCACGGATATTAAAACTTTTTGTGTATTTACTTTTCGCACAAATTTTGTTTTTGTAAAAATAGAAACCGACGAGGGTATCAGCGGCATAGGTGAAGGAACACTGGAATACAAGGAGCATGCGCTGCTTGGTGCAATCGAAGATATCCGACCTGCTCTCATCGGGCAGGATCCGCGGGAAATAGAGCGTATTGGACACGAATTATATCGAGATTCCTATTGGAGGCTTGGTCCTGTTTTGCAGAGTGCCATTTCTGCTGTTGACATGGCGCTCTGGGACATTAAGGGCAAGATGCTTGGTGTACCCGTATATGAATTACTCGGCGGCAAAGTGCGTGACAGGATCCGTATGTATGCTAATGTATGGTTCTCCGGTGCCAGAACTCCCGATGATTTCGCTGCTGCTGCAGTAAACGCAGTAAATCTCGGTATAACAGCCCTTAAGTGGGATCCGTTCGGAAAAGCTTACATGCATCTTGAAAAAGCAGAGTTTATGCGCTCTATTGAGATTGTAGAGGCTGTCCGCGGCGCGGTTGGAAACAGCGTGGACCTCCTTATCGAATGCCACGGGCGTTTCGACATCGCAACCGGTATTCGTATTGCCGAAGCACTGAAGCCTTTTGACCCGTTTTTCATGGAGGAGCCAACACCTCCCGATTGCTATGATGCAATCGCTGAGGTGAGGAAAAAATCACCGATCCCCGTGGCTGGCGGAGAACGGCTTTACGGCCCCATGCAATTACGGACTTATCTGGAAAAAGGTTGTGTGGACTTTGTCCAGCCCGACGTAAGCCACTGCGGAGGAATCAGTGCACTGAAAAAAATGGCCGCCATAGCAGAAACATACTATGTATCGTTGGCTCCTCACAACCCCAGCGGACCTGTTGCTAATGCTGCTGCGTTGAATCTTGCAGCCTGTCTTCCTGGTTTTCGCATTCTGGAGATTTGTCTCACGGATGTCAGTTGGCGCAAAGAACTCACAAACGAGCGAGTAGTATTTGAGCAGGGCAATATACTCATTCCAGAAGGCAATGGTCTTGGTCTGGATTTGAATGAAGACGCATGCAAGAATCACCCTTACCAGCACATCACCTTCCGGCATTATAATGGTACTCTCACAGATGTCCGGCCTACCGGCGCCCCGTCATTTTACTTTGAAGGTCTGGAGGGTGGCCTGTAAAGGAGAACCTGATATGGAACATGTCTATACAGCTGGAATTCAATACAGTGCTGAATCGATTAAGCGTCTGTGCCAGGTAAGAAGAAAAACCTTTGAAACAACAAAAAGACTCACAACACTTGCTGCCAGCTTTTTAATGATATTGGTCGGTTTATTCTTAAGCAGAGAAAACCAACTTGGTGTACTCATGATGCTCTGCGGAAGCATCCTAATAATGGGCATTGATGCACCGGCAACCGCTTTGGCAGATAGAATTATCCACCAATTCAAGGGAAAGGACTATCCGAAAATATTTTATTACTTCTCAGAAAACGGAATTACGACAAACGAGATGCCAGAAGAATGTCCTTATCATAGAATTATCGCTTTGGTTGAAGACAAAGAATACTTTTATCTGTTTCAAAACAAGCTCGCTGCTTTTATGATTCAAAGAAGTTCTTTGGGAGAACATCAGGAAGATTTTAAAGAATTCGTATCTGCCCATACAGCTTTACAGTTTTTTGAGCCATTTCGTTTGCAGAATATGAATTATCGGAGACTACTAGACGCAATTAGGCTTTCTTTGCTTGCCAAAACCGGAATTAAATGATTAAGCGATATATCTTAACCAGCAAAAAGAGGGTATAGGAATGGATAGTATCAGTGCCAAATTGGACAGAATCAGAATTACAAATAAAGAGTGGGCTGCTGAAATTATACCTGGTTATTCAATGAATCTGATTTCCTTGAGATTCAACGATAGAGAAATCATACGAACTCCAAAAAACAATAACGAATTCTTGGAAAATCACATTGTATACGGAAACACCTTAATAATGCCTCCTGACAGAACTGTGGGTGGAAGCTTTGTATTTGAAAACAAGGAATACTTCTTACCCATCAATGATCCAAGAGGTAACAACAATCTGCACGGTCTGATGACAGATGCTGATTTTGAAATCATACAAATAAACGGCAGTTCTGTTCGGGGTAGATATGAGAATCACGGGGAGCGCTATCCCTTCTCCTTTACATGCGAGATTTCCTTACAACTTACAGAAAATGGTTTGAAAGAAATATTGTCTTTTACGAATATCGAAGACCATTCTATCCCGCTTCTCTTTGGCCTGCATACTAATTTTGTTTGCCAACAATTTCTTATGGTTCCAGGAGCAGGAGAGTATATCTTTGACAGGATATCATTTACTCCGGGAAGCAGTGCAGTACCTTTGACGTCCTTGGGGAAACTGCTTAAAGAAGGCTTTAACCCTACAGGCACAGCTGTTTCAAACTTTCTAGTTTCAGAAAGTAATACTGCAATCATCGATGATTTCATGTACACTGTATCACCAAACTTTACCCACTGGGTAGCTTGGAATGGTGGTGGAACATCTGGATTTGCAAGTGTTGAACCAGAAAACGGCCCAGCAAACGGACTGAATATGAAAAATGGATATGTGTTGCTCGATGCAGGCAAAACGGTCTGCTACGACACATTAATACATAGCAGAAACTCAACATATTGAGTAACAAAAACGAATATAGTAAGAGCGTAAGGGCTAAAGAACCTTACGCTCTATTTCATCACCGCTGGTGCTTCCCTACTGTTTCGTAATCTGCATCATCCCATGGTTTCTCATACGTCATCGCCCGTTCGGAGTCCTGCAGGCCTTCGGTGGTAGGATCGGCCACAATGCCGAGAATGGCGAGGACCGCGAAGACGGCGTTGACCAGATCCAGGAGCCGGGACTCGACGTTCTCGACCGTGATGGGCACCCCGAAGAGGGCACAGACGGTCTGAACGAGGATCAGAACCGCAGGGATCAGGGCAAGCCAGAACAGTTTGTTGCGGATGACATGAAAACAGGAAGCGCGCCGTCACCATGCACCCGGACGGCGGTCAGGACTGCAGTTATGAAATCTACGTCTGTGACTGCGGGCACTGGGAGCGCGACACCAGAAGAACACTCTGGCAGAACGGAGACAAAAGCCACTGCAAAAGCAGGCTGTCACGGAACAAAGCCATCAAGCCCTGCTATCACATCTGTCCGGAATGTGGGAAACGGATGCGTATCGCCCACTTCGGTGAAGACCTCCTCACCTGCCCCAGATGCGGCGAGGAAATGAAGAACTTTGTGCCGGAGATCAAGTGGGACTGAAAACAGAACAAAAATAGAGGCAGGGAGCAATCCCCGCCTTTGACGTATTTTCGGCAGGCGAGTTAAATATTTCTCCTGCCGTTTTGACCCCCAAAAAGGAGGAACCCCGCCCAAATAGGGCGGGGATAGAAAAAGAAGAAAACTCGCACTTGTCTCTCGCTGACAATCATAGTATAAACGATTGAGAATCAACAAAGCCATCAATTTTCAGAGAAAAATGCGTAAATATCGATATCCAGCAAAAATCAGCACAGCCAAGAAATCAACTAAGACTTTTTTCCAATTACTTCTCATTTTATTGTAACTTCTCCAAAATTTGCATGCATCCTTTTTTTTACTAAGCTTTATCATGGGTGACAACTACCACAAACTACATAGCTAATACCGCTACAACAACAATCTAAAATATTTAATCCATCAAAGGATCTGTCCAGTAATAATTCTGATCAAGATCAGTAAATCGATACATCTTAACCAAATTATCAGGGCCTAGATCAACATAAGAAACTACCATATTCTCATCAACTGTCATTGGATCACCGAGAGAATAGTAATCCTGATAATCTCCGGTATAGGAATAATAATTTGTGACAAAGTCAAGTTGATCACCTACTTGCCAGAAACTTTGACTCGTCACCCATTCAACTTCATCAGCATCTACGTGATCTTTTATTGATGTAATTTCTTTGTCCAAAGACATCTTGATGCTTCCGCCATTGCATATTACAACGCCTTTGATGAATATCATGTGAAGCACAATCTGTCCGCGATGGAGAATCTGTTTGCCGGCTACATCAACGCAAGGTTGGATGCGTATCTGAAAAAATTAAAGGATTGATCAGGGACGTCAACAGGATTCAGCCGCGTTCTGTAATTCAACGGCAATCCAATAAACAAAAACCGCCGCCTTCAAAGGGCGGCGGCCTGCTTATGTGAACCCTAAAAAATTTTTTCAACTTTTTTTAATTTACCCCTTTTTCTGTGACAGTTGTGTGACAGTGCCTGTGCTATACTGTGCCCGTAAACAAAAAACAGAAAAAAGAGGCCTTTAGGTCCCGGAACAGAAAGGAGATGAAAACAATGAAGACTTTGAACGATAAAGAACTTTTGATTGTCACCGGAGGGAACGGAGTTTTGGATGCACTCAGTGGCGCATTCAATTCCGCATGTGATTTTGTGGGTGATCATATGGTTAAGCCCTGTGCTGAAACGATGAGGGATGTAACGAACTCTGCAGTGCGTACTGTAGGAGAAGGATTGGGTTTTGACGAATTTGTGAAAAAAGCTATGAATCAGGATAGTTTTCCGTCTCTCAATCTCACCAACAGTAACATGCTGAAATGAAAAAACAAATCTGAAGCCCGAACACGAACAGAAAGGACATAGGACAAGCTGGCTCTAACTACCCATAGGGCAGCAAGCGTAAGAAACAACAATCTCTGGTTCTCAAAATCGCGCCATACATATTAAGATAATGTTTTTCCGAACAAGTTACTCCTCAGAAAAACAGATTCAGAAAAAAAGAAAACCGCGAACTCTCCAAAACGGACAGTTCGCGGTTTATATTTACGCTTCGTGTTTTCCAACCACCTGGTAATCGGCATCATCCCAAGGCTTGTCATACGTCATCGCCCGGTCGGAATCCTGCAAGCCCTCAGTGGTTGGATCTGCTACAATCCCGAGGATCGCCAGTACTGCAAAGACAGCATTGACCAGATCCAGGAGCCGGGACTCGACATTCTCGACCGTGATGGGCCCCCCGAAGAGCGCGCAGACGGTCTGAACGAGGATCAGCACCGCGGGGATCAGGGCAAGCCAAAAGAGCTTGTTGCGGATTCGGACTTTGAGATTGATTTTCAACTTCTATACCTCCAAATAATTACTTATGCGCCTGCGTCTGCAGGTGATTGATCAATTCTTTTTTCGCACGAGTGACAGAATGATTAGCACCTAATTGTTCCAATCCGTCGAGACACGCGGCGAGAGCCACGCAGAGAATACGCTGCTCGTCCTTGACGGCTTTCATTGCAGCATCCTGTTCCCTGTCGTGCTCGAACCACTTCATCAGGCGGTGGATGTAACCCATCAGGGTGAGAATGGCGGCAATGGCCGCAACCATTGCAACAAGATCCGTCAGATTAAAAGAAGTCATGATTTCTCACCTCACGTTGTCAATAATGACGTCCAAGTATCTTTCCCTATCTCCCCGTCCGGTACGAGCTTCCGGAGATGTTGAAAGGACTTAACTGCTTTCTCGGTTGTCGGGCCGAAATCGCCGTCGGGATTCTCCCGTCCGGAGATCACCCTGCCGCCGCAGGAATAGCCATGCCGGATCAGGAGCGTCTGGGCATTCTTCACGGTGTTGCCGGTGGAGCCACGCTTCAGGAGTGGGACACTCACGAGAACTGTCTGGCCGTTCTCCTTCGGCAACGCCAACGGTGGCTCATCTTCCGGCTGTTTTGCCTCAGGAGGTTCATCGTACTTCGGATGACCATATCCGGCGATGTGGGAGCTGCCGCGGTCATAGATCAGCTTCTGCACCCGGTCGGAGCTGTTGCCCTCGACCACGGTGATGGAAGTATTTGAAATCTCAACCACAATGCCCGTGTGGCCGATCTGGCCGTTCACGTTGATGAAAACCTGATCCCCGAGCTTTGGCGTCTGGTCATATCTTCCCTGCATCATGAAATACTGAGCAGAGTAGATGCAGGCGGCGCCGAGATCGCCGGTCTGGCACTGGATGCGCTGGGCGTCTGATCCAAAGGCCTTGAAGAAACACCAGTCGACAAAGACGTCGCACCATGCATAGCCGTTCTTATTGCCGTTGTAATACCCTGCCGCGGCGAGGTCACGGGCGTACTTGGTCCAGTTGCCGGAACCGGCATTGGCAGCGGGATCATCGAGAGAGGCATTGGAGGCCTTCTCGCGGTAGCCGACCTCGGCAAGGGCGATGCTTATAACTTGCTGGGCTGAATTCATGCTGCGCCTTTCATCAGTCTTACAACGATGCAGCCGTGCTGCATCTGCTCGATGCCTTTGAAGACGGTAAAGCCTTCAAAGGTTTTTTCGTCTCCGTCGAAGATTCTGGTCAGGGTCTGGGTGTGCTCCGGGTCGGTGAAGACGCGGTACAGAGCATTCATATCATCGGAGAGGACTTCAAAGCGAAGACTGCCGTCGAAGTCGGAGATCCCGATCCAGGAGATTGGGAAAGAACCCCCGTTTGCTGTGACTAACGTAATCAATTCCATGTAACCACCTTTCGAGAAACACCGCCAATGGTAATGGTATCCAGTGAGAGATAATGACTGTTGATGGCCAGGGATCCGGTGAGGACCGAGCTGAAGCTGGCTGCACCGGAGAAGTAGCCAAAGAGCGTGTCGATGTTCGCCTTGTTGGTGCCGACCTGGTCCAGGGTGCCCTGGAAGCTGGTCTTGCCGTAGGAGACGGCAGAGGAGCCGATGGTCCGGTTGACGACAGCGCTGTCGGCCAGCTTGTTGGCGTCCAGGGTCTCGTCCGCGATCTTGCCGCCGGTCAGGGACTTCGAGGCGATGCGGGCAACGGAGAGCGTGCCTGCTGTGATCTGGGAGGCGTTGATCGAGTCGATGTTGGCGGACTGGATCTTCAGCGTGCCGTTCTCGATGCTGCAGCCGCCGATCGTGCCGGCGGTGGCGACGATATGCCCCCGGACGGTCAGACCGGAGGCGTTCACCAGCATGACCTCGGATCCGTTTGAGAGCAGCTGGAACTTGTCCGAATCCAGGTACCAGCCGAAACTGCTGGAATCTCCGCCCGTCTTTGTCACACGGGCTGCGATGGCATCGGCCTGGATGGACAGCTCGGATTCCATGTTCCGGATCTTCCGGTTGTATTTCCGGTTCTGCATGGTTTCATAGGGGTATTCATGATCCAGCGCTTCATCCTGCGGGGCAGACACTGTCGCAGCGCAGATGGAATCGAAATTCAGGTCACAGGAATACAGGCCGGAGAGGAAGGCACCCACATTGACGGTGTCCCCCGGTTCCGCAGCCGGATCAAGGATCGCGCTGTCCGCGGCCCAGGGGCGGTAGACAAATCCCTGCATGCGGTTGAGCAGGGCATCGGCCGCAGCCTGCGTCGCAAAGGGGCAGCTGAGCTCATAGACATAGCCGGTTGCAGTTCCTGCGGTGATCTCGGTGTCATCCTCGGTGAGGAAGCGGACGCCCGTGCAGGCCGGGAACGCTGGGCTCTTTGTGAGGCGGTGGGTACTGCCGAGCGTCACATCCGCCTGCTGAGCCAGATCCCAGAGGCAGATCAGCCGGAGGCTGTTCTGATCCGTGAGGACGAAGCTGCCGCCGTAGAGCGCCGCAATATTCCCGAGGGTCTCGCGGACGGTATACTGTGCCGGCAGCGGGATCTCGAAGGCAGATGTCATCAGGGCGGTGGTGCGGGCATCGACCGTGACGCCGAGAAAGGTCGCGATCTCGCGGACTACAGTAATGTCGGTACTAGGCCAGACGTGAGAGGTTGAGGGGTAGCTGCTCTCCCCTTTCAGCATGGCGTCGTAGCCGGTCAGGGTCAGGAGGCCGGTTTCCGTGTTCTCCTCCCGGGTATCGATGTAGTAGGTGCCCTTGGCGATCCACTCGGACTGCTGGGTGTCATTGACAACACGGACATAGGGCGTCATGGCTGCCATGCGGGGGATGCTGTCCGAATCGGCATACAGAGAAACACGGATGCTGCCGGCCGGTGCGTGGCCGGGTTCCGGACTCCCGTCACCGAAGACAGAACGGGAAGTCTGCAGGGATGTGAGCGTATCCATGCCGTAGTCGGTGCCGGAGATGTTCACCTTGACCTCAAAGCGGTGGAGACCGGAAATTATGCTCTGGTAGAGAGCGCTTGTACTCTGCATGTATTACCTTTCGATTAATGGAAACGTAAGACCTTTCCAGACTGCGGTACCATCCGGATTCACGGTAGCACAGATGGTGGGGATGTTGTTGGAATACATAGTTTTGGTGACGGCGCCGTCCTGCGGATCGATGTAGCGGACGGTGACGTACTCCGGCATGATCGCGCCGAGGACCACCATGATCTCCGAGGACTGCAGCGGGCGGCAAGTGATGTCCAGACGGACCTTGGAGGCGACGCGGCCGCGGTGCATCACGCCGTCGAGGGTGCGGCCGGTGTCCGGCGCCTCGACATCAAAACGGGTCCACTTGATGCCGTCCTCGGCAAGGTAGTTCACCAAACTAATGCCGTTGACACTGAATCGAAAAATGGCCATAGCGTCAGACTATGCTCCATATCCATTCGTTTCCCTGTAGCGACAGGAAAACTCAGTCATTCCGCTAGTCTTCCTTCTTCGAACCAAACCCACTAGCGTTGGGCTTTGGTTCGAGTTTTTATATACCGGATGCACGTGAATTTCTCCTTTGATATCTTGTCACTGCATCACTCAGCTGCCTGCCGTCGAGGTAGACTCGGATGACGGGCTCGGGGTCGTCATGCTCGCCGAGGGTGGAGATGGCCCGGGCAATGGTGTCCGCGAGGCCGTCGAGATTCAGCTGCTGCGGGGCTTCCGTCCGGACCGTCGCGGCATAGGGCACCAGGGACGAGGCCGCCGCCGGGATCAGGCGCAGAGTCTGCGGCGCAGTGGGAGCCAGCTTCGTGAGCTCCTCCTTCAGCTGCACCGCCACCATGTGGATCCACTCGGTGTGGCGCTCCAGCGGAACGATGGCCTCCTTCCCCTGCTCGCCGACACCGATCAGAGTCGCTCCGTCCACGATGCCGCCGCGGGCGTACCACTCGACACCCAGGTGCGGAATGGCCGTGATGCCCAGGTATCGCGAGAGAATCGAGTTCGACGCCAGCTCCTGCCAGGTGACGGTCAGGTGCGGAAGACGGAAGGTGAAGTTCGTGAGCGAGAGCCCAGACCACCAGTTCTTCAGGCCATCCCACAGACCGTGGACTATAGAAAGAAAACTGTCCCAGCGGCGGGAGAAGTTGTCCGTCAGGTCCTTGATAAACGCCGAAATGTTGGAACTGACCTCGGACCAGTCGGTGCCGAGCAGCTTAAACGACAGCGTTGCACCAAGCAGGATGCCGATGGCGGCGCCGGCAGGTCCGCCAGCCACGAAGCCCAGGACGCCACCGGCGACAGCCGGCAGGGCTGCGATGACGGACTGCTGGATCTCCTTGGGGCTGAGCTCGCCGTCGAAGTTAAAGACGATGGAGTCCATCAGGATACCGAAGGCGAGGCCGGCGGTCAGGCCGATGATCGCCCCGGGGACGCCGCCGATCATGCCGCCGAGCACCGCGCCGCCGAGGGCAGTGAAGCCGGCGAGGAGCTTCATCATGATCTGCTCCCAATTGAGGTCGTCCCAGGTGAAGAGCACGTCCTTGATGGCAAAGTACAGTGGGAGCTGGGCGTCGTACTTATGTGGGTCGATGCCGAGATTGTTCTGGGATTTCTGCTGGTTGCCTGCGGTACCGGCTTTGGTCGTGGTGGTGCTCTTGGCGGAGCTGCTGCGGCCGGAACCGGAGGATTTCACAGAGGCGGCCTTCTCCTCGACCTCGGTGGCGACGAGGTGGTTGATCTCGTCGAACTTGAGGAGCTGTTTCGAGGCCTTCCAGACGGTGGTCGTGAAATGCTTGTACTGCTTTTCGAGATCACGCAGGGCATCAATTGTGTCATAGTACCCTTCCGTGATATCGTCAGAGAGGGTCTCAAAGATAATAGATTTGAGAGTAGACATAGTGTGAAAAGTTGGTGTGTGATTGCACAACTCTGAAATTCATGGTAGAATCAGGTCGACATATCGGGATTTGAAGAGGTGTCGGCCTTTATGAAGGGACTCAATACACTTTTGAATATTTTAATGGGATCGTTCTTCGGGGTGTTCATCGGAGATCTGATTGCAAACTACAGAAACTACCAGCAGTTCCATGAAATCTATGATGCAGCAAACTCAGCACCCTGGTATTACAGATCATTCCCAAGTCTGATTCTGTTTGTTACAGTTGTTATTATCTGTGTGGTCATTAAACTGATTACACGTAAAAAGAAATGATAATTAACCAAATTCCAGTTTGTCCGGATCATAGCTTCCTCAAAACGAGGGGGCTTTTTTATGTCCAGGTATCAAGGATTTCCTCTTCTGCTGAGGAGAACTTCGATTTTAGATTAACAAGTTCGAGATTCTTCTTATACCAGGTTCTCTCGTACTTCTCGAGCTTTTTACCGGTGCGGAGCTTCTCACGGATGCGGAGGACACGGGCAAAGACGCTCTCCGGCGGGATCTCCAGATAGGCGGCGAGAAAGGTGTGCCAGTGGAGCTCCGGCAGCGCCCGGCACTCGACACCGAGGATGTGGTTGATCGGGGCAACCATCAGGTCAAAGTCCTGGTTCCAGTCCAACAGACGTGAAGATTGCTTTTCGCGCTTGCCGACTCTCCGGGGATTAACGAAATCTGCAAAGGCTTTGAGCCCCTCTTCGACGTTAGCAGGTCTCTCGACATAGAACATGCGGAGCAGGGCTTCGATCTTGTCCGCGTCTGTGAGATCCGGATCATCCAACATGACGAAGATCTCGAGGATCACACGAAAGTCGGAGCGTACAGGATAGCTCTTATCCCCTGCTGCAACACTTGTCGGGAGGGAAAAAATATAGTTCAACATAAATATTTCATTTGATTTGAGATGGGAATCAAAATGGAATTATCTTGACAAATCGCTCTATGCAGATAAAACTGGAATCACAGCGGTAGAATCGTGCTGAGAATCAGGAATTATTGGAGAACATACTGCATCTTCCCAAAAACAGATTCTGTGCTATAATAGTTGAACATTACAAGGAGGATTATACGCGTATGAACCCCATGTCTATTCTTTCAACTGTGATTACCGTTCTTTTTCTTGGCTTCCTGTATTGGAGAATGGTCAAGAGAGAAATTCCGGAGCCCGTCGGCCGGCTGCAGGCCCTGCTCCCCATTGCTTTAGGCTTGCTCTCTCATCCGTTGACGGTTCCTTTTTCCTCGGCCTATCTCAAAGCCCTGGCCGCGAACCCGAACACGCTGCTGCTTACTGAGCTGAATTTTTTCCAGTCTTTTTGGCGCGCCCTCATCGTGGCCGGCGGTCTGGAGGAGATTTCAAAGCTGATTATGATCCTTTTGGCCCTGTTCATTTTCCGCAAAAAGGTTAAAAATGTTTATGAATACGTCCTGATCGGCGCTTGCGTGGGCCTGGGATTCAGCCTGATTGAGGAGTTTACTTACGGAGGGACGGAGACCGCAAATATCATTACCACCATGGGGAGAATGATTGGCGTCCCGGCACATATGACCTTCAACATGGTCATGGCGGAGTTTTTGGGAAGGGCGAAGTTCAACAAACTGAACGGTAAGGGCACCGTTGTTCTCAACTATGTGCTGGCGCTTCTTGTTCCCATTGTCATCCATACACTGTTCGACACCTGCACGGTCTTCAATTCCAGCATGATGAGAGGCGAGTTGAGCGGCATTATCCGGGCGCTGATCGGTTATGTGGCCCTGCTGATCTATGAGCTCATCGTTCTTGTTCGCTTCAAGAAGAAGACAGCGACGCTCTGCGGCATGAGCACCCTGGTGGAAGAAGCGGTATAAGCCTGCCCATTTCATAGCTCTTATGAATAACAGAGCGTATTTTTCGACATCATTCCGGTTTGTCGGGGAGCTTTAAACACTCCCCGATTTTTATTTTGTCTGATACTTCTTAACGTATTTGGCAATCCGCGCCTCTCGCTGCTGCAGCTCATCCTGCATGCTGTTCTGCACCTCTTCGGAGATCGCGAGCATGAGGTTGGCCCAGACGGGCAGACCAGCGGACGAGGCAAACAGATTCATGCTGCCAAAGAGAGGCTCGCAGATCTCGGCATCAAAAAGCTCATTCAGGATGGCGCGCATCTTCGCGTCCAGGTCACGGGCGAGGGGGAACACTTCCCTCTCGTCCGTGATTGTTTCTCTTGAGGCACGGACCTCCTCCTGAATGGCATCCAGCTTCTCGAACGCAGCAGCCACACGTTCGAGGAAGCCGAGATCGGTCGGATTGAAGCGAACGGTTACACGGTCGTTGAGGCTGTACTCCTCAAGACCATCTGAAAAGTTGAGATTCTTCATCAGGTAGCAGTGAACGTCACCACGCCGGTTTCGGCATTGCGGGAGGCCGTGCCGACGGTGCGGGTGCCGCCGTAGGTGATGGAGAGCGGCATGCCGATGTTGCCGCCGCCCTCGCCGCCAAGGCCGGTGACCTCGATCATGCAGGAGGCGTAGCGCTCGGCAAAGGGCGTGGAAGCCGTGCCGGCATAAAAGTGGACGATGAGCATGTCCTGCGCGGCGAGGGCCTGCGCGTCCTGGTCGCGGACGGCGAGATTCCAGATCTTCAGCTGTGCAGCATCGCCGCCGTCCAGGTCGCAGGGCTCAAAGGTCTGGGTGATCTTCGGCTTCTTCAGCGTGCCGTAGGTGGCGCCGAGGATATCGCGGGAGATCTCGTTCTCCCAGTCGAGCTCGGTGGAGCTGTCCTCCACACGTTTGCCGAGCGGGCTCCAGACCGGTGCAGCAGCCGTGCCTGTGTTGAGGTATGCGATGAGCAGCTCTCGGGCGATAGTCTGTCCCGAGGGGGTATTGAAAGTGAGGTCGGTGTTCGGCACTTACTATTCCTCCAAAGTAAAAGTAATAGAAATGTCCTCGATTCCGCTTGTATTGCGTGACATGAATTCTGGTAGACCAGATATTTTGATTTGGGAGCCGGGTGGCGGGTTTTCTTTTGCCCAGGAGGCGAGATCCTCCAGGGACGAAAGGATGGCAAGGCGGTCGGTGTTGTTCTGGACAGTATGACGCCGGGTAATCTTCAGGGTATAGGAACGGACGGCGTTGCCGAGGACATCGGTCTTGACGGAGCTTTTCATCACCGTCAGGGACCAGCCGGAGTAAGAAGGGAGAAAGTCCAGATTGAGGGGTTCGCCTTGCAACTGTGGCGCTGCAGACAGCCAGGAAAGAATTTCACTAACTGTCATGAGTATTGATAGAACCTGTTAGCAACTTTACTTACCACCTCGTAGTGTTGCATGGACCTGGATCCATAATCATGAATCTGATATCCCGCCACAACGAATACGTAGTCGTAGTTCTCACGGGCTTCGGCAAGGCTGCAGGCGACAGACAGCTCGCCCTTGATGAAGAAGGAAAAGCGGCCGGCGCTCTCCCCCTCCATCTGCAACGTCCAGTGGTTCTCCGGGTCATTGCAGCCGGCGTACTCCAGCGGTGGGAGAAAAGAGACACGGTGTCCCCCGGCGTTCACCGCATTGACAGAGAACGGGACATAGAGCGTGGCCTTGGTCTCCTCGGTATCTCCCTTGCGCTGGACAGACTGGCCGTTCAGCGCCTGCAGCATCACGCCGTGTAGGATCGTGAGATAAGGGGTATCGTGGTGGATGTTGATGAGACTTACGTTGTGCGGAGTCGTCATCACAAGCTCCGTTCATTCGCTTCCCTGTAACGACAGGAAAGCTCATTCTCGCCGCTGCGATTCCTCTTCAACTCAGACCCGTTGACACTGGGCTCTGAGTTGATTTCTTTATACTTTGAAGTCATGCGGTATACCTCTATAGAGCAGACCGGTCGGGAAAAGATATCTTTCGGCAGTCTCTTTGATACGGGCGGAAAGAGTTTTCGCGGCATCGGAGCCGGTGCGGTAGGTTACGGAATGGTCGCCTACAGTCTCCTTGGAGATGGCAGAGCTCACAGTGGATTCAGCCTCCGTTGTAAAGCAGAGATCGGCGACAGCACACTCCGCCATCTTGACCGCGGTGATGGTTTTTTCCGGAAGAGACGAGTTCGTATAGCGTCCGTAGGTTAACTCGCTAAGATAAGCATCTGCACGAGTCGCATACTTGGGGAAATCCTCTGCTGTGAGGATTTCCCCATAGTACACGTTACGATAGAAATCGTAGTCCGAGACCATCAATTGCCGGACGCCGGGAGATATACGGCAAAGGGGCTGTAATCGTCGAGGGTCTGACGGTAGCCGCTGACCGGGTTCGGGATCTCCCAGCCCAGTCGCATCACCGCGCGCAGGGCAACCATGTCCTGCTGGGCGAGAGAGTAGATGACCTCTCGGCTTGACGGATCGACGATGGTCGCCTCGGTCAGAATCTTGTAGGTCACGTCCTGACGGATGGAGTAGACCAACTGACTGAAGTCGCCGACGATCATCAGGGCTTCCTCCGGATCCCAGGCACCGTTCATCGGGAAGGACATCTCCATGCCGTCCAGGGTGTAGTTGGCCTTGCCCTGCATGCTGGGCATGAAGATCGGGTGCCCCTGCTGATCGGTCAGACCGCGGAGCTTTGCTCGCATCTGGACCGCGGCCATGACGCCGGTGGGCATGTAGCCGCTCTCCTCCGCCTTGGCAATGACCCCATCCTCGCCCATGATGTCGGCGAAGAGGTTCATGCTCGCGGTGACGGTCGCGCCAGCGTCCGTCGCAGTCTCGACGATGCACTTGCGCCAGGTGTTTGGTGCACCGGTGCCGAAGAGGACGGCCTCGTCGATCCGGCGGCCCATAGCCTCGACGATACGGGGCTTGACCTCGCCCCAGATGTCATAATCCGTATCATCCAGGACAGCCTCGGGGATCGGGATGATGACGGCGAGCTCTTCGGCGTAGAGCTTCTTCTTGTCCCAGGCCTGGGAGCTGGTCTGCTTGAAGCCGGCATCACCGTCCACCCAGTAGGCCAGAGGCAGCATGTCCAGGACGTTGATGGTCTGGGTCTTGCTGGTCATATTGGGAAGCTTGCGTCCTGCTTTCAGAACGGCGCTCTGCTCCACGACTCCCTGAAAAATCTCTCGTGTGACGGGTTCAGGGATCAGACCCGCCAGGTTGTTTCGAGTAATGGAACCGGACATTGTGTTCCTCCCAAACTCCATATTGTCTCGCTTCCCTGTGGCGACAGGAAAGCTCGCTCATTGCGTTGCTCGTCACATTCGAATGAAACCCGCAGAAGCTGGGCTTTCATTCGAGGAAACGAGAGAACATGGAAAAGTAATTGGATTTTTTGCTTTCCTTTAGTTGCCTCGTAAGAGGCTGTTCATGGTTTCGTTCGGGCTTGGCGTTTTCTCGACACTTCCGGTCAGATTGGCGCCGCTGGTAACGGTGCGGTGCTGCGTGGTGACAAGGGACTTGAAATCACCGTTCACCAGTTCTTCCAGTGCGGACGGATCGGTCAGATTCCCCTGCTCGTCCACCTCGAGGCTGTCGAGATCAGTGGCGCGCATGGCAAGGTTGAGATTCGCACCCTGGATGTTCTTCGTCTCATAGAAGGCACGGGCGGCCTTTTCGCGGGCAGCGTGCGCTTCCTTCCGGGAGACGGAGTCTTTGAGCGCATCATGAGCGCTCTTTTCGGCTTCAAACAATGATTTGAAGTCGTCTTTCTTCAGCTCGTCCAACTCCTTCTGGACGTCGGGAAGACGGTCAGCGCTTTCCTTTGCGCTGCTGTAGAGATTTTCCAGCTCGGCGTATTTCTGATTCAGCGCGGTCACGGTCTCGCCGTGGGCTTCCACGACGGCTGTAATCTGATCGTCGCTGAGACCGAGAGACTTGAGAAAGCTTCTGCTGAGTGACATTCACGTTTACTCCTTCTATGACGGACAGGTTCTTTAGTCCGTAGACTGCACCGTTTCTTCGGTGGTAGTTTTGGGTAGTGATTTGGCTGCCGTTTTTGCGTCTTCGTTCAACCATTTTGCGCGGAACTCATCTTTGCCGAGGATCCCGAGTTCGAGCATCCGGCAGTCGCGGTCGAATTCCGTTTTCTTGTCCTCAATGATGGACTCATCAAAGTCGATGGAGATTGGGACTTCCTCGTTTAGTTTCAGCCCCATGAAAGCATTGCCAAGGCGGAGGATGATGCGGGCGAGGTCTTTGAGGATCTGCTCGAGGATGATCTCGTGCTTCTGCTGGGTGCGATACTCCTCGGAGTTTGCGGCAATAATCTGCGTCGCGGTTGTGATGTGGCCGGAGTCGAACTTCCAGTGGCTGGCGCCGAGACCGCACTTGATGCTGAGCATGTCAAGGGCGGTCTGCATGCCTGTGAAGTGCTCTTCGGTGCGGAGCTCGGCCTTGATCTCCGTCACGGAGGAGGAATTGCCGGTGTCCTCGGGCAGGAGGTAGAAGACAAGATCGTTGGCATCGAAAAGCGGCTCGCCATCAATGTTCTTCACGGCCTCGGGCTTGACCATGATGCGCTTGCGGCCGAGAACGAACTCGGAGTTGAAAGAGTCAAATATATTGTCGCAGTCCTTCAGCTGGTCTATGGCGTTGGCAAAGATCGAAACACCCAGCGGGACATCCGGTGCGAGGTTGTTCGCGATGTTCGGCGTGTTGATGACAAAGAGCGGATCTGTGAGACCGGTGTGGAAGACTGGCGCAACGAGGGCGAAGGCAGGAACCGAGGAGAGAGGGACCTCGGTCAGCCGGCCAGTCTGATGCTCGAAGAGGCGGTTCTCAACGAGGTAGGTGCCGGAAGCCGGATCGATACGGTGGATCTGGAGATAGGTGTACTCGTGGCAGCCCTCGCTGCGGTCTGTGGCAAAGGCGCATTCCCGGACACGGCCGTTCTGCCCTGAGAGAGGGAAGATACCGTCGGCACGGACGAAGTCCAGCCGGATGCCGGAAGCGGGAGCAGCGGCTCTCCCCTCTCCATCCACCTCCATGCCATCGACCGCAGCAACGACGGCGGAGGTGCCGAGGGCGAAACAATACTCCTCGTAGCGGTTCATCATGGTGCGGAAGTTGTTCTCGCTGCAGACCGTATCAAAGAAGGCCTGCTCGGCTTTGCCCTCGAGGGTGATGACGACGCGGTCGTTCATCAGGAGATCGGCCCAGCCCTCTGAGACCGTCTTTGCCAGACCGGCGGTGAGTTTGGTGCAGCGGACGTGGCGGAGACCGTTGAAGACGCGATAGTCATGGAAGCCGCGGACGCGGCCCTGATACCACGCGTTCCATAAGGAGATGAGGTTATAGTAGGACTCGGGCGGTGGAGAATAACCGAGTTCATGGAGGAGATCTACAATACACATTAAGCATTGCTCCTGTAGCTGCGGATCACCTGTTCCAGCGCATACCGAGTAGCATCGATTGTGTGATTGTTGCGATCAGGATATCCAGAGACGAAGTTGCCGTTGCGATCCCTGTCGTACTCATAGTTGACGAACTCCTCGGCAGCGTGCGGGGTGCGCTTCTTGTCGATGACGATCGTCCTGCCCTGCAGCCACTTCATGCCGTAATCGACGGAGCCGGGTCCCTTGACTGCGGGCTTGGCCGGGAGGCCGAGGCTGCGGTAGTCGGCGACGGACTTCTTCTCGGCGGAGTCGCACGTGACCTGGGCGTCGGTGTAGCCGCGGTCGAGGATCCAGCGGGCGGTCTGCTCGTTGGTCATGTTGTTGGCGCAGAGCTCATCCAGAAAGTAGATGGTCTCGGTGTTGTGATCGTAGTGGAGGCGGACAAAGGCGAAGGGATCCGGGAACCAACCCCAGTCGGCACCCTGGTAGATGCGGTCGAAGGACCTGATCTCATCATCCGTGATGCTGCGGAGGGTGATGTTGTCGAAAACATTGCCACCGGTGCCGACCGCAAGGCCGAGATACTCGTGCTGATAGCGGCGAAGGTCGCGCTTCTTCAGCTCCTCTGCCTCGGCGATGAACTGATCGCCAAGCCAGGAGGGATCATCCAGGTCGAGGTAGGAGCTGCGGTGCTGGATGCGGTCGGAGCGCTCCTCAGCGGAGTCCTTGTTGGCCCAGTTGTCGCGGGAGAGTGGCGGGTTATAGGTCTCGAAGTTCCAGAAGTCGGTGCCGCCGCGCATGGTGGACTGGAGGATCGTGTCGATTTCCGGGCGGCCGGCAAACTGGTCCTTCTCCTCGAAATGGGTGACACCGATGTAGCCGAAGGGAACTTTGATGGACTTAATCTTCATGGGATCGTCAGCGCCGCGGAAGAGGATCCGCTGGCCAGTCGGGCGGTAGACCAGCTCGAGCGGGCTCTTCCGCGCTTCCCAGAACTCCGAGACGCCGAGCGTGCCGATGGCCCAGATATACTGGGCATAGACGGAGTCGCGCATGGTGTTGGCGACCTTGCGCAGGACGAGGGCGTGGACGTCGGGATGCTCCATCAGGATGCGAACAACGGTGAGGGACGCCCAGGAGGACTTGAGACTGCCGCGGCCGCCGGAGGCCTCGTAGTGGGTGTAGCGGTGCTTGAGAGCGCAGGCGGAAATGGCGCCGAAGTTGGAGGAGATATTCGGCAGATAGTTTGCGCGCATGACGGACAGCGCGCGGACCTGTTCCCGGTCTAAGGCTCCGGTCTCCTCCGACGCGGCGCGGTCGAGCATCTGTTCCCACTTGTCGACGGCGGGGATGCTGCCGCCCGCAGCACTCTCAAACACACCTTTCACGATGAGGGCGGCGTTGGTATGTTCGTCATCATCGAGGCCCAGATTGCGGAGCTCGTCCCGGAGATCCTTTTTCGTAACCCGGGTATCGGCGACCTTGCGCGTCATGGTGTACATGTTCCTGTTGCGCTTCTGCGCTTCCACCGAAGCGATCTGGCCCCGCCTGCCCATCTCTGACGCATTCTCTTTGGTAAAGCGGTAGGGTGCGCCCTTTTTCAGATTATCCAGTTGTTTCTGAGACCTCGCTATTAAGCTCACCTCCGGCGGCATCCTGTTCTGGGACCAGTGTAGCGCAAAGAGAAAGAATAATCCTACCGACTTTTTTGTGGCACGATTTTTGCAAAAAAAGACCGCCCCGAAGGGCGGAACATAAGAGATATGGAATTATTTTGTCTGGAGATCAGTGTATACCAGATTACGGATGTATTCGGAGACCGTAAGGCCGAGCGCGGATGCCCGCTCGAAGATGACTTGCCTGTCGCCTGCGGGAAAACGCAGGTAACATGCCCAGTAACGGTCGCGGTTAGCCTCGATCCATTTGCGGTTGGCTTTTTTACGGGATTCTGTAATTGGCATTGAAACGCCCCCTCGGAAGAAATGTACTGCTATCAGTGTATCATATTGTACTGCTAGCAGTATAAACTGTCAAGCGGAGAAAACGTCAGCGGTGGCGGAGATCCGGCGGACTTCAGGGGCAGACGAATGTGAACCAATTAGCCATATGGCAAAAAACAAAAGGTGCAGGTCGGTGAAGGTCATATCTATAACCCCCCTTTAGGGCTGATTTTTTAGTGAAAAAATCTCCTATAGAGAGGGTATGTACAAGACCTGCACCGACCTGCACCTCTGCAGAAATCACATGCGATCTGATGGAGGATACGGCGGAGCGGAACGAGTATTATCTTCTTCCGCTGTTGCCGCAGTATGGGCACTCCCAGGTGTTGCCGTGGATAACGACCGGGCTTCCGCAGCCGGGGCAGCGCATCGTGCTTTTCTGTGCTCCGTTGTGCCCAGCACTATTCTTTCTGACTGCTTTCCCGATGCCAACAACTGCCACTGCCGCGACAGCGAACAGGATCAGTTCAGCAAAAGCCGGCATACAACATCTTCCTTTCGGCAGCTGAGACCTCAGTCTCCGCAGCTGTATTCATACGCTTCCTGGAGGAAAGCGGGATCAAAACCGAAGTGCTCATAACCTTCGCGGCAGCACGCCATATATCTTTCCGTAGGTCTTCCCAGTTTGCGATCTTCATGCATGATGTAGACAAAAGCTGACACCATTCTGCGCTTTCCTGTTTCGGCGTCCCGCAACCCAACTTCAAGCTCCCTCTTATAGTAGAAGGTCGGGAACCCTTCATATCGGTCAAGGTTTTGCTCGTCCGTTTCAGAAACAGCCCATACGGCCACAGGCACCGTGTATCCATCCTCCATCTCAATGGTCAGATAGTTCCCGCTCTTACTTCCCTTGAACATCAGTCTCCATCCCGGAAGCTCTGTTGTTCCCATTTCTCGAGCGTCAGGGCATCGCATTTTCATCTGCCGTGTGTTCAGATTGCTGCCGTAAGCGAGGTAATAGCGCATGTTATCTTCCTCTTCCTCGGGTGTGAACATATTACTCTTAACAAGAATATCATAGGCTCTGTCCGTGTAATCGTCGCCCCAGGCGCCGGCAACCGAGCCCTTCATGACGCCCGCCAGAAGGAACAGCAGCGCCTGATTCAGGCATTCGGTGAATTCAGGGCACAGGTTCCCATTGGTTTCCAAAAAACCAATAACGCCGTGATTGACGAAGAACTCCGTCACTTCCACCAGTCCTCTGACATCATCATATCCGTGACCGCGGAAGCCGCGTCCGGTGCATCCGAGCAGAATCGACCGAAGAATATCACTCGCAGATTCGCTGCCGGGAATGTTGACGTGGTCGAGGATCCCGGGCCAGAGCATACAGCTCTTCATGACCAGCATGGCAGCTGTATAGGTGGGCCAGTAGAAGTATTCCACACGAATGTCTGACGGCATCATCTGCGGCTGATTCATGCCGAAGAAGCGCATGCAGGGATCTTTTTCCAGGGCTTCCGCCTGGGGAAGCAGTGTCTGCAGGTAGAGGACTGCTTCGTGTTTCTTCACTTTGCTGGTTTCCAGTTCTTCCAAATCGCGGAAGAGTTTCTTGCTGATTTCCTTCCACTCAGCAATATTGATTGTCTCGGGGCGATAGAATGTGCATTTCATGATTCAGGTCTCCTTTGTTTTTATTGTGTGACCTGATCATATACCAGAATCGGACTTGCTTCCACGAAGCTCAGCTTCGGATTTTTAGTCCGAAAGCAATTCTTCTATGCTGTATGTGCTACGGATGACGCGCTCCCCTACCAGTTTTTTTCTGCCCTGCTTACATTCCACTTCGATGCCGAAGCCGTTCTCACCCTGGGAAATGCTGCCGGGAACAAAGCGGCAGTCCTCATAGAATACGACGCCGTCGTCTGCATGATACTCAACATAAAACGGCTTGTCATTCTTGATGCAGTCCAGCCAGACATTACCGTTTACACTGCATTCCCGCTCTGTCATAAAAAGATCGCTGCGCTTCTCCAGTTCCTCATACCAGGAAAGGTCTTCCGGCATCAGATCACTCAGGACAAAACGGATCCTTTTTCTGGCGTAGTCGGAAAGCTGCTGCCAGATATCCGCGGCACTGGCCTCGGCATAGCGGATATAAAGCGGATTTTCCGCCATTGCCCGCAGTCCTTTGAGTATCACGATCACCTGGGTGAGATTCTCCGTCAGGAACAGCGGATGTGCCGTGGAGCCGAAATGCATGCGTCCGCGGGATCGGTTTGCTTCACGGATGATGAAAGGTCTGCCGCAGACCTGGATGGGATCTTTGTCACCGGATAGTCTCAGCAGGTCATCACTGATCGTGCGTTCGCTGACCCATAGCAGATCTTCCAAATCGCTGATACGTGTATCTTCGTCTTGCAGATATTTGGCGATGAACATCTGCCGCTCAAAGCTGTTATCGACAGGAACTGGCGGGAATTCGACGGAAACAGGCACACCCTTGTTCTGCAAAAATGTGACCAGGCGTCTGTATACCGCGATGGCTGTATCTTTTCCGCGCGTGAGGCTTTTGACTGATTCGCGTATGTTGGATCCGAGATATTCGGATTCATCAAACCCCGGCATACTGGGCAGACCGGATTCTTTGTTCTCTTTCAAGAGCCTCTTTGCAGCTTTCTGCAGGTCCTTATCATAGCGTATGGATCGTATAAACTCATCAAAATATATGTCGATTTTCACTATTCTCACCGTTCATTTTTCAAAATGGAAATTTTCGTGTGTTTTTGAAGAGTAAAGTAATGAAATTATAACACCGGAAGAGCGGTACAGCAATCCCATCAGAATATCTTACTGCTGTCACCTCTTGACGGTCTGTATAATCTGAAGTATAATCAGCACAACCTATAAAGAGTGCGCGAGGGACAAGCCCTGTGACCGTACGACAACCTACCGCTTCGCGGCAAGGTGCCAATGCTTGAACGATAGGGCAATTCGGACAGACAGCTCTATCGGAACGATAGGCTGTTTTTTTTCATGCTCTTTATAGGAAATATACTAAAGGAGCAAAAGCATGAAAACTATTATCAGGAAAAAAGCGCAGGACTCTAAAGCTGTTCATGAGACCCTACAAAAAGGAAATGGGGTAAAGCATCCCGAGAGAATTTCCGGCTATGCAGCATTCTTCATGAATTACGGAGATGTCCGTGTTTCTGACAAGGTAGCCAATTGGATGGACCGCCGATCTGACTTTCGAGAGTTTATTCAGTCAAGCATCCAGGCGTTCCAGAATGATCAATATGGTCACATTTCATGGCGTGATCATGAAGAAAACATTGAAGATAAATGGATTTCCGGCGGCTATGAGCTCTTTGGGCGCTACGCCTTTGGCAAGGTGCATGAAACGGACGGCTTTGCGATCCCCGATGCGTATATCAAAATCCGCTATTACCACGGGAATACATATATCCTGTTTGACTCTGAGCCGGACTGGCTGATTCTCGATGAGGAGAAGAAGTAACACCGACATACTGACACGCAGATACCAAAAGCCCTCAACCACTCCCGGGATCAAAGGATCCGTTAGGAAAAGTTGAGGGCGTATTATTTCTGTTACCCACCCGGTTTATACCGTTCCGCCATCCGACGGCAATATGGTATATAGTTCTCGTTAAATGCACCCCGGTGACCAATTGTTTGAAGTAACAAAAGCCCGAGTGAAATAAACATTCTTTCAGGCTTTCGAAAAAACAGATGGCTGGTTTCTCTGGAAGCTATAGGCTGATCTGTTATTGCAACTGTATATCCTGTTTTATCTACAACCTTATAACTGTTTAATCCTTCTTCTGAGCGCAGTTCACTATCTGGAATAACGAATTCCCAATGAAAAGGGACCCGTTTTGTTTCTATCTTTTCGTATGTTTCGTCAAACACCGTGAGGTTAAAGAAAGTACTTCGGGACATCCCCGACATCGAATACGCCGATCGACTTTCATCAATCTGAATTATTGGCCGCTTATCCTCGTTAAGCACTTTCAGAACTCTGCGCCCCCAAGACAACTCAGCACTCACATCATATTGTATCGCTCCCGAGGGACTGACGATTTTTGCGCCATCTATCCATTCAGGATTCTTTTTACGAAGGACCATTTCTACAGGGAATTCTTCTCTAAGTCTTTCTAGAGGAGCAGCCTGTTTCTGTTCTAACCATTCTTCGTATTTATCAGAAATAACCTCTGAGGCGGCTGAGAAGGCGTCGTCTAGCCTTGAAGCTGCTTGCTCGCTTAATTCTTTAGCCAGATTAATTGATTTGTACTTTGCTGTTTCTTTTAGGTCTTTTAACTTTTGCATTTGGTAATCTGAAAAAACTCTCATTTTCGACCTCAGAATGCTAATACCAAATTGCTCATGGGTGACAATTGCCACAGGGATCGTAACCCATAGCAATGATTTCTTCTCTCGTTCCATGATAATCCCAGCGGTTAGAAGCCTTTATTTTGCTCACAGACCTACAATTCGGATAATGGAACTTCTTCGTATTCTTATTCAAAACATAATCGCTACCAGTTTGTACTGGCTGAGGTGTCGGAGTCGGTTTAGGAGTAGGTGTTGGCGTGGGTTTAGGGGTAGGCGATGGAGTAGGTTTTGGGGTGGGTGTAGAATCTGGAGTTGACCTCATTGTATCCCCGCTATCAGATGAGTCGTTTTCTGAAAGAGTCAGCAGTGTTCCTGCTGCCGCAAGCAGTTCCACCTTCTGCAGCACATTCCCATTCAATGTCTTATGCTCTATGCTGGCGACGCTATCCTCCCGTTGCGCATAGGCATTATACATCTCGGAATAGCTTGTGAGCCGACCCAGTAACGCATTCTCATCTGCAGTCCGATTTCTGGCATCGTTAACTACTATTGTAAAGACCGTACAATCCTCATTCACCGAAACTGATTCAAAATGGGGATATCCAGAGCTACCGTATTTAGTGCATGATGCCACTTCATCTTCTATGCGATGAAATACTTCATGTACCAATTCCTCGTATTCAGTTTGAGACAATGCATAATCCGTTCTCCCGTCAACACTAAGAGCCGGTGAAATGTGCAATAATACATCGGGTTTTGGCGTCGACGTTGGAGTAAGTGTCGGGGTCGGAGTCGACGTCGGGGTCGGAGTCGGTGTCGGGGTCGGCGTCGGGGTCGGCGTCGGATTATTACCAGAATTTCCAGATGCTTCAGATGTCGATATTTCATCTGATGCTACATCTTCACTAACAGAAAACGATCTCGAATCCTCAATGATCTTGATGATCCCTTCGCGCATTTCATCCCATTTCTCGTCTGCCTCAGTTGCATAACCCGATAGATTAAATCTGAGTGAATTTGCTTTAGAAAGGGCCAGATCATAATTGCCGTTGGCAAGTGCTGTTTGCACTTCTTCATAAATCGCTTCTAGACGTTTATTCTCTTTAGCCTCTTTTGATGAGTCTATTGCAGATATACCAAGCGTAATGGCAAGACTGACTGCCATTAGAATCAAATACACTTTCAGTACTTTTAGCAAGCACCCGCCAAGTGTTCTTTTTTTGCCCCTACGAGCTTTTGTTCCCATCTTCGGATTATTTACGTTTAATTCTGTCAGTGCACTCTCCACATTCTCCTCAGCGTGGGTGCTAATGACGGCCTTATTATCTTGAATCCAACATTTTGTACCACAATACTTGCAATAGACAGATTTCAAGCCTTTTTCTATATCTAAAGGCGCTCCGCAATTTGGGCATCGCATTTCTTTTTTTCTCATATTGACCCCCGATACAAACAATTGCTAACGATAAAGGGATTCAACTAACCATATCTATGATTACGGATTGCATCTTTTACAAGGCACATAGCCTGCTGCGACAACCTGTTCCCTTGACCAGTCAACATCCTCACGGTTTTTTGCTTTTATATCCATCACGGATGAGCAATCCGGATAGTGGAATTTATGAGTATTCTTATTCAGCACATAAGTAATGGTTTCAGGTTCAGCTTCCGGCTCCGGAGAAGGCTCTGTTATCTCTGCCGGAACAAACCGGATGACATCATCGGAGCCGGCAACCGGCTCCTCCAGAGAAAAGAATGAACCCTGACGCCAGCTCTTCCCCGACGAATAATCAATCTCAAAACCCGGCTGAATATTATAGAGAAATAGATTACAGCATATGCCGCCTTCATCGGTTTCCATGCTCAATGCTTCAAGCTGCACACCAAACGGTATAAGATCATCGCCATAATAGAACGGCGTAACACGATAGAGCACATGGTGTCCGGTTTCCTGAATATACATCTCTATCGCTGTCTCGACCATCAGCATGGTACCTGCATTCAGATGACGGGTACCCGTAAAGAGATTTTCCGATGAACCGTTATCACCACAAAGCAGATAACCAATCAGATGAGATCGATTAAAAAGATATCCTCCGTCTACATCATCATATTTTGTGCTTTTCCAGCCAGCAGGATAATAGTTGCCGATCTGCCCGCGAACATCAGTCGGCAGCGTCTCTGGTCCAAGGCACGCATAAGCAGGGCCGACCCTGCCCAGCTCGTCAAGATCGCTGAAGATAACAAAAGGGAATGTTGTACGCTGCCAGATCGCGAAATCCGGCTTGCCATCATGAATCTCAATATAGTAGTCTGAATCAACAGAATAAGGGGGAATCTCATCCGGCAGCAGTGATGTCTGAGGAAAACTGTTATCAGCAGAAACAGCGAGCGGAAGGCAAGAGAAAATGAGTATGGCAGCCAATACCAGTGATAAACTCTTTTTCAAGACACCGCCTCCCCTGTTCCTCTAATGAAAAAATTATAGCATATTATCTGCATCACAACAAGCATAGTCGTTTGAATAGCAAAGACAGTATACTGGAAAAGACTGGCTTATTCAGTAAAATTATATTTTCCATTCAGCCCCGAGGTGCGGGCAGGCTGCTCCTGAAGCGTACCCTAAAAAGAGACGGAGAGTAGTGTGTATTGCTTGAAGAATCTTTGGCAGCCAGAAGAAAAAACGGACACCCCATGTAGGATCACAGAAAACTGCTAACCTATTAGGAAGGTGTCCGTATCAATCCATCCGGTTGGTGTAAAAGGTTCACGCAAATCCGCTAGCCTTATCACTCAGCCAGATGTGTGAGTGATTATAACTTCTTAAGCGATAGATGTCAACGGTGGAGTTGCGCGCTCCTCGTCCGCAATATTGACTCTCCCCTTGTTAGTTTCTGGCGCTTACCAGTCGTCTTCGTCATTCTTCCAGGACGATGTAATATGAAGTTCCCCGCTGTTCATGTCCATAACCATGTTGTCAGACATACGGAGCATCATATTTCCGTCACAGTCCAACCCCATGTTGTCAGATGTTTGAATAATGAAATCGCCGTCATCAAAATCAAAAACATGTCCGAACATTTTTATTACCTCTTCACTCCTACAGTCAGTACTGAAACCATACCGTTCTGGTGTACAGCTTCAATATTTCCGCGATCATCATTTTGATATAAACAGGACAGGGATTCGTGCCGTCACACCATGCTTGAAGCGTTCTGTAAGGAATACAGAATCTTCTTGAAAATTTAGCCATATCAAGCTTAGAATGCGCAATCAGGTCCCGCATACTCATTTCAAGAACTTTCCATAGCTCGGAAGTCTGTTTACGCAGAATAAACGGATCATATGCGCTGTATGGCAACGGCCGCCTGTTGAGATGCTCTTCAATATCTGCTAAGAATTCTTCATAGCAGTAACTGCGAGTTAAACTTTTCTTCTGATAAGTTTTTACTGCGTACTCAATATCTTTGTCGTCCATACTAACACCTCCACCATTATTATACATACTATGTATAATAATGTCAACAGGAAATATACATATGATGTATATTTCCTGTATTACAGATTAGAAATCATGTTTGGAACTGTTTGCTTTTAAAGTACACTGCTTTATTTTGAGCCTTCCCATTACATGGAATGGCGCTTATCATGAAAATGTACACACCTGTCTGACTTGCCAAGGCAAAATGCTGAAAACGGTTATAAGCCCCTTTCTTTTGGAACACTGCGCTTCTGCCCTGCTATAAGGCGCTGTAAAGCGGTTTTGCCTTATCTGTTCTTTTCCTGCAAGTATTGCATGTAATCGAGCCTCTCCAGTGTGCCGCGGATCTCCTCGATGTCGTCCGCGATCTCCCCAATGGTGTACAGAAAGATGGTTGAGAGCCAAGCAATCAGGATGCCCAAGCAGATGACCAAAACCCCCAGAAGCACGCCGGAGATCCCGGCCTGTGTCCCGAACATGCCGGTCATGAGCAAGAGGCCCAGAATGATGGGAACGATGAGTAGAATTGCGAAGATAAACTTTGCCAGAGATTAGAGCTTGCTGCCAGGATTTTTAAACATACGATGGAACCTCCTTTTGAACGTTCACTTTGACGGTCTGATAAGTTTTTTATATTATACTTTAATTTGGGTGAAATGACAACAGAAAGAGCCCTATCACCTTAAGTGTGAGACAAGGAACAAAGCCAGCGGCATGTCTATCGAAAATAGAGGTAGTCAAGGAATAGCGCCTTTCCATAACACCCCCAGTGGCGCGCCGAAACAGAAAACTATACAGGTTGTTGCGCCATGGCAAATAATAAACTGTAGCTATCTCCTCACCCCTTCGCAGACCCGCGGAGGGCGTGCAGACGCAAAGCGGGTGGACAGCCCACTAAGGGCAACACGTGGTGGAGTAATCACAAGACTGTTCGTTGGACGAAAACATCAGGAAAGTACCCTACCACCACGCCTCCCCTCTTTATATGTTTCACCAATACCCCTGAAGCGACAGAGCTTCCCAGCACACAGGGAAGCGAACGGAGCAAAGATAAGCTGCCGGAAGGCAGCCTACCATGGAGCGGAGGTCGGCACAGGCGGTGAACCGGAGCCCGGAGCGGCAGAAGGCGGAGCGCCGGAGGGACTGCCGGAATCGAGGCACGAGATGAAGGCGTTCTCCCGGAGGCACGGAGACGGAGACCGCGGAGGGCGAACGATGAGCCGCATGAGCCGGTCGGAGCGACCAACCAGCGAAGGCCTGAACCGTCGCGAGGCTGCGCGGAAGAAGGGCTGAAGCGGTGGCGCAGCCGTCGCAAAGCCGCTCTGACGCAGGGCCGAAGCGGCGGCAAAGGCCGGAGCGGAAATACAACAAAAGAAATTGAGTGAAGCGAAGGCGCAGGCGGAAGGTTATTTTCCTTCGGTGACGCAGGAGCCGGAGAAAAATAACCTGCAGCCGGAGCCAAGCGGAACGGAACAAAGCGAGCCTGCAAAGGCCGGCCGCGGGAGCGACCGAAAGAGATTGATTCGCCGCCTGCCAGCGAGGCACGAGCTGCAGGATACGGCGAATCAATCTCTGGAAGGGAGCGAAGCGGGCCGTGCCGGAAGCGGCGAGCCTACCGCTGCCCCCTGTTGACAAACCCCGCGAAAAAAAAAGCGCCGGAGATCAATCCGTTCCGCAGGACGGCTTGAACGGAGGCGCTGATGTTTGAGCGAAGCGGAAGGGTATTTTTCTCCGGTGACGCAGAAGCCGGAGAAAAATACCCTGGAGCGGAGCGGAACAAAAGCGAAGGTCGGCAAAGGCCGGCGCAACGACGGAGCACAGGCCGGAGTGGATTCCGACGGAGACGAGGAACGAGGCGGAGACGGAATCCACGGAGGGCAGGGCGACGGAGCACAGCCGTACCGTGCCGGGCGAGCGACACCATGCGGAGCGGACAGGAGCGAATCCTGCCGGAGCACAGCTCCGCTGGAGCCTGCGGAAGCGGCGCTGGGTGCAGGCAGGCTTCGCGGAAGGGAGCGGAGCATGACCTTAGAACCGCAAGGAGCAAGAGAAGGCCGGAGCGGAAGGGCAGATTTTAATTCGGCGGGAGCCTGCGGAGGACGAATTAAAATCTGACCTGAGAGCGCAGGCCGGAACGCAGCGACAAAAAAAGAAAAATCCCGCGCACGGGGTTTGAGCGAAGCGAAGGCAGCGGAAGGAATTTATTCTCTTGCGACGAAGGAGCAGAGAATAAATTCCTGAAGCACGCCGAGCGGAGCGGAACAAAAGCGAGCCTGCAAAGGCCGGGCCGCAGGAGTGACCGAAAGAGATTGATTCGCCGCCTGACAGCGAGGAACGAGCTGCAGGGAACGGCGAATCAATCTCTGAAAGGGAGCGGAAGCAGGCCGTGCCGACAGCGGCGAGCCTACCGCTTAAGATATATCTGTCTTCCTTAACATTAAAACTGATTTTATTGGGCTTTGATCTGATGGTACAAAAAAATGCCCGCCAGAGAAGGCAGGCTTGATAAAGGGATATTCTAAAACATTGAAAACAACAGATACATGAGAATCACGACGGTCATCAACAGGACTTCCATTGTCAAGCCATCTGTCCAGATAAAGCGATTATCTATCCCCTCCCGATTATATAAGATCGGTGCCGCGCCACACGCTGCAATGGTCATAAATCCGCTCTGAGAGCATATTGCAATACAGGCAAGTATCAGTTCCGGCTTCATCTGGCCCCGGACCACAAATTGCGCAGTGATGGGTGCCATCAGAGAAGCAAATATCGTAGCTGTAGCATTGTTATTGAAAACGTGAGTGATGGAAGAAACACCGATAATGCAAACCAGCGCAAGTATGAGGGCACCATTATCATGAAGCAAATTTGCCACTTCATTCGTGATCCACGCTTTGATGCCACACTCATCAGAACCGATTGCCGTCCCAAGAACGGAAAAGATTCCTAACGAAATCGCAATATTCCAGTTCACCCGCTGCAAAAACTGTGCAAAGTCGAACAATTTTGTCTTCTTTCCATTTTTATCTACATACTTCAAAAAAGATAAAAATGCACATACAACCCCCAAAGCTCCATACTGGCCAATCAGTGAAGCATTTTTCCATGCTTTGGATATGATTCCGAATAAAGCAAATAACAAAAAACCAAACAGAAAAGCAAACTGAAAACGATCCAGTTTCGCATCCTTCATAATCTCTTCTATTTCTCTGAAATCCGTGTTGGAGAGTTTCCCAAAATCACAGTGAAACACATATTTCATTGCCATAACATAAGCAACAAAGAAAGCAGTAACCGTGAAAACACAGAAAACAGTATAGAGACCGAGATGAACTGAAATACCTGTTTCACTTAGTGCAGCGTTAAAAAACTCTACCCGCACCAGATAATCCGGCATCACAGCCCCCCTCAATGTCACCCCCATGCTGATCGCCAGAAACAAACCAAGATTCATAAATTTCGCATATTTTTCTTTTTTCCCTATTCCGATATATCCCAGAACAGCATCCAGCAAAGGGAAAGCCAAAAGCATACAGCCGATTGCGTTCATGAAATTGACAGCAATCACAAATGTCATCAGAAACGCAAAAGATAGCAGCACCGGTTTATTCTGAAACACTTTCCGGGTTAAGATCAGAGACGCAATTGCCTTCCCTGTCCCAATCTCGTTCATGGCTGTGATCAGTGCCGTAATCAGAAAGAAATTATAAACAAGAGGATTCCCGAAAATATCTCGGATCGCCGCATCGAAGCTCGGATAATACCCATAGAGCGTGAGCGCAACCATCGAAAACATCGTTGGCCAGAGCACTTCGCCCGTACAGATGATGGCAATGATCATGCCAAGCAGAATCCCCAGGCAACTCACACCGACAACAGTAACGGAACTCCAAGCAGGAACAATACGTCCAAAAGTGAGAATAACGATGACGGCGATCAGCGAACCCAGGTAATATTTAAAGCCTCTTTTATCGACGGTAACGTCTTTCATAACATGTTAATCCTCAAATCAGAAAACAGACCATTTTCCAGAAATATGCACTGCTGATTCTACGCTATATTTCAAATTATAATAATATTTCTGAATTTATCAAGTTCACCCGAAAAAAGAAAGATACCCCCTTGACATTATCACAGTGACAACGTTTATAGTCTAAGGTGTCAGAACTGTCGCTATAAAAAAACAAGGAGGGAAAAAAAGATGAAAAGGCGACTAACCACTCTCGCACTCATTGTAGTATTTGTAATCACAATGCTTCCCGGTGCTTTTGCAGATGATGCTGCGCCTAAATACAACGCGGGCACTTATACAGCAACTGCAGTAGGCCGGAATGCAAACATCACCCTTGAGTGCGTCTTCAGCGATGACGCACTGGAATCAATCACCTGTATCGACAGTCAGGAGACAGATGGTGTAGGTGATCTCGCGATTGGAATGCTCACCAGTTCCATTGTAGAGTATCAAAGTCTGGGTGTTGACTCTGTTACCGGCGCTTCCCTGACTTCCTTTGCAATCAAGCAGGCCGTGGCAGACTGCGTGGAGCAGGCAGGCGGAGATGCAGAAGAATTCAGAAATGCGCCATTCGATGAGGGCAACCCCGAGAGCATTGAAGAGACCTATGATGTCGTCGTCATCGGCTCCGGTGCTGCCGGTATGTCAGCAGGCCTGGCAGCCAGCCAGCAGGGTGCTTCAGTGGTCGTACTTGAAACAAACGACATTATCGGAGGAAACACCCTCGTCTCCGGCATGGGCTGGAACGCGGTGGATCCGGAAGAAGATGCCGCAGCATCCGTGCAGCCCGGTCAGGTAGATACGCTAAAAGAATTCCTTGAAATGGACGAAGCCGATGTCGGTGACTTTGCACCTGCGCTGGCCACCCTGAAAACACAGATCAAAGAATATCTGGACAGCGGTTCCGAGGCTCTGTTTGATTCTGTAGAACTCCACATCATGCAGTTCTACACCGGATGCCTGCGCACCGGTCTCGATGGCACAGAAGTATGGCCGAATTACGAACTCGATAAATTCTTCTGTGAGCACTCCCTGGAAGCACTGGAATGGCTGGAAGGTATGGGCGTGGAATTCAAGCCCGGACTGAAGACCATCGTCGGCGGTCTGTGGCCGCGCGGCCATAACTTTGAAAGCAAAACCGGCGCATTCGAAGTCATGCGCACCCGTCTCGAAGAAAACGGCGGTGTAATTCGGACCGGAACCCACGCTGATGAATTGATCGTTGAAGACGGTCGCGTTGTTGGTGTAAAAGCTACTTATGACAAAGAAGTACCCGCCGTATACCACGCGAACAAGGGTGTAGTCATTGCCAGCGGCGGCTTCGGCGGCAACACAAAGATGGCGGATGAATACAACAACTACTGGGAAGGCGGACTGCTGAACGCACGTTCCGACCAGATCGCATCCACACAAGGCGATGGCATTATCATGGCAATTGCTGTCGGAGCAGATGTGGAAGGCATGGGTTATACGCAGCTCTACCCCGCAGTCAACATCAAGACCCTTGAGGTTGGACCTGGCGGCGGACGCGGAGCAGATATGAACTGCTATATCAACAAAAACGGCGAACGCTTCGTGAATGAGTATGCGACCCGCGATGTCATGTCCAAAGCAGCACTGAACCAGCCGGACGGCATTTTCTATGATGTATTTGACCAGGATCAGATGGATTACAGCTTCAGCATCAAGTATGAGGCCACCACCGAAGCGGGAATCGAAGTTTACAAGGCAAAGGGTGCTCTTTTCCAGGTTGATACCATTGAAGAAATGGCAGAAGTGATCGGCTGCGACGTAGAAACACTGCAGGCCACGATCGATGCCTATAATGAAGCATCCCGGAATTCTAATGACCCGTTGACCGGCAGAAAGAACTTCAGTGATACGCTCGATAATCCTCCCTACTATCTGAAGCCTGTCTCCCCCGTTATCCACAACACAATGGGCGGACTGAAGATCAACACAGACAATGCAGTCATCTCAACTGATGGCACACCCATTCCCGGATTGTTCGCAGCCGGCGAAGTAACCGGAGGCATTCATGCCGGTAACCGCCTTGGCGGCAATGCCATTGGTGACGCATTTACCATGGGCAGAAACGCAGGTACCAACGCAGCAAAATAAAAAAAACAAACAGAACGAAAGCAGGGGCTGGACAACAGCCTCTGTTTTCGGCTGTTCTTTTCAGTTTTCTTTTCATTTGCTATTGAGAAACTGATTTGGTACAATAAAAGTATAACATGCTAAAGGAATAAAAGAAAATGAAACGCTATAAGGTAAAAGAGATCGCCGATCTGCTCGACATTACGCCTCAGACTCTGCGGCGCTATGACAAGCTTGGCATTGTCGCGCCATCACGTGATGAGGAAAATGATTATCGCACTTACCTAACGCTGGATTTCATGCAGTTATTACGGCTGAAAGGTCTGCGCAATTATGATCTAAGTCTAAAAAACTGCCGCAAGATATTTGACAGCGACATCAAAGGTGCTTCAAAAGTATTCCTCAATCATGCAGATTCTCTGGCAGCTGAAATAGAACGTCTCAAGGTACTGGAACATCAGTCCCGATTGCAGTATGCACGTCTCAAAGACTGTGAAGAGCTGTCTCATTTGCCCTATAAAATGGAACTTCGTCCCGCTTATCGATTTTTCTCCTTCATGGATGTCCATGAACTGATCAATTATTCTCAGGCGAAAGAGGAACTCGGCCAGTTCACCATGATCATGCCACCTATGCGAAGCTGTATCGTTTACCCCAGAGAAAGTCTTCCCGGCCCACAATACATTTATGGCCTGTGTGCGCCAGACAATGAACTGACCGATGTTGATGAAGCACTGTTGAACAAATGTGTCAGTTATCCTCCCTGTAACTGTATCACCATGGTTGAGCAAAACACAGGGGTCAGTACCGCTGTCAGTACTGAAAACAGCACAAAAACTTCTGGGCAGATGCGTGTGGAAAATATGCTGAAGCTGGTAGAAGATAACGGCTATGAGGTTTCAGGCGATATCATCGGCGAAATCCTTCATATGTGGAAAAAGCCAAAAAAACCGAACATACCTGAGCAGTATCAGTTTCATCACTATATAAAAATGTGGATACCAATAAAACCTCTTTCTGAGAAATAACGACTTCGACTTTCAGATACTGAACTCTCTATAAAACAAAAAAAAAGAGAATTCCACGAACTCTCATCCCTATCATTTTTCCAACATTTTTCCAACAAATTCAGCGTTTTAGCAAAAACCAGAAGGTACGGATTAATATGAACGCGCAAAAAAAGTTACAGAATTTCCCATTTCTTATATAAATCACGAACTATTTGGTACTATATAATATGAGCAGATATTACCTGATAAGCACAAGAGCGATTTGGCTATGTTGGGAACCGGAAGAGTAATTGCTCTGTTTAATAAGCTAATGGAACTGCCCGTCAATTGGCTAATGGCTCATGATAATTAATCTAATATTAGAGTCAGAGGCTGTGGAAGCACCATGGTTATCAATAGCAGCAAATGAAACGACTTTTTGACTTGCCATCATCTGAAACTGATCAATTGTTGGAGGATGGAGATCTTAATCTATGGAATACAGTACTAATATTAACGGTATAGAGGTAGTTGCCTCATATAGCGAGAAATCTGTAAACGCTATCCTGATTCCATTGCTCAGACATTTGTCCGCAATACATTCAAAGCGAAAAAAGCGGATTATTGTCATGCTTGCCGCGCCCCCCGGAGCTGGGAAAAGCACACTTGTCAGCTTTCTGGAAAGGCTGGCCAAAGATATCATTCCTGAGAAAACAGTCCAGGCTGTGGGAATGGATGGATTCCATCTGCAGCAGGACTATCTTGTCTCGCATAGAATAAATGTAAACGGAAATGAAATCCCTATGGTGAGCATAAAAGGAGCTCCAGTTACATTTGATCTGAATGGTCTCAGGACAAAGATTCTTGAAGTGAAGGAATATCCTACATGTAAATGGCCTCGCTATGACCGGCTGCTTCATAATCCCGTTGAGGATGCCATAACCATCGATGCAGATATCGTGCTGTTGGAAGGAAACTATCTTCTGCTAGATTTGGCTGGTTGGAGAGAATTAGTGACTTATGCGGATTTCACGATTTCAATATCTGCCAATGAAGAACTACTTCGGGAACGCTTGATAAAAAGAAGAATTGCCACAGGTGTACAGGAAACTGCGGCGAAACAGTTCGTTGAGTTCAGTGACATGGCAAATGTAAGACTATGCCTGGAAAAGACCAAATCAGCTGATCTTCAGCTTGAGCT
>Ga0256404_1000819_pt1 | contig 79850 bp, 67 predicted proteins | sample RumenRJG_01DNA_FD_185990 | JGI IMG/M metagenome (GOLD analysis project Ga0256404, IMG submission 185990) | Bovine rumen microbial communities from Lethbridge, Alberta, Canada - RJG_01 | ecosystem: Host-associated > Mammals > Digestive system > Stomach > Rumen | place: Canada: Alberta | collected...
AATCTGCTGAATCTGTCATAATCGGGATAAATAAATCTGTTAAATCAGCTAAATCTGTGGTTTTTATTACTTGCGAGTGTATTTTGTTTAAGACAGACACAGGTGTTTACGATTGAGCCAGAATTAGTTGTACTTGTACTATCAAAATACGGGCACTCAGCATTCCGTCATTTGTGCTGGGTGCCCGTCATGATAGGGGTTGGGTGTGCGAACCTTTCGCCGTTAGGCAGTTCTGATGCGCATGGTGCGCATGTAGGGAATTCTTTTATTCTGCCAGATATTCTTTCATGCTCTTTTTCCAGTCGAGATCGTTGCTGAGGTCGGTGAGGTCGTCCACCTTCCATTCGCCACCTTCGTAGATGAGGTTGACGCGCACAGGAATCTCACTGAAGTTATGGAGCTTGAGCGTCACGGCAGCCTCCCAAGGGGTGTCGTCCATAAGGAGTTTCTCCAAGTTGAGGTCTGTGGCGTAAATCTTCTTGCTGAAGTCTTGACCCATCACCCAGTAGTCGGCATCGAAGAAGCCCATCTCTTCAGGAGTCTGGTTGTCTTTCTCTATGACAGACTTTACCGTGGCGTTCCAGTCTTTGGAACAAAACTTCTTGTCAAGTTCATTGGATTGGGTTTGCCAATCTTCACTGCTATATGCTTGACCGACCGCTTCATAGACTTCCTGTACGGTTTCGAGGGCATATTGTCCAACTTCCTCCTCTGTCGGTTCATACACAGAACCAGGACCGTCAAGCATAAAAACAGAGTCTTCATCTCCGTTGTCATTGTTGCCTGTGGTCTTGTTGCCGCAAGCAACAAACGTGATGGCGGTCATTGCTATCATGATAAATGTCAGTTTCTTCATCCTGCTGGATCGTCAAGATTGATTCCTAAAAATGATTCCATATCTCTGCGGAAACCTACGCCGTCGAGGTCATAGTCGGCAAAGTCGTTGATTTTCCATTGTCCGTCTTCCACGGTGAGACGAAGGCGCACTTGCCCCTTCTGTCCGTTCCATGAGAGGGTGAGGAATGCCTCCACATAGTCTTGTGTGGGGTCGGTAATGTTGTCGAACTGCACTTTGATGGGCGTGCCGAGTCCTTGGAACCAGCGGTAGCCTTCATCCTCGAAGTACGCGTCGCTGCCTTGAGCAATGGCATTCATGTTCTTCTCTTCCACCTGTTCCATCAGCGCCAGAAGGCTTTTGGTGCATGCGATGGAATCGAGTAGGGTCATGTTTATCTCACCATCGTTCACATTGTTCAGTTCATTGTAGTAGGCTGTGATTTGTGCCTTGATGGCTTCCTCTGTATGGAGGTCGGCAGCAGGTGTTGCTGTCATGAATGTGCTGTCGGTGGTTCCAGCGGCAATGCTGTCGGTGTCGATGCTGCCGTTGTTAACTTTTTTCCCGTCACATGCCGTGAGCATCAGCAGGCAAACAATGGCGGAACTGATCAAAAGTTGTTTCATGTGATTTTGTTTTTAGAGTTGGTTGGTTTTAAAAAGGTCTGGATAACCACCGAGGCTACCCAGACCTTTTTTATGTTTGATGTTGATGTTTCAATTATTCTGCTGGGGCAGCCTCTGGCTCTGCATTGCCCTTGTTCTTGTTAGCAAGTTCTGCCAGTTTCTTCTTGCCGTTGAAAGCGAACACCCATACGAGGAAGCCTGCAATGAGCAAGAGGATGATGCCGAGTACTGGACGGTAGAAGATCCATGCCAATGCGATGACGATGAGTGAGTAAACGATACCGATGATGGTTGCAATGATGCCCACGCCAAATGCGAAGAGGCTTGACAGGAATGGAACCACCTTGAGCAGTGTCTCAACGAATGAGAAGAGGCTCTTGATACCAGAGATGACGAGGAGTGTGCCGACGATGCGGAGAATCCAAGTCCACATGCTGTTAGCCTCGTTCTCCTCTTCGAAGATTTCGTCAATCGTCTTCTTGCCCATTCTGAGGGTCTGGAACTTCTTTTTGTTCTTTGCCACGAAAGGCTTGAATGTGTTGCCCTCAACTTGAGAAACGACAGTCACCTTAGCCGGAACAGTCTTCTCGAAAGTGATGCGCACGTCACCAATCTCAGGAGCATTCATGGTGCGACCGAGGTAAATCACGTTGCCAGCCTGGTGAACATATTCAAGGTCAACCTTGTTGTCCTGCTTGATAGAGTCGGGGATGGCCGTCTTTACACTGTCATCAGCGGCAACAGCAGGTTCGGTAACAGCTGCATTAACTGTAGGCACGCCCTTGATTCTTGCGTAAACATCAGCGACGCTCTTGTCCATGGAAGCCAGTACTTGGTCGTTCACATTCAGTTCAACAGCCTCTGTAGAACTGATGGAGTGGATGAGAGATTCGTTCAGTACGTATGCACCGAAAGTCACTTTTTCTGCCCATACATCTTGACTCTCGATGGTAGCCCAAGTGTAGTTCTTGCCTTGATAAGCAGGATCCTTGAAGTCGCCACTGTTCACAGGGCTGCTCACCCATTCCTGTGTGTAAGTGTAAGTAGTAGTAGTCTCCTGCTTGCCACCGAGTTTGTCTTCACTCTTTGACTCAGAGTGCTCAACCCACTGGAAATATTCCACCTTGCGGCTCAGGCTGATAGCGTTCTCGCTGATGCCGAAGTCAGCATCGGTCAACACTTCGTCAGTGTTGGCCATCGCGGTAGCACATACGAGTTCGCCTTCAAACTCTGCGCTTTTCTTGTCGGGGTTAGGCATCTCGACACATGCACCCTGTGCGTCTTCCAACATGTCGGCTGTCTTCACTGCGCGACCTTCATTCCACCAGAGCAGAATGGTTGCACCAATGATGAGGACGAAGCCCATGAGAACTGCTTTGAGCGAGTTGCCCACACGGGTACCATAACCCGTAGTTGTTTTTTCTGTGTAAGCCATAATCTTTTGTTTTTAAAAATGATTAGTAAATAGGATTTATAATTATAATAATTCACTTTTTCCGTTGCAAAGATACTCCTTTTGTTAATATTCCACAAATCTTAGGCTCTTTTTTGTCAAAAAGGAGGGTGTTTTTGCCAAAATGTGCGATTTTTTTTGTCGGAAGAGGACAAAAGCTGCATGAAAATACTTAAAAAGTCAAATATAATCCGTAATTTTGCAATCAATTTACTTCTATTTGAAATATGACACTCAAAGCACTGAACGCTCGCACGGCTCCGAAGAGTCATGCACCCGAAAGAATTGTCCAGTTTGGCGAAGGCAATTTCCTCCGTTGTTTTGTGGACTGGATTGTTTACAACATGAATCAAAAGACAGACTTCAACTCGTCTGTAGTGGTGGTTCAGCCTATCGAACACGGAATGGTGGATTGGCTCAATGGGCAGGATTGTCTCTATCATGTCAATCTGCAAGGTCGTCTGAACGGCGAGAAAGTCAATTCTCTCACCCGCATTGACTGCATCAGCCGTGCCCTCAATCCATACAGCCAGAACCCTGCATTCATGGCATTGGCAGATCAGCCGGAGATTCGTTTTGTCATTTCCAACACTACAGAAGCGGGCATCGCCTTCGATCCTGCATGTAAGTTGACTGACGCACCTGCTTCATCCTACCCGGGTAAACTTACCCAATTGCTCTATCGCCGTTTCAAAACTTTCAATGGCGCTGCCGATAAGGGACTCATTATCATGCCATGCGAACTGATTTTCTTGAATGGCCATCATTTGAAGGATTGTATCTATCAGTATATCGAACATTGGAAAAAAGATCTGGGTACTGACTATGCTGCCTTCAAGGAGTGGTTCACTCATTATAATTATGTGTGTGCCACACTCGTTGACCGCATCGTGCCTGGTTTTCCGCGTAAAGAGATTGCCGAGATTCAGGAAAAGGTTTGCTATGCAGATAACCTCGTCGTACAGGGTGAGGCATTCCATCTTTGGGTCATTGAGAAGCCCGAGAACATGGACATTGACGCTCTGAAGGCAGAGTTCCCTGCTGAGAAAGCGGGACTGAATGTCCTCATTGCTGAAAGTGAAAAGCCCTATCACGAAAGAAAGGTGACGCTTTTGAATGGTCCGCACACGGTCCTCTCTCCTGTGGCTTATCTCAGCGGCATCAACATCGTGCGTGATGCCTGCAACGATGAGGTGGTGGGCAAATATATCCACAAGGTGCAGTTTGACGAATTGATGCAGACGCTCAATCTCCCCATGGAAGAATTGCAGCAGTTTGCCACCGATGTGCTCGAACGTTTCAACAATCCGTATGTTGACCATCAGGTGACGAGCATCATGCTCAATTCCTTCCCTAAATACGAGACACGCGACCTGCCTGGCGTGAAGGTTTATCTGGAGCGTAAAGGCGAACTTCCACAAGGTCTTGTGTTTGGTCTGGCTGCCATCATCACCTACTATAAGGGGGGCACTCGTGCCGATGGCGCACCAATCGAACCCAACGATGCACCTGAAATCATGCAGTTGCTCAAAGACCTTTGGGCTACAGGTGATACACAGAAAGTGGCAGAGGGCGTTCTTGCTGCCGAAAACATCTGGCACGAGAACCTCAACAACACGGTTCCAGGCCTCACCGCACTGGTGAAGAAAGACCTTGACCTCATTCAGGAGAAAGGTATGTTGGAGGCTGTGAAGACCATCCTGTAAGTCTTGCCAGTCATGAAAAATGATCGTGTGCTTGCAATTTTTTCAGTTGCAAGCACATTTCTTTTAAAAAAAGTTATTACCTTTGCACTCGATTTCAAGGGAATTCTTTGGAATCGAACAGAAAAAGAGAGTACTAACAAATTAGAAACAACTATGGACGATTATCCGGCGAATAGTACAAAGTGCCTGGGATAAGACTCACCTCTCACGCGGAGTTGAATGAGTCTTTGCCCCACCTTTTTATTGTTCTTACATCGAAAAAGCAAAGATTCAGAAAACAATGCGAACATTCTGGAATTTTAATGGCGGCATCAAGCACATTGATGCTTGGGAGCCAAACTGTTGGGTACAGGTTACTTGCCCAGTGGATGATGACAGGGAGTTTCTGGAGAAGGAACTCGGTATGCCAGACTACTTCATGGATGACGTTTCGGATGCCGACGAGCGTGCCCGTTACGACATGGATGAAGGGTGGCTCATGATTATCTTGCGTATTCCCCATTTGAAGAGCGTTTCTTCAAGGAGCCCTTACACGACCATCCCGTTGGGTATTGTGATCAAGGGAGATAAGATTGTGACTATCTGCAATCAGGAAACACGGATGATGCTCGATTTCGTAAATCACCAGATGCGTCGTGCAGAAGGCTTTACGGATGCGGCAGACTTGGTGTTCCGTCTCTTCTTGAGCGCATCGGTGTGGTATCTGAAATACCTGAAACAGGTGAATGGCATCATTGAGAAGGCGAAACGTGACCTCGACAAGCATATAGACAACAAGGACCTCGTAAATCTGTCACGTCTGCAAGACTCGCTCACATACTTCGGCACTTCCATTCGTGGCAACGAGTCACTGTTGAGCAAGTTGAAGTTCCGTTTGCCGGTCGATGAACTGGATGCCGAACTCATTGAAGATGTGAACATCGAGATGAATCAGGCACGCGAGACAACCGCCATCTACATTAACATCCTCGACTCCACAATGGACACCTACGCGAACATTATTAATAATAATATGAATACGGTGATGAGGCTGTTGACTTCGCTGAACATGATCATCCTCTTCCCGACCTTCATCACGTCGATGTTTGGCATGAACCTCATCAACGGCATGGAGAAATGGAAGATGGGTTTCCCGATAGCCATCATCGCCTGTGTGGTTTGCACGGCAGTATCACTGTGGTGGTTCAGAAGGAAGAAGTGGCTGTAATTTATCATGAAATTGCAATATGGGTGTACCAAATGCTAAAGGCCTACGCCCATTTTTGTTTTTTTTGAAATAAAAAGAAAACAAGTTGCCACTCGTTTGAATTATTATTAGTAACTTTGTGGCTCATTTAGGTAAAAAGGCAAATTTACACGTATTTTTAATTATAACACAACAAAATGAAAAAGTACAATTTCAATGCAGGACCTTCCATCCTTCCTCGCGAGGTGATTGAACAGACTGCACAGGCTTGTCTTGATTTCAATGGGTCAGGACTTTCTCTTATGGAGATTAGCCACCGCGCAAAGGATTTTCAGCCAGTAGTTGATGAGGCAGTAGCACTCTTCAAGGAACTTCTCAACATTCCAGAGGGTTACTCCGTACTCTTCCTCGGTGGCGGTGCAAGTCTTGAGTTCTGCATGGTTCCTTACAACTTCCTTGAGAAGAAGGCTGCCTACCTGAATACGGGTGTTTGGGCTACCAAGGCAGAGAAGGAGGCCAAGGCATTCGGTGAGGTGGTGGAAGTGGCTTCTTCTGCCGACAAGAACTTCACCTATATCCCACGCAATTTCGAGATTCCTACAGATGCTGACTACCTGCACATCACATCCAACAACACGATTTACGGTACAGAACTTCGTGAAGACCTCGACTCTCCAATTCCTCTGATTGCAGATATGTCTTCCGACATCTTCAGCCGTCCTGTTGATGTGAGCAAGTATGCTATGATTTATGGTGGTGCTCAGAAGAACCTCGCTATGGCAGGTCTTACCTTCGTTATCGTGAAGGAGGATGCTCTCGGTAAGGTGTCTCGTCACATCCCAACCATGCTCGACTACCGCACTCACGTGAAGAAGGGTTCTATGTTCAACACTCCTCCTGTGGTGCCTATCTACTCAGCATTGATGAACCTCCGCTACATGAAGGCTCACGGTGGTGTAGAAGCTATGGAGAAGTTGGCAAAGCAGCGTGCTGAAATTGTATATGCAGAAATCGACCGCAACAAACTCTTCGTGGGTACTGCTGAGGAAGACAGCCGCTCTCTCATGAACATCACTTTCGTGTTGAAGCCAGAGTATCAGGATTTGCAGGACGAGTTCCTCAAGTTCGCTACAAGCCAAGGCATGGTCGGCGTGAAGGGTCACCGCGACGTGGGTGGTTTCCGTGCTTCTTGCTACAACGCCATGAGTATCGAAGGCGTGAAGGCACTCGTGAAGTGCATGCAGGAGTTTGAGGCGAATCATTAAAGTTAGGAATTAGGAGTTAGGAGTTAGGAGTTGCCATTCGGCATGTTTGCGCAATCTTAACTCCTAAGTCTTTTGTTTCCTACACTATTTCCTGGATATGAAAGAGAGTCGTTCCATTGTGGCTTCCAAAAGTAAAGCGTTTGCTTTACGAATCATCAGACTTTATAAGTATTTGAGTTGTGAGAAGAAAGAAATGGTGCTTTCTCGGCAGATTCTTAGGAGTGGAACCAGTATTGTGGAGCCAATATTACGGAGGCTCTTTCGGGGATTAGTACGAATGATTTTTACGCCAAAATATATGTCTCTTTCAAAGAAAGTTCGGAAACCAAATATTGGTTGGAACTGTTACATGAGAGTGATTACATCAATGATGAACAATTCGCATCCATCTATGCGGATTGTATAGAGTTAAAGAGTTAAATAAACTACTAAGTTCGATAACGAAATCGACACGAGAAAAGATTATTAATAATAAGTTAAGAAAGGTGCAAGGAATCGGTGACACACAATCTGTAAAGCCAACTCCTAACTCCTAACTCCTAACTCCTAACTTAAAAATTATGGCAAAAGTTTTAATTGCAACTGAGAAGCCTTTTGCTGCTCCTGCGGTTGCTGGTATCAAAGAGATTATTGAAGGTGCAGGTTTCGAACTTGCTCTTCTGGAGAAATATACAGAGAAGGCACAGTTGCTCAGTGCAGTGGCTGACGTGGACGCCATCATCATCCGTTCTGACAAAATCGATGCAGAGGTGCTCGATGCTGCCAAGAACCTGAAGATTGTGGTTCGTGCAGGTGCTGGTTACGACAATGTGGACCTCGAGGCTGCTACTGCCCACAAGGTGGTGGTGATGAATACTCCTGGTCAGAACGCCAATGCTGTGGCTGAGTTGGTACTCGGTCTGCTCGTGTTCACCGTTCGTAACTTCTACAACGGCAAGGCTGGTTCTGAACTCATGGGCAAGAAACTCGGTATTCTTGCTTTCGGCAATGTGGGTCGCAATGTGGCTCGCATCGCCAAAGGTTTTGGCATGGAAGTGTCTGCCTACGATGCTTACTGCCCAGCAGAGGCAATCGAGGCAGCAGGTGTTCACGCTGCTGCATCACAGAACGAACTCTTTGAGACTTGCGACATCGTGTCTCTCCACATCCCTGCTACAGCAGAGACCAAGCAGAGTATCAACAAGGCACTCGTGGGCAGCATGAAGAAGGGTGGTATCCTCATCAACACCGCTCGTAAGGAAGTTATCAATGAGCCAGAACTCCTCGAACTCCTTGCTGAGCGTACCGACCTCAAGTACATCACCGACATCAAGCCAGATGCAGATGCTGAGTTCGCTAAGTTCGAAGGTCGTTACTTCTCCACTCCTAAGAAGATGGGTGCCCAGACTGCAGAGGCAAACACCAACGCAGGTCTTGCTGCAGCCAACCAGATTGTGGGTTACATCAAGGAGGGTATCACAAAGTTCCAAGTGAACAAGTAACCATAAGATTTTACCTATAAATCGTCGAAAGATAGGGCTTTCATTTGGTCATTCCGAATGAAAGCCCTAACTTTGTACCATCAACAGAAAAATCGTCAAATTGTAAATTAACTTTATGGCAATTGTAAAACCTTTTAAGGGTGTGCGTCCACCAAAGCAGTATGTAGAGCAGGTGGAGAGCCGCCCATACGATGTGCTGGACTCTGAGGAGGCTCGCGCAGAGGCTGGTGACAACGAGATGTCGCTGTACCATATCATCAAACCAGAGATTAACTTCGAGCCAGGCACCAGCGAGTATGACCCACGTGTGTATGAGGAGGCTGCCCGACAGTTCGCCAAGTTCCAGAAAAACGGTTGGCTGGTGCAGGACGAGAAGGAGCAGTATTACATCTATGCACAGACTTCGTGCCTGCCTGCCAATGGCAATAAGGAGAAGACACAGTATGGCATTGTGGTGGGAGCTTATAGCGGTGATTATCAAACGGGAGTTATCAAGAAGCATGAATTGACCCGTGCCGACAAGGAGGAGGATCGCATGAAGCATGTGCGTGTGAACGATGCCAACATCGAACCTGTGTTCTTTGCCTATCCTGACGATGAGGTGTTGCTGCAACTCATTGACAAGTATGCCAAGACTACCCCTGAATATGATTTCGTTGCGCCCATCGATGGTTTTGGACACAAACTCTGGGTGGTGAGCGATGATAACGATATTAAGACCATCACCGAGCGTTTTGCCCAGATGCCTAACCTCTACATTGCCGACGGACACCACCGCAGTGCTGCTGCAGCCCTGGTGGGTGCAGAGAAGGCAAAGCAGAATCCGAACCATCGTGGCGATGAGGAGTACAACTATTTCATGGCAGTTTGTTTCCCTGCCAGCCAGTTGACCATTCTCGACTACAATCGTGTCATTAAGGACCTGAACGGTTTGACTCCTCAAGAGTTCATTGCGGCATTGGAGAAGAACTTCATCGTGGAGAAGAAGGGCAAGGAAGAGTATCGCGCCAAGGAACTGCATGAGTTCTCGCTTTATCTGGAAGGGGAGTGGTATTCGCTCAAGGCCAAGCCCGGTACATACGATGAGAATGACCCCATCGGAGTGCTTGATGTGAGCATCTCGTCGAAACTGATTCTCGATGACATCTTGGGCATCAAGGACTTGCGCCGCGACAAGCGCATTGACTTTGTGGGAGGTCTTCGTGGACTTGGCGAACTGAAACGCCGTGTGGATAGTGGTGAGATGAAGACCGCTTTGGCACTCTATCCTGTCACTATGCAGCAAATCATGGATATTGCCGATTCGGGCAACATCATGCCCCCCAAGGCCACATGGTTTGAGCCGAAACTCCGCAGTGGTCTTGTGATACATAAGTTAAGTTAGGAGTTAGGAGTTAGGAGTTAGGAGTTGCCATGCGGCTTGCTCTCAATGAGAAAACCAGCAGGATAGCCAACTCCTAACTCCTAACTTCTAACTTCTAACTTCTAACTCCTAACTCCTAACTCCTAACTGAAAATGGATTCCTACAGAACGATAAAATTCTTGTCGGAAGGCACTTATAGCGAGAAGCGCAGCAAGTTTCTCGCTTTTGCTATTCCTGTCCGTTCTGTAGATGAGGTGAAGCAGATTGTGGCGGAGTACCAGAAGAAATACTACGATGCCCGTCATGTCTGCTATGCCTATATGTTAGGTGCGGAACGGAAGGAATTCCGAGCCAATGACAATGGCGAACCTTCTGGCACGGCAGGAAAGCCCATTCTTGGACAAATCAATTCCAACGAACTTACTGATATTCTTATTATTGTAGTTCGCTACTTTGGAGGTGTGAAACTCGGAACTTCGGGGTTGATTGTGGCATATCGTTTGGCGGCAGCCGAAGCCATTGCCGCTGCTGAAATTATTGAAAAGACGGTGGATGAAGACATCACGTTCTTTTTCGAATATCCTTTCATGAATGACGTGATGCGCATAGTGAAGGAAGAGGAACCTCAAATTGTATCACAAGGCTTTGACAACGACTGTACCATGACCCTCCGCATCCGTAAAGATTCCATGCCGCGTCTGAAAGCACGGTTGGAAAAGGTGTCATCACTCCGATTTGAATAGGATGGGGGAAGCAAAAAAATGCCGAGAAAGGGATGCTTTTCTCGGCATTTCTTATGTCCTTTCGCGAAAAAACGTACAAAAGTCATAATAAAACTTAACGGAGGGCATGAATTTGAAAAATAGTTGCTATCTTTGTCAAATCGATAGAATGACTTTAAAAAGAATTTTTCATATATGAATACTTCAAGATACTTGATGGCTGGAGCGATGCTGCTGATGAGTATATCGTCAGTACAGGCGCAGAAGGTGGTGATCGGCAACTATGTGTTCCCAAAAGATGGTTCAACCTATTATGGTGAGTTGGAGAGTGGTAAACCGAATGGCAAGGGTAAGACAACCTTCAAGACGGGCGACACTTATGAGGGAGAGTATGTGAAGGGTAAGCGTCAGGGATATGGCGTCTATACCTTCACGGACGGCGAAAAATATGAAGGGAATTGGCATCAGGACCATCAGCATGGGCGTGGCATCTATTATTTCGCCAACAACAATAAGTATGATGGTCTTTGGTACATAGACTACCAGCAAGGGTTCGGCACGATGTACTACTACAATGGTGACAAGTACACGGGTGAATGGTTGCAGGACAAGCGCAACGGGCAGGGAAGATACACGTGGGCAAATGGCATCTATTATGACGGGAACTGGAAGGAAGACAAGAAGTCGGGCAAGGGAACCTTTGATTGGCGTGACGGCTCTCGCTATGAGGGTGACATGGAAAATGATATGCGCAACGGACAAGGCAAATACACGTATGCCAATGGTGATTTCTATACAGGTGGATGGAAAGATGATATGATGCACGGGAAAGGTATCTACAAATTCAAGAATGGAGATATCTATGAAGGTGATTATCTAAACGGTGAGCGTACAGGGCAGGGTATCTTCACTTATGCGGACAAGCGTAAGTATGTGGGACAGTTCAAGAATGGTCTGATGGATGGCTTTGGCACCTACACATGGCCTGATGGTTCTCGTTATGAGGGCTATTGGGTGGAAGACAAGGAGCACGGACGTGGCAAGTTCACGGGTGCCGGGGGTGACCTCTACGATGGTGAATGGGCTGCTGGCGAAATGAATGGTGAGGGTGTTCTCCGCTTGGCTGATGGCACTAAATTCAAAGGGCACTTCAAGGATGGCATGAAAAACGGAAAGGGAGTGGAAGAGGCTGCTGACGGCACACGTTTTGAGGGTTCTTTCTTCAACGACCAGAGAGATGGTTCATTCGTCGAAAAGGACAGAAGTGGCAAGGTGATTCGTAAGGGCATCTATAGTCGTGGAAGACTGATGGGACAGTGATAAAAAGACCCTCTCTGTCCTGCGGAAATCTCCCACATAATGGGGAAAGCCATGCGGGATGTGAGAGTTAAGGGTTGAGGGTTTAGAGTTTGAAAGAGAGGATTATGATGATGGACTTGCAAGGTGTATTGGAAGAGGTGAAGCAGTTGGCAGTGGAGGTGGGAACATTTATCTCCAAACAACGTGAGACCTTTGACCTCAGTAGGGTGGAGTCGAAGCATAGTCATGACTATGTGAGTTATGTGGATAAGGAGAGCGAGAAGATGATAGTGGCTCGGTTGAAGGAAATATTGCCTGTGGCAGGTTTCATTACAGAGGAGAAGACCACGGAACAGAAAGATGAGGAAACGGAACTTTTCTGGGTGGTTGACCCGCTGGACGGCACGACAAACTTCATACATGACCTTGCTCCCTATTGCGTGAGTATTGCATTGAGAAACGAAAAGGAATTTCTGCTCGGTGTGGTGTATGAAGTGACGCGTAAAGAATTGTACAGTGCCTTTAAGGGTGGTGGGGCTTATCTGAATGGCAGGAAGATACATGTGTCCTCTTTCACGGACATGGACAAGGCTTTGGTCATGATAGGCTATCCATATAATGCGGAAGGCTATCGCAGGTTCTGTATGAATTTGTCGGGGCAGTTATATGGGCATTGTGCCAGCATCCGCAGCAATGGCAGTGCGGAAGCAGAACTTTGCTATTTGGCGGCAGGTAAAATCGATGTCTATGTGGAATCGTTCATTCAGCCATGGGATGTGGCGGCAGGTGCTTGCATTCTGATGGAGGCAGGTGGTAAAGTGACCGATTATGAAGGAAAAAATGAATTGTGGGAAAGTGGGCGTGAGGTGCTTGCCACCAATGGAATGTTGCACGAAGCGATGCTGAAAGAAATCAGTCGGGCAAGGGATTGAAAGACATGTAAAGAGAGATAACTAACAGTATTATAAACCTTAATTCATCAGCGTTATGATTTTAGACACACTTGAGAACTTTGGCAAATATGTTTCCCTTAACCCTTTATTCCCTAAAGTGTTGGAGTATTTGCAGAACACAGACTTGATGGCACAAGAGCCTGGATGTGTGAACATTGATGGTAACAAACTCTTTGTCAACCACAATGTGGCAAAAGGCAAAACAGTGGATCAGGCAAGAATGGAAACGCACAATGCGATGATTGACATCCAGATTCCGTTGTCATGCCCAGAGGTGATAGGCTATATCCCTCGCCAGTATCTTTCCAGGGCAGAGTACGATGCGACAAAGGACATCACCTTCTATTTGGATCGTCCCGAACAATACATTACGGTGCATCCGGGAGAGTTCGTCATCTTCTTTCCAGAAGATGGCCATGCACCTTGCATCTCGCCTGTGCCAGAATACAAAAAAGTTATCTTCAAAGTTAAAGCATAAGGAGCCATGGCTACAAAAAAGAATGTAAAAACCGCTACAGCCAAGAAAGAGGCTGCCGTGAAACATATCGGCATCGTCAAGAATGACCCATGGCTTGAACCCTTTGAGGGAGCCATCTGCGGTCGTCACGACCATGCTCTATACAAGTTGAATGAACTGACCAACGGTGGCAAACAGACCCTTTCCGACTTTGCCAGCGGACACCTGTACTTCGGACTTCACAAAACCTCCAAGGGATGGGTGCTGCGCGAGTGGGCGCCGAATGCCACCGACATTCATCTGGTGGGCGACTTCAACGGATGGCAGGAAGATGAAGCCTACAAGATGACCCGCATCGACAACGGCAACTGGGAAATCAAACTGAAAGCCAGCCAGATGCACCATGGCGACCTCTTCAAACTGAAAATCAAGTGGCAAGGCGGAGAAGGGGAGCGCATACCTTCCTACGCCAACCGCGTGGTACAAGACGAAGTGACAAAGATATTCTCCGCACAAGTCTGGGCGCCAGCAAAGCCCTATGAGTTCAAGAAAAAGAACTTCAAGCCCGACACCAACCCGCTCCTCATCTACGAATGCCACGTCGGCATGGCACAGGATGCCGAGAAAGTGGGCACCTATACCGAGTTCAAGGACAACGTCTTGCCTCGCATCAAGAAAGACGGCTACAACGCCATTCAGGTGATGGCCATAGCCGAGCATCCCTACTACGGCTCCTTCGGCTATCATGTGAGCAATTTCTTCGCCCCCTCCAGCCGTTTCGGCACACCCGAAGAACTGAAGGAGCTCATCGACACCGCCCACCAGATGGGCATCGCCGTCATCATGGACATCGTACACTCACATGCCGTCAAGAACGAGATTGAAGGCTTGGGCAACTTCGCCGGCGATGGCTGCCAATACTTCATGCAAGGCGGACGACGCGAGCACCCCGCTTGGGACTCCCTCTGCTTCGACTACGGCAAGAACGAAGTCATCCACTACCTGCTCTCCAACTGCAAGTATTGGCTTCAGGAATTCCATTTCGACGGATTCCGCTTCGACGGAGTCACCTCCATGCTCTACTACAGTCATGGCCTGGGCGAAGCCTTTGGCGGCTACGGCGACTACTACAATGGTCACGAAGACGACGAGGCCATTGCCTATCTCACCCTCGCCAATCTGCTCATCCATGAGGTCAATCCACGTGCCATCACCATTGCCGAGGAAGTGTCGGGCATGCCCGGTCTCGCAGCCCCCTTCAAGGATGGCGGCTACGGCTTCGACTACCGCATGGCGATGAACATACCCGACTACTGGATTAAGACCATCAAGGAACTCCGAGACGAAGACTGGAAACCGTCCTCCATGTTCTGGGAAACCACCAATCGCCGCCAGGACGAGAAGACCATCTCATACGCTGAAAGCCACGACCAGGCACTGGTGGGCGACAAGACCATCATCTTCCGTCTCATCGATGCCGACATGTACTGGCACTTCAAGAAGGGCGACGAGAACATGACCGTCAACCGAGGCATCGCTCTCCACAAGATGATACGCCTCCTGACTGCCTCGACCATGAACGGTGGCTACCTCAACTTCATGGGCAACGAGTTCGGCCATCCCGAGTGGATAGACTTCCCTCGCGAAGGCAACGGATGGGGCTACAAGTACGCACGTCGCCAATGGAATCTTGTCGATAATAAGGAACTGTGTTACCACTACTTAGGCGATTTCGACGAAGCCATGCTCAAAGTCATCAAGACCCAGAAAAACTTCCAGAAGACCCCCGTGGTGGAAGTGTGGCACAACGATGGCGACCAAATCCTCGCCTTCTCTCGTGGCGACTTGCTGTTCGTGTTCAACTTCTCGCCCGACCGTTCCTACACCGACTACGGCTTCATCGTACCGCAAGGCAGCTACGACGTCGTGCTCAACACCGACAGCAAATGCTACGGAGGCAACGAACTTGCCGACGACACCGTTCGTCATTTCACCAATTACGACCCCATCTACGAGAAAGATAGCAAAGGGTGGCTCATGCTCTACATACCAGCCCGTTCCGCCGTCGTACTTCGTAAAAACGCAGATTGATTGTGAACTCCTATCATCCATACCCACAGAAGACCGCAGGAATCATCCGCTATTCCTGCGGGATTCTGTTCATGCTCTTCTCATTCAGTTACCTCTACTATCTGCAAGGTGAGATATTGGCAGAGGCACAGTTCGTATATTCCAAAGGAGTCACCACCTACAACCTTCTGCTGGGTGCCATCATTATCACCCTCGTCCTGCAGCTGCTTCAGTGGGTCGTCAGCCTTCTTTCCCGTCTGCCGTCCCGATGGCATGCATTCTCTTACCTGCCCTCCATGCTGCTGCTCGCCATCCTCACCGACGTCAATCCCGAAGCGATGCTTCACTTCTCCTTGGGGGCATGGCTCTGGATTGCTCCTGCACTTCTTATAGCTTACATCCTTTTAGTCATCATCGTTCGAAAGGTTGACGCAGATGAGTCTGACTACCCATTAGCCACCAAATCGCAGGCATACCCCAACCTCATCATCCTGTTCCTCCTCATGCTTCTCACGGGTGCTGTGCCGCAGACCCCCGATGTCTATCACTATGAACTCAAGGCTGAACGCCTTCTCCTTGCTCATGACTATGAAGGTGCGGCAGCTGTAGGAGAGAAATCTCTACGTACCACAGCCCGACTCAACCAATTGCGCATGTATGCCCTTTCCCAACAAGGACTGCTTCCCGAACGCATATTTCACTATCCTCACCATGACGGCTCACGTGGGTTGCTCGACATCACAGATACGTTCTCCTTATACCGCCTCACTCCGCAGGATATCTGTTCCCATCTTGGAGCACGCCCTGGCAAATCTGTCCGCACTGTAGATCGTTTCTATCAACTCCTGCTTGCCGACACCCTCCATAATCAGCATGTAGTGGACTACTATTTGTGTAGTCTTTTGCTTGACAAGGAACTATCCACCTTCCAGCATCAGTTGCCACGTTATTACAACCTTTCAGACACCCTTGTTGGAGCCTACGACCGTTTGCCGACCGCCTATCGTGAGGCCCTTTTACTCATAGGTCAGCACAAAGCGGCACTTGATGGACACATCGTTATTCAGCACGACACCCTTGCCACATTAGCTGACATTGAGCTGGTGAACCGTTTCCGTGATTATTGCGCACTTAGGGATACGCTGACAGATAAGACAGAGCGTGTCAACAGGACCCATCGTGAATTTGGTGACACCTATTGGTGGTACTATGAATTTAGCCATCTTGCTACAGGAGAATTGAAAAAGAGAAAATGACCACTCGTGCCCGTTCAATAGCCATCCTCCGTCTTGCCTGTCCCATCATCATTGCACAATTAGGCAGCATACTGCAAGGATGGGCAGATACCATCATGGTGGGGCAGTATGGCACGCCAGAACTCTCAGCCGCAGGCTTTGTCAACAACGTATTCAATCTCTGTCTCTATTTTCTCTTGGGCATTTCCTATGCCACCACGCCTGTAGTTGCTGCATTCTTCAGTCAGGGCAAACATCGCGAAGTCCTTCGTTCTTTCCATGAGAGCAACTTTGTCAATCTCCTTATGAGCCTTGTTGTAATGGCCCTGCTTTTCATCCTTTATCTCAACATCCATCATTTAGGGCAACCCGACGAACTGTTGCCCCTTATCCGGCCTTATTTTATCATTCTTTTGTTATCTTTGCCGTTCCTTGCCCTTTTCAATTCCATGAAGCAGTATTTTGATGCATTGGGCAATACAAAGGCACCCATGTGGGTGATGATAGGCAGCAATATTCTTAACTTTGTACTTAATTACCTCCTCATCTTTGTTCTTGACCTTGGACTCTTCGGTGCAGGATTTGCCACCTTCATTTCTCGTGCTTTCATGCCCCTTGCCATGTGGTTGGTGCTTCAGCATCGGCAAAAGACAATTGGCAATGGTCAACGAGTGCTACCCAATCGTCAGGGCAGCCTTAATCTCATTCGTCTTGGCATTCCTATCTCGGTTCAGTTATGTCTTGAAGCCGGTTCTTTCAATATATGTGTTCTCTTTATGGGATGGATTGGGGCAGCCGCTCTTGCAGCCCATCAGATTATGGGAACAGTTTGTACTCTTGCTTTTATGGTCATCTACGGCATTGGTGCAGCAGCAGCCATCCGTATTGCTCACCACCGAGGTATTGGCAATTGGGAGGAAGTGCGTCGCACAGCTCAAACAGCCGTATGTCTGTCTTTCATGATTGATGCCTTCATCGTGGCTGCTATTTGCTTGGCAAGTCATCCGATTACTCGCCTCTTCACTACCAGCCACGAAGTCACAGTTTTGGTCATTTCCTTCCTGCCTGCCTTTGTATGCTATCAGATAGGTGACTGCATCCAGATTATTTATGCTAATGCTCTCCGTGCCATTGAAGATGTACGTGCCATGATGTTCTATGCTTTTGTTGCTTATATCATGGTCAGCATTCCGCTTGCTTATCTTTTTGCCTTTCCTCTTCACATGGGAGCCGTTGGCATCTGGTGGTCATTTCCCTTTGGACTCACCACTGCTGGTATTTGCTACTACCTCCAGTTCCGCCGTCATATGAGGAAAGGAGGGAAAGGATGCAATGATTGTATCATAGGGAAAGAATAAATAGGGAAATACGTTATGGCAGGTTGTTAGTGGTATGAAGGCTGAATTCGCAACCACAGTATTGTTGGTTGTAAAAGTTGTATTCGTGTAGAAGTTGATTGCGGCGGTCTTGTAGTCCGCCTTTGCGCCAGTTTTGAGGCCAGAAAAGGGTGCGCTCCACACCTTGTTGGGCGATAAGACCGGCTTGATTGATTTGGTCGAGGCTCTTCCAGCGTGAAGAGGCAAGGGTCGTGGCAAAGTAGGTGATGCCAAGTTTTTGGGCTTGAAGAGCCGTGGCGGTGAGGCGTATGCGGAAACATTGGAAGCAACGGGAACCACGTTCAGGTTCCTGTTCAAGACCTCGAATTTGGGAGAGCCATGCTTGGTGATTATAATCTCCGTCAATCCACGGAATATTCATGCTGTCTGCATGGCGTTTACTTTCATTTTTCCTAATTATGTACTCATCGTATGGGTAGATGTTAGGATTGAAGTAGAAAATGGTGGGGTGGATGTCATGTTGAAGCATCCACTCGACGATGGCGGAAGAGCAGGGTGCACAACAAGCATGGAGGAGCACTTCGTGAAGACCGTCAGGGATAATAATGTCGTTTTTTTTCTTCATGCTGGCAGGGCCATTATTGTTTGTACAGGCTATATTTAACCCTCATTTTCACAAAGGGTTTGATGTGGTCGTGCATGGTCATGTAGGTATGATTATGTCCACTCTCTCGCAGTCTCCCATAGAATGGGATGGTTGCTCCGATGCCTAAATTCAAAGTTACTTCTTTGGTTGCCTGAATGTCGGTGAAGAATCCGAAGCGTTCTGACACTTGGCTGATTTCTGCCTTTTCTGGCAAGTTAAGGATTTTGGGGCGTAAATAGATTTTGTCGGATTCAATTTCCATGCCCAGTGCATACTTCAAGATGGGTGATGCTTGGTAGTAGAGATAATTGTTTGTCTCAAAGCAGTTTATGCTCCAGCGTTCATCAAATTTATGCGTGTAGATAATCAAAGGATAGAGTGGCCATGAAACAGATGTGCCGAACAGGCAGATGGCACCAAGAGCAAAGAAGGTCTTTTGATTGCGTGTGATGGAGAAGAAACCACCGAGCATGGCAGAAGCGTCTTCAAATCCATATTGAGAGAAGTTCCCTGATGCAATAGCCATGAAGGAGAGTGGTTTCCCGAAACACATGGTGTTATAGTTTCCCGTCAAACTACCTCCATAGTGGTGATGCTTGGTAGGCACATTGAAGAGCGGAGTGGGAGTATCGGGGCATAGTTCCCGATTGCTGAAATTGTAAAAAGGAGAAATGGAAAGGGAAAACTTTTGATTGCCCAGCAGTTTCAAGTTTGCCCTGACTTTTGCGTTGATGCCGTGTTTTAGACGTCCATTTTCAATATGCCTTTCATTATTGGAGTTCCAGTAATAGTCGGTGTTTGTAGCCCCATCTATAGTAGCAGAGATACTGAGTTTCTCTCGTGGATCACTCAGTTGGGCATGGATTGTGGTGAATAAAATCCAGCACAATAGTGCCATGTAAAGTCTTGAATGCCGCATGTATTGTATTTTGTTTGTTCATTTAAAACGATTCTTCGCCTCTCATATTGTGTTGATTTGCCATTAAATGCCTACCTTTGTAGCCTGTTTGAATGAGATTGCTTGTGACGGTACTCAAATAGGGCAATTCTCAAAAGGTTGTTAGTATGAATATCATCAGATTTGTGAAGAATTGGATGTTGCCGATTGCAATGGCGATTGGTGTGGCATCTTATTATGTATATGTGAACATTCCTGCATTGGACGGGACACATGCAGTTGTGAATAGGGCAATTGGTTATGTGCAGCCAGCATTGCTGTTTTGTATGCTGTTCGTGAGTTTCTGCCGTATGAGTATCAGGGAATTGAAACCGCGTGCGTGGATGTTGGAACTGCTGGCGATTCAGGTGGTGAGTTTTGTCATGATGGGACTGTTGATTGTTTGGATGCCTAATGTGGCAGGACGTGTGGTCATTGAGAGTGCAATGATTTGCATGATATGTCCGACGGCAACGGCTGCCGCTGTGGTGACGACAAGACTACATGGTAATGCGAATGTGGTGGTGAGTTACACCTGTCTTATCAATATGGCAGTTTCGTTGTTTGTGCCTATGATGGTGCCGTTTATGCATGAGAGTAACATGCCAGGCTTGACTTTCGAGATTTCTTTTCTTTTGATTCTTGCAAAAGTTTTTCCCTTGCTGATTATGCCGTTAGTTGTGGCTTGGTTTGTGAGGCATCTTTTCCCGAAGTTTCATGCCTATATCTTGCGGCAGACAAATTTGGCATTTAATCTGTGGGCTGTTTCGCTGGCATTGGCTATAGGGGTATCGGTAAAGGCCCTGGTGCACAGTACAGAAGGTTGGGGAACGATGATCGGCATTGCTGTTGCATCACTCATATGTTGTGTGGCACAGTTTGGATTGGGGCGGTTGATAGGAAGGCGACACGGGGAGCCTGTGGCTGGAACTCAAAGCCTTGGGCAGAAAAACACAGTGTTTGCGATATGGATGGGTTACACCTTCCTCAATCCCGTCACAGCATTGGCTGGTGGATTTTATTCATTATGGCATAATTTAGTGAATTCGTGGCAGTTGTGGCGAGTAAGAACTTCCCCAAAAGAATAAATGATGCAGTGTGGTATAAGATATGAATCTTATCTCTTCCCGAAGAGTTTCTGAATGAGGTCGATGCGTCCCATTTGGCGGAGCAGACGGGTAATGTTTTGTCGTTCGGATGGCTTGTACCAGAAAAAGAATTGACGTTGGGCAAGTTTTTCTTTTTGTGTCTTGGCAGACCAAATGGGTTGAAGGGTGTAGGGATGAAGACCTGTGTACCAGGCTTCGGTAGAGACGGTCATGGGGGTGGGAGTAAAGTCTTGCACCTGCTCCAGTTGGAAATTGAGATCTTTGGTTAATGCTGCCAATTCAGCCATGTCTTCAGCAGTGCATCCTGGATGACTGCTAATGAAATAGGGAATGATTTGTTGGCGCAGGTTCTTGCGACGGTTGAGTTCATCGAAGATGCGCTTAAAGTCATAAAATAGTTTGAAGGACGGTTTGCGCATGAGTGAGAGCACACGGTCAGAGGTGTGTTCTGGTGCCACTTTGAGACGCCCGCTCACATGTTTCGTGATCAGTTCTTCTGTGTATTGTCGATTGATTCTGTTGGTGCGTTCGTCACCTGTGTCGTGAAGCAGGAGGTCATAGCGGACGCCTGAACCGATGAAACTCTTCTTGATGCCGGGCAGGGCATCGACGGCATGATAGATGTCGAGCAGTTGGGAGTGGTCGGTGTTGAGGTTCTTGCAAATCTGCGGATGGATGCAAGAGGGACGTTTGCATTGGTGGCAAAGGTCGAGGTTCTTGCCGTGCATGGCGTACATGTTGGCGGAGGGTCCACCAAGGTCGCTGAGGTAGCCTTTGAAATCAGGCAATTGGGTGATGGCCTTGACTTCGCGGAGGATGCTCTCTTTGCTGCGTGAAGTGATGAATTTTCCCTGATGAGCGGAGATGGTGCAGAAAGCACAGCCACCGAAGCATCCACGATGAAGGCATACAGAGAATTTAATCATCTCATAAGCAGGGATGCGTTTGCCTTTGTATTTCGGATGTGGCAAACGGGTGTAAGGGAGGTCAAACGAGCGGTCGAGTTCATCTTGAGTGAGGGGTTGATAAGGGGGATTGACGACCACATATCTGCCATCCACCTCTTGAATGATGCGTTGTGCAGCATACTTGTTCGATTCCTCCTCAATGTGACGGAAATTTTCGGCTTGGGCACGTTTGTTGCGCAAACACTCCTCGTGGCTATGCAATACGATGTCATCAGGACGGATGCCGCCGGGTATGTCGGTTTTGTTTAGGAGGGAAGCCGTTTGCCTTTGCGGGAAACGTGCCATGAGGTTGCGGAACTTCTTGATGTCAATCTCGCAGTCCTGTTCCACCAGCAGTCGGGCTAACGACACCATCGGTTTTTCGCCCATGCCATAGATGAGAAGGTCTGCACCAGATGGATGCAGGATGGTAGGCATGAGGCGGTCTTGCCAATAGTCGTAATGAGTGAGACGACGAAGGCTTGCCTCGATTCCGCCAATGACTACGGGTGTGTCGGGATAGAGTTCTTTCAGAATGCGTGTGTAGGCGATGGTGGGGTATTCGGGGCGGAGGTCGTGACGACCGTCGGGCGAATAGGCGTCCTCTGAGCGGAGACGTTTGTTGGCGGTGTATTTGTTCACCATCGAATCCATGGCGCCGGGGGCGATGCCGAAAAAGAGGCGTGGACGACCGAGTTTCTTGAAGTCACGGAGGTCGCCATGCCAGTCGGGTTGAGGGACAATAGCCACGTTCAGTCCTTCCGCCTCAAGAATGCGACCGATGACCGCCGCTGCAAAGGAAGGGTGGTCAACGTAAGCATCGGCTGAAAAGAGGATGACATCAAGATGATCCCAGCCGAGGCGGTCGATTTCTTTTTTGGTAGTGGGAAGGAAAGACATGTTTTTGGTAGATTTGTATAACCAATTATTCTAAGAATGCCAGAAAGGCCTTCATGAGTGCATTGAGTTTTTTCTGTTCGGTAATGGATTCGAGGGGGAAGCCGAGACGGACGAACCGCTGTTGTTGGGCAATACCTGCACAATTACCATTGGAGTAGGTGAGGATGGCAAAGGCTTGACCCGATGGAGCCAACACAGAGAGGGATGGCACACTGTAACTTTGTGGGTTCATGTCGCGGTAAATGTCAAAAGTGAGTCCACAACCCGAAAGGGTCTTGAGTGACTTGTCAGGGAGGGCTGCAACTGTAGTTCCTCCGATGGAAGGACACCCTGCATTGGCTGCACTCATCAGCACTTTACCACCTTGGTTGTAGAACTGCTCTATCAGAGAGTTCATACGGCTGTCAAACTGTCTTTGAGTGCCATAAATAAGGTCGATGATAGGGTAGGAGGATAGTGTCACTTTTCCCTTCGTGAGTGCCTTTTCGCTACATGAGGTAAAGGAGTGGTTACCGCTGAGTAGGATGGCGCGTCCGTGGATGACGGGATAATCGAAGGTGTTGCCCATCATGATTTTTCCTTCCAATTCATCGCCACTCATGCCAAGTCCGTCGGAGGCTTCGCTACCCGCCTTGGAACGGTCGAAACTGCGTTGGTATCCACAGAATCCTGTATAGGCTCCATAGGGTACTCCAGGGTCAGCATTGAGGTCAAAGCCACAAGTGGTGGCTGTGTTGACGACTTGTGGCCCTTCGAGTCTTGTGAAGGCATTCACAATGAGGACAGTTCCTCTGTTCTGAGAGGAGATTCCACATGAAAGCACTTCAGAGGGGAAACTTTCTCCACCGTCGTTTAAGGCTGTGACTTTGAAGGAATAGACTTCATCGGGGTTCAGTTCAATTGTATGGCTTGTGCCTTTTACGAGGATGCCATTGTCAAAACCTTGATGTCCACGGCGTGTATAGATGATGTATTCCTTGGCTTTTGCCGTTGGTTCAAGCGGGTCATCTACAGGCGACCACGAAAGGGTGGCTGTGTTTCTTTGTTCATCCAGCGTGATGGCAAAATCCTCGACAGGCAAGGGCTGAATCACATAGTCACGCCTGTAGAGGGTGGCGATATATTTGACGATAGTTTTATAAACCGAACGGGAAAGGTCGAACTTAAAGTGTGGATCGTAGGCAAGACGCATGTCGGCAAAGTTCTGGTGGGAGAGCATTTCGAGAATGCAGGCTGGTGGCATCGGGGCACGTGCCTCGCCATAGTTTCGGTTCCAGAGTTGTCTCACTTGCCAGTTATATTTCTTTAGGTCGGTGGTGAAGTTGGTGAGGAACATGCTGATGAGGTCTCTCGACACATATCGGTCCATGCCTGCTCCCGTCTTGCCTTCATTGTAATCGGTCATATAGACTCCTAACGAACCGACGAATGTGTCGTCGGTCCTTACACCGGCATCGGTGTGGAAGGCTACGGAGATGTCGAGCGGAACGCCGAGCCCGTCCTCTCGTTGGGGATTGTAGATGGAGCCTCCCGAGAGGTGGTTGATGGCGGCTGAACGGGCATTGATGTCGTTGTTGTAGTCGTTGTCGGCAAAGGGCTCTGTGTGTATCTTGTAGGGGAATCCGTACCACTGCACGCTGTATTTGGCTGCTTCTGCCCATCGGGGAAGTCCGGATGGGCGTACGGAATAGTTGCGGCCTTCTGGCACGATGTTTCCCATGCCTCCGCCGAAGCGTACGGCATCGGCGGTGATGATGCCTTTGTGGTGGCTGTGGCTGGAGAGAGCCACCATGCCGTAGTCGTGTTCGCCTTGGTCGAATTCGAATGTGCCGAGATACACCCATGTGCCTCCTCCGATTTGCTGATTCACCTTAAATTGGGTGACACCTCCCTTGTGGTGAACGGTGTAGGTGGCTTCGTCGGTTGAATTTTCATATGACTGATAGGTGACATACACGGCATATTTTCCTTCTTCGGGTATGTTGGGAACCCATTGTGCCAGTCCCTCGTCCTTTGCGGAGGTGACAGTCGGGACGTAGCGTGCCGTCCCGTCGGTGAAGGGGGAGTCGCATGCTTCGTAGATGTCTTTGATTTGTGCAAACCCGGGTCTTTCAGTGGTGTTCCATTTGATGTTCTTTTGTTTGCGACGGAAGGATTCGATGTAGGTTCCGTTGCGGTGCGGATGGTCGTTATCGACAATGACTTCGTGGGTTTGGTAGTCGCGTTCGCGAGGGGTAAAAACGACAGCGCCTGCATTTTGCAGCATCGGGATGATGAAAGGCACAACAAATGTCTGCGAGAACAGATCCTCGGTCGTACAGAAGAGGCGCGGACGTTGCCAATACCAATCGTTCTTCTCGGTGCGGTAGTAGCGTCCGTGACTCTGCCACAAGGCGATGTGATTCCCTTCCAGTCCTTTCTCGGCTGTGTAGGGGCGGGAGATGTTCTTCACCCAAGGCTCCCCTTTGTAAGTTTCGTTCAAGAGTCGGGCGGGATCTTTTTTCCCTTTTCTGAAGAAGTTGGGCACAAGGTCTTCGATGGGGCGACCGTCGGTCTCCACTGTCACTTGATACTCTTTTTGCGAAGGGGGCAAGAAGGTGCTGATCTCTTTGTAGATGCGTTCCACCACCTCTGCGGTGAAGTGCTGCTCCTGAAAACCGCCTCCCAACACGATGCGTATGCGTTCCTCCTGGCTGTCGATGTCGCACGATACGACCGTGGATGGCTTGATGTTTGCATCGTATCGGGTGTAGTTCTCAGCCCATGTCGTCAGTCGGCTTTGCAGGCTCTGTGAGTTCCCGTAGCAGGGTAGTGCCAGCAACAGGATGAATAGTATTGTTCTCATTCCCTTGTGTTGATTTTTTGAAACCCAATCAATTTGTCATACCGTTCGCCAAAAGGTCTGTGATAGACGAACACCTCGTATTCGTTTTCGGTCTGATGGAAGTCTCCTTCGCAGGGACGTGTCTGTCCCGTTTCCTCTCCGTCGGGTTTGTACATGTAGAGGTAGTTGTAAGAGCCTTGTTTCAGTGGGGTCACCAGTTCATACTGGTGGTCTATCAGGTTGTATTCCATCCGGTACGCCTCCTCCATGCGGTTGTTGGTCAGGTCGCCAAACAGATACACATCCCCTCCTGCCACCTGAGGCATCTGCAAGGTGAAATGTGTGAAGAAGTAGTCACTCTCCGTGTCGTTCGTCACGTTCTCTCCATTACGCACATAGTAGCGACCGTTCTGGTCTTCATCGTACACGTACATGGTGCGCTGCTCGTCTGCGTAGAGCAGGGCATGGTAGTATGTGTCGTCATACTCCATGCGGTCCACCCGCATGGTCGGCACATACTCGCTCAGAATCTCGAAACGCCGGTACTCATTGCCCGCAGGAAATATCAGTGAGCGGTTGTGGTTGAAGACGAGGCGATTCACCTGCATCAGCGTGGGGTGCAGATCCTCCACATGATTGTCCCATCGACGATTCTGCTTCACTACATACTTCAGTTCATTCACGGGGTTGCTCATCTGATAGCCTCTGTAATTCACGGCAAAATTCACCTGTTGGTGATGCTCATACGTGTCAATGTCGGTATTTGCAGTCACCTCTATTTCTACACCCACCCTCGGCTCCACCACCGAGAAGCATGCCTGTGCCACGGGCTCTTCCTCTTCGTCTTCGAAGATGTTCACCCTGTAATTGCCCGACACGAGCAGCCTCGTGTTCTCGTTGGGTAGCGTCAGCCAATAGTGGCAGTAGCCCATCTCCGTGCCCATGGCAGGTTCGTAGTCCTCTATGCGCTGGTCGCTGAATCCTGTCATGTACTCACTCGTGAGTAAGTCGCTGGGTGTCCAATCTGCATTACAGTGGGTGATGGTGTAGGAGTATCGCTGATGATTTGCCTGTAAGTCGTCAAAACTCACCTCCACCTGATGCCCTCCACCCAGCAGCATCACGGAGGGTGTGCCCCACACGCCATCCACTTTCACCTGCAACGTCTTGATGCGTGGCGAAAAGCAGATGTTCTCCTGTGCGTGACATCTGATGCCCCAAAGGGAGATGCTCAGGATAATCATTAAACGGATGAGTCTCATTCGTGTCATTCGTCGCACCGAAGGTGCTTCGTGCAATGCTTCTTCTCGCTGCATGGAAAAATTAGTGAATTTAGTCAAATTCGTTGTTGAAAAAACATCCGAAACGTCAGTCAATCTTAACATTCAACCTTCCCTTGATGTCATTTACATTGGTGCCAACGTGGAAAGTGTAAGTGCCTGACGCCAACTTCCATCCGTGTTGACTCTCGTCGTAGTAATTGAGCTCCTCCTTGGGGATGGCAATGTGAAGCGTTTCGCTTTCACCTGGCTGTAGTAGCTTGGTTTTTGCAAATCCCTTCAGTTCTTTGGCGGGGCGTGGAACATTGCTCTGCTGAACCGATGAGTATATTTGTACAATCTCTTTGCCGGCCACTTTGCCTGTGTTGGTAACATCCACGCTGATGACAATGTCGTTGCCCGTTGCATGGCCAGAAGGCTTTCCGTAGGCAAAAGTCGTGTAACTCAACCCGAATCCGAATGGGAAAAGCGGTTTTACATTATTCGTGGTGAAATGGCGATAGCCCACAAAGATGCCCTCCTTGTAGTACACCTCCTTGTTCACACCTGGATATGCCTCCTTGCCATACTGCACGTATGGATAATCCTCATACTTCTCGGCAAAGGTCACGGGTAGTTTTCCACTGGGGCATACCTTTCCGCTCAACACATTGGCGAGTGCTGTGCCTGATTCGCTGCCCAAATACCAGCAGTGCACCACGGCTGCCACCTCTTTGAGCCAAGGCATGGCGTATGGGTTGCCACCGAAAGTCACCACCACAATGTTCTTTTGAATCTTTGCCAATTCCGAAATCAGTTCGTTCTGTCCGTAGGGCAGATCATAGCCTTCGCGGTCACCATTCTCACAGTCTTGGTGTGTGTTCTTGTTCAGACCGCCGATGAAGATGATGAGGTCGGCTCCTTTTGCCGCTTCCAGCGCTTGTGCCTTCAGTTCTGCCTGCTTAGTGGGGTCAATCCTGTCCAAGTGGTCATACATCGCCCTTCCCGAATAGTAGCCCTGAGCATAATCCACCATCTGCTCATACTGCTTCTTGAGTGCATCCAGAGGACTGATGTCGCGCAGGGTCTTCAGTTCTGATGAACCGCCACCTTGCGTCAGCGAACGTGTGGCATTCTCGCCAACCACCAGCACATTATGGTATTTTGTCCATTTCGATGGGTCAAGTGGTAGGATATTCTTCTCATTCTTCAACAAGACGATACCTTCCTCGCCAATTTGACGGCACACATCGTAATGTGCTTCCGAGCACTGGTTGCCAATCACTTTCTTGGGGTTCATTGCAGTACGGAAGATGGTGCGAAGCACTCGGCTTGCCTTCTCGTCCAATACCGACATGGGCACTGTTCCATCTTCTATCAGTTTTTCGAAAGGATTGGCAAGATAATAATTCTCATAACCAAATTCACTTTCTTTCAATTTGCCATCAGTATATGTGCCCATTTCAATATCGAGTCCACCTAATGCTGCCTCCATTGTATTAGTGGCACCTCCCCAGTCACTGACGAGAGCACCATCCCAGTTCCATTCCTTCTTTAGAATGCCATTCAAAAGTTCATCGTTGTGGCAACAATGGACACCCTTCCATTTGTTGTACGAGCCCATGATGGTATAGACATGTGCTTGCTCCACGGCCTTTTGGAAAGGACGCAGATAAATCTCCCGCATGGCGCGGTCTGACACATTCACATTCACTCCAAATCGGTCAGTCTCCTGATCGTTCAGGACAAAATGTTTCAGGCAGCAGGCAATACCGTTTGCTTGTGCCGCCTTGATGTAAGGCACCACGATTTCACCTGCCAAGAAAGGGTCTTCACCCATATACTCAAACGCACGTCCGTTCAGTGGAGTGCGTTGGATGTTCACACCAGGACCTAACATGATGTCCTTGCCACGGAAAGCAAACTCCTCGCTCACCGCATTGCCGTATGCCGTTGACATGTCTCTGTTCCATGTTGCAGCCAGACATGTCAGCGATGGGAACGCCACGATATAGTCGTTTGTCCATTTGGCTGGACTCCAAGTGTTCCATTCCAGTTCCTCGCGCACACCATGAGGACCATCGTCCATGTTCAACTGACGGATTCCCAACCTTGGCACGCCCGCACTTGTGAACTTGCTCTGTGCATGTAGGATTTGTACTTTCTCATGTGTGGTCATGCGGCTCAGCGCATCCTTCACTCGCTCCTCCAGTGGAGCGTTAGGGTCAAGATAGGTTTGTGCTTGTGCTGTCATTGCAGTCATTGCCATCAGCACCGCGAAGATAGTGGTTTTCTTCATTGTTATTTTTCCTTGTTATGTGTGTATAGGCATAATTCTGCTCCTCAGGGAGCCTTCAAGTTGCAAAAATACGGAAAAATACCTGAATCCAAGCATACTCCCTCGCTTTATTTCTCCAAAAACTAAAAAAAAACTTTTTAGTCATCAACTTTTGACAAGAAACCCTCACGCTACCATCACTGGCAACATGAGGGAGTGTACACTGAATGTTTAACTAATATAATTAATTACTAACACGTGCTTTACTTGAACATCACCTGCTTGATGCTCTGCTGAATATTGGCGGGTGTGTTCTTCGACTTGCAGGCATCAACCATGTAGCGGACAACGTTCTGAGGAAGGCTTACTTTCTTCCATACATCGTTACGGGTCATCCAACGCCCTTTGAAAGTGGTCTTGTCAATCATTTGCATTTCTTCGGGCTTCACAACAGGGCGCCCCATTTCACTGTATTTCCCGTTTTTGAACGTGTATGTTCCATACTCATGTGGCATTAGTACGACTTTGCCATCCTTCGAGAGTGCAATCTCGGCACAAGCATATTCCCCGTCCGCACCATAATATTTAAATTGGGTGTAGCCGGATTCTTTACCACAGATGGTTTTCTTTTCGCCGTCCCATTGCATGGATTCCATCATCCATACACCGATGAGCTCTTTGTCTGCCACTTTGGTGTTTTGGGCACATACATGGAGTGCGCTCATGAGTGCAACTGCCATCATAATCATTGTTTTCTTCATACACTTTAAGTTTTAAAAGGTTTGTAATAAGGTGAATTGAACGATGCAAAGGTACGGGCTTTCTACGCCGTCACCAAACTTTTGGATTTGCATCTTCTTTGCTTTTTCGATGCAAACTGTTTGCAAACTCCTCGTTCATTCACTAAGTCCCGATGCTCAGCACAAAACCATCCCATTCTTTGGAACCTCCTTTCTTCCCGAACACCTTTTGGTAGAGGCGGCTGCGCACCGTGCTGATGGTGCTCATGTCGCGGCTCATCACAGCGGCGATGTCCCTTGGTGCAATGCGCAGTTTGATGAGCAGGCACGTTTGGTATTCGAGTTCTGACATAGGATAAAGGTTGCGCAGTTGACTGGTGAAGCCGGGATAAATCTTCTTCAGTTGCGTCTCCATCTCGTTCCATTCCTCATCCTTCAGTCGCATACCAGTGGCGATTCGCTTTTGTAGCGTGTGATATTCGTCTGAAGAAAAATAGGTTGATTCCACCGATTCGATGGCTTGACGCACTGGTTGTGGACGTTCGTCATGTTCTTCGTGAATCTGTTGCAACTGCAACTGTAGGCGGCGTTTCGCTTTGCGGTTGGCTAAGGCTATCTGTGCAATGAATATAACCAGCGCGAAAACACCGATGATGGCATAAATGAGCTTGTGGATGATGTCTGCTTGCTCACGCTCCTTGGCTGAGAACACATAGTTGTGCACGTCGTCAGAGGTGGCTCCGTTCACCAAATCATGCTCAACAGTGGCGCGTATCTCTGTGCCCCATTCTCGTTCGATGTCCTTGGCTCGTTGCCAAGTGGAAACCCTGCCCATGCGTTGAATGGTGATAGTAGAGTCATTCACTACTACTAATGGTCGGGGGTCTTCTTCCTCCAAATAGAGATGCTCATTGTTACCTTTGTCAATCAACGTCACGCCACACTTATCTTTGGGTTTCACCACCAGTGCCTGTTCTGTTTGTGTCAGCCTGCACTCATACATCATGCTGTCGCCTTCGTAGAGTCGCATCCACGTTCCTTCGTCGGCAGGATACTGATAGGTGTAACCCTCAGGAACTGTCACCTGCGTCATTACCCATACGCCCTTTAGCGAGAAGGGTGGGCGTTTTTCCCTCATGCTGCAACCTGCCAGCAATATGCTTGCTGTCAATAGCAGAAGAAATTTTTTCATGCTTTTTCTCTCTCTTTGTAAATGATTTTGGCTACAAAATTATAGCTTTTCTCCATAATATGAGGAAAACAGGAGTTTGCATTTAGTTTGCATGACCCAAATTCACGCTCAGGGCTTTCCCTGTATAGTTCACAAGGGTGCCGTTTGCTTTTCCCGATGCCAATGGTTGTGCATTGTTGGGTGTGACCAGGACGATGTTGAAACGTCGTTGTTTCAGCATCCCCTCAAACTTGCCTTTCCGCTCTCCGATGGTCACCACCTTACGGGCATTGTCATACTGGATGTTGATGGTGCTGAATGCGCCCTGCTCATAGTTGTAGTTGGTGCCCTCATCCTCGTAGAGTTCAAACTGTCCGTCACGTCCGGCATAGATGTACAGGTCGATGAGTTCCGCAGGCTTCTCATCGCTCCATTCCATGTCGGGACCGATGGGCAGGATGGCACCTTCAGGCACAAACACAGGGATACGCTCATAAGGAGCATCGATGACCAAACTACGGTTGAACGGTTGAGCGTTGAGCGTTGAGGGTTGAGAGCCGTTGGCACGGTCGATGACCTTCTTGCCCGTGTAAAGGTCATACCAGCCGCATTCCTTCGGAAAATACACCTCTCTGCTTCTTGCTTGATAAGTGCTCACAGGGCAAGCCATCAGCGCAGGACCGAACATCCATTGGTCTTTGATGTCCTGCACGTTCTTGTCACCATTGAAATCCATCACCAGCGCACGCATCATCGTGTAGTCGTGCAGATGCACCCATCCAGCCATCGAGTAGAGGTAGGGCATCATCCGATAGCGCAGACGGTGATACCACACGATGCTCTCATAGGCAGGATGCCCCTCGGGAGCGATGTTCCACACCTCGCGCAAGGGCCACTGACCATGCGCTCTGTAGATGGGGATGAAACAGCCAAACTGGTTCCATCTTGCTTGCAGTTCCCGCCATTCCTTCAGGTCATCATTCTCCTGATGCGTCTGGTCGTAAACCTGCTGTGCCCTCACATAGCGGTTCTCCACACAGAAACCGCCTTGATCCATTCCCCAGAAGGGAAGTCCTGAGAGGCAGTAATTCATGCCTGCTGTCATCTGTGCCCGCATGTCCTCCCAACGCGTGCCGATGTCGCCGCTCCATGTGGCAGTGGAGTAGCGTTGCTCTCCAGCAAAGCCGCTGCGTGTGAGCAGGAATACACGGGGTTCAGCCCCCTTCTTCCTTGCCAATCCTTTCCATGTGCTCCGTTGTCCGTTGTAGATGGCATCGGCATTCACGATGCTGTAAGCGTTGAAATATTCTGTCGAGGTGCCCAAAGCCGTCGAACCGCACAATGCCTTGCGGTACCACATCGGAGTGCAGTCTCTCACATTCGGTTCCGAGGCATCCATCCACCACGCATCGATGCCGTAGTTGTATTTCGAATAGAGATGCTCGTCCATCTGTTGCCAGAACAGTTTCCTCGCCCCCTCCGCATAGGCATCGTAGAACGAACCCACATAACCGGGACCCACCCAGTCGCGGATGTCGTCCTTCACCGCTTGCTGGTACATCCATCCCTTGCTGTCCAGTTCCTTGTAGTGGTCGGTGTTGCAGTAGAATTTCGGCCACACGCTGATCATGAATCTGCCATGCAACTGATGCACCTTGTCCAGCATGCCCTGCGGGTCGGGGAAACGAGTTACTTCAAAATCATGGCTGCCCCATTCGTCTTCCTTCCAGTAGTTCCAGTCCTGCACGATGTTGTCAATGGGAATGTGGCGTTTGCGGAACTCTTCCAACGTGCCCGTTAACTCGTCCGCCGTCTTGTAGCGTTCGCGGCTCTGCCAGAACCCCATCACCCATTTCGGATACACAGGCGCCTTGCCCGTCAGGGTACGGTAGCCACTGATGACCTCATCCATATTTTTGCCCGCAATCACATAGTAATCCATGTCACGGCTCATCTCGCTCCAGATGCTCAGCTGTCCCTGTTCCTCCGTTGTGCGAGGTGCAGCCACACGCAATCCGCAGTAGCTCACACTGCCGTCGGGTTGCCACTCAATGCGCAGCGCCGTCTTCTCACCCCGTTTCAGTGGCACGGCAAACTTATACGCGTTCGGATTCCATGCAGTGCGCCAACGCTCTGCCACCACTTCCTTGCCACCCACATACACCTTGATGTAGCCTGCATAGTAGAGGATGAACTGGTAGTTGCTCGTCTCGGGAGCCTCGATGCTGCCCTCATACACCACCTTCGCACCTTCCAGTCGGAACCCCTTTGGCAAGTTCTGAATGCCGCCCTTGTCGGTCTTGCCAATCTCGGAGTGGTCGGGTAGGGCATACTCAAAATACAGCGAGTCCTCCTCGCGCACCAGCTGCCTGCCCCCTCTGTCCGTGTAGGTGCCCGTCAGGTGACCTTCCTTCCCCTCCTTGTCGTAGAGGCGGAACGCGCGGTTCAGTTGCATGTAGTCCTCAGGATTGCCGAATCGGCAGTACGAATAGCTGTCCCACAACACACCATAGTTTTTGCTCGACACCACAAACGGCACTGCCACCTTCGTGTTATACTGAAACAAATCCTCGTTCTTTCCCTTCATGTTCAGTTCCTCTGACTGGTGCTGTCCCAATCCGTAGAAAGCCTCGTCAGCAGGGCTGTCGAACAGCAGTCGCCAACTCAACCCGCGCTGCTGTTCCTCGGTCAGTTGTCCGCTGCCCAGTTCCCGCTCTGGCACTTGAAACTCCTTGAACGTCTTTCCGTCCACCGCCTCCCTCAGCAGCACTTGCCCACCTGCATCGTAGAAGACGATTCTTCCGTCGCTCTTTGCCACCACGGCACTTATCTTCTTCGTTCTCACCGTCACATCTTCCTTACCCACTTTCACTTCGAACCAAGGCATTTGTCCTCCTCGCTTCATTCCCCTCTCACTCATCTCCTTCAGCACGATGAGGCTCGGTTCCTTCTCTGGAAGCACCTCCTCGCTGGTGGCACGTACACGGATGATGCCATCATCCACCACCTGTAGACGTACCACACGTGCCTCACCCCTGTCAGGGCAGATAGTCACGGCATTGCTCGACTGACTCACTACTGCGGCATACCCGGCGATGCCCCACACAAAACTTACGATACTCAAAAATAATTGTTTCATTTGCCTTTCATTTTACGTTGCAAAGTTACGGCAAGAAAAAAGGACTGCCAAAAAAATGTAAGGAAAAATGAAATCCTTGTACTTTTGCAAACATTGTCCCCAAATCTTGCACTATTCCAAAGGATGCAACTCGTTTGTGGGGAACACTTGTGTTTAGGGTTTAGGGTTTAGAGATTAGGGTTTAGAGTTTAGAGTTGCATCCCGCATGGCAGGTAACTTAGATTTTTCACTTTTCACTCTTCACTTTTCACTTTGCCCAGAGGGCTTCCCTAACTGAATCCGCTGCAAAGTTACGGCGAGATGATGGGCTGACAAAAATATTCTCGAAAAATCGAAAAAACGTAGAATATTCTACATTTTTGCCCTAAAATCGAGAATATTCTACGTTTTGCAACTCGTTTGTGGGCAAGACTTACGTTCGTTTGTTAGCAAGACTTACGTTCGTTTGTGGAATACACTTGATGATGGCAGTGAGGAACACTTGTGTTTAGAGTTTAGGGTTTAGAGTTTAGAGGAGTGAAGCGAAAAGGTAAAATGGTAAAATGGTAAAATGGTAAAATTTCATTTTTCACAGATTGAAGAGAGCTGTAATAATAATAATATAATTATAATAATAATAATTTAAATTTAAAAACCCTCCTATATTCCCCCCTATAAACTATCCCCCAAACCTCAATTTGCAAATTTTACCTTTTTACCATTTTACCATTTTACCCTTAATGTCTTTTCTTCTTGATTCACAACACCTTGTAGGAGTTGTACCCTAAAGGGGCGTATCACAAAGCAATTTCAAAAATGCCTAAGTTTTGATGTTTTACCCCTCATTTTTTGACCTCACATGGTCATTTTTTGAGGTGTGGTGCCTCATTTTTTGACATCACATAGCCATTTTTTATGCTTCTCTTCCCCTTTTTTTGATTCCAAATTATCATTTTTCATTTATCATTTATCATTTAGCGAAGCGCATTTCTGTCCATTTTAACGTGAATTCTGTGTAAGAGGTTGCGCCGTTGGCGCCGAACGAAAAATATAAAAAACAAATAAAAATAGATAAAAAAGATCATGTTTTTTTTATATTTTCACCTATTTTTTTATATTTTTCTTTCGGCGGCTTGCCGCAATAAAGCACTTTTTTTTATACCGAACTGACGTCTTTTTACCTACCTCAAAAAGTTTTTTTCGAAAAAATAATCATAAATGCTTGGAGTTCTGCCACTATTTGGCGTACCTTTGTCGTACCTTTGCAGAAAAAACAAGATGATGGTTGACGAAAAGATAGAACTGAACACATGGGACGACTGCCTGGATCATTGGTGCCCTGCACAATGTTATTATTATTTTATGCATGGCGATGACTTGTTCTGTATCTACTTGCGTTGGCGGCATGATGACCCTTGGACTGTGAATATTATCAAGTGTAAGCAAGATGATGCAAATGGTGTTCCAGAGGAAATTGAATGGAAATGGGTAAAAATGCCGTATTTTATAGATGATGAGTTGGACAAGTTGAAGGAGTTTGTCATGAACAGACTTGATACTATTATGGCGTTTTGGCCACAATGTGAGGATTGTATAGAAATACGCAGAGGTGAACGAGAAACAAGTGATGATGAATAACACGCTAACAAATATGACTATCAAAAAATACCAGAACTGTTATGAAGAATGATAGAGGACAGACCTTGATTAACAAGTATGTGTGGGTGATAGACACCATCTATCGCGCAGGAAAGATTTCGTTCAAGGAACTGAACAGAAGGTGGGTGTGTGATGAAGAAATCAGCGAAGGTGTGGAACTTGCCAAACGCACATTCGACAATTGGCGCTATGCCATCAGGGATATGTTCAAACTCGATATTGAGAATGAGAATTGCGGTGAATACCGTTATTATATCGAGAATGAGCAGGACATCTTCAACAATGGGCTTAGTTCATGGCTGATCAACACCATCTGTGTGAGCAATGTCTTGACGAAAAGTGAGAGCATAAAAGACCGCATCTTGCTGGAGTATGTGCCATCTGGTCAGGAGCATCTGCAAACTATCATCGAGGCGATGAAGGAGGGCAAGGTGCTCAACATGACCTATCACAGTTATTGGAAGGATGAGGAGAACAGTTTTGATGTGCATCCATATTGCGTGAAACTTTTCCGTCAGCGTTGGTATATGGTTGCCCTTAGCACCTATTCCTACTACCATCAGAAGGGACCAAGAATTTATGCCCTTGACCGCATCCAGGATTTGCAGCAGACGGAGGAGTTTTTCGAGATGCCCAAGGATTGGAATGCGGAGGAATATTTTGAGGGATGCTTTGGTGTCATTGCTGACCACCACACGAAGATTCAAACCGTGAAACTAAAGGTGTCAGCAGGTCAAGCCAACTATATCCGTGACCTCGCTTTGCATGAATCGCAAAAAGAAAGGGAACGCAATGAGGAATACAGCATCTTCACCTATCGTCTTCGCCCCACCTTTGATTTCCAGCAGGAATTGCTTTGGAATGGTGAGGACATGGAAGTGCTGGAACCAGAATGGTTGCGCAAGGAGATGGCAGGAAAAATTAAAAGAATGTGGAATAAATATAGTGAAGATAGATAATGGAGAATTTTGCAGCAATAGATTTTGAGACTGCGAACAATGAGCGCAGTTCCGTATGCTCTGTGGGTATTGTGATTGTACGCGATGGTGAGATAGTGAATTCATTTTACTCGCTCATTCAGCCAGAGCCAAACTATTATAACTATTGGTGTTCGCAGGTGCATGGACTTTGCCATGAAGACACAGACGATGCCCCCGTGTTCCCCAAAGTATGGGCACAGATAGAGCCTCTGATTGAAGGTCTTCCCCTTGTGGCTCATAACAAACCCTTTGACGAAGGATGTCTGAAAGCAGTGTTCCGTGTCTATCAGATGGATTACCCCGACTATGAGTTTTATGACACCCTTTGTGTTTCACGGCGAGTATTCCGCCATCTGCCCAATCACCAGCTTCATACCGTTGCTGCTGAGTGTGGCTATTGCTTGGACAACCACCACCATGCCCTTGCCGATGCAGAAGCATGTGCTTGGATAGCAAGAGAAATTTTGTGAATTGTGGCAGAATGTTTGGAAAAGTGAAAAAAGAAGAGTATCTTTGCAAAAAGATTTAGGACTATAGTCTTTTATGGATAAAATTCGTATCAAAAACGTACTTTCATCATATCACTCTATCCATGAATCCATTATAGAGGAATATAAGAAACTGATGAAATTTGCTACATGCTTTCAAGAAGCCATAACAGCTGAAAGGCTGAAATTGCCATATCACATCAACATCATTGATGAACTGCATATCAATGAAAACGGTCACAGCCGCATATTGCTGAAACTACTGCAATACCAGAATGAACAAGGTGAATACACATTTCTTCATTCGCTGTTCAGTTACATCAATGTACATACCCACTCCTCCAACTTTTCTCGGATTGAAATAAAGAGACCACTCCTTACACAAGAAGAAGCAAGGATTGACCTATGGCTCCGTGACTGGGAAAGTGGTTATGCCATTATCTTCGAGAACAAGGTGTATGATGCCGTTGACCAAGGAGAACAATTAGCACGATATATTGACAAGACAAAAGCGGAAGGCTTTAGTGAAGATAAAATATTTGTTGTATATCTTCCATCTGATGCCCACGAGCCTGACGAACAGTCTTGGGGCGATTACAAAAAGAAGTTTGAGGAAAGATATGTTAATCTTTCCTTCAGGGATGACATCCTTGCCTGGCTGAAAGACAATGTTCTTCCCAATATCCCAAGTAGCAATATCTATCTCTACACTGCGGTAGTGCAATACATTGACTACTTGGAAGGATATTTCTTACTCAGAAAAATAAACAACAGAATGAATATGAATTTAGACAATCTTATTATTAAGCAGTTTGAACTGGGCAAGTTCAGCACTGACAAGGAGCGCATCAAGGTACTTCAAGATAATATCAATGACATGAATGAAGTCATCAAATCCATGGAATCACTTCAGGAAAGATACCGCCAATCTATTTTTGAAGAATGGAAGAAGAAGACTAAGGAATTGTTTCCCGAATTACAGCCCTGTGAACGTGGTGAATTTACGGACGTTTCATTAACATTGGACGGGAAGAAAGCTGATATATTTATCAATAGTAATCCAAGACTGTACTGCCAGTTGGAATTCAGTCCTTCTTTACCACAGGAAGACCGGAACATATTGGGAACATGTATTGAGAACTTAAAAGACATTCTTCCAGATCGCAACAATCTTTGTGTATGGAAATACTTTTCGCCTCATGAGTATGACGAGGTATTTCAGCTTTTTATTAAGGTGGTGGACAGATGTAAACAAATAGCGAGCAATGGATGAGAAATTGTATACAAAGTAGGATTGACAGAAACGTCGAAACGACCCACTTTAAAGCGCATTCCTAAAGAAACGTTTCTTGGAAATGGGATATCGACCATTTTGAAAGAATGCCACAAATGATAACATATATCTCCAACTCCACCCACTACAAAGAAGTGCTTTCACGTGTTCTGTCCGTGAAGCACTTGCTTTGGATTAGTACCGCTGACATCAAAGACCTATATGTTGAGATAGGTAAAGAGAAGAAGCCTTTTCTGGCTCTCATAGCCCAACTCATCAGGCGTGGTGTGGAGGTAAGGCTCATTCATGCAAAAGAACCAGGCCCGAACTTTCGTGAGGATTTTGATAAGTACCCCATATTGTATGATGGCTTGGAACGCGTGCTGTGTCCTCGTGTCCATTTCAAGATGATAGTTTATGATTGCAAGGTGGCATATATCGGGAGTGCCAACCTTACAGGTGCAGGTATCGGTATGAAAGGTGATGACAAACGGAACTTTGAAGCGGGTATCCTGACAGATGAACCTACCATTGTGGAGCAAGCGATGAATCAGTTTGATGAGGTGTGGATGGGCAAACATTGCAAGAAATGCAAGCGTAGAGACTTCTGTGCCGACCCCATCGTGTGATTTTTTTCAAAAAAGCAACATTTTTCTCAGACCTCTGCCACCAGTTGGCGGAGGTTGTCTTTTTCTTTGCATCGTGAAAACTCACACGATGTTTAACAAATAAAATTGTAGAACTATGGCAAAATTGATCAGTGACGAGTTCATGCAGCAAGTTGTAACAGAACAAGCATGGAAAAATCTGTCCGAAGAATTCACATGGACAGAGGCTCTTTTAGAGAAGTATGCAGACAAAGTTGATTGGAAAGAGATTTCTGACAACCGCGAGATTGTTTGGACAGTTCCCATGCTCCAGAAATTCTCCAAAAGATTGGATTGGAAGAAACTTTCTGAGCATACATGTGAAAATTGGTTTACGGAGGCTCATCTTGAAGCGTTCAAGAACAAATGGGATTGGTCTGAAATTGTTTCAAATTTCAAATTTTCAGAAGCCCTGATTGACAAGTACGTTGATTATGTGGATTGGGATGCGCTGATTGAAGCACATTATGGCGCTCTTCCGCAAGATGACAGTTTCGATGTTGTGGCTTTTTATGAGAAATACAAGAAGTATCTCCCAATGGCTAAAATCCAAACATCTGATTTGTGGTACCGGATAGTAAAAGTGATGGAAAAACAACTCCTTTCAGAGATTCTTTCATGAAATAATCACAACAGCATCATTTTTCTCAGACCTCTGCCACCAGGTGGCAGAGGTTGTTTTTTGCTTTGCAGAAAAAATCAATGAAGTATGAAATATAGATTAAAGATGAAACAGAAGGCCGTGAAGGTGAAAGGTCAGAAACGGCGTGTGGTAGAGCAGACTCCGAGGGTATATTACTCAGACGAAGAGATTGCCCAGATGGAAGATTACGACTATGGTTTCTTGCTCGATATGATGTATCATAAATTCGAACGAATGGTGGCATTCTTCAACAGTAAGTACACTCATATTGTTGGCGCGAAAAAAGTGGCAAAACAAATCGAAGTTGCCATGCGGTTGCTGAACATCGTTCGTGGAAAGGGGGAATTCTATGAGGATGAAGAGTTGGAGCGGATTGTAAATACGCGTAATGTAAAGCGTTATAGTCCTGATGGTATCTACACCCTTTACAGCCTTCGCCAAGATAAAGCCTGGCATGTGTTTTTTCTCTATTTGGAGCATCGAATGAAAAATTGGTGGGATTAACAAATAAAACTTTAGAGTTATGGTAGATATACATGATTACGACATCCAATGCATCGAGAAAGAAATCTTGATGAGGTACAATGATTTTGGACATTATGATTATTCGAAATGCGATTGTCTATTATCCTTACGGAAGGACATCATCAACGAAAGGGTGTTGGCGCATCAAGAGGAGATTCTGCCAGACATCATTGCATTCAATGATGCGCTGACTGATGCCCTCAGAGAGATGTATGACAGAGCACACAGAATCTGGGACTGCATTAAAGACAAAGAGGATTTTGAGGGAGATTTAGAAGTTAGAGCAATGTGCTTCCTTGGTTACGATTACCCTGAACTTCATCCTGTGCAGGGGGATGATCGACAGGATTTGTGGAATGCAATCTGTGATAGTGGGTGGAACCGTCTGTATGATGAAGGAGTCACGCTACCAACGCTCACTCTTCCCAGAAGCGATGAATCTTTTGAACATTTCATTGGTATGGACTGCCCGCCACCCAATTGGAATGAGGGACTTGATCAGTATTTAACAAAAGACTTGCATCTTATCAGCCCATTCCACAATCTCTTTGAACATATGAAGTTTGCCATCACAGACTTCATTTATGTTCGCAAATTTGAGACGGATATCAATATTGAAATTGAAAAAACAGTAGAATAACTCCAAAAGAAACAGAAGTATGGAACTTGAAAAAGTAAGAGTAAAAATGAATACGAAGATGGAACAATTACGGGAAACAGTAATGGCTGGAAAACCCAAGATTGAAAATCATGGTGTTACAAATAGAATCCTTGAAAATGAACTAACATTCATTGAAAACCGCCACTTGGAAGAGTACTTTCTTATGGCTCATGAGCTTGTGTCGGAGTTGAAAAAGAATAGAAGTTTCTTAATAGGACCAGGTTGGGACTGGATGCTGAGTTCTCATGTTTGTCGTACTTTGGGTTTAACTAACATTAATCCTGATGATTTTTCACTCCAGCCTGTTCTGATATGGGGTGACGACAATAGCAAGCCGACTATCAGCATTGAAGTAACAGAAGGTTCTTATCCCTTCGTTTTTGAGAAAGCTATTAGTTTGTTTGGTTATGAGAATGTTGCCAGAAAGCCAATAACGGATGCTGAAAAATATGGTTCGAACGAATACGATAAAATGAGATATTGGCATAATGGGGAGAAAATCTATTATCATGCTTGTGCCTTGGTGGTCTGTCCTGATGGTGTCGCCAATCATTTTCCTGTCTGTGAAATAACAGACGAGGATGATAATAAGATTTTGTATACTAAAGATTATATCGAAAAGTATGATAATCGATGTATTTTCCAATTCAATATCTTGCAATCTGTCAGTCTTTCAAGAATAAAAAAGATTCAGAAACAGATTTTGGATAACGGAAAGAGAGCCCCCCAATTATACGAAAGGTGGATCTGGAATGAAAATTATAATCTTTTCGAAAATGGAGACTTAGCAGAGATTCCATTATTCGGGTACAAAAGCATACAAAAAGTTACTAAACTGTTGATGCCCATACAAGAATACGGTGCGTTTAATGAGCTTCTAAACATCCAAGGATTGTTTAGTTCAGGAGACGGCTATTCACTATATGATAAAGCAGCTGTTACTGAGTACCGCAAAAAACACGGCATTATTAATCTCATGGAATATAAAATTCGTCCTTGGGGAATCTTGTTCCGGGAAGATGCTGTAAGGTACTTCTATGGAGAGGTTGGTCTCTCATGGAAGCAAACCTCTGAAATAATGAAGTATGCAGATACAAAGAATGAGAATAAAGCAGAAAAGTTGAAGCATTTCTATTTGCGCCAAGGGGTGGATAGTGGTTATAAAGAGGAAGAACTGAATTATATCTGGGATTCTTTATTTAAAAGAAAAACCCAAAAGGCTTTGCCAAGCAAAGCGCATTATGCAGGTCGAGTGTATCTTTCCGTATTCTTGGCAAAGCTAAAAGATGAGTTTCCCAAAGAGTTTAATACAATTAAAGAACATGAACAATACACAAAAAATTAATTATCTACTTGACTCGAAGAAGACCTTTAAGAATTTTGTCGAGGGCAATAGTAATAAATTGGCGCTTATTACAAGTCACTCAATTGCTGAGAACCTTGGAAAATCGACTCACAATCCATCCTTAATATATGGTCCTTCTGGTTGTGGCAAGACTCACCTGATAAATGCCATAGGTGAATACTGTAAGGAAAACTATCCTCAAAAGCGTGTGCAGTATATAAATTCTCGTCAGTTTAAGATGCTGTATACGGATGCAGTTTTCCAAAATTCAATGAATGATTTTATCAACTCTTACCAGTCAATCGATGTGTTGATTGTTGATGATATTCAGGAGTGGAAACACTCTCCAAAGACACTAGACGCCTTTTGCTGTATTTTCAATCACATGATTCGCAATGATAAGCAGATGGTTCTTGCCAGTAATTGCCCACCTGTAAAACTGCAGGGGATAGATGAACGTCTTATTGAACGTTTTGCCAGTGGTGTGATTGTGGAGATGAAGAAGCCTGACGAGCAGTTATGCATTGACATATTGAAGTTCAAGTGTCAAAACGAAGACTTGAAGATTCCTGCCGATGTTATCGAGTTTGTCGCCAAGACATCTAATGGAAGTGTGTGTGCTCTTGAAGGGGTGGCGAACTCACTGATGGCAACATCTCTTGCTCTTAAACAAAAAATTGACATTCGTATGGCGGAACAAATAATTCAATCCATACATTCATGATTATAGTGCACCTAATCAAATTATCTTATCAGTATAGTAGAGAACTTTGGCGGTATGAAAAATCAAAAAAGAATGCGTTATGGAATTAAATAAAACTGGTTTCGTCATCATCGCTATAACAACGATGATGGGTTGGTGTGTTGCTTGCAACAATAACACAAATGAGAATGATGATGTGGAATTGAAAAAAGAATCCGCTGTGTCGCAAGGAGAGAGTGAGCCGATAGGAACACTTGATGAGGTTGTTGTGGATGATGAAATGCTATCTGTTCAAAGCAGTTTGAATGACATACGTTTTGCGAATTTCAAAACAAGAAAGGATTGGCTGAACAATGAATACATTCTCACCATGTGTCGCTATCTGGATGACTACAGAGCAGGAAGAGTGAAGAATGAAGAGTTGGATCCTTACAAAAAGGGACTGAATAGCCAATTTGTCATTTATGATACGGAACCATTCATTATGGGTGGGTTGTATGTTCAGCTGATTTTTCTAGATATGCCTGATAAGTTGTTTACTGGTTGGGTATATAGTTATGTGGATGAAACAACTAAAACAGTGACAGGATATGAGTACCGAAGCTTGATTCTACAAGAAGAAAATGGTGAGTTCACCAAAGAGACTCTTCTTCAGGCTGTCGAAGAAGTGCCAGATTTGAAACTTTGGTAAAGACACATTGTTTTACTGGCATTAAATTGCCTAACGGCGAATTAACCGTCGCAAGGCATAGTTCAAACGAGCTTGATTCTGCTTTGCTTCGGTGTTAAATTGTTAAATTGTTAAATTTTTGTTTTCATTGCTTGGGTTCTAATGACATCTGCAATTTTTTCACTACCTTTGTGGTCAAATTCTAAGTTGTATGCAGAAGATTATCGAGATAAAGGGTGGAGTGGTGCGTCATCCGCAGATGAGGATGGGGGCTCCTATCGACTTTGAGTTGCTGGCTGGTGAACAGCTGGCCATTGTTGGTGACAACGGCAGTGGCAAGACGAGGCTGGTGGATGTGCTGATGGGAAAGTGTGCGCTGATGCCGATGCAGGGGGTGAAGTATGATTTCACTCCGAGCAAGGCGAAAATGGTGAGCGACAACATCAAATATCTGTCATTTAGAGATTCTTATGGAACGAATGAGGGGGTGTATTACTATCAGCAGCGATGGAACCAGAATGACATTGATGAAACACCGCTGGTGAAGGATTTATTGGCAGAGTCGTTCCGCATAGCGGAGGAGGGACTGACAAGAAAGACGGTGTTTGACAGGTTTGTTGTGAGAGATGAAACGCCAGAGCAGGAGGCTGAACGATTACGTCAGGAAGAAGAGGACAAAATGCTGATGCACAAGGAACTGGAAAAGGTAAGAAAGCATCTGTTTGATATTTTCCATTTGGAGCAGTTATTGGATAAGCATGTTATCTTGTTGAGTAGTGGCGAACTGAGAAAGTTTCAGTTGACGAAGACGCTGATGACGAATCCGAGGGTGCTCATCATGGATAACCCTTTCATTGGATTGGATGTGACAGCACGCGGACAGTTGGCGGAGTTCTTGACCTTACTGACGAAAGAAACGAATGTGTCGCTTGTGCTGGTGTTGTCGAAAACGGATGACATTCCTGACTTTATCACTCACGTGGTGCCAGTGAAGGACATGAAGGTGGAGGGGAAGATGGCGTTGCAGGAATATAGGGACAGTATGCAGCCTGTGCCTGCACGGATGTTGTCGGAAGAGAAGGAGAAGGCTATCTTGGCATTGCCATACGATGCTGGGGCTGACACGCAGGCGACTCCAGGAACGGAACAGGTGATAGACTTTCGCAAGGTGAATATTCGTTATGGTGAACGCACAATCTTGAAGGATTTGAGTTTCACGGTGATGAATGGTGAACATTGGGCGTTGAGCGGTGAGAATGGGGCGGGGAAATCAACGTTGCTCAGCATCGTATGTGCTGACAATCCGCAGAGTTATGCGAATGACATTGTATTGTTCGGTCATCAGCGTGGAAAGGGTGAGAGTATCTGGGACATCAAGAAGCACATTGGGTACATTTCTCCTGAGATGCATCGTGCCTACATGAGAGACATACCGTCCATTGACATTGTGGCGAGTGGATTGAGCGATGTGTCGGGCTTATACAAGAAGCCGAAACCCGAGCAGCGGGCTGTATGTGAGTTTTGGATGGATGTGTTTGGCATCAAACGTTATGCCGACACGACTTTCCTAAAACTGAGCAGTGGAGAACAACGGTTGGTGTTGTTGGCTCGTGCGTTTGTGAAAGACCCGTCGTTGCTGATTCTCGATGAGCCGCTTCATGGGCTGGACTTGAAAAACAGGCGGTTGGTGAAGGATATCATTGAAGTGTTTTGTCAGCGAAAGAACAAGACGATGATCATGGTGACGCACTATCGTGAGGAGTATCCTGAGAATATAGACCATGAGATATTTTTGAAGAAAAATTGAGATAATGTAAGTTGTATGAAAGTCATTTATTTTCATGGATTTGGTTCCTCGCATGCGAGCGGAACCGTAGAGGCCCTACGAAGGGAACTACCGAATGACGAGGTGGTGGCACCAGACATTCCTGTTGACCCAGCAGAGGCTTTGCCTTATCTGAAGGAACTGTGTGAGAAGGAACAGCCCGACATCATTGTTGGTACGAGTATGGGAGGGATGTATGCTCAGCAGATGCGTGGTTTCCTGCGTATTCTCGTCAATCCGGCTTTCACGATGTCCACCAATTCTAAGGTGTTGAAGACTGGGGAGTATCACTTCTTCAATGGCAGGTATGATGGTGCGAAGACTTTCCGTATTACGCGCGACATCATTCAACATTTCAACCAGATGGAACGTCAGCAGTTTAAGAACATCACGGAGGATGAGAAGCAACTATGCTGGTGTTTGGTGGGACTGCGCGACACAACGGTGACAAATGCCGAAGCACTCTTCAAGAAGAACTATCTGGCTGACCACGTCATCCGCTTTGATGGGGAACATCAACTGACGGAAAAAGTGATTAAGAAGGTAGTGCTGCCGTTGGTGGAAAGATTAAGAATGAAAGAATGAGAAAATGAAAAAATGAGGGGGAGTCCCCTCATTTTTTTTATTGGAAGTTTGTGTAAATCACTTCGAGTTTGACTTTGTTGTCAGAGCCTCCGACCAGACGTGCACTGTTCATGCTAAAATCGTGATTGAGTTTGACGATGTTGCCGTTGGAGTCTTTGGTGGTTTCAACTGGAATAATCAGCACTTTGTTCCAGTTTGTAGTGGCTTTTCCTTCTTTTTTCTCTTTTGCCATTCGCGTGATGAGACGAGCGATGTTGCTGAACTGGTAGGTGTTGGTGCTGCTGTTGAATGTGGCAAGATAGGATTCTTTGCTGTCATTGATTTGGTAGTTTTCAAAGAATCCATTGAGGTAATCGTCAAGGCGCACAAGCAGAACGGTCTTGGGAATGTTTAATTTGAAGGCTCCTTCCACTATGTCGTTGTATCTTGTGAACGTGAGTTTTGCTGAGTTGATGGTGTCTTGTACATTGATTTGCTCGGCTGGCAAGGTGGCGAGGGTAAAGATGCCCGCAGGGCTTTTCAGATAGGTCGCGCTTTTGTCAGCGAGGAGTTTGTCAATGTTAGTGTTTTCGAAATGAGTGGCTTGCACGACAGCGTCGGTAGCGGCAAAAGATGCCATGCTGATAGTGTCGCGGTCGATGTAGTCATCGTGGTAGCGGAAGAAAATGTTGAGTTGCACGAGGTTGATGTATGCCATTGCGCCATCGCCATGCTCAAGTTTGAAGTAGAGTCCCTTGCTGCATGGATTCCCGCTTTTCAGCCATGTGGAAGTGTTGTTGAAATGCTCGGGGTGAACTTTGTAGTCCCGGATGATTTTTGTGCCCAGTTCGTTAGGTAGGCTGATGCGTATGTTATTGTTATAGGTTTTTGCCCATCGTTCGGAGTCTGTGATAGTCCGGTCGCTGATGGTGAACCACTTGGTGGCAATGGGCTGAGCGTTTGTGTCGTAATACTCTTCGGGGTTGAGGTCGGTATAGTAGTCAGCATTGGGATCAAGTTGCTGATTGAGTTCGTAGATGCTCAACTTGAATGACTGAAGGGAGTCGCCAATGAAGTCGTTGATGAAGAGACGAAGATCAAAACGTGTGCATGAGTCGTTTAGAACGGCATCGGGGATAGAAAAACCTTCTTCGCAGTGAAATTGTGCGAGGAAGTCACTTTTGATAGTGGTGTTGGTTTCGGGGTCTGTGAACCGTCCGAGGTAGGACATGTTGGTGCGTGCCAGCACAGAGTCCCCTACGGCATAGGATTCAGTGGTGACGTCATAAACTTGGTAGTTCTTGGCTACGAGGTCGGATGCTGGCATCATATCAACTCCAAGAGTCGCCGTGTTGTCGTCGCACGATACAAACATCATCAGTGCGACACTCCCTGCTAATAAGTATTTGAGATTCATCTTCATCTCGTTGGCTACTTGAATAGTGATTCGTAGAACTGATCGTATGCTTCCTTAAGTTTCTCAGCCTTAACGGGCTTGAGGATGGGAAGTCCTAATGACTTGGCATATTCCACGATAGAAGGATTGACTTTCTTGTTCTCTAAGATGACGCCGTCTGCAAATTTCACGCCAATCTTCTCCAATTCCGTGTGTCCATACACCTCCCCACAAATATCTTTGATGTCGTCGTAGTGTGCATCCTTGTACTCCACAAACTTGGCTTTGTCTGCTCCGAGGTCTCTCTCAAACTCTTTGGCTGATACCTCCATCACAACTTTTGTGTCGCGGAATGACGGTTCGTCGCTGTATGCCTGCTTGATGTAGAATGGTGCCAATGCAGCAACCCATCCGTAACAATGGATGATGTCGGGACGCCAGCCTAATTTCTTGACAGTCTCCAATACACCACGTGCATAGAAAATGGCACGTTCTCCATTGTCAGCATATTCTTTTCCTTCTTTATCTGTCAAGATGCCTCGTTTCATGAAATAATCGTCATTGTCGATGAAATAGATTTGCATTTTCGATGCCGAAAGGGTGGCAACCTTGATGATGAGCGGGTGGTCGGTGTCGTCAATGATGAGGTTCATACCCGACAGGCGGATGACTTCGTGCAACTGGTTGCGGCGCTCATTGATGTTACCCCATTTCGGAGAGAATGTTCTGATTTCATGTCCGAGTTCTTGGATGGATTGAGGAAGAATGCGACCTTTCAAGGAATGTTCATTCTCTGGGACGAAAGGTTCAATCTCTGTTGTGATAAATAGTACTTTCTTTGCTTCCATGCTTAATAGTTCTTCCCGATAGAATACGGAAAGTTATGCAAAGGTACAAATTTTTCTGGAGATATGGGCGTTTTTTTGTTTTAATTAATAATTTTAGGCCTCAAATGGAAGGCTGTATTGGTGGTTTGTCACTTCACCGAGTTGGAAAGGACCGGTAGGAATCTTGCGGCGTAACACGTCAAGCGTGAAGTCCACACCTGCAATGATTCCATAACTGCGAAGAATTGTTTCCACCGTCTTTCGTGCCAGTTCTGGGTGATTGTTCTCCTCGCTCAGATGGCAGAGCCACACGTTTTTGAGGTCGGTATGGAAATTTTCAGCAAGCGCTGAAGCCGCTTTCTTGTTCGACAAGTGTCCGTGTCCGCTGACAATACGTTCTTTTAGCATCTCGGGATAACGTCCTTGGCGCAACATCTCTTCGTCATAGTTGGCTTCGAGAATGAGATGCGTACTTTTTAAGATATACTGCTTCACGTTTTCAGTCACATCGCCAACATCGGTCATGACCGTGAAACGGTAGTCACCCACTTCGATGAAGTAGCCGACATTTTCAGATGCGTCGTGGGGAAGGGAAAAGGCGGTGATGCGGAACTTGCCAATTTCAAATGGTTCTTCCTTGTCGATGTGGTGGCGGTTTTCCACGGGAATCTTCACGGAATTCTGCCAATTGCGATCCATTCCTTCATGGATGAGGGATGTGGTATAGACTGGGATGCCATATTCCTTGCTGAGTTTGCCAGTTGCCTTGATGTGGTCAGCGTGGTCGTGGGTGATGAGCATGCCCTTCACCTTGCCGATTTTCATCCCGTATTCCAACATGTTCTTCTTGAAACGACGGATGCTGATGCCACAATCGATAATGATGGCATCAGTATCTGTCGCCAGATAGTAACAATTGCCGCAACTGCCGCTTCCGAGGCTGAAAAAGGTCAGTTGCATTGTCTATTGTTCTTTAGGCAAATTAAGTGCAATGAAATCTTCGTCTAATTGTTTCTGATCCACAAATGATGGAGCATCCAGCATCACATCGCGTCCGCTGTTGTTCTTGGGGAAGGCGATGCAGTCGCGGATGGAGTCGAGACCAGCAAAGATGCTCACCCAACGGTCGAGCCCGTATGCCAAACCACCGTGTGGAGGTGCGCCATATTTGAAGGCATTCATCAGGAAACCAAACTGCTCCTGTGCCTTCTCAGGTGTGAAGCCGAGAATTTCAAACATTTTGGCTTGAAGTTTCGGGTCGTGGATACGGATGGAACCGCCACCCACTTCGATGCCATTGCACACCATGTCGTAGGCATCGGCACGTACGGCTGCAGGATCGGTGTCGAGCAGGTGAATGTCCTCATCCATCGGGTGTGTGAACGGATGGTGCATCGCCATGAGGCGCTGCTCTTCGTCACTCCACTCAAACATCGGGAACTCAGTCACCCACAAAAGGGCAAACTTGTTCTTGTCTCTCAAACCGAGACGTTCGCCCATTTCCAGACGCAACTCGCACAACTGCTTGCGGGTCTTCATGGCATCATCGCCAGAAAGAATCAGGATGAGGTCGCCTGGGTTGGCCTGCATCTTCTCCTTCAAGGCTTGCAGGTCTTCCTGAGTATAGAACTTGTCAACCGATGACTTCACCGTTCCGTCTTCCTGCACGCGGGCATAAACCATGCCCTTGGCACCAATTTGCGGACGCTTCACCCATTCGGTCAGTTTGTCAATGTCCTTTCTTGTGTAAGAGGCACAACCTGATGCACAGATACCGCCGATGTAGGCAGCATTGTCAAACACGGCGAATGTGCCCTTTTTCAGTACATCGTCCAGTTCTACAAACTCCATGCCGAAACGCATGTCAGGCTTGTCGGAACCGAAACGCTTCATACATTCAATCCACGGCAGACGGAGGAAGTCGCCTTCAATCTCCACTCCTCTCAACTCCTTGAACAGATGCTTAGCCATGCCTTCGAAGGTCTGGATGATGTCTTCCTGAGTAACGAACGACATCTCGCAGTCAATCTGTGTGAACTCTGGCTGGCGGTCGGCACGGAGGTCTTCATCGCGGAAGCACTTCACGATTTGGAAGTAGCGGTCAAAGCCAGCCACCATGAGTAGTTGCTTCAGTGTCTGAGGCGATTGGGGCAGGGCATAGAACTGTCCTGGATTCATGCGTGATGGCACGATGAAGTCACGCGCACCTTCGGGAGTGGAACCAATCAGCATTGGAGTCTCCACTTCGAGGAAACCGAGGTTGCTTAAGTAATTGCGCACCGCGATGCAGAACTTGTGCCTCAACTCCAGATTCTTTCTGACAGCGTTGCGGCGTAAGTCCAGATAACGGTATTTCATGCGCAAGTCATCGCCACCGTCAGAATTGTCTTCAATCGTGAACGGAGGGGTGATGGATTCGTTCAGCACTGTCAGTTCGCTCACCTCAATCTCGATGTCGCCCGTCGGGATGTTCTTGTTTTTGCTGTAACGCTCTGCCACCGTGCCTGTCACCTGAATCACGAACTCGCGTCCCAGTTTGTTTGCCTGTTCGCACAGCGGAGCATTTGTCTCCTCGTTAAACACCAGTTGCGTGATGCCGTAACGGTCGCGCAAATCAACAAAAGTCAGCGCACCCATCTTTCTTGTGCGCTGCACCCATCCAGCAAGCGTCACCTGCTTGCCTGCATCGGAAAGTCTCAACTCTCCGTTGGTATGTGTTCTATACATATTATATATGTGTTATTTTATTTCTTTTGCAAAGTTAACGATTATTTTTGAGTTAAATGATAAGATAGGAGAGGAAACTGAAAAAAAACAATTAAAGGGCACAATGTTGTGAAAATAATCTGTAACTTGGTAGGTGAGAACAACAAACTATTTCTTTCAATGACCATCAAAAACGGGCACTCAGCCCGAAATGATATGTGCTGAATGCCCGTAATATGATGCGTTGGGTGCGTGAAATGTGAAGCACACCGTGCCCAAAACTTCTCATTAGAATGGTAGTCCCACAGCGAAATGGAAGGCAAAGTCACGGTCGAAGTCGTGATGAAGGATGGGGTAGTGTTTTCGTCCGGTATAGGCAGGGTCGATGGCTTTCATGCCGGCATCGAAGCGGACGATGAAGAAGTTGGCATCCATGCGGAGACCAATGCCGTAACTGAGGGCTATTTCTTTCCAGAATGTGCCGAAACGGAACTCGCCACCAGGTTGGTCTTTATATTCTCGGATGGTCCAGATGTTGCCAGCATCGACAAAGGCGGCTCCGCTGAATTTCCAAAACAGTTGGGCTCGATATTCGAGGCTGAGGTCAAGTTTGATGTCACCTGATTGATTGAGGAAGTTGATGCCCTTGTCTTTACCGTTATAGGTGCCGGGACCAAGTGAACGCACAGACCAACCACGCACACTGTTGGCTCCACCGGCAAAATAGCGTTTCTCAAAAGGCAACTGGTCGGAGTTGCCATAGGGATAAGCAATACCTATAGCACCATGAAAGGCAACGGAGTTATTTTTGTCTATGCGGATACTCTTGGAATAGTCAAAGTCACCGCGTACATATTGTGCAAAGGCAGTTTCGCAGAAGGTGTACTGGCCTGCACTATTCCGTTTGCCATTCGCCAAACGGGTAATGGCATTCAGCACATTTCCAGATGTCTCGATGTTAAAACGTACCGTGTAGGCATTCTTTCCGTAAGTCTGTTCACGTGCTCCGAGCGAATTGTATGAATAGGTGTAGCCCATCTTGGTGATGAGCAGGTTCTCGTAGTTATATTTCAGAATGGCATTTGTCCTGCCCAAAGAGTCGAGGTACTGCTCCTTGAAAGTTTTCGAAATCCAAGGCATATAGACGTAGTTTACTTCCAGCAGGTCGAAGCGATGTTGCACCCGTTGGTTGGTGTTGTTCCATCTATAGCGCCATGCGGCAGTGAGCACGCGGCGTTGAAACTCAGGACGGTTTTGCAGGTTATACTGTAAGGCAATTTCAGATGAAGCATTGTGCTCTGTTCCCCATTCACGTTTCACATAGGGGAAGAGGAGCATAGGAAATCCCAAAGTGGACTCTGCACCCAGTTCCACGTAGTTGTTGCCGTCGTATCCTTCCAGTCCCGTTATGGCTTCGTAGGCACCGCGGATCTTGAACGTGAACGATTCAGAGCCTCGGAAGAGATTCTTGTTCTGATAAGAGGTGGAGAGAGCCGCACCGAGGTCGCCTGCAGAATTGGTCGCCTCCACATCAAAGCCGAATGAGTGGGGTTTTGCATGATTCACGATGATGTTGCAATCGAGCGTGTCACTACCGGGACGTTCTGTTAAGTTGATGTTGGAGAATGAAATGGCACCAAGGCGGGCGTAGTTGGTGTAGGTACGGCGATAGTGATTATCGTTGTATAGTTCGTTGGGACGCACCAAAGAGTGACTGATGAGCAGTCGCTTGCGGAAGTGCAAGTTCTCTTGATACAAAAAGTCGTACCCCTTATAATGTATGCTGTCTGTCGGTTCATTGGGATTGGTCACGTCTGTCAAGAATTTTACGGTTCCAATCGTGTATTGCTTGTGTTCTGTCGCTTCAGTCCGTCCGTTGTCTTGTTGAAGTTTCACTCGCATCTGCACATCCACCTCGGTCGAGTTTCGTGCCGTGTCAGCACTGAAACGGATATCATCTTTCGTGAACTTGTAGTAGCCATTGTTTCTTAGATGAGCGGCAATACGGTTCCTTTCCCCGTTCAAGGCTGTCACCTCAAAAGGTAGCCCTGTCTTCAACAAGGAGTTTGTGGTGTCTTCCACCATGATGAAATGTCGGAGTCCTCGGTCTTCCACGATGCGGTGTATATTCCGGATGGTGTATCGTTCTTTGGGATGTACATTATAGAGCACATTCATTTTTTTCCCTTTCACCATCTTGAATTCTTCTACTTCCGCTTTCATATATCCCGCATTGTTCAGAACCTGTTCGATGTCGTTCTTGGTTCGTTCTGATTTTACGCTGTCATACAGCACAGGTGCTTCACCCAGTTTGCGCCAGAATCGGCATGATCGTTTTGTTGTGTCCGTGCCCGACAGCATATAGATTTTCAAGGGCACCCTTGCTCCAAACCATTTGGAGTTGGTTTGTTGGGTAACATAATCTCCTAATCTATAGGTCTTCATCACCTCCTCGTCATCGCAAGTCACAGCCACTCCTGTCAGCATATGTTCTCCTTCAGGGATGTACTTTTCTACAGAACATGCTCCGATGAGCATGCTCAACAAGATGATGATGACATATATATAAGTATAATGGAGTTTCACGAGTGAATTTTGAAAAATCTTTGCAAAGGTAGGAAAAAGTTAGGAGTTAGGAGTTAGGAGTTAGGAGTTTTTTCGTACCTTTGTACAAAATATGTGGAATGATTAGCAAGAACAGAATTAAGTATGTGCGTTCGCTGGAGATGAAGAAGTATCGGAAGGCGGAGGGTGTGTTTGTGGCAGAAGGTCACAAACTGGTGGGTGATTTGCTGGGTGTATTTGAATGTAAATACCTGGCCGCCACCAGTGAATGGCTGTCTGTACATGAAGCATGGATTGAGCAGAGGAAGAATCGTGTGGAAGTGGATGAGGTGACGGAGGAGGAACTTCGGAGGGTGAGTTTTCAGGAGGCACCACAGCAGGTACTGGCGGTGTTCCGGCAACCCAATTATGAGGTGGACGTGAACGAGGTGGTGTCGCGACAATTATGTCTGGCATTGGATGATGTGCAGAATCCTGGCAATTTGGGCACGATTGTGCGATTGGCTGATTGGTTCGGCATCGAGCATATCTTCTGTTCAAAAGGATGTGCCGACATCTACAATCCTAAGACGGTGCAGGCAACGATGGGGGCAATGGCGAGGGTGAAAGTGCACTATGTGGATTTGCCTCAAATGTTGCACGGGTTGGTGGAAGATATTCCTGTGTATGGCACCTTTTTGGATGGAGATAATATGTATCAGAAGGAGTTGGAGAATCGGGGTGTGATTGTGATGGGAAACGAGGGGAAAGGGGTGTCAAAGGAGGTGGAGGCATTCGTAACGGAACGCCTTTATATTCCGAACTATCCAGTGGGTAGGGAAACGTCAGAGTCGCTGAATGTTGCCATTGCTACAGCCATTGTATGCGCCGAGTTCCGAAGGAGATAGAACTTGCCTTGTGTGATAGGCTTCTCTACCACGGATGATGATGGTGCCTCCCAGCCATTCAGTCATGGGGAGTTCGCCTTCAAGTGGATAGTGATTGACCACTAAATGCTCAAAGAGTTCGACAACATGATTGTTGTGGAACTCTTTTTCGTTGACATAAACTCTTGATGCAGCAACTCTTCTCATGTGTTTTAACCTTGACTTTAACCTTAACCCTAACCTTAACCTTAACCTTAACCTTAACCTTAACCCTAACCCTAACCCTAACCTTAACAGATTTCTCCTAAACAGGGGAGTAGGAGGGGGCTTTCTCTGCTTACTTTCTTCTTCGTGGTCCTATCTTGTTGGGGGTACGAACTGATGGTGCGGCTTGTATGTTGATGTGTTCGCCAGATTTGTTTTGTTGGCGAATCTCTTCGGGAGAGAGACGTCGCTCAACGGGTTTTGGCAGTGTGTCAGTTGTCACGGAGTCAGTTTTCACACTATCAACTACTTCCTCCACCTTCTCTGTCTCTTTCTCATGCATACGAATCAAGGAAATATTGTCGATGAGACAGAAATTTCGGGTGCTCTTCTTTCCTTTATAATAGAAAAATCCTGTAATGCTCTTGATGTCCTCGTCTTTGCTCGTCTGCAAAGTCAGTTGCTGAAGTCCGTTGCTATTGATATTGCGTGTGGTACCGATGTGTTTGCCATTGGTGTAAAGCACGCTCAAACCTACGTAAAGGCTAACGTCATAGTCATTCCTGCTTTCTTTGATGAATAGGGGAACCAGGGTTAGAATGAATTGGTCTTGTCGGCGAAAACTGGTATCGGCATGAATGGTGAAACTCTCTTTGTTGAGCAATTCCTTGTTGCGTAGGGTAAGGAGTTTAGCTGAATTCCAGAGGTTGGTCGTGTCACCTCCTGTTGCAAAAATCGCCATCATGTCGTTGTTTCCATTCACCAACTGAATCTCTTCATTCACGGCAGTGTAGCGGTCTTTCAGATTGTTGTAAATCTTATGAAGTTCCTTGGTGTGACGATTGTAATAGGCAATGGACGACTCGAACTGTGCCTCGGTGATGCCATACTTCTCAAAGACGGCATTGATGTAGTCTTGTGCCTTTTCTTCCCGTTCGTCAGCGGGAAGTTCATCGATGATTCCTTGCATGAGGTGGTAGTCATACAGCACATCCTCCATTTTTCCACGTGACAGCACGTCCTCGGGACGGTCGTCACATGCCGCCATAAGAAGCATGAAGAGAATGGTAACTGGTATGACGAAACGGAATCTCATGATGCAATCAGATGCTAATTTTTCTTGAGTTGGTATTGGCTAACCAATTTGTGGTAAAACAACAGCAATGCTACGATACCACATGAGATGGCAGCGTCTGCAAAGTTGAAGATGGGGGAGAAGAACACGCAATGCTGTCCAGGATAGAAGGGCATCCATGTAGGCATGTCCCATTCTACGAGAGGAAAATAAAACATATCGACCACTTTCCCATAGAGGAACTCGCCATAGCCATATCCCCAAGGTTGGAACTCTGCCACTTGGGGGTGGGGAGGATTGTTGAAGATGAGTCCGTAGAAAAGGCAGTCGATGATGTTGCCAGCCGCTCCGGCAGCAATAAGGGTGAGGCAGACGATGTATCCAGTGGGTCTTCGGTGTTTGATCTCGCTGTAGATAAACCAGCCGATGAGCACGACAGCCACCACGCGGAAGAGAGTGAGGAAGAGTTTTCCACCCCACAGTTCCCAACCGAATGCCATGCCGTTGTTCTCCACAAAGACGAGGCTGAACCATGATGTGATCTCGATGCGTTCACCCAGATACATGCCCGTCTTGACATTGACCTTGATGATTTGGTCAATGACAAGAACGGTCATGAAAAGGATGATGGAAAGGATATATTTGTTCTTTCTCGACATCATGTGTTAGTCTTTTTCTACGGTGATGACAGCCTTGAAATCGTCGAAGTCAATCGCCTCGCCGGCAGGAGTGCCCAACTCGATGGAGTTTGCCAACACCTGCGATGCGATGTTGTCCTTGAAGGTGTCGAGAACTGCTTTTGTCTCAGGCGTTTCGGTGATGACCACGCGGATGCGGTCAGTGATCTCGAAACCTTGTGACTTGCGGAGACCCTGTATCTGCTTGATGACCTTGCGGGCATTGCCTTCGTTCTTCAAGGCTGGGGTGATGGTGATGTCGAGTGCCACGGTGGTGGTGCCTTCGTTCGCCACACTCCATCCCGGGATGTCCTGCGACATGATGTCAACGTCAGCCAACTCAATTACGGCATCCTGGCCGTCGGCTTGCAGTGTCACCTGTCCGTTGGCTTCGAGTTCGGCAATCTGTGCCTGCGACATCTCGGTCACTGCATTGCTCACGGCTTTCATCATCTTACCGAATTTCTTGCCCATCACGCGGAAGTTGCACTTCACGTTCTTCACCAGCATCTTGCCGTCCATCAACTGGAGTTCCTTCACGTTCACCTCCTTGGTGATGATGTCTTTCATGCGCTCAATGTGGGCACTGAACACGGCATCAGTGTCGGGGATGGCGATGGCTTGAAGTGCCTGAATCACAGGAATCTTCACCTTCTTACGGATAGACAAGCCCATCGAAGTCACCTTCATGGCATCTTTCATCGCCACTTCCAGTTCGGTGTCGATGTATGCCTCGTTGAAGGTGGGGAACTTAGCGAGATGCACACTCTTGGAGTTATCCTTGCCAGTTGCGCTGTTGAGGTCGCGGAAGAGTTGGTCGGCATAGAAGGGTGCAATCGGGGCAATCAGTCGGCTTAAGGTGTCGAGACAAGTGTAGAGTGTCTGATAAGCAGAGAGTTTGTCGGCTGTCATTTCGCCGCCCCAGAAACGAGGCTTGTTCAGACGGATGTACCAGTTGGAAAGGTTGTCGATGACGAATGACTGAATCAGACGGCCGGCAGGTGTTGGGTCGTAGTCGTCAAGATAAGTCTGCACATTCTTCACCAGCGTGTTCAACTCTGAGAGCAACCAACGGTCGAAGTCGGGACGTTCTGCGTAAGGGATGTCTGCTTCCTTGTAGTCGAAGCCATCCACGTTGGCATACATCGTGAAGAACGAATAAGCCTGTTGCAGTTTGATGAAGAACTGGCTCGTCACTTCCTTCACGCCTTCGGGGTCGAACGAAAGGTTGTCCCAAGGAGATGAGTTGGTAATCATGTACCAACGCACGGCATCTGCGCCGTATGTGCCGATGCACTCGAAGGGGTTGATGACATTGCCCAGACGCTTCGACATCTTGATGCCGTTCTTGTCGAGCACAAGTCCGTTGGAAATCACGGCCTTGTAAGCCACCGAGTCGAACACCATTGTGGCAATAGCATGGAGTGTGAAGAACCAGCCACGTGTCTGGTCCACACCTTCGGCAATGAAATCGGCAGGGTAGGCGATGCCCTTGTCAATCAGTTCCTTGTTTTCAAACGGGTAGTGAACCTGTGCGTATGGCATGGCACCGGAATCAAACCACACGTCGATGAGGTCGAGTTCGCGAGTGAGCACATTGCCCTTGTCCGACACCAGTTTGATGTCATCTACATAAGGACGGTGCAGGTCTATCTTATCGTAGTTTTCCTGATTCATGTCGCCAGGCACAAAACCTTTCTCCTTTAATGGGTTCGATGCCATCACTCCTGCAGCCACAGCCTTCTCAATCTCGTTGTAGAGTTCCTCCACGCTGCCGATGCACACTTCCTCGCGAGTGTCGCGGTTGCGCCAGATAGGCAGTGGCGTACCCCAGTAGCGAGAACGAGAGAGGTTCCAGTCGTTGAGGTTCTCGAGCCATTTGCCGAAACGTCCCGTACCTGTACTTTCAGGCTTCCATTGGATTGTCTTGTTCAGTTCAAACATGCGGTCTTTCTTTGCCGTCGATTTGATGAACCAAGAGTCGAGCGGGTAGTAGAGCACAGGTTTGTCGGTGCGCCAGCAATGAGGGTAGTTGTGTACGTGCTTCTCAATCTTGAAGGCGGTGCCTTCTTCTTTCATCTCCAAGCACAGCACCACATTCAGGTCCATGTCCTTGTTGGCAGCCTTCTCGTCATACTTGCCTCCTTGATTGTATTTGGGGTCGTAAGCATTCTTGACGAAGTCGCCACTATGTTTCCAATAACTCTCGTTGACACAAAGGCTTACGAACTCTTCGTTCATGTCGTCCTTTACGAAGTACTTACCCGTGAAATCTACCATCGGACGGGTGTCGCCGGCCTTGTCGATGACGAAGAGTGAGGGGATGCCAGCATCCTTTGCCACCTTAGCGTCGTCGGCACCAAATGTAGGAGCGATGTGTACGATGCCTGTACCATCCTCTGTCGTCACATAGTCGCCAGGGATGACACGGAAAGCCTCGTCTTCCTTCACCACCACCTTGTTGTCTTCCAGCGCACAAGGCTTCACCCAAGGCATCAGTTGCTGGTAGTGCAGACCCACGAGGTCAGTTCCCTTGCCGCGCCAGAGGATTTCGAGTGGCTTCTCATTGCCTTCCTCGTCCTTTTCAGCCTGGAAGTAGGCGGACAGACGGCTTTCTGCCAAAATGTAGATAGCCTCTTCACCGCTATAAGGGTTCTTGCCCTTCACCGCCACGTAGTCAATCTTGGGACCTACGCAGAGAGCGGTGTTAGATGGGAGTGTCCACGGGGTGGTTGTCCATGCGAGGATGTAGGTGGGGAGGGAGGATTCGGGGAAACCGAATCTGGCAAGCTCGGAGGTGCTCTTGAGGTGGAACTGTGCAGTCACCGTTGTGTCCTTCACATCGCGGTAGCAACCGGGCTGGTTCAGTTCGTGGCTGGAAAGTCCCGTTCCGGCAGCAGGAGAGTAGGGCTGGATGGTGTAGCCCTTATAGAGCAACCCCTTGTCGTAGAGTTGCTTCAGCAAATACCAGAGGCTTTCGATATACTTGTTGTCGTAGGTGATGTAGGGATGCTCAAGGTCCACCCAGTAGCCCATCTTCTCAGAGAGTTCTGTCCACTCGCTGGTGTACATCATCACGTTCTTGCGGCAAGCATCGTTGTAGTCGTCCACGCTGATTTTCTTGCCGATGTCTTCCTTCGTGATGCCGAGCGACTTCTCCACACTCAGTTCCACAGGCAGTCCGTGCGTGTCCCAACCAGCCTTGCGCTTCACTTGGAAACCCTGCATCGTCTTATAGCGGAGGAATGTGTCCTTTATCGTGCGTCCCATCACATGGTGAATGCCTGGGTGTCCGTTGGCAGATGGGGGACCTTCAAAAAAGATGAATTGAGGACAGCCTTCGCGCTCCTCAATGCTCCGGTGGAACATATCTTCTGCATTCCACTGCTCCAGAACCTCCTTGTTCACATCGGCGAGGTTCAGTTTTGCTCGTTCTGTAAATTTCATCTTATTGTTTACAATTTTACAATTTACAATGTACAATTTATTTGACAATTCTTCCTGACCGCATGGCAAATTGATGAATAATCCAATTGTCCAATAAATTGTACATTGTAAATTGTTAAATGGTACATTATTTAAGTTTTATATCTTTCAAATTCTGTTCCTTTCCGCAATATCTGCACTTCAGTGTCTGCATGTCCTTGCGGTAGAAGACCGTCTTCATCGGTTCGTTGTTGGTGATGCACACAGGGTTGGCACATTTCACGATGTTGGTCAGCGATTCGGGAAGTGTCACTTCACGCTTCTCCGCCACTTCATAATTTCTGATGACCGTGAGGCGGATGTTCGGGCAGAGCACAGCCAGTTTGCTGATTTCCGATTCCGAGAAGAACTTGCCCGAAATCTTAATCAGTCCCTTTTTGTTCATCACGTTACTTTTCAGGTTGTTGGCAATCACCACTTCCTCCTTGCATTCGCTCAGTTGAAGCAACTGTGCCACCGTGAATAGTTTGTCCGTTGGTATGTGGTCGATGACGGAGCCGTTCTCCAATGCTGCCACCATCATGTTTTCTTTGTTCTGTTCCATATTGATGAAAGTTAGAAGTGAAGAGTTAAAAGTGAAAAATCTAAAATTCCAACCATTCAGGGTGCTGGCAACTCATTTGCAAAAGTAAGTTGAATCTTTCACTTTTCACTTTTCGTTTTTCACTAAATGATTGTCTCGTCCTTTTTCACGTCCTCCAACGTAATGCCCAGCACATCGCAAATCAGAGCCTCACGGGCATACAAACCGTTCTGTGCCTGTTCGAAGTAGTAGGCGTGCTTGCTTTCATCCACCTCATACTCAATCTCATTCACACGGGGCAGTGGATGCAAAATCTTCATGTTCTCCTTACACTTACCCAACATGTCAGCCTTCAAGATGTAGGCATCCTTCACACGCTCATACTCCATCAAGTCGGTGAAGCGTTCACGCTGCACACGAGTCATGTACAAGATGTCGGCGTCGGCAATCGTGTCTTCTGTGAAGTCGCGCTGTTCGATGTACTTGATGCCATTCTGCTGGCAATAGAGTTTGTATTCCTCAGGCATTTCCAATTCTTTCGGTGCAATGAAGTGAAATGTGGGATTGTACTTACGCATCGACATGAGCAATGAATGTACCGTGCGGCCATACTTCAGGTCACCCACCATGTAGATGTTCAAATTCTCCAGCGTGCCCTGTGTCTTGTAGATGGAATAAAGGTCGAGCATTGTCTGCGAGGGGTGCAAGTTTGAACCGTCTCCTGCATTGATGATAGGCACGTTGGTTACCTCGCTGGCATAGAGTGCCGCACCCTCCAACTTGTGGCGCATCACAATCACGTCGGCATAGTTGCTCACCATCTTAATGGTGTCCTTCAGCGTTTCGCCTTTCGACGAACTGGTCACTTTCGGGTCGGTGAAACCAATCACACGGGCACCCAGACGGTTGGCGGCTGTCTCAAATGACAATCTCGTGCGAGTGCTGGGCTCAAAGAAAAGGGTGGCAACGACCTTGCCCTTCAGCAACTGACGGTTGGGATGGGCCTCAAATTCAGTTGCCATGTCCAGCAAATATTGAATCTTCTCTTTCCCATAGTCAGCAATTGAAACAATGCTCCTATTTTCCATATATCATATATTTTGTTGAGTTCTTTTCCAACTTCTCGAAAAATCGTACAAAGGTACGAAAAAATTTTGGAAAATAAGGAGGAGCATGCCACATTATCTTTCTCAAATGTGGAAAAACATGCTTCGATGTCTCAAGATTGCTCTTTTCAGTCTTCGTAGAGATTCATCAAATCATCCTCGTCATCCTGCTGGATGGGTGCAACGAAGTTGGGATTGGGGCGTATGCTTTCGAATACATGCTGGAAAATGGCTTGTCCTTCTTGTAGGGTTTCAGCAGTGGTGGTCACTTGGATGCCACACAAATAGCCGTTCATGGGTTTGGAACCGTCAAACACGTAGGTGTCTTCATCCCCTTTCCAGTTGAGGACATAAAGGCTGTCGGTCTTTTGGATGATGGCTTTGTTGTAGATAGAGTCTTCGTGCTCTTTGTAGAGAAATTCGTAAAAGGCGTCGAAGTGCTTTTCGGGGATAAGCGTGTATTCGCCAATCTCACAACTGATGGAGAGGGTGTGGCCGGCATTGAAAAACTTGATAAAGAGGGGGCTTGATTCATCCATTTCCCATGTGTCAGGCACGTCAAGAATGTATGGAAGTCGTCCGTTTTCGTAAGTTCTATATGCAGTTCCCTGCTCACACGAGGTGATGACCAAAAGGGTCAAGGCAAACGCTATAAATATGTTCAATCTTTTCCTCATTTCTCATTTCTCATTTGTCATTTCTTTTTAGCATAGCGCATTACGAATACTTCTTCGGGTAGCGGAAGAGAATCGCCAAGAGGAGTGCCACGCCGATAAGCATAGGGTAGTAGAGGTATGGAATGATGGCGATGGGGGTCACTTCTGACAATCCTGCCGCAATCAGCACTTGTGCACCATAGGGGAGGAGTCCTTGCGTGAAGCAGGAAGCGGTGTCAAGGATGGAGGCAGACTTGCGGGAATCAATGTGGAACCGTTGGGCAATGTCTTTTGCAATAGGACCAGTCGTGATGATGGCTACCGTATTGTTGGCAGTACATACATTGACAAGGCAGGTGAGTGCCGCAATGCTCATTTCGCCAGCCCGTTTGCTCTGGATGTTGCGTGTCAAAGCCTTGATGATGAGGTCAATCCCCCCGTTGTGGCGAATGATTTCGAGCATGCCGCCAGCAAGAATCGTGACGATGATGAGTTCAGACATGCCCATCATGCCCTCGTTCATGGCAGCAAACCAGCCAAATACGTCATACGTGCCCATCACCATGCCGATGATGCCTGTGAGGAGAATGCCGATGCCCAAACTCAGCAAGCCGTTCACGCCACAGATGGCAAGGATGACGACAGCCAGATAGGGAAGTACCAACCAGAAATTCGCCTCACCCACTTCAGCAGGGGTGCTGACACTTTCGCCCATGAAGAAATAGACGATGAGCATGAGCAGGGCGACGGGTGCCACAATGCGGATGTTCACACGGAATTTGTCCTTCATGCTGCACCCCTGTGTCTGTGTTGCCACGATGGTGGTGTCGCTGATGAAGGAGAGGTTGTCGCCGAAGTAAGTGCCACCCACCACAAGGCCAATCATCAAAGGGGTAGAGATGTCTGACTGCTGAGCGATGCCCACAGTCAAGGGGGCGAGTGCGGCAATGGTGCCGCAACTGGTGCCGATGCTCAATGAGATGAAGCATGAAGCCAAGAAGATGCTTGGCAAGATGGCTTGTTCAGGCAAGTATTTCAAGGCGAGATTCACCGTCGCATCCACTGCACCCATCGTCTTGGCAGAAGCGGCAAAAGCACCGGCGAGGATGAAGATGGCAAGCATCAGCACCATCGTCGAGTTTCCTGCGCCCTTGGCAAAGATCTTGATGCGTTCGTTCATCGTGCCTCTCACGGTCAATAGGGCATAAGTGGCACTGACCAAGAATGCCACGGCGATGGGCACCTTGTAGAAATCCTGCGCAATGATGCTGGTGACCAGATAGAGCACAAGGAATACGATGAGTGGACTTAATGCTTTCATGCTATAGTGTTACACCATTCTTGAAGATGGCGATTTCTTGATAGTTCTTCTTCTCGTTCCATGTCAGTTCTCCACTTGCTATCGCTATGACTTTCTGACAGAAACGCTTAAATACCTCAACCATTGGTTCACATTCCACGATGGTACCTGCATTGAAGTCAATCCATGTGGGTTTGTTCTTGGCGAGTGTGGAGTTTGTGCTCACTTTCAGCGTGGGAACGAAGGTGCCGAATGGTGTGCCTCGTCCCGTTGTGAAGAGCACGATATGACAGCCCGAGGAAGCCAAAGCCGTAGATGCCACAAGGTCGTTGCCGGGGGCAGAGAGCAGGTTGAGTCCCTTCACCGAGAGGCGTTCGCCATAGGAGAGCACGCCCTTCACAGCGCTCTTGCCACACTTCTGAGTGCAGCCGAGAGCCTTCTCTTCGAGGGTGGAGATGCCGCCAGCCTTGTTGCCTGGCGATGGGTTTTCGCCCACAGGCTCGCCATGAGAGAGGAAGTATTGCTTGAAGTCGTTGACGAGGCCGACGGTCTGTTGGAACAGTTCTGGAGTCTCGCAACGATTCATCAGGATGGTTTCGGCACCAAACATCTCAGGCACCTCAGTCAGAACGGTGGTGCCGCCTTGGCTGACGATGAAGTCGCTGAACACGCCCAAGAGCGGATTGGCTGTGATGCCAGAGAATCCGTCGGAACCTCCGCACTTCAGTCCCACGCGGAGTTCGGAGAGGGGAATTGCCTCGCGTTGGTCTTTGGAAGCAATGGCATAGAGTTCACGCAGAATCTTCATGCCTTCCTCCACTTCGTCACCCTCCACTTTCTGGCTCACCATGAAGCGGATGCGCTCCTTGTCGTAGTCGCCGAGCAGTTCCTCAAACTTGTCGGGCTGGTTGTTCTCGCATCCCAGTCCCACCACAAGCACGGCACCGGCATTGGGGTGCAACACGAGGTCGCGCAGCACCTTGCGGGTGTTCTCGTGGTCGTCGGAGAGTTGCGAACAGCCGTAGTTGTGGGGATAAGCAACGATGCGGAGAGAGTTGACAGTTGACAGTTGAGAGTTGACAGTTGAGGGTTGAGCGTTGACTTCCTGCTTGAGTTTTTCTGCCAACTGATTGACGATGCCGTTCACGCAGCCCACTGTGGGCACAATCCACACCTCGTTGCGGATGCCCACTTCGCCGTTCTTGCGTCGGTAGCCTTGGAAGGTGAGTTGCTCCTGGGGGAACCACTCAGTATATGCGGGGTTGGTCAAATCGGCCTTGCTGACGGGCTTATATTCATAGTCGAGCAAGCCTGCAAGGTTGGTCTTGATATGGTCATGGCAAATCCAGTCCCCCTTTTTGTGGCTCTGTTTCAGATGTCCAATAGGGTAACCGTATTTGATGACATTCTCCCCTTCGACGAGGTCGGAGAGGAGAATCTTGTGGCCAGCAGGCACATCGTTGTTCAAGGTGATGCGCTGTCCGTCTATGTCAATGATTTCGCCTGCCTGAAGTGGTTCGATAGCGACAGCCACATTGTCGGCAGGGTTGATTTTGATAATCTTCATGTCTATTTTGCCTACTTCAAGGCTGCTTTGGTCAATGTGGTGGCTTGGTCGTAAGCCTTCTCCCAGTCAGTGTCGAGGCAGAAGGGAGTCATGGTGGTCTTATCGTCCACGTAGCAGTTCACTTTTTCTTTGTCAGTGTCCTTAAACATAGGATTGAACTTGCTGGCATCTGTATAGATCTTCATGATTTCCATACGCTTGGCAGGAGAGATGGCACGAGCCTTTTCCAAATTCACCTGAAAGTCAGTGATGAATGATGTCATGTTCACAGCCTGGCTATCGTAGAAGTAGGTATCCTTCTTCAAACCACGCTTCTGCACCATCATGGCCAGATAGTTCAGGGCTGTCACCTTGAACTGGTTGATTTGAATTTCTTCGTCAGATGAAGAAGGGTTGTTCACCACTTTAGTAGCATTGTCACGTACCGTCTTAAAGAGGTCTTGTGCCTGAATGCTTGCCACCGATGCCATCAGCACAAGCAGAGAGAGAATGATTTTTTTCATATTGTTATTAATTACTTTATCAATAAGATGTTGCAAAGTTACTCTTTATCAGCGAAAAAATGGGCAGAAAATGCCGTAAATGTTTGTTTCTTAATGATGTTTAACACTTATTGCCCTGCAAATTCACTGATTTCATAGTTGTTGGCGACAGCCAGTCGTGCACAATTCTGCAAGAGCCTTCGGTTAGTGTTGTTCACCTGTCCTGTGTCGGATTCCTTTCCGTAGATAGTCGTGTCGTCACGCAGGTTCCGATTGAGGCAGGGGGCAATGATGCTCTCGAAGAATGTGCATGCTAATAGGTATCGCCCGGCAAAGTAGTTGATGTGTGTCCCGTCGCGTGTCAGTTCGTTGTCAACTTTCAATGCCTCCACTTCTCTGGCATTCTGCACAGCCGTTCCGCATGGAATGACCAAATCGATGCCCGATGCCGCCTTCATCTTCCTCACCGCTGTGCAGATGCTCTTCCACATGTTCTTCTGATTCTTGTATCTCGTCAGGTTCTTGGCATTGGAAGCATACGCCCAAGTCTCGTTGAAGGCAAACGTAGTGCGAGCCGCCAGTTTCGTGATGTTGTATGCCTGAATCAGTTTTGACAGATAAGGTTCGTAAGACGTGTAATCACCTGATTCCAACGAATACTGCTGCCACACCACCACATCATAGGGGAATCGTTGCATCGCCTCTTTTATGCTGGTCGCCTTCTCCAACTGCACCTCCCCTTGACTGTTATAGCGATACAGTTCATACACTTTCTCATTGCTTTTGTAAAACTCATAGTGCTGCTTCATCGAACAGCCACCCTTGTAAAGCACATACACATTCACGTTGTTGATGCCCAGCGAACTCAGAATGGAAGGCAGTGCCGCACTGGTGTCGATAGAGAACGAATTGCCGATGAACAGCACATCCAGTTTCTGTGGTAAGTAGGGTAGAGGTGCATTGTACAGATAGCCCGTAGATTGCTGCAAAGCTGCACTTTCCTTCTGAGCCTGATTGCTCGCAGCAGTCTTCTCATTGAATGCCGTCTTGTCTGTCTTGCCGTTCCCCGCTGTTTGTGCCGTTGTGGGTTTTGTCGTTGTTGGCTTTGCTGTTGCGGTCTTCGAAGTTGTCGTCGTTTTGGTTGCAACGGGCTTTTTCACCGTCTGCTTTGTCGTCGTAGGCTTCTTGACCACCACCGTCTTATTTGTTGTCTGTGCCATTCCCTGCAAGCAGAAGAAGGCGATTATCCCAATCCAAATCAATCTTTTCATATCCATCCTGTTTTTTATTTCGAGTGCAAAGTTACGGCAAGAAAAGGGTACTGCCAAAAAAATCCAATAATTTAACTTTCGGAAGTTGAGAAATGAAATCCTTGCAATTCGTCTGTGAGGAACTTCCTCTTTTGTAACACCCCCAAAACCGACGTGCCCCACGTCGGTCGACCGATGTGGGGCACGTCGGCAAGGCGACGTGGGGCATGTCGGTTTAGGGGGGGCTGTTTTCCTTGATTTCTTTTTTCCCCGAATTCAAACTGTTTTTTCTCGTTGTTTCACTCAACTGAACGATGCTCCAAGTTGCCCACACTCGAAAAAACGCAAATATATTTGGTTCTTTCCTCGCTTAATCGTAACTTTGCAATATCAAAATCTATAATAGAAGAGAGATATGGGGAATACACAACAACGTGAGGAATTGCATCGCACCATTTGGGCGATGGCGGACGACTTGAGAGGTCAGGCTGGTGGCTGGGAGTTTAAGGCATACGTGCTGGGCACTCTGTTCTATCGTTTCATTTCGGAGAATCTGACCGACTACATCAACAAGTTGCAGGCAGAGGCAGGTGTGGAGGGCTTTGACTATGCTGCCATGAGCGACGAGGAAGCAGAAGAGGCGCGCGACATGATGGTGGCAGAGAAGGGTTTCTTCATCCTTCCCTCCCAACTCTTCCTGAATGTGTGCAAGCATTGTGAGCAGGACGAGAATCTGAACATGACGCTGGCAAAGGTGTTCAAGGAGATTGAGGGCTCTGCCATCGGCACAGCATCGGAAGATGATATGAAGGGCTTGTTCAGCGACTTCAATGTGGACAGTATGTTTTTGGGTGGCGATGTGAAGACTCGCAACAAGAATATGGCGAAGGTGCTCCTGAAGATTCGCGACATGAATTTGGGCGAGGATTTTCTGGACAACAAGATAGATGCCTTTGGCGATGCCTATGAGTTTTTGATGACCATGTATGCCAGCGGGGCAGGCAAGTCGGGTGGTGAGTTCTTCACCCCTCAGGAGGTGAGTGAGCTCTTGGCGCGTCTGGCTGCTGCCGATGGGCATGAGATTCGTTCGGTCTATGACCCTGCATGTGGCAGTGGCTCGCTGTTGCTCAAGTTCTCCAAGACCATCGGAAGGGACAATCCCAACCTGATGTACTACGGACAGGAAATCAACCCCACCACCTACAACTTGTGCCGCATCAATATGTTCCTGCACAACATCAACTACGACAAGTTTGACATCCAGTTAGGTGACACGTTGGTTCATCCCCTGCATCGTCAGTTGGAACCCTTCGACGCCATCGTCAGCAATCCCCCTTACAGCATCGAATGGGAAGGCTCGAAAAACCCGCTCCTGATTAACGACGACCGCTTTTCAGGTCCTGGAGTGTTGGCACCCGACAAGACTGCCGACCTCGCTTTCGTGCTCCATATGCTGGCATCGCTCAGCGAGAGCGGAACGGCTGCCATCGTCGAGTTTCCTGATGTGCTCTATCGTGGAGGCAAGGAGAAGTCCATCCGTCAGTGGCTCATAGAGAACAACCGCATCGACACCATCATTCAGTTGCCCAGCAACCTTTTCTTCGGAGTGGGCATCGCCACCTGCATCATCGTGTTGCGCAAGGGCATGCGTCCCGACAATAAGGTGCTCTTCATCGATGCTTCGCGCGAGTTTGTGAAGAATGGCAACAAGAACCGTCTCACCCAGGAGAACCAAGACCACATCTTCCACGTGTTTGCCGAGCGCAAGGAAGAGCAATATTTCTCCTGCTTGGTGTCCAACAACGATATTTTGGCGAATGATGCCAACCTCAGCGTGTCCTCCTATGTGGAGCAGGAAGACACCCGTGAGGTGATAGACATCAAGGCCGTCAATGCCAAGTTGGTGGAACTGATTGCTGAAGGTGAGGAGTTGAACAGGAAGATTGAAACGATTATCAAGGAATTAGGAGCATGAAAGAGAAGAACATAACCGCATTGCTTTCAGCACTTCGTGAGCAGAAAGAGATGAGATTGAAAGGTGGTATCTATCACAAAACGCAGATAGACCTGACCTATAACTCGAACCATATTGAGGGAAGTCGTTTGACGCATGACCAGACACGTTACATCTTTGAGACGAACACCATTGGTGTGACTGCTGACGAGACGTTGAACGTGAATGATATTGTAGAGACAGTGAATCACTTTCGCTGTATCGACTTGATGATAGACAAGGCAGAAGAGCCGCTTTCGGAAGAATTGGTGAAGACGCTGCATGGCATCTTGAAATCAGGCACATCCGACAGTCGGAAGGATTGGTTTGCCGTTGGCGACTACAAGCGTCTGCCTAACGAGGTGGGTGGTGAGGAGACCTGTGAACCAGAACGAGTGCATGACAGCATGCAACGATTGATAGAGGATTACAACGCCAAGGAGTCCCATACGCTGGAGCACATCCTCGACTTTCATGTTCGTTTTGAAAAGATACACCCTTTCCAGGATGGTAATGGTCGTGTAGGACGTCTTGTCATGTTCAAGGAGTGTTTGCGCAGTGGCATCGTTCCTTTCATCATCACAGACGAACTGAAAATGTTCTATTACCGAGGTTTGCGGGAGTGGGGCCATACCGATGGCTACCTGATGGACACCTGCCTTTCTGCACAAGACCAGTATAAGGCTGTACTCGATTATTTTAGAATCAAATATTAATTTGGATTGAAGCGTATGGTGGAATGGAAGAAATTGGGAGAAGTGTGTGTCTCTTTACGGAAAGAAATCATAAAGCAGGGTGACCTTAAAGATGACGGAAAATATCCTGTCGTTAATTCTGGCATTACTTTATACGGATACTACGATGACTATAATAATGAGGCAAATGCTTTCACTGTAGCTTCACGAGGAGAGTATGCAGGATTTATAACTTACATGAATGACAATTTTTGGGCAGGAGGATTGTGCTATCCGTATCGTTCAAAGAATGAATCCATTTGTTTGACTAAATACATGTATAGTTATTTGAAAAATAAAGAGCGTTACATAATGGATACTCTTGTAATGCGAGGTGGTATCCCTGCATTGAATAAGGCTGATGTTGACAAAATTCTCATCCCCATTCCCTCCCTTTCCGAACAACAACGTATTGTTTCCATTCTTGATACCTTCACCTCTTCCATTTCCAATCTGAAACAGCAAATTGAGGAGAGAAGAAAACAATATGAGTATGAGAGAGATTTGTTGCTGGATTTGGAAGGAAAAGAAGGAGTGGAGATGAAGAAGTTGGGAGATTGTGTTCTTTTAATAACAGACGGAGATCATCAACCCCCTCCAAAGTCATCGGAAGGGATACCATTTGTTACAATTTCAGATATTGAAAAGTTAAGTCACACAATTGACTTTTCAAATACATTTTTTGTTCCCCAAGAATACTACAATTCCTTGAAAACAGATAAGAAGGCTAAGAAAGGAGATGTTTTATATACCGTAACTGGTTCTTTTGGAATTCCTGTTTTAATAGAAGATAATAGAGAGTTTTGTTTCCAAAGACATATTGCTTTAATTAGACCCAATAATACAATTGCGTTGTCGCGATACATATACCATTGGTTGTGTTCTAATTATGCAAAGAAACAGGAGAAGAAAAGGCCTCTGGTGGGGCACAAAAAACAGTTTCTTTAAATTCTTTGAGAAGTTTTCATTTTTATTATCCTTCATTGCAAGCCCAATCCCGCATAGTTTCTATCCTTGACACCTTTGAGCAATCCATTTCCAACTTGGAGGAGCAACTGGCGATGAGGGAAAAGCAATATGAGTATTATAGAAATCAGTTGTTGACGTTTGAGGGGGAGGAAGAGAGAGGAAAGACTTGAAGGGGAAAAGAGAAACTTGGGAGGGATAGGCAATCTTAGGCAATCTTAGGCAGTCCTAGGAGAACCTGGGGGAGCCTAGGATGACCTAGGAAAACTTAGGAAGAGAAACTAAGAGAGAGAGAAAGAAGAACAAACAAGAACAAAGAAGAACAAACAAAAAAGTTGAAACTATGGAGTATGACACGAAGGGTAAGGTGCTGAAGAAAGCGGTGGTGTGGAAGGACTTGTATTTCTACCAAAAGAGCGATGCCATCTATCAGTTGACGGTGGAGTTTTGCAAGCGTTTTCTCCCTGCTCACGGCGACAGGACGGTGGATCAGATGGTGCAGGCGGCTCGCTCGGGCAAGCAGAACATTGTGGAGGGCAGCGAGGACGGACAGACGAGTTCGGAGATGGAGATTAAACTGATGAATGTGGCGCGCGGAAGCCTGCAAGAACTTCGCGCCGACTATCACGACTACCTGCACACGCATCACCTTTCGCTATGGGACATCGACAGCGAACGCCAGCGGAAACTGCGCGACTTCTGCCACTCGCACAACGACTACAGCGCCTATGCTCCCCTGGTGGCGAAGATGAATGACGAAGAGATGGCGAATCTGCTGCTCACTCTTTGCCACCAGACGGACAAGATGATGTGTGCCTATATAGAGAAACTGGAGAAGAGGTTTGTGACAGAGGGCGGCATCAAGGAGAGGATGCACGCAGCGAGGACTGGCTATCGCCAAGAGGTGGATGCCCGCCTGAAGGCGCTGGAGGAGGAGAACCAAAGGCTGAAGAAGGAGAACGAGGAACTGAAGAAGAGGCTGGAGGGATAGGAAGGCCTAGACAATCCTAGGAAAACCTAGGAAATCCTAGGAAGACCTAGGCAACCCTAGGAAATAAGAAAAAACCAAAAAGCAAGAGACAATGGAAGACCACAAAATCATTGTAGAGCAGGAACATACCACTGTGATGGCGCACTATGAGGCGTTGCCACGGGAGGAACGAGGCTACCAGAGCGAGGCGGAACTGGAAGCGGAGTTCATCAGGCAACTGGTGGGGCAAGGCTATGAGCGTGTGAACATCACGAGTGAGGCGCAACTGTTGGCGAACCTTCGCCAGCAGATGGAACGCCTGAATGGGGTGACGCTCTCGGATAAGGAGTGGAAGCAACTGCTGGAAGGACATATCGCTTCGCCTCAGATGACGATTGAGGACAAGACGGAACGGATTCAACGCTCGGAGATTGTGAACATCACTCGTGACAATGGCGACTCGCAGAACATCAAACTGATAGACAAGCGTGACATCCATAACAACCACCTGCAGGTGCTGAACCAGTATGTGCCGGAAGGGGGGAAGTATGCTAACCGCTATGATGTGACCATCTTGGTGAATGGTCTGCCTTTGGTGCATGTGGAACTGAAACGGAGAGGCGTGGACATCAAGGAGGCGTTCAACCAAATCAATCGCTATGAACGGGATTCGTTTTGGGCAGGATGTGGCTTGTATGACTATGTGCAGGTGTTCATCATCTCGAACGGGACACAAACGAAATACTACTCCAACACGACACGCTTTGCTCATGTGGCAGCCGTGTCGAACAGCCAGAAGCAAAGGGCGAAGACACAATCGCAGTCGTTTGAGTTCACCAGCTACTGGAGCGATGCGGAGAATAACCAGATACTGGATTTGCGAGATTTCACCCGCACCTTCCTGACAAAGATGACGCTGCTGAATGTGCTGACGAAGTTCTGCGTGTTCACGGTCGATAAGAACCTGATGGTGATGCGTCCCTATCAGATAGCAGCCACGGAGCGGATTCTGCTGCGCATCAAACAGGCGACGATGAACAAGTGGCAGGGCACAATCAAGGCTGGTGGCTACATCTGGCACACGACAAGCAGCGGCAAGACACTCACCTCGTTCAAGACGGCGCAGTTGGCAAGCCAGTTGCCTTATGTGGACAAGGTTCTCTTTGTGGTGGATAGAAAGGATTTGGACTATCAGACGATGAAGGAGTATGACAACTTTGAGAAGGGTTGTGCCAACTCCAACACGTCGTCGAACATTCTGCAAAAGCAACTGAATGACCCTCATGACGGGAAGAAAATCATCATCACGACCATTCAGAAACTCACCTCGCTGCTGAAGAAGAAGAAGGACATTGACTGTGCGGACAAGAATGTGGTGATGATATTTGACGAGTGTCACAGAAGCCAGTTTGGCGACATGCACGTGATGGTGACCAAGGCTTTCAAGAAGTACTATCTGTTTGGCTTTACAGGCACTCCCATCAGCACCGCCAACATCGCCACAGGCAAGTATGCCAACCTGCGCACGACCGCACAGGCGTTTGGCGGTGAACTGGACGAGAAGGGAAATGCGACGAAGCCTTTGCACACCTACACCATCATCGATGCCATCAGAGACAAGAATGTGCTGAAGTTCAAGGTGGATTACATCCAGACGATGAAGATGAAGGATGATGTGGGGGACAAGAAGGTGTGGGGCATCGAGACGAAGGAGGCACTGATGGACGAGAAACGCATTGCGAACAACGTGCGCTACATTCTGGAGCATTATGCCCAAAAGACGAAGCAAAAGCAGCGATACACCTACAGTGTCATCACGAATGTGGCGGCTGTGGCAAAGAGCAACAAGACGGAAGCCGAGAAACGGAAGGACTTGCTGGGTGGCTTCAACTCGATATTGTGTGTGGAGAGCATTCCGATGGCGATAGCCTATTATAAGGAGTTTCAGAAGCAGCAGGAAGAAAGGGCCGAGAAACTGCGCATTGCCACCATCTTCACCTTCTCTGCCAACGAGGCCGAGGATGATGCGATGGGGCTGATGGATGATGAAGACCCTGCGGCAACGGAGGGGCTGGATGCCACATCGAGGGATTTCTTGGAACGTGCCATTGCGGAGTATAACGGATGGTTCGGCACCAAATATTCGACGGAAAGCGAGAAGTTCCAGAACTACTACAAGGACTTGTCGCTGCGCATGAAGAACCGAGAGGTGGATATGCTGATTGTGGTGAGCATGTTCCTGACGGGCTTTGACGCAAAGACGCTGAACACGCTGTGAGTGGACAAGAACCTGAGGATGCACGGACTCTTGCAAGCCTACAGCCGCACCAACAGAATCCTGAACAGCATCAAGGATTGCGGCAACATTGTGTGCTTCCGCAATCTGGAGAAGGCAACGAATGACTCGCTGGCTTTGTTTGGCGACACAGGTGCAAAGGGCATCGCCATCATGCGTCCCTTCAAGGATTACTATGAGGGATATGTGGATGAGAAGGGAAAGAAACATGTGGGCTATATGGAGATTGTGGCAGACTTGTTGGAACAATTTGCTTTGCCACTCAACCCTCTGAACTTCTCGCTGGAGGAGAAGAAGCAATTTGTGAGATTGTTTGGCGCCTTCCTGAAGATGCAGAACCTGCTCAGCGTGTTTGACGAGTTTACGGACGAGAAACGGGGCATCTCCGAATATGACACTCAGGATTATCTGTCGTGGTATATAGACCTGCGTGGTGAACTGACCCACACGGGAGGCGGTGATGGAGGACCGAAGGATGATATTGTGGATGACTTGGTGTTTGAGACGGAACTGGTGAAGCAGATTCAGATAGACATCCCTTACATCCTGCAACTCATCAGGGAGTATCAAGGCAAGAATGGTGAGGACAAGACCATCATCGTGAAGATTCAGAAGGCTGTAGATTCAAGCCCAGACCTGAGAGACAAGAAGGAACTGATTATGAAGTTCATCGAGCGCATGACGCCAACGCCTGGGCAGATTCTGGACGAACGGGAGGATGTGTATGATGAATGGTACCAGTATGTGAGAGAAGAAAAAGAAAAGGAACTCAATGCCATCATCAAAGAGGAAAATCTGAAACCCGAAGAGACAAGAAAGTTTGTGAAACAGGCTTTTGCTGATGGCTATGTGACTACGACGGGTGTTGCTATCACGAAAGTGCTGCCCCCTATGCCTGTCTTTGGCGGCAAGGGGAATCGGGAGGAAAAGAAGAATACGGTGCTGGAGAAACTGAGTGCCTTCTTCAATCGCTTTGTAAGCATCGCCAATGGTGATTTTGGTGACGAGAAAAAATCAGATATGATACCACTTCATCCTGTTGATTATCTGGACGAGGTCTCAAGGGATAAAGAAAGGTCGATTGCTGCGGAAGAAGACGAGAGAGGGGCGTGATGACTGCGCCCCTCTCTCGTCTTTATTTATACATCCTCGGTTACTGTAGGCTTTAGTTCTTTAATGCTTCGAGCAGTTTGTCCATTGCTTCTCCTGCGTCTTGGGTCTCTTCGAGCAGGTTGACAAACTTGCTGCCGATGATGGCTCCTGCTGCATTGGCTTGGGCGGCTTCGAGCGTCTGTTTGTTGCTGATTCCGAAACCTATCATACGTGGGTGCTTGAGGTTCATGGCGTTGATGCGTGAGAAGTAGGCTTGCTTCTGGTCACCAAACTCTTTTTGTGCACCTGTAGTGGATGCAGAGGAGACCATGTAGATGAAACCGTCGGTGTGCTCGTCGATAAAGCGTATGCGCTCATCGCTCGTTTCGGGGGTGATGAGCATGATGATGCGGATGTCGTACTTGTCGGCAACGGGCTTATATTCTTCCAGATAGTCTTTGAAGGGAAGGTCGGGGATGATGACTCCGTCGATACCCACTTCCACGCAGCGTTGGCAGAACTGCTCGAAGCCGAACTGCATGATAGGGTTGAGGTAGCCCATCAAAATCAATGGAAGCCCCCCTCCTGTCCCCCCAAGGGGGGATGATTTGCCATCCGGACAGGGTTCCTTACTTTGGAGAGATGATGTGCTGTCCGGATGGTTTTCCTCCCCTTTTGGGGAGGTTAGGAGGGGGCTTCTGTGTAGCTCTTCCAGTTGTGTGAAGAGTTTCTTGAGGCTCATGCCGTTGCGGAGTGCTTTGGTGGCAGCATCCTGAATGACGGGGCCGTCTGCCATCGGGTCGGAGAAGGGGATGCCCACTTCAATCATATCCACGCCTTTCTGTTCGAGGGTGCGGATGGTGTCGGCTGTGCTGTCGAGGGTGGGGTGACCAGCACAGAAGTAGATGGAGAGAATGTTTTCGCGCTTGGTGGCGAAGAGGTGGTTGATTCTGTTCATTGTTTTTAAGAGTTGAGAGTTGAGGGTTTAGAGTTGAGAGTCTGGAGGAAGTCTTTGATACGTTCTACATCTTTGAGGGCAGGGGCTGTCTCGAAGCCTGAGTTGAGGTCGATGCCGATGAACTGTGGGTGGTGAAAAGCCTTGACTTTTTCTGCATCGGAAGGCTTGATGCCGCCTGTGATGAGGAAGGGGGTGGTGCCGTGATAGTTTTGCAGAATGCTCCAATCGAACTGTTTGCCGCAGCCACCATAAGTGTCGCACTTGGTTTCGAAGAGGAAGTAATCGACCACGCCTTTGAATGCTGCGGTTCGTGCGAGGTCTTCGGCCGATGAAATGGGAATCGTCTTGATGAGTTTTGTGTGGGCAGACAGGAGGGTGCGGAGGTGTTTGCAGAAGATGGATGTCTCCTTGCCGTGCAGTTGTATGAAGTCGAGTCCGTATGTCTTGGTGTGGTTGAGAATGCTTGGGAGGGACTCGTTGACGAACACACCAACACGTTTTTTGTGCTGAGGCAGGTAGGTGGGCATTTCTTCCACAAAGCGTGATGATGGGGGATAGAAGATGAAGCCAAGCCAGTCGATGCCGGGTTGTTCGTCCATTTGGCGGATGTTTTCGGGGTCGCGCATGCCGCAGACTTTGATAATCATGACAGTTGACAGTTGACAGTTGATAGTTGATAGTCGACAATTGACAGTTGATAGTTGACAGTTATTGGGTGACTTGGGCGATGAAGTCATGGAGGGCTTTGCCTGGGTCAGGGGTCTTCATGAAGGTTTCGCCGATGAGGAAGCCACGGAAGCCAGCCTGACGGAGTTCGCGCACGGTTTGTGGGTTGCTGATGCCGCTTTCGCTCACGAGGAGGTAGTCCTTGGGAAGGAGTGAGGCGAGGCGGTAGGAGTTGGCCACGTCGGTGTGGAAGGTGCCGAGGTTGCGGTTGTTCACACCCACCATGTCGATGCACTCGCCCACATATTCCAGTTCAGACTCAGAATGCACTTCGAGCAGAGTCTCCAGTTGCAGTTCGTGCGCTTTCTTGGCAAGTGTCTTGCACTCTTCCTTGGTCAGGTCGGCTGCGATGAGCAGCACGGCATCGGCGCCGGCGGCTTTGGCTTGATAGAGTTGATATTCATCTACGATGAAGTCTTTGCGCAAGATGGGGCAGGTGACCGTCGGTCGGGCGATGCGGATGAAGCGCAGGGTGCCGCCAAAGTATTTCTCATCGGTGAGAATGGAGATGGCGCTGGCACCGTTCTGACAGTAGGAGGCTGGAATCACATCGGGTTTCCCTTCTTCCTTAATCCAGCCTTTCGAGGGGCTTTTGCGTTTGAACTCCGCAATGATGCCTGATGCGCTGCTGGCAAGGCTGTCGCGCATGGAGCGATGAGGCGGTGGACAGTCTGACAGCAGACTTTCCACATTGTTGTATAATGTAGCCGGCGCCACAATCTCCTTCTGCTTAGCCAATTCGATGCACTTGTGGGCTACGATTTCTTCGAGAATGTCCATGGGGTATTTCTTAATTCACAATTCATAATTCATAATGAAAAATTCATCATGAGTTGACTTCTACAAATTTCTTGAACACTTGGAGGGCTTTGCCGCTTTCGAGCGATTCGCGAGCCATGGCTACAGAGTCAGCCATCGATATGTTGCGGTCCATGATGCTGATGCCACAGGCTGCATTGGCAATGACCACATTCTTCTGGGCTTCGGTCGAGGTGCCTTCCAGCACGGCATCGAAGATTTTCATGGCATCTTCGGGAGTTTCGCCACCATAGATGTCGCTCTGTTCGATGTACTTCAAACCCAAATCGACGGGCGTGAGCACCTTCTCGAAGTTGTTGGTGCAAATCTTGAAGCCACTGGTCAGCGAGATTTCGTCGTAGCCGTCGTAGGAGGTGATGACACCGAAGTTGTCGCCGATGCGCTGGTGCAGATTGGTGTAGAGGCGCAGTTGCGACTGGTTGGCGGCACCGTGCAGCGAGTTCTTGGGGTGGCAAGGATTGACGAGAGGACCGAGTAGATTGAAGCAGGTGGGGATGGTGAGGGCCTTGCGAGTGGGGCCGACGAACTTCATGCCGTAGGCGAAGAGGGGAGCGTGGAAGTAGCAGATGCCCGTCTCTTCCAAAGAGCGTTTCAGGTGGTCGATGTCGTCGGTGAACTTCACGCCGTGACCTTGCAGCACGTTGCTGGCACCGCTGACAGAGGAAGAACCACCATTGCCGTGTTTGGTCACTTTGTAGCCTGCTCCGGCAATGACGAAGGCTGAGCAGGTGGAGATGTTGAATGTGTTCTTGCCATCGCCGCCTGTGCCCACGATGTCGAGGGTGTTGTACTCCGAGAAATCCAGATACTTGCCCGTTTCGAGCAGTCCCTGACGGAAGCCGAGGAGTTCATCTACGGTCACGCCGCGTGTCTGCATTGCCATGAGCAGTGCGGCAATCTGCTGCACGTTGTATTGCTCCTTCACGATGTTGAGCATAATCTGATGGGTTTCCTCCTGTGTGAGGGTGTTACCATCGATGAGTTTCAAGAGATATTGTTTCATTGTGTTTAATGTTTTAACCAGTTGTTGATGATTGTTTTACCATCTTTTGTCAGTACACTTTCGGGGTGGTACTGGATGCCACGGATGTCGAACTCCTTGTGGCGGAGCGACATGATGTAGCCTTCGTCGCTCACGCTCGTCACTTCGAGACAAGCGGGTAAACCGCTTTCCGCAACCACCCATGAGTGGTAGCGTCCCACCTCGATGCGTTGAGGTAGGCCTTCGAAGAGATAGTCGTCCGTGGTGATGGTTGTGGGTGTTGCCACACCATGATACACTTCGCTCAAGTTGGTCAGGTGCCCACCGAAACTCTCTCCGATGGCCTGATGACCGAGACATACACCCAGTATGGGTTTCTTGCCTGCGTATGTCTTGATGACATCGAGCAGCAATCCTGCCTCACATGGAATGCCAGGACCTGGCGAGAGAATGATTTTGTCAAATTCCTCCAGCTGCTCCATCTGGAACTGGTCGTTGCGATACACTGTCACTTCTGCACCCAGCTCCTTGACGAGATGACTCAAATTGTATGTGAATGAGTCATAGTTATCTATAATTACTACCTTCATGACATTATAGTTTTTCAGCAATTTCTATCGCTTTTCTCAATGCACCCAGTTTGTTGTTCACTTCTTGCAACTCATATTCGACATTGCTCTTTGCCACAATGCCGCCACCTGCTTGGAACCACAGCTCGTTGTTGCGGCTTACGAAGGTGCGGATGGTGATGGCTTGATTGAGGCTTCCGTCAAATCCGATGCTTCCTACACAGCCACCATAAGCACCACGGTTGTGCGGCTCATATTCTGAGATGAGTTGCATGGCTCTCACTTTTGGCGCACCAGAAAGGGTGCCGGCAGGGAAGGTGTCAATGAAGGCTTTCACAGGGTCGGCTCCCTCGTTCAACTCTCCACTTACGCGTGACACCAAATGAATGACGTGGCTGTAGAACTGCATGTCCTTGTAGAAGTCCACCTTCACATCGTGGCAGTTGCGGCTCAGGTCATTGCGTGCAAGGTCCACCAACATCACGTGCTCTGCATTCTCTTTCGGGTCATTCTTCAGATAGAGTGCGTTCTGACGGTCTTGCTCCCCATCTCCCGTTCGTTTCGTAGTGCCAGCAATGGGGTCAATGTAAGCACGTCCCCCTTCAATGCGGCAGTGCGTTTCAGGGCTGCTGCCGAAGATGCGGAAACCTCCGAAGTCCATGTAGAAGAGATAGGGGGAGGGGTTGATGCTGCGCAGGGCACGATAGAGTTTGAAGTCATCGCCCTCAAACTTCTGCTTGAAGCGGCGTGAGAGTACAATCTGGAACACATCGCCACGCAGACAATGCTGGATGCCTCGGCGGATGTTTTCGCGGTGTTCGTCGTCGGTCAGCGTGGAGGTGCAGTCGCCCACGGGACGGAAACTGTACTGCTGATAAGGACGGCTGTTCACATCGTGTTCCAGTTGGTCGAGGTCGTCCTCTTCGCCTTCTTGCAAGAGTTCGATAAGGGTCACCTCGTTTTTGAAATGGTCGAAGATGATGTAGTCCTTGTAGAGGATGTAGAGCAAGTCGGGTGCATCGTTTTCGGTCTGCGTCTCGTCCTTCACGTCGATGTGCTCGAAGTAGCGCACGGAGTTGAAGGTAGTGTAGCCATAGAGTCCGCAGTCAGCCTTGTCGGCTCCCTCGATGTGGAAACTCTGGAGGAACTGGTTGATGA
>Ga0256404_1000821_pt1 | contig 79717 bp, 67 predicted proteins | sample RumenRJG_01DNA_FD_185990 | JGI IMG/M metagenome (GOLD analysis project Ga0256404, IMG submission 185990) | Bovine rumen microbial communities from Lethbridge, Alberta, Canada - RJG_01 | ecosystem: Host-associated > Mammals > Digestive system > Stomach > Rumen | place: Canada: Alberta | collected...
TTTACCAATTTCAGCTCAAAATGAGCTGATAATGAGTCTTTGCAGTCTCAAAATCATCAATTTTTTAAAGATCGACTCAATTACGCTTGGTAACGAGGTTTTTGAAGTTTAATTTATAGAACTCCCCATAAATAACAATATATATTGGTACAGCGTCAATTGCTCAAACTTAATGTGCAGTGATAAGGACGAGTTATTTAGAGAATATGGTATATTTGGAAGGATCAAAACCTATTTGTGTGTTTCAGATCCTAACAAAATGCTAGAGCTCTTTACAGAAGCCATAGAAGAGCTAACCAAAACAGGCCATTGTTTTGATGCCAAGGTATCTGCTTATAAAAGACACGATACTATCTGCTTGTGGGTGGTACCTGAAGTTTTACAAGTTGTAAAAGACTTTGCAGATAAGCATGCTGAAGATCTTTGCTGTGCGCTTCCATTCGTGCCTTTTAATGGCTATGTAGGACTTTCAAAAGAATTCAACCTAAGCTTCAATGCAGCTATCACAACGATTATTTCCTCTTATTTCATGACAGTATCTGATCCAAGTGAAATTTCTGTGGAAGGTTTACTCAAGAACTACTTGCATGCAGTTTTTACACCTACAAAAAATGATGTAGACAAAGAAGATCAAAAGGCTCAGATTGCAAATAAACTACATGAAAATATTAGAGAATTATATTTAAGAGAACATTTCATCCTGTTAGATTCTTTTAATGCCATTCTAAGTAAAAACTCAATTGAAGAATTAAAGGCTCTTCATGAAACTCAACTTGAGGATGGACGATTACTAATGAATATTAAAGACAAATATATTCATACTTTTGACCAAATGACATATCTTATTCCTAAAGATAAAAACTAACTTTGGCTCAACTTTTTTGAATCAACAGATAGCTAGTCTAGCATTTTGATCTAATATAGTCCGATTGTATAAGGTCGGACTTTTTTAAGACCAATTTGGCTTACAAAAACAGATAGCGTTTTTAGAGAGTTGAAAGATAAATTGCTAAAGAAGAGTATTTCAACGATTAAAAGAATAGAAAAATAAATTCGGTAATTAGATTTTGTAAATTTGCCCCATCTAAGTTCGCCTTAAGAGCCAATAAGCCACCTTCTAAGATTTACAAAACTTGTAGAATTCATAAAACATCAGTGCAATAACGCCCAAGCAAGCAGTCATTCCGAAAACGAATAAGATCGCACAAAATGAGCTCATCAACCTTGTCACCTTAAGTTGTTACCATCTTATGATTTGTTATCTCTATGAATTTCATAAAGCATCAGAGCAATAACTCCAAAGCAAGTTATTGTACTCAAAGCGAGTAAAATCGAACAAAATAAAATCAATCTTTCTACCTTCTTACGTTTGTTACCTTCTTATGATTTATTATTCTTACAAAGCTCATAAACCATCAAAGAGAGAATTCCAAAACCGAATAACATTGCCAAAATAAATAAAACTGTAGCAAATATCATTTATAGCTAATCCTATTTCTAAACGAGCAGTAAGAGAGAATTTCTAGAAGATCACATACACAATCTTCTTCAAAACAGAATTGATAACAACTGATATTTTGTACTTGTGCTGGGGGCATTACCATTAACTTTATTATGTTGAACAAGAAGCCCTTTTATTTTATGCACAAGCCCCTCAACTGTACAAAATGAGCTCATCTACCTTGTCACCTTAAGTTGTTTCCGTCTTAAGATTTGTTATCCTTACTAAGATCGTAAACCATAAATAAGATGGTTCCAAAAACGGATATCGTGGCAATAATAAAAAGAATTGTACAAAATAAGATCATTCTTTCTACCTTCTTACGTTTGTTACCTTCTTATGATTTGTTCTTCTTATAAAAATCATAAACCATCAAAGAGATTATTCCCAAACAGAAAACAAACTCAAAAATAAATAGAACTGTAACAAATATCATTTATAGCTACTCCTCATTCTATATATACAGAAAGAGATAAATCCAAGAATAAAAGCTACTGCCACCATAATAGCAAACTCTAGCTTTTTTATATAAGGAGACACTTCATTGCTTGCAAAATGAAAACCGATAATTTCATTTCCAATTTTTACAACATCAAACTCGTCAAAGAAGAACACATATGAATAACCCCAAACGGTCATCATAGAAGCAACGACAACTGGGAACAAAAGGTCCAACTGTTTTGCCTCTCTTAGCTTTTTTTCGATATTTTCCACTCTTGCTTTGAGTTTAGAGTTTTCTTCCTTTAAACGCAAGTTTTCCTTTTTTATCAGAAAAATGCCGGGGTCTAACGACTTTTTCATTTAGTTAATCCGTAAAACATACTTATACCTATGACTCTAAGACAATGGTCTTAATACTAGTAAATGCTCTACAGTAACTGCAGAGCTTTTCATTCTTGTACTACTTAATCAACGTCATCTTTATCTGTTGAGTTTTTACTGCGTCGTCTTGATTTCTTCTCTACCTTGACTTCTTTAGAGTCACATTCAGCATCTGGTAAGGTTTCTTCATTTTTCTCACTCACCTCAAGATCATTGCCTAAATCGCTTTTCTGGGTCACTTTTAAGGTTTGCTTTTCATGGCCAAAGATGTCGTTGCAAAGACGCATTACATACTCATGCTCTACATCAGGAAGTCGTAGCGCAAAACACATTTTGATGATCTTGTGGACTGTATAAGGAGTTTCAACAGACAACAAAGCTGCAATTTTCAACAGGGTTCTTGTCGAAAAAGGAGCAGAGATCTGCCTTACACCATTCTCTAAGCCCTATTCAACAACGTTTCTTAAATCATGGGCAAAGTGTAATAACTTTTTGCTCATCTCAATCCCAAGATCAGGGAAATTACTCTTTAGCATTTCAAGTTCTACGATAGGCTTAGGGTAGCTCATTTCAATAAAACGCCATCTATCTAAGAAAGCCTGGTTTAACAATCTAGCGCCATTGTAGAAACCAGTCATATCGCCAAAGCCTTTGGTATTAGCTGTTGCAATAACTCTAAATTGAGGATGAGGTTTAATGATCTCGCCGTTATTTGCAAGAATTGTAAGAGGCTTACCTTCTAAGACATCATTTAAGACTGATAAGTCACCAGGCGACATTAGATCGATCTCGTTTAGAATAAGGATCTCACCGTAGAGCATCGCTCTAGTTAAAGGACCATATTCATAAACCAGTTCACCTCTTTTTAAGGTGGTATGACCTATAAGATCCAGTGACTCACACTTATTAGATAAAGTGATCTGCTCTACGCCCCAGTTAAGTCTAGCTGCAATTTGTAAGATCAAAGTAGTCTTACCACAACCTGACGGACCACTAATATAAAGGCAGTCTTTAAATGGATAGATTAGATAGAGCAGAACTTCATTTAGAACATTAAGCTCAAAGACATAGTTCTTATCTAAATTAGGGATATGATCAATAAGATTGCTAGGTTCTAACTCGCACTCTTCGATAGCGATCTTGTCGGAGTTAAACACCTTTTTTAAATTTACGTTAAACATCATTTATTTTTCCTAGTTATGCACTTAAATTATCTTTTATGAGGCTAATTTGATTTCTCTTGCTAGAACTTTGCTAGTTACAGCTACCTTTCCTAGAGAATCAGTAATTCTGAAATTGCGCAACTGTCCTGATACGCAAACACGGTTTCCGCATCTGACAATTTGGGCTAGCCTTTTTTGTTCAGCATCATCTTTTTGCTTGAACAAATACACCTCATGGTAATCAGCATATAAAGATGAATTAGGAGAGCTCTTAGCATCTTTTTTTAAATTGCCCTCATCTTGTGATACTGAATTTTTTCCTTCAGTTTTCAGACTGAATTTCAATTTGAAGGAGTTTCTTTGAGTTCTATAGGACACAGAGCTTACTGTTCCTGTTAAATAAACTTTATTGATATCCATAATTCACTTTTAGCTGTCTTTGTTTTTCCTATAAGCACTAAGCTCTTTTAGTTAATGTTTGATAGCAATTTCAATTGAGCTTTTAGGATTAAAAAAACTAATACGCTCAAATTGCGAGCTCAAATTGTACAAAGACAATTTTGGTGACTTTAAAATTTACTGACAAAAAGTGAAATTTCTAGAAAAATTAGATAGGAATTTATTGATTTTAAAGGAAAATAAAAATAGCACTTTTGAGTTTTTTGAGATATTTAAAGAAAACTAAAAGTGCTATTGAGGGTAGTATTAGGCATCTACAGATAAACGTGAAGGACCACGAGCTGTAGCATAGCCTTTTGCTGTATAGGTCATGTTACGAGTTACTACATCACGTACACCTAATAGTACTGCCTGTAATTTATTTGCTGACTGCATACACATTGTGATGAGCTTGCCGTTGATCTCATTTCTGAACTGACATTTTTTCATCATGTTCTTAATGATAGCAACCTCAGGTAAAAACTCTGTATGTAGTTTTGCTACCTCAGGATGAAGTTTTATTCTCTGATCATTTGACTGCAACTTTAACATCAGATCTGATTTCATCTCTGATAAAGGCTTCAAATTCTCAAGATGTCTATCTCTTAAAGACTCATACTCAGCCTGAATTACTTTTTCAAGCTTTTCTAAAATCTCTCTTTGACCATCTAAATAGTCTTTTAGAGGACGTACTGTGTTTTGTGGAGTAGTTTTATTAAAAACAAATCTTGAGGTATTCATAATTCTCTCCTACATCGCACCACGCATCTGATAAAGATCGTAGATTACCCTAGTATCAAGCTCGAGCTCGGTAGCGTAGGTATCCCCTACTGCATACTGTCTTATAACTCGTGCTCCATGTACGAAACCGTCAACTTCTGACTTTACTGAGTTTGAAGTTTCCACATTGCTTGAATTTAGAGTATCGGTGGCTCTGATATAAATTCCGTTAACCTGTTCAGATAATTCTCTATAAGCTTCAATCTTTGATGCTCTCATAGCTTTAATTTGCTTGATAGCAGCAGTAGCACCAGGTTGACGAGAAATTGACGCATAACCGGTTGCTCTTAAGACTGGATACTCAGATGGCTTGTGTACGCCATCATCTGTCATGGTTAAATTTTTCATGAAAGATACAGAGGAACATGAGCACAAAGCCATTGGCAGCAACATTGCTACTGCAAAAGTTGTAATCAATCTTCTAAGTCTCATAGATCCTCCTAATCATTAGTACGTGAGTACTGACTCTGGTCATGCACATCTCGTACCAACTTTTCCTGATACATATAAGTATCAGCAGGATAAATTACTGTAGACTTTCCTCTATTACCAAAACCTAAGAAAGAATGCTCTTTGTTGTACATATAGTGCTCATAGTTACCTGATGAGGTAGCAGGAACCTTTGCACCTTTGACGTAATACTTTGAATTAAACTCATCTGAGTCTGTTCTGTAGTAGTTGTCTTTAAACTGCTGTTCTTGTCTCTTACGACGCTCTTTGTCAGTCATTGCATAAACAGGAGTATCTGTTGTTGAAGCTGAAGCTCTTACAGAGGTCTTAGTTACAGTTCTTTTAACTACTGTATCAGTTACATTTCCATTTGCAGTGATAGTACCTGGTTCATATAGATAAGAGGTAACACCGTTTATAGAACAATCTTTCTTACCTGTTCTATAGCAGTAAGGTAACCTCTCATATGGAATGAAACCAGTAGCTGAACCTACTACAGTCTGAGTTGACATATTTATGACACGACCTACCACTACGATACCTGAGTCATTACGAGTTAAGGTACCAGCAAAGATATGTCTTACCATTGCCTGACGAGCAACTTTCTTCCAATCTCTTGAGAAGACAAACTCACCGTCTTTAGTAATAGAAATAGCACCTGTAAGCTTATACTCAAAAACGCTGATTCCACGTCTGTCTAACTCATGGACGAACATCTCGGCCATAGCACGACCTAAATAACCGGCGTTTTCATAAGTATCAGTATCTACAAATGAGGTTACAGCAACCTTTGGTAATGATGAATAAGTTACGGTCTTTCCATCACTATCAGTTACAGTTGTCTTTGATGACTCATCTTTTGACAGATCGTTCATCATTGTCTGATACAAAATATCAGACATATTAGAAACGATCTTGCTGATCTCCATGCCTTTTTGGTCATAGACACTGCTTTTTGTAGGTACAACACTAGCTTGTTGTGTCTTGCCACCTTGGGCAGGATTTGCCGAACAGCCTGCGATTACAAGGCAAACTGTAAGGCTTAGCATTTTAAGTAAATTTCTCTCCATCCTGACCTTCTTTTATTTGTATAATCAATAAACCGTGAATTATAAAAACGCTAAATTTTTAACGTTTTTGTCAATCTTGGTGTGAATAATGCAAATTCAATGCCATGTGACAAAATTCAATCACAAAGGTGATTTATGAAAATAAGATTATTAATTCAAATTGTATGCTTTTTAGTGTTTTCAGTAATAAGCTCTAATGCCTTTGCTACTTGGTATACAGCTAACGGTACCGGTGCAGACAGAAACGATGCTGTAAATGATGCTATTCGTAATGTCATGTTACAGGCAGGAGCTGACGTTAGAATTGAGCAAAACTATAAAAACGGTGTTCTACAAAGTGATAACGTCAATATTATGAGCAGATCGCCTATCAAAAAACTGGTGGTGATGTCAGAACAGACTACCTTTAGTAAGGTAACAGTTACCATCAAAGCTTTTATTGATGAAAGATTTGCCAAAGCAAGATGCTCTGGTGCAGCTGTGCATAAAGCAGTATTACCTGTGTCATTTAGATTTGCTGACTCTCAGGCTTATCAGGGAAGTATCGGTATTGAAGGTATCAGTAAAGAACTTGATAAGCTAATTATGGAAAATCTTTATAATACCTCTTCATTTGTAACCAGACCTATAGTAAAGGCTAATTTGAATACCTCTAACTCACCTAATATGTCCAATGACTTCCAGGTATCTAACCTTTCAAGTCTGGCTAATCGTTATGGCAGTCAGTACATTATCTTTGGTACGATAAATTCTGTAAGCACCTCTGAGGTTGGCGACAATGTCATTACCAAGTTAATGTACATTCCTACAAGAACCATCAATTTTGATATTGATGTCTATGATGCTATCAATGAGCAGATCATTTTTCACAAAAATTACACAGCTGAAGCTGACTGGCCATTTAAACAAAGTGAATACATTGATTTAAGATCAGACAGATTTAAGAGCTCAGCTTATGGTCAGAGAGTTTATGAGTTGTCTGCTCAAGTATCAAAAGATCTTGTTGCTGAACTTCAGTGTAAACCTGCTAATGCTAAGATCATCGATCTTGATGGGGATGATGTAGTAATCAATGTAGGTAGAGAGAACGGTATTAGCCCTAATATGAAGTTTACCTTAGTTCAGGCAGCCTCAATGTCAGGACCTAATGGCGATAATTACAGTGCTTATGAAAAGAGCAACAGTGTCTATAAAGTAGTATCTGTTTACCCACATGCAGCAAAGTTACATCCTGTTGATTTACAGAACAATACTTTAAATGTAAACGTCAACGATGTAGTAACTTTACAATAACAAAAACGGTATTGTATCAAGTAAATATGCTGATATAATACCGTTGGTTTTGGCCCCATAGTTAAATGGATATAACAAGCCCCTCCTAAGGGCTAGTTGCAGGTTCGATTCCTACTGGGGCTGCCACTCTTCATAGAAACAATTCTACTTTTTTGCCTTAAGATTTTTTACCACCAAAGAGCAATCTTTCTTGCAGAAAGCTATACCGTAAGCATAGATATCAGTGATCTTTGCAATCTTAGTAAAAGGCTCTGCATAGTTCTTCTCTTCAATTTGCCTTAGAGCAATTGCTGCTAATTCATCCATTTCTTCAGCTTTTGAGGTAGCTTTAATCTCAATGATTACAGCTTTGGTATTACGCTCAGCTTTAAAGGTAATATCAGGATATCCATTACCTGCTTCATAGTTAGAATGGTACTCAGAGACAATTTTTTCACAACTTGTAAAGATGCCATTGATAAAGCCATGGTAGTAATTCTCTAAAGGAGCTTTTGTTGCTGTATCTCTGATTGAGACATATTTTTGCAACATGTCAAAGAGGATATTAGAGATATCTTGTTGTTGTCCTTTTACTAAAGCATTTACAAACTTACCTGGCAACTTCAGATTTACAAAGACATCATTAAATCTCTTTTGAATATTCTTAGTAAAACAGTCTTTAATCTCTAAGTTTGGCAGTCTTACTACAATATCATCAGGATTACTTTCATTTGGAGTTAAAGCATCAGTCTTTTCCCAATCCACTGTTAAGTAACCTGTATGTAGCAATAATGACCAGAAATCATTAGGCTCATGTTGTGATAAACAGTCATAGTTCATGGAGTCATTGAGCTTAAAGCTAATTGACTTGCCATCAACTAAATTCTGCATCTTTTGGGTATCACTGTCGGTTAGATAGCCTAAGTATTCATAAACTGCAGAACTTGAGGTTGAAGTTGCCCAATAATTACCTGCTTTAATTTTTTCTGCAGGGCAATTTTGCTGAAAGTTAAAGTTCTTTTTTATAAAGTTAACCACATCCCATGGACAGAACATCTCTTTGTCATAGAACTTGTATCCGTCATAGTTATCTTTTACAGTTTGAGCAAAGTCATCGAGCTCGTAGTCTTTTAAGAATTGATAGGTATCCTCTTTGGTAAAACCAATGATACCTGTGTACTCAGGCTCTCTATCTACTACAGTATTTACATAGAGGTTATTTACGCCTGTAAAGATGCTGTTCTTTGCGACCTTTAAACAGCCTGTCATTATGATTTTCTTTACATAAAGTTCATTTGTTTTAAGATCTTTTGGAGGGGTTTTAAAGAAATCAAATAAAGATGTGATTAAAGTTACCATCTTATCATGGTAGTTCTTTTCCTGTGCTTTAGCTAAAGGTACATCATACTCATCGATTAGAACATATACCTGCTTTTTAAAATGCTTATACAGCATTTTAGCTAGAGATATGATTGATGAAGTTACATATGATCGTGTCTTCTTATCAAAGTTCTTTAGATAATCCTCATCACATAACTTATCAAACTTAGCTTTTTCTTTTTCATCAAGTGCAGGGCTTTCTTTTAAGAAACTATATTCATCAGCTTTTGCCGATACAATTTCTGCCAACTTATAATAAGCATCCTCAAAATCATCACCTTGAACTCCTTTTAAGGTAAGGCAAATGACAGGATATTGTCCCATGTATTTTTGGCAGAACTCTTTGTCATCTAATATTTTGGTGTCTTTAAAAGTCTTTTGCTGAAGCGTAGTGTCACCAGGATTATCAGAGTCGATTTTCAAGAATGACTCAGCCATGGTCATAAACAACGACTTACCAAAGCGTCTAGGTCTTGTAAATAACATTACATACGACTTATCCGTATCAACCACGTCTTTAAGATATGATGTCTTATCTACAAAGTAACAACCATCAGCTTTTAAATTGTCAAAATCATCTTTTCCGTATGGCAAAGGTAAGAATTGTTTAGTAGTCATAGTCTTGTTCTCAATTCATTAGTTCTACATCAATTATACATGATAAAAATTTTGAGAATTTTGATTAGTGGCATTTAATGCTGGTAAATAGAGTTCTTACAAAGATCTGCTACATCATCAAGCCAGAGGTTATCTGTAAAGCTGTTTTCTTAGCCTTTTCAATAATTGCTGACAACTTATCAGTGGTAAATTTGTTGATAGTACCTACAATAGAGATAGCACCGATTAAATGACTGTCTAGGTCAAACACTGGCACTGCTACACAGCGGATCTCAAGGCCACCTTCACCATTGTCATAAGAGAAACCTCTTAAGTGAATTGAAGCTAATTCTTTGCGTAATGCCTCAGGGGTCGTAATAGAGTTAGCAGTAGCAGGAGTGTAGTCTAGTGTTCTTATTATATTCTCTCTTTGAGTAGCTTCCTGATAAGCTAAAAGGCACTTACCTAGTGCTGTATGAACTAAGGAGATCTCAGCACCCTCTCTTGACATTATTCTCATACCGGTTTTAGGACTGGTCTTTTTTAGGACATAAAAAGCCTTGTCATCATCCATAATGCCAAAATGAACTGCAAGGCAATCAATGCTGGTAATAAGCCTGTCTAAATATGGGCTTATGATTTCTTTTAAATCTAATGAATCTGAAGCTGAATTGCCTAAAGCAACTAGCTTCATCCATAATTGAATAGTCTTGTCAGAATTCTGTCTTAATAAACGCAATTTGACCATATCATCGACAAGGACATAAACAGAACTTCTAGGAAGTCCTGTTAATGAAATAATTTCAGATATAGTACAACGATGATTTTTTTGAAGAACCTCTAAGATCCTCAGGGCTCTTTCTAAGGCAGGGACTCTGATTTTTGAAGACATATAAACACCAAAATGAATAGCTATAATCCAGTATTTTAGACGATTTTGGTGTTTAATATATGATAATGTTTTTCTATCCTGGAATGATCATTCCAAGTTCTCTCATCTTAGCAATCTTATAACGTAAGGTTCTAGGACTGATGCCTAACTTAGTAGCAACTTCCTGACGAGAGCCACGACATTCAATTAAAGCATCTAAAATGATCTGATATTCCTGTTGCTTTAGCTCACCTCCAAGATCCTGAGGGATCTTCTGATTTCGTACCAAATCTTCACTGCTTGAAACAGAGGAAGGCACAGAACTTGTGCTCTTAGTATCTGCATCATCTTCGGTGATCTGTTCAGGAGCAATCTCAGGTACAGCAACACCTTCTGTATCAAATGACTGTGACTGCAGAGCATCTTCTAATGAGGACTCATCTAAGATAATGCAGTTGTCATCAACCACACCGTTTGCAGAGAGAATAAGAGCTCTTTGCATTACGTTATCTAATTCACGTACGTTGCCTGGCCAGCTGTAAGCTAAAAGTTTCTTTTTAGCACTCTCTGACAATTTAGGAATTGCCATATTTGAGTCTTTTGCATGCTTTGATAATAAGAAAGTACCAATAGGAATAATATCCTTTGGTCTCTTACAAAGAGGTAACCAGCGTAATGGGAAAACATTTAATCTGTAATAAAGATCTTCACGGAATTTCTTTTCAGCTACAGCCTGTTTTAAATCTCTATTTGAAGTTGCAATGACTCTTACATCTAAAGAAATAGTTTTACGTGAACCTAATCTTTCAACTTCTTTTTCTTGCAGCACACGCAAGAGCTTTGCCTGCAACCCAAGATCCATCTCTGTAATTTCATCTAGAAGGATGGTACCACCTTGAGCCTGCTCAAATTTGCCAGGACAAGCCTGCACTGCACCTGTAAAAGCACCTTTTTCATAACCGAATAAGGTAGCCTCCAACATTGAGTCAGGAATTGCTGCACAGTTAATTGCTACAAAAGGACCTGATGCACGAGGTGATTTATCGTGAACATAACGGGATAAAACCTCTTTACCTGAACCTGAAGGACCAGTGATCATCACTGTTGCATCAGTTGCAGCTACACGTGCTGCTAAAGATAACAACTCAGCTGTTGATGGATCAGCAAAAATAGGCTCACCGCCTACAACCTTACTTACAGGAACATAACGAGATACCTGATTTAACAGAACCTCTGGGGCAAATGGCTTGGCTAAATAATCAATAGCACCATCACGCATTGCTCTTACGGCACCATTGATATTGGCATATGCTGTCATTAACAGGACAGGCATATTAGGGAATTTTTCGTGAATTGCGTTTAAAAGAGTATGGCCATCCATTGCTCCCATCTGGATATCAGAAATGACCATATCAACTTTTTTCTTTGAAAGAATATCTAGAGCTTCTTCGCCACCTGATGCCTCAAGACAAACATAACCTGTCAGCATCAGTGTATCTACAATCGCCTCTCTTAACTGACTGTCGTCATCAACAATTAGAATTTGACTGTTACTCATAGTATTCCTTTAAACTTATCTTTAAGCTACAGACTTTTCGTCTTTAAAGCTCTCAGAAGGTTCAAGTACTCCCTCATACTTTGGAATGATCATGGTGAATACTGTTTCCTTCTCATTTGAAACAAGACGTATATCTCCTTGATGTACCTTAGCAACAGCAGCTACTACAGCAAGGCCTAAACCAGTACCATTGCTCTTAGTTGTATAGAATGGCTCAAAGATATGAGCACTTACTTCAGGCTTAATCATAGGTCCGTCATTTTTAACGCTGATCATAACATTCTTAGTATCAGCTACAAGCTCTATCTTAACGTTTTTTGCACCAGCTTCAATGGCATTTGTCACCAAATTGCTAATTGCTCCGTTTAAAGCTGTAACATTGCCTAAAACTGTCATTGGACGAGGACCAATATCTGAGCTTAAATTTGCACCACTCTTTTCAACAACTGAAGCTACTGAACCTAAAACACCTTCAACGATATCCACAGCATCTAAAACTTTAACTGACTGCTCACCTGAACGGGCATACATTAAAATGTCACTTACCTGAGCTTCTAGAGCCTCAAGACGAGACATTAGTTTTTTCTGGAAAACATTGCGTGAGGTCAAAGGTAATTTCTGATTACCTAAGTTTGCAGCATACAAAATAGCAGCAGATAATGGGGTTCTGATCTGATGAGCTAAAGATGCTGCCATCTTACCTAATGAAGACAATCTCTCCATATGATTTAACTTATCGGTAAGTTTACGAGTCTCGGTCTGATCAGTCATTTGAACTAACTGACCATGAGCTAAAGGCTTTGTAGACACCTGAAGGCGCTTGCCATCAACAGTTGAGATTTCCTGACCGTCATCTTTTTGAGGACGGAACACCTCATCAATAACCTGATACCACTTACGACCTTCTAAAGCTCCTACATTAAGCATCTTTAAGGCAGAATCATTAGCCTTTTTTACGACACCTCTTTCATCTAATACGATGATTGCAGAAGGCTCTTTTTCAAAAATTTCTTTATAGAGTTCTAATTCGTTTACTGAAGCTGTCATAAGTCACCCCACTTTCTTTAGTTAAGATGACTTATTCAATTATCGTGCCATATAGATTTTTATACGTATATTCAAACAGTTATATAAAATAAAACTCTACACCACCTTTTTGTATGACAGTTTTATGACTGTCTAGAAGGAGTCTGATGGCTTTAGGATTGTTCTATGCTCAGAGCATACTGGGCATTCACAGTTTTTAGGAGGTAATTTCATGTTCTTAACCTTCATGCTCAAAGCATCAATGGTTAATAAATGACCTGTTAAAAGTTCACCTATACCTAAAAGGTACTTTACGCACTCAATTACTTGGAAATTACCAATAAGACCAGGTAATGGACCAAAGACACCAATCTGCTTACTGTTCTTTACAGCACCTTTTGGAGGTACTTTTCCAAATACACATCTATAGCAAGGCCCTTTGCCTGGTACATAGGTCATTACCTGACCTTGGAAACGGATCACCGCTGCATGACAAAATGGCTTTTTAGCTATCACACAAGCATCATTGATTAAGAACTTACTTTCAAAGTTATCAGTACAATCTAAGATAAAGTCACAGTCCTTAATGATATCTAGAATGTTATCAGGGGTAATAAAGGTGTTGTAGATATTAACCTTTACCTCTGGATTTAGAGCATTGATTTTGTTTTTAGCTGACTCTGTTTTTAAGACACCTACATCTTTGGTCTGATGAATCACCTGTCGTTGCAGATTTGAGTAATCCACAACATCATCATCGACAATACCGATAGTACCGATACCAGCTGCTGCCAAATACATTAAAACAGGTGATCCCAATCCACCAGTTCCAATGACAAGCACTTTAGATGAGAGTAGTTTTTTCTGACCTTCAACACCAAATTCTTTTAAGGTAATGTGTCTAGAGTACCTTTCTAGTTGCTCTTTTGTCAGTTCCATAACTTTTCAATAACTCCTAAATCTTTATCGCATTCTTAATACATGAAATTTTATGAAAGTCTCAGGTTTCTCCTAAAGACTCATTGAGTATAACGCTATAAGCTAGACTTTTTATAGGCAGTGACAATAATCTTTATAAAAAAAAGCTTTTAAAGATCAAAAAAGCCCCTGCAGGTTAGTGCAGAGGCTTTGAGCTTGTGTATTAGAAGATTAACCTACGAATACACGTGCATTTCTAAATAGTCTTACCCATGGGCTATCCTCACCCCACTCGTCTGGGTGGTATGAGTTAGATACAGTACGCATTACACGCTCTGGATGAGGCATTAAGATGGTGAAACGACCATCTGTATTAGTTACAGAGGTAATACCATTTGGAGAACCGTTAGGGTTCATAGGATACTGCTCTGTTACCTTACCATTGTGGTCAATGTAACGAACTGCAATCTGACCTGACTTCTCTAAAGCTTCTAAATGAGCCTTGTCCTTGAACTCAGCGCGACCTTCACCGTGAGATACTACGATAGGAAGTCTTGAACCTTCCATACCAGCGAACAGTACTGAAGGGCTCTTCTGAATTTCAACTTCAACAAAACGAGCCTCAAAACGCTCTGATAAGTTAGTTACGAAACGAGGCCAGTTCTCAGCACCAGGAATTAAAGATGACAGAGTAGACATCATCTGACAGCCGTTACATACGCCTAAAGCGAAGGTGTCTTTTCTGTTGAAGAACTTAGAGAACTCATCTGCTGCAACTGAGTTGAACAGAATTGATTTTGCCCAACCTTCACCGGCACCTAAAACGTCACCGTATGAGAAACCACCGCAAGCTGCGAAGCCCTTGAAGTCATCTAATTTAACTTTACCAGTTAAAACATCTGACATATGGACGTCTACACAGTTAAAGCCTGCTCTATTAAAGGCTGCTGCCATTTCACCCTGTGAGTTAACACCCTGCTCACGTAAAATTGCAACCTTAGGAGCAACACCCTTGCTGATGTAAGGAGCTGCAACATCCTCATTGATATCAAATGTAAGTTCTGCAAACAGACCTCTATCATTTGACTCATCCTTAGCTTCATACTCTTGGCGAGCACACTCAGGATTATCACGAAGTGACTGCATCTGATAAGTGGTCTCAGCCCAGATCTTACGGAAGTACTGACGAGGCTCATTGATGATTTCGTTACCATCACGATTGAAGACGATATGATCATCGCTACGTAATGAGCCGATCTCAAAGATGCAGTTAGCTAAACCGTGACCTGACAGGATGTTCATTACAGTCTCAGCATCTTCAACCTTAACCTGTAGAACAGCACCAACTTCTTCTGAGAAGAGAACTGCTAAGTCATCTTCACCTAAGTTGTCGATACGAACATTAACACCTGTGTGACCAGCAAAAGCCATTTCACAGATAGTGGTGAATAAACCACCATCAGAAATATCGTGGTAAGCTAATAACTTGCCCTTACGGTTTAAGAACTGGATTGAATCGAATAAACCCTTTAGACGTACTGGGTGGTCAAGATCAGGACACTTAGAACCTAACTGACGATATACCTGAGCTAGAGCAGAACCACCTAAACGATTCTGTCTCTCACCTAAGGTTACATAGATAAGAGTGGTCTCACCCTTGTCAGTACGTAACTGTGGAGTTAAGGTCTTACGAATATCTTCTACTCTAGCAAATGCTGAGATGATTAAAGACATAGGAGCAGTTACGGTCTTGTTCTCACCGTTCTCCTGCCAAGTAGTCTTCATTGACATAGAGTCTTTACCAACAGGTACAGTAATACCTAACTCTGGGCAGATATCCATACCTACGGTCTTAACAGCTTCGTATAAACCAGCATCCTCACCTGGGTGACCATTTGGAGCCATCCAGTTAGCTGATAACTTAACTCTCTTTAACTCACCGATATCAGCAGCTGCAATATTAGTTACAGCCTCAGCTACTGCTAAACGAGCAGATGCAGCGTGATTTAACAGAGCAACAGGAGTTCTTTCACCTACGGCACCAGCCTCACCATGATAGGTATCATATGAAGCTGCAGTTACTGCAACATCAGCTACAGGAACCTGCCATGGACCTACCATCTGATCTCGTGCTACTAAACCTGTAACTGATCTATCACCGATAGTAATTAAGAAGGTCTTTTCAGCAACTGTAGGTAAACGTAATACACGCTCAGCTGCCTGTCTTGGAGTTACCCCCTCAAGATTTAACTCAGGTGAGTGCTGCTGTGCAGTCTTTACATCCTTGTGCATACGAGGAGGTTTACCTAATAGAACATCTAAAGGTAAATCAATTGGCTTGTTACCAAAGTATGGATCCTCTAAAACTACACGGCGCTCTTTGGTAGCTTCACCGATTACAGCGTACTGAGCGCGCTCACGCTTACAGAAGCCTTCAAAGATATCGAACTTCTCAGCAGATACTGCTAATACATAACGCTCCTGAGACTCATTACACCAAATCTGTAATGGAGACATACCAGGCTCGTCGTTAGGGATCTTACGTAAGTCAAACTTACCACCTACGCCACCATCTGCTACCAACTCAGGCATTGCATTTGATAATCCACCAGCACCTACGTCGTGGATGAACATAATTGGGTTATCTTCACCTAGCTCCCAGCAAGCATCGATAACTTCCTGACAACGACGCTGCATTTCAGGGTTACCACGCTGAACTGAAGCAAAGTCTAAGTCCTCTGATGAAGCACCTGAGTTCATTGATGAAGCTGCACCACCGCCTAAACCGATGTTCATAGCAGGACCGCCTAAAACGATTAACTTAGCACCTGGATCGATATGATCTTTGATGATGTGCTCTCGACGGATGTTACCCCAACCGCCAGCTAACATAATTGGCTTGTGGTAACCACGAACTTCTTTACCATTGAAGCTTGTAACTTCTTCTTCGTAAGTTCTAAAGTAACCGCATAGGTTTGGACGACCAAACTCATTGTTGAAACTTGCAGCACCTAATGGGCCATCGATCATGATCTGTAAAGCTGATGCTAAACGACCAGGCTTACCAAAATCATGCTCCCATGGCTGAACGTCACCTGGAATACGTAAGTTAGATACGCTAAAGCCACTGATACCAGCCTTTGGCTTAGAACCGATACCGGTTGCGCCTTCATCACGAATTTCACCACCAGAACCTGTTGCAGCACCTGGGAATGGAGAAATAGCTGTAGGATGGTTGTGGGTTTCAACCTTCATTAAGATAGGCATATCCTCTTCGTGGTATGCCCACTCGTGATTAGGATTTGGGAAGAAACGACCAGCCTTTGAACCTTCCATAACAGCAGCATTATCTTTATATGCTGACAGCACATAATCACCGTTGGTTTCAAAGGTGTTTTTGATCATGCCGAATAAAGATTTGTCTTGTAACTTACCGTCAATCTTCCATTCAGCACCGAAAACCTTATGACGGCAGTGCTCTGAGTTCATCTGAGCGAACATGTACAGCTCGATATCGGTAGGATCACGACCGATTACCTTGAAGCTGTTCATTAAGTATTCCATTTCAGGCTCTGATAAAGCTAAGCCTAACTCTACGTTAGCCTTGCGCAGTGCATCCATACCACCTGTAGTTAAAGCAACAGTTTTAAATGGCTTTGGAGTCTGCTTTTCAAATAGCTTTGAACCTTCTTCTAAAGAGAACAGAACGTTCTCCATCATGCGGTCGTGAATTAAAGCACTTACTTTTTTCTTCTCATCATCAGAGAATGTGCCATTCTCTTTTACGATGTAGTAAGCAATACCACGCTCAATTCTTAAGATCTTATTAAGACCGCAGTTGTGAGCAATATCAGTAGCCTTAGATGCCCAAGGAGAAATGGTACCTACACGAGGAATTACAAAGAATAGCTCACCTTTATTCTCGGTTTCGTCCTTTGATGGACCATAGCTTAGGATCTTGTTTAAAACGGTCTTTTCCTTATCGGTTAAAGACTCTTTGGTATCAACAAGATGAACAAAATGAGTACTAATTGAACTTACCTTGATGCCTTCTTTACCTAGAGCATTGATAATCTTTTCAATTCTAAAGGTTGAAACGGCAGGAGAACCTAAAATGATATCCATCAGAAATGTTCCTGTTTAACTAACTGATATAGTGAAATGACTTTTTTCTAGCTTTACTGTTTGCTTAAGATTTAACAACCAACCTTAAATAAAAACAGCTCTAAAAAAATGTGGCTGTATTTTACCACATTGCAAGTGAGCATATGTCAATTGGTGTACTTTTAACCATAATTAAGCATAAGTAATGGAAAACACCCTGTAACTCGAACAAAAACTTCATTTTTTCCTTGTTACAACAAGATGCTGGAGCTTTAGTTAAGATGCAGAGACATCTTGTTTCTAGACTTAGTTGGCATGGGGTACGCGCATAGCAGACCTAAGAAAAAAAAAGTCCCTCCGGTGGTCCGCTATACCTTTTGGCAAGAAGCGTGGAGGGCTCTATCACTACCAATTGTAGATTTATGTTTTACTTTCATCAACTCTTTTTGTTGATAGACTTAACAACAATTGACCTTGTATTTTTTTGAATCGTATAAAACTATCATTACGGTAGTACCACACAAAACAACTTATTAAGCTAGGCTTAAGCTAGGCGATTTTATTTTTAGCTCTCCATACGAGTTTGAAGAGCCCTAGAGCCTAAAAAAGGATATAGAAAAGAAATAGCTCAAAGATTAGTCACCGATGATATGTGAGGCTAAGGCGTAAAACAAATTCATAGAGCTAAAGATAAAGCCCCTTGTAATCGTAAATCCGCCTATAGCGGCAGCAACGACTTCACAAGGGGCTACTAAAACTTTGATCAACTTTAGTCTAATTAGAAATATAAAGCCAGATCATCCACTGGTAGCTCTAAGCTATTTTGTTGTTCTTTGAACAATATGTGACGCAGAACATACACAAAAAAAGCAAAAAATTATCTTTCTGTTAGGTATAATAGGTGCCGACGGAGGTTCAATATGAAAAAATCAAGTCGTTTACTTCATAACAACACAGCTGCAAGACGTTCACGTCAGCGTCAAATGTTTATCAAAGATGCAAGAGCTCGTCGTCAGGCTCGTCAGGAAGTTTTCTTTATTCAGGAAAAATCTTCTTCTTAGTTTTAGTAAGTAATAACCTTCTAATTGTGTCAGTTACTGACACAATCACAATACAGTTTTGCATTTCAGCTAAATTTGAAATGCAAAATTCAAAAATCACTTCTGTTTATTCGTTAGAATTAATCTTCATAATTTTCGGCATTTTTCTTGCATAAATACTAAAAAAGTATGTTCACGTGGCAAATAACTGCCATCTCAGATTAATTTATGCAAGGAGAGATCTATGTACGGCCGTAACCTCAGAGCCTATCAGAAGACCACCGTCAACGCAGAAATTTCAGTTGCTGATCCATATTACGTAACTAAACTGCTCTATCAAGGACTCTTTGAGCGTTTAGCTCAGGCAAAAGGAGCAATTGAACGTGGAGATCTGGCTTTAAAGGCAAAAAAACTATCAACTGCTACTGCAATTTTAGAAAATTTGAGAAGCACCCTCGACTTTTCTCAAAGCAAGTCTATTGCACAAGGTCTTTATGACATATACTCATACATGATTGATCAGGTTGCTGAAGCTTCATTAAATTTGATGACACAGCCTATTGATAATGCAATTAGAGCTTTAATGCCAATTAAAAAAGCATGGGATTCTATTCCAGTTACAGCTCAGCAGGAAGCTGCTTCAAAGAGAACTCAAGAGCAGTTAAATGTTGATCTGAACCATGCTGATAATATGGCTAAAGGCAGCGTATAAAGGCACTACATGACTTTACAAGAAATCATAAGGCGAATTACAGAAGCTGAGAATTCGCTTTGTAATGAACTTAAAAAAAACGATTTAGGTTTTTCTGCTGATTATCTTAGCTATACTCAAGAGCTTTTACAGGAGCTTGAAAAGATTAAGCCTACTCTTAATGCTGAGGAATTAGAAACAGCTAAAGAGTTTGTTAAAGCTTATGCTGAGCATATCAAGTCTCAGGTAAAAGAACTTGCAATTGAAAGAGCTAAGGTAGGTGACGAGTACCGCAAGGTAAAATCTCGTCACAACATCAGTAATAAGTACGTTCAGTTCAAAAAGATCGCACAAAACCTTAAGTAAACTTAAAAATCCAATAAAATGGATTGCCTATAAAACTAAGTAGCATATAACAATAATCAGGATGAGATATGGAAGATCAGAAAAAGAATTCTCTTTTGGATGACGATCTGTCTTTAGAAGAGCTTGCCAAAAATTTTGACAATATTGATATCAATGATCTTGAAAAGATTCAGGATCTTGCCAAGCTCCAACAGCAGATGAACGATTTTCTGATCGACAGATTTGCAACAAATATTGAAGCTTTCAAAAAGTACATGCCAGATATTGGCAAGTTCTTTGAGCACTACAAGCCTAAAAGAACTATTGAGTTCTTCTGCATGCCAAACGGCATTCCAAATCTTTATTTTCCTGATACCAATGAGTTTTTCTACAAAACTGCTGATCCTTTTAAATTATGTGAACAGCAGATTGTACAGATCTTAGAAAGATCAAAGATCTTACAGACCCGTTATGGGCACGAATCTGATCCTTTTGGTCAGATACATTTTAAGTATTTAAATACTTTAGTTACTTTAGAAGAAGAAATTGAGCGTGATAAAACACTCTCCCCTTTAAAGATTGGCTCAGTACCTAACTGTATGTTCTTTGGTATAGGTTTAGGTTATTCATTAGCTTATCTTTATGAAAGAGTGGAAGTAGCTAACCTTATCATTGTAGAGCCTGATCTTGATGTGTTCTTTGCCTCATTACATGCCTTTGATTGGCAGAACTTATTGAAGTTCTTATTTGAGAACAAATATGCCATCAACATCATGTTAGGACAGACTCCATTCCAGTTTACTCAAGATCTGTCAACCTTCTATTCAAAGCATGGACGTTTCCTGTCATCCTCATGGTTAGGTATCGTGCATTATGCCTCTCCAGAGATTAAAGCAATTGCTGATGTGGCAATGCGTGATCTTGATTCTGTACATGCGGCAATGGGCTTCTTTGATGACCACCTGTTTGGCGCAAGCCATGCCTGTCATGCACTCTTAGACAAAAAGAACTTTGTTTTAAGACATCAGACTTTAGATAAGAAATATTCGAAATTACCTGTATTTGTTATAGGTTCAGGTCCATCTCTTGATAATGACATTCCATTTATTAGAAAGAATCAGGATAAAGCGATTATTGTAGCTTGCGGTACAGCAATCGATACTCTGTACCATGCTGGTATTAAACCTGATTTTTATGCATGTACTGAAAGAACCCCTGAAATTAAAGAAGCTTTAAGTGTAATTCCTGATGAGCATTTCTTAGATGATGTGATTTTGCTTACAGGTGATGTAATTCATCCTTACACCACAGCTTTATTTAAACATACAGCAATCTTTGGAAAGATTGATGAGCCTTTCTATAAATATGCCCTAGCTACCATAAAAGAAACCAGAAAAGTAGGCTTCGTACAGTTAATGAATCCTCTTGTAGGTAACATGGGTGTATCTGGAGCTCTATTCTTAGGCTTTAAAAACATTTATATGTTTGGCCTTGATAATGGTAAAAAGATTGACTCAAGCGCTGTGCACTCAAAGTACACCACTTTGTATAACGAGCATGGTTGCTCTGATCAAGGTGGCAGTTACACTACTAAACAGAAGGGTAAAGGAAACTTTGGTGGACTTGTAGAAACAGGTTACTTCTTTGCCCTTTCAGCTCGTAACATGGGTTATGTAATTCGTAACCTTGAAGAAGAACGTGGCAAATTAAACTGCATCAACTGCTCTGATGGTCTGTATGTTGAAAACACCACTCCTATGCATTCTTATGATCTTGATTTTAAGAAGTTCAAGAACATTGATAAGGAAGCTTTCCATAAATACATCAACGAAGTTAAGACTGCTCCTGTAAAGGTTACACGTAAAGAGCTTGAGGATATCTTTAATCCTGATGTATTCAACGAGATCGTAAATAAGGTTATTGAGAAGTTAAAGGCTCGTCCTAATACTCGTTTAGAGACCATCTTAATGATGCAGGATATTTCTGAGTTCTTATGTGGTATTGAGCAACAGCCTCAGCTTTACTTCTATGGTAGCTCACTGCAGGGATCTTTACAGACCTTCTTTATCGTAGCTTCACGTGTACTTTATAACAGCTCTGATGAAAAAGAATGTCTAGAGCAGAGTTACAAGATGTTCGAGGTTATCTCTGACTTCTTAGAAGAAGCCAAAACTATCTTCAAGCACATGCCTGACTTTGTTATCGGTGAGCATCGCAAGTTCTATCCTGATGGCAAGGTTGGTATTGATTACCCTCTTTGCAAGGCACCTAATCTGCCACCTGAAATTCATTTAAGAAAAGCTGAATATGACGATCCTCAAAAGATCTTTGAAAAGCGTTATGAGTAAACAACATTATGAATAGTTAAAGCTGTTCACTGCAAAAAGAGCTAGCACATGTGCTAGCTCTTTTCGTAAGCCAAAGCCCGCCTGTTAAGACTGCACCATCATTTCTCAATTTTGCCCCATTAAGTTCATTTTAAAGTCAATTTGCCACTTACAGGAGCAATTGAAAAAGTAGCTTTAATTCCTCTCTATACTATTTGAAGTTTCAGAATTTATAAGAGGTTGTTATGGCTTGTTTTACAGCTTGTGTTGCAGAGGCAATTGTAGCTTACGGCGTCAAGAAAGTAGTTGCTAGCAGTAAAAATACAAAGGTAAATAGTTTTGCACCTAAATTACAGAAACTGATTAACCTACTGCTGTCAGGCTCATTCTTACTGCTAATTGAACATGTATGGCATGGTGAGATTGTGCCTTTCTATCCATTCTTTACAGCAGCAAATGATCCTGAGAGTACCAAAGTGATGTTGCATGAGATCTTAACTGTTGGTGTATCTATGGATTTAGCTGTAACTGCCGTATGGTTTGTAGCATATATTCTAGTACCTAAATTTACACACAAAGAGGTACTAGCCTAATGTGCCTTTTAATTACAGCCTTTGCTGCAATTGTGTGTTTTTACCTTCAAAAACAGTTTTACTTTGATTTAAAAAGACTTACTGTAATGTTCTCTTCAGCTACTATCATGTGGTTAGTTGATTGTGCTTTTGCAAAGTTCAATGGAGAGGATTTCTTTGATATAAGTTACGATGATACTTTATTGGGAATTACTGTAGTCTTTCTGGCTATTGTTTTAGATCTTATCTTAAGACTACCAAAAATTGTTGCAAATTCTTAGTTGTAAAAATATCCCACGACTCTAGACGTGAATAATCTAAAAACTTATTCACGAATAGAGTTTTCTCCTGTTCTCTTCTTTGCTAAAAGCAATCTGATTTCTTTAAAAATAGCTCGCCAGTTATCACTTTCTCTTATTTTAACCTTTCTATAATTTTTATTATGCACAACGCTTCAATACAAAAATAATACCATTGCAAAAAAAAAACAATATACTAAAATTAAAAAAAAGAGTGGTGTGAGGAATTGTCGTTATCACATAAAGGATTAACGGGAGCAATTCATTTAAATTGTACACAGTTGTTATCTAATTGCTACGTATAGTTAATTACAGTCTGACTGGTACGAACTCATTACGTTACTCGGACTTAATTGTTTTTTTTATTTCATGAAAGAGTGTGGTGTTTTTTATGAATTCAGAATTACTAATACCAAATACAGACAACTTTAGTGCAATCTTTAATGACGAAGGCTACGCTATGGTTACATGCATGGGATCTTGCAGAGGCTGTCAGTGTCGCGTAAATCCTTTTAACAGCGAAGATATCTTTGAAGAAGAGTTGTTGTATGCTCCAAACGAAAGCCAGTATTTGTCAATATTAGCTCCTGTAAACTCTAAACCAATGTTTAGCTCTGGCGGTTGTCCTTGCAACTGTACTTCTTGCAATTCATGCAGATGCGATTGCAGAGTTGGTAGAGATTTCTTTGAAGAGCTTGATGCAGTTTGGGCTTAATTTTTTTGAGTGCTGCAACTACGCAAATAGACAAGTTGCTAACACATTAGCTTGACGACTTGCGTTGTATGATTTTAGTTGTAGCTCTTTTCCAAATGCACCAGCTTACTAGCTAGTTCAGCTATAGATAAGACAACTGATATGACGTTTTATTCGTTGTATCAGTTTTTTTTTGCGAGATTTGATAAATGAACAACAAACCTGTTTTTTCTAGATATACACATGAATATGCCAAAGAAGGAAAAGTTGCATTATTTAATAGCCTTCGCTTAAGACCTGTTTTCATATCACAACGTTTGTATGATCTTGTTAAGAGTTATATCAATGAAGGAAATAACAATTTATCTGATACAGATCTGTCATTGGTTAAGTCAACGGTTGAGGAATTAAAAAAGCAAAAAGTCTTAATTCCTGATGCAAAATATGACGACATGGTTATTGATAGATTCAAAGCTATAACAGGAAAACCAGCAATCCGTGTTGCCTATTTTATTATGACAGATAAATGCAATTTCAATTGCTCATACTGTTTTATGATGAAAGAGCAAGAAAAAGGTCATTTAAAGAAGCTTGGAAAAATGAAACCTGAAGTAGCAAAGTTAGCTTTAAATACCTTTGCCAAATGGTCTTATACCAATGATGAAGACGATAGAATGATCATTTTCTATGGAGGAGAACCTTTATTAAACTTTCCTATCATAAAGCAGATCGTCTTAGACGCTGAGAAGTTAAAGGAAGAGAATAAATTAGCACAGGATACAAAATTTGCTATCGTTACTAATGGCTCACTGTTAACAGACGAAATTGCTGTCTTCATGAAAGAACATAAGATAGGAATTGGCATATCAATTGATGGAGATTCTTTAGTTACAAACTCTTCTAGAGTTTTTGTAAACGGAGAGCCTACATTTGACAAAATTATGCAGGCTATAGATACATGCAAAATAAATGGTTGCGATGATTTTTCATTGTCAGTCACTATCTCAAAAAGTTGCTTAGAGAATTTTGACAACACTATTGATTTCTTAGTAAACAAAGTTGAAAGCAACAATATTGGTTACAACATATTGATGAATTTAGATGGAGATGAAAAGGAAAGCGAAGAATACGCCATTGCTGCATCAAAATTCATTATTAAATCCTTTGAGATCTTCAGAAAAAAAGGCATTTACGAAGATAGAATAATGCGCAAAGTGAAATCTTTTGTAGATGGAAAGGTTCATCTGTTTGACTGTGCTGCTTGTGGCGGAAATCAGCTTGTATTCGCACCTGATGGTTCTATTGGCATATGCCACGGATTTTTAGGCACAAAAAATTACTTTTCAGGTTCGATTTTTGATCCTGACTTTTCTCCAGAGAAAAATCAGGATTTCCTCGAGTGGTCAAAAAGATCTCCTGTAAATATGGAAGAATGCCAGGATTGTCCTGCACTTGGAATTTGTGGTGGAGGTTGTCCTTTTAATGCCTATCAACAAGAAAAGAATATTTGGGCTTTAGATAAGCGTTTCTGTATACACGCTAAAATGACTTTGGAATGGTTAATTTGGGATTTATATCAGAACAGCAAAAAAGAGAGCCAATAATCGCACGAATTCAAAGGGGGCTTTCGCCCCCTCAGTTTTATTTAGATTTCTTAGCTTGAGCTTTAGGATCAGCTTTCTTTCTTGGACGTTTAGCAAGAACTAAACCTGTACCTTCACGCTTTGCCTTAGCAATAGCTTTACGCTCTTCTTTATCCTGCTTAGCATCTGCTCTTGCCCACATTCTCTCGTTAGCAAGCTTACGCTTTTCAGCTCTCATCTGTGACTGAGTTTGACGCTTTTGAGCAGGTTTCTCATTAGCAAATGGGTTTTCACCTTCCTTAAAGTCGATGATCACAGGAGAACCCATGATGTTTAAAGCCTTACGATAGCAGTTGATGATGTAACGCTTATAAGCATCAGGTACCTTTGATACCTTGTTTCCATGAATAATGATTCTAGGAGGGTTATAGCCACCAGCATGAGCGAATTTAAGCTTAATTCTGCGACCACCTGAAATTGGAGGCTCGTGCTCTTCAATAGCAGCTCTTAGAATTCTATTTAACATTGAAGCTGAATGACGGGTTGTAGCACCAATATAAGCTTCATCAATAGAATCAAATAAGTTACCTACACCAGTTCCATGTAGAGCTGAGATAAAGTGAACTCTAGCAAAGTCCACGAAGCCTAAGCGTGAGTTTAACTCAAGCTTAATCTCGTCTTTTACAGAAACATCAAGTCCGTCCCACTTGTTTACAGCAATTACTAAAGAACGTCCTGATTCTAGAATAAAGCCTAATAATGACAGATCCTGATCGGTAACATGAGATCTTGCATCGATAACTAATAAAGCTACGTTACAATCTTCAATTGCCTTTAGAGTCTTAACAATAGAGAACTTCTCAATTGCCTCTGATACCTTACGACGCTTTCTCACACCAGCAGTATCAATAACGATATATTTCTTATCATCACGCTCTAGAGGAATATAAATAGAGTCACGGGTAGTACCAGGATGGTCAGCTACAATCACACGCTCTTCACCTAACATACGGTTAGTTAAAGTTGACTTACCTACGTTTGGCTTACCTACAATTGCAATCTTAATTGGCAGATCAGCAAAAGGAGTATCCTTACTGCTATCACCATTTTGACCGTCAACATCCTCGCCTTTCATTCTGGCGCGGAATTTCTCTTTATGCTCGTGCCAGTCAAAACCGCCACCGACCATATCAACAGGAACGTTATCTAAGAACTGATAACCTTCTTCCCATTGAGCTAATTCTTCTTCATGAGCCTTTCTTTCGCGCTCTTCTAACTCTTCAGGGGTTAGATCGCAATCTAGAGGACCTTCTTCTCTTAATAAAGGAGCAATTACATCTTCTAGAACATTGGCAACACCACGACCATGAACTACAGCTGTAGGATAAACTTCACCTAAGCCTAAAGCGTAGAACTCAGCACCTGCTGTTTCTGGATCAAGACCATCAACCTTGTTAGCAATGATGGCGCACTTTTTACCAGAACGGCGAATGTAATCTGCAACCTTATAGTCACCAGGTAAAAGTCCTGCTCTTGCGTCTAACATGAACAGAACTAAATCGCACTCATCAATAGCTAATAAAGCCTGATTGGTCATGCGAGAAGTAACTTCTTCAGGTTGGTTTGTGGCATCCTCTGCAATACCACCGGTATCAATAATCACGTACTCACGGCCTTCATATAATGCACGGCCGTACTTTCTATCGCGGGTTAATCCCGGAAAATCTGCAACTAGAGCATCTCTAGTCTTAGTAAGTCTGTTGAAAAATGTAGATTTACCAACATTAGGGCAACCTACTAAAGCAACTACTTTCATTAAACATCCTTGTAAGGGTGGCTTACTATAACGTCAAAAGGGGGCATTCCCCCCTTTTTTACACAATGGACGAATCATGCTGTTTCACAACAGTATTATTCAGAGTCGTCCTCTACATATTCTTCATCTGAGTCAGACTTAATACCACTGTCAGGCATTAAACCGTAACCTGATAAAGCTTCACGTTTCTTCTTTTCGTACTCAGCAACTCTTCTTTCGTATTCAGCTTTCTGTCTCTGGTACTCACGATACTGAGCTTCAGCAGCACGCTGTTGAGCCTCAATCTGAGCTACGATCTTACGAGCTTCTGCACGACGTTTCTCAAGAGCTTCTTGAGTTACTCCAGAACCTACAGCGTTAGGAGACATTGCCTGAGCTGCAATTAGAGCAGCGGTATTACCGGTTACCATCTCAAGATCTGTATAACGCTTCTTAGGAATTACGATATCAATTGGATCGTAATATAAAACTTCAACAGCGCCTGATGATGAGTAAACAACCAAGCAGTTTCCAGCTACAAGTGGAGCTACATAAATTGGAGAACTTGAAATCTGAATCTTAGACTCAATCACACCGTTGTTAAGATTCATAAAATACAGATAACCTTCAAGATCACCTACCACAGCATAGTTACCGTAAATAGCAGGAGCGGTTACATTACGATAGCTCAATTGTGGATTTTCCCAAACCTCAACATTGTCTGAACGGCGAACACAGTATACATGACCGTTGTCACCTGTTAAAACAAAGAAATTGTCATCATAGGCAATATCTTTTGAAGAGTGGTATGCAAGTTTACCTTCAACAGTTTCCTTTTCTAAAGAGTACTTCACGAAACCTGAATTATATGCTGTTGTGTACATATAATTGCCAAGTAACAGTGGAGTTGAGGAAACGTCAGACATTCTATCAAGATCTGAGCTTCCGTTATTCTCGCCTACAACAACCTGATTTAATAAGTAACCATCGTTCTGGCTAATCATCAGTACTCGACCTGAAGGAGTACCAAGGATAACTAACTCATCGCCGATTGCTACAGGGGTTGCCTGAGATCTTAAATGCAGAGCATTGTCAGAATCTCCTGATACCCATAAGCGAGTCTTCTTTACAAGATCAAAAGCTGAAAGTTTACCTACAGCATCTAAGACAAAGAGCTTGTCACCGCTAGCTGAAAAAGCAGGACGAGTTACGATCTCTGAGCCTAAATAATATTTAAAGTAAATAGAACCGTCTTTTCTATTTAAAACATAGATATAACCGTTCTCTGAACCTACGGCAACAAAGGCATCTGAAGCAATCATACCACCGTTTAGTCTTGCTGAACGCTTGGTATCATTCTCTTCTTCATCAGATAAGTCTATCTGCCACTGTTCATCACCGTTGCGAACGTTAAAGGCATAAACCTTACCGTCACGACCTGCAATAAACAAAGTCTTACCATTGATACATGGCACTAACTGTGAGTAGAACTTATCTACACCTTGTGTAGACTGAGACCAAACATATTCTGGCTCAAACTGATTTTTGACTTCAGGAGATTCAACAGGAGCAAACAAATCCTTATTGGAATTACAGCCTGTATTCACTAAAGCCAGAGCTGATAAAGCAAGCACGCACAACAGCTTCTTTTTCAACATATATGTCACCTTATTATTTGCCGACGGCTATTTCTTAACTGTATTAGCAGTTAACTCTTATTTTTTAATTTCTGAAGCAGAAGCTGCAATCACTTCTTCTTGTTTCTGAGCTCTCTTAAAAGCAGGCTCATCACCATCTTTAATCAGATTATCAAACTTCATCTGTAATAGAGGGCTGATTGCAATCTTTTTGCTCTCGCTCAAATCTAAAGCTTTCTTATAAGCATCATGAGCCTTATCAAGAGATTTCTGCTCAAAGTAGATATCACCTAAAAGCTCTTTTTTTTCGATCTCATAAGCCTCTGACTTTACAGAATCTAGCTCTTTTACAGCCTCATCATATTTCTTCTGTTCAGTTAAGATCTGAGCTGCTACTAAAGTTGCATTTGGAGATACTAAATCGCCACCGTTCTTTTTAGCAAACTGAGCATTCTCTAAAGCTTTGTCATAGTTGCCCTGCTTAGCTTCGATTGATGACAAATCTAAAGCTAATAAAGAACCGTAGATATCCTCGTGCTCTTTGATGAACTTCTTTGCATCATCTGTTGCGTTAGCTGGATTTAAAACTAACTTAGTCTGTAGAGTAGACATTTCATAAGCATACTTTGCTGAAGTGTCATTCTGATATGACTGGTACTGTCTGTAACCTACCATTGCACCAATGGCAATAACTACACCTACAGTTAATGAAAGCCAGTTCTCATGCCACCATTTACGGACGACTTCCTCTCTCTCATGATCGTCTGTTAAAACATCCATCTTCTATTCCTTTTTAAGTATGAATCGTAATTTATAAGTCTTAGTTTTTTATTAGCCTAAGATTGCCTTAATTGCGTCAGCTGCCTTATCTAAAGGATATTCCTGCTGCTGTGCATCTTTATCTGTCATGTTCTTAATAGTAACAGAATTATTAGCAATTTCACTCTCGCCAATGATAACTGCAACCTTAGCACAGAATTTATCAGCTTTCTTAAACTGTTTCTTGAAATTACCGCCACCGCAGTGGTTCATTACAGCAACACCTGGTAAAGCCTGTCTTAAGAAGTTAGAAACTTCTAACATTCTCATTTCAGAGCCCTCACCTGAGCCTACTACGTAAACATCTACATTTGGCTTTGGAGCTACCTTACCTAAAGTTAATAACAGTAAGATCAATCTTTCTAAACCTAAACCAAAGCCTACAGCTTTAGTTGGTGCACCACCTAACTGTTCAACTAGACCATCATAACGGCCACCGCCACAAACGGTACCCTGAGCACCTAAAGCTGTGGTTACCCACTCAAATACAGTCAGATTGTAATAATCAAGACCACGTACTAGTCTATCATTGAGAACGTACTTAATGCCTAAATTATCTAGGAACTTGCGTAGTCCGTCAAAATGAGCTTTAGTCTGTTCACCAAAATAGTCTGATAATTTTGGAGCATCCTTTAAGATCTCAATAACCTTTTCGTCTTTAGTATCTAAAACACGTAAAGGATTAGTATGAGTTCTTCTCTTGCTATCCTCATCAAGATCATCAAAGTGAGCTTCTAAGAATTTAACTAATGCTTCTCTGTAAGCTGCTCTTTCCTCAGCTGAGCCTAAAGAGTTTAGCTGTAACTCTAACTCATTCTCGATACCTAGTTTCTTCCAGATTGAGTAAGTTAATGCGATTAACTCTGCATCAATATCAGGACCGTCTAAACCAAATACCTCAACGCCCATCTGGTGGAACTGACGGTATCTGCCCTTTTGAGGTCTCTCGTGACGGAACATAGGTCCCATGTACCATAAACGCTGTTCCTGATTGTATACAAGATTATGCTCAATGCAGGCTCTTACGCATCCTGCGGTACCTTCTGGGCGTAATGATAAATGATCACCTGATCTGTCTTCAAAAGAGTACATCTCTTTTTCTACAACATCAGTTACCTCACCAATTGCTCTGCAGAAAAGTTTGGTCTTTTCAACAATTGGCATACGTACTTCGCTATAGCCATATGAAGATACAGTTTCACGTAAAACTTTTTCAACCTGCTGCCATACAGAGGTATCTTCAGGTAGAAGATCGTTCATACCTCTGATAGCTTGAACCATAAGTGCCATAAAATTATATTTTCCTTTACTTATTAAGGCGCGCTCTCACACGCTTTTCAATTAAATCTACTGCTTCAACGCAAGGGATCTTGCCCATCATCTGACCATCTTCATAAACAAGGCAACGACCGTTTGCAGCACCACATACAGCTATATCTGCATGTAAGGCTTCACCTGGACCATTAACTACACAGCCCATAACTGCAATTTTTAAAGTCTCTTTGATGTCACTCAAACGCTTTTCAAGCTCAGCTACAGTTGAGACTACATCAATGCCTCTACGACCACAGGTAGGACAAGCGACAATTTCAACGCCACGAGTACGCAGATGCATACTCTTTAAAATTGCCCAACCTACTTTAATCTCTTCTACAGGATCAGCTGCAAGTGACACTCTTAGTGTATCGCCAATACCCTGCTTTAATAGCCAGGAGATACCAATTGAGGATAATACAGTACCGCCTGTAAGACCACCTGCCTCAGTGATACCTAAATGCAGTGGAGCATCAGTTTTTTTAGCTAATTGCTCATAGGCACTGACACAAAGGTTCAGCTCTGATGCTTTTACTGAAAAGGCATAGTCTTCAAAATTGTGCTCATCTAAAGTAGCTGCAGCTCTTAGAGCAGCCTCTACCATAGCATCAGGACATGGAGCGCCGTACTTTTCAATCAAATCTTTATCTAAAGAGCCTGCGTTTACACCTACTCTAATAGGTAAACCATAGTCTTTAGCTGCCTGACATACAGCTTCAATTTTCTCATGAGAACCGATGTTGCCAGGGTTAATTCTCAAAGCTGCAGCGCCTTTTTTAGCACACTCAATCGCAATTCTGTAATCAAAATGAATGTCAGATACGATTGGCACATCAACGCTTTTTACGATTTGCTCAAAAGCATCAACAGCCTTTAAGGTTGGCACTGTTACTCTTACGATATCAGCTCCAGCACTCTCTAAAGCTTTAATCTGAGCTACAGTTGCAGCTACATCCATGGTATCTGTTGAGGTCATAGACTGTACAGAAATAGGAGCTCCACCTCCAACTAAGACAGAGCCCACTTTAATCTGACGACTTTTACGTCTTACAATCTCACTAGCTTTCCATTCCATGAGGTTTTACCTTAACGCTGTGGCAGAGTAAAGGTTACCTGAGATGAATGAGGAACTGATACGCTAGCACCTCTGTAGGTAACTCTAATCTTTGAAGGATCAGCTACGCTTACTTTTAAAGGAGGAATTCCCATAACTTTGATAGTCTGTCCTGCCTTAAATGAGCCTTCCTTTAGAACTCTGCCTGAACCTGTGATCTTTAAAGATACATCAGATAGAACTTTAACAGTTACACTGTTAAGACTCTCTAATGGGTCGACTCTGCCTGACAATCTTACAGATGATGATACATCTCTTAAATTAGCTGACAGTTTTGTAGCCTGAGCTGCTTCAACCTTAGGCTCTGTCTTTACCTGAGCTTTTGGAGTCTCAGTTACAACAGGTTTTCTGTCAGTCTCTACAGCTGGCAGTGTCTTTAAAGCTAACTTGTCATTTGATGACTGTTTCTTAGTTGGCTGAGTATTCTGTGTACCTAACTGTACTGGTTTTAATGAATTCTCCTGTGCAGGAGGTGCTTCTTCGATGATAGTGCTTTCGCTCTTGTTGCCCATCATCTTTTTAGCAGCTTCGCCTTTAACCTGTAAAGATTCACTGGTATTAGCTGAGGTTACACTCTGCTTTGACTGGTTCTGCAGACTGATGATCTCGTTTGTATCAAGATCATTTGCCTGAGCCTGAGCCATCTGAGTGTTGATATCAACAGCAGGAGCAGGTGTTTCTTCTAGAACGTTGGTCTTTACCTTTGAATTTTCTGTATCTAAGGTTAAGCTTCCATCAGTATCCTCTTGAGCCTGAACATTGTCTTCAATTACTAATGAACCAGTGCTCTTAGCTTTTGATGAGCCCATCTCAAAGGCAATCACGCCTACTGCAATAATGGCTACTACAGCTATACCTAAAACAGCAAATAAGAATTTCTTTGAAATCATGCCTGAATTGGATGATTTTTGTAAAACTCTAGCATTTAAAGCCTGAGTCTGTACTGTCTGCATTACCTTGTCTTTATATAACTTTACAAGGTAGTCAGGATCGATATTAACTAGCTTTGCGTAGTTAGCAATATGAACTGAGGCAAATGGTACAGCTGTAGGCTGATTTAATCTGTCATGCTCAAGATCACTTACAGTGTTAATTCTAAGATTTAGGCGTCTTGATACTTCACTTAAAGACATACCTAACATCTCTCTTGCGTGCATTAAGATAGCACCTGGACAATTTGGAACTTCATTGTCTGCAAGAGATGGAGCTACAGGGATCTTGTCAGGATCATCATCGCCATTTGAAACAATCTTTTTCTCACTTGAAAAATCAGGAGCTTTTTGAATTGAATCAACTGAAGACTCAGTATTAACTGTCTCGGTTGCAGAGCCTAAATCAGGAGTCTGAATATTAGGAGCAACACTCTCAGTTACAGGAGCATCAACCTGAGCACTCAATGGTGAAGATGGATTTTCTTTTAAAGCAGACTTTGCTTGCTCTAGAGGAGACACAGACATAATAGATTCTAAATCCTGTGCACTCTTAAAAGCTGCATTTGACTCTACTTCAATCTTTTCATCAGGGATCTTGTCTGCTGATGAATTATCGTTATTTAAATTCTCTTGAATATTTAGTTCAGGTTCTACTTTTGAAGAATCCTGAGCTACATCATTTTTTAAATCGTCCATAATTGGCTCGCTTGCCTCTTTGTGAAGCTGGGCTTGTACTTTGGATCTATCTCTGTTTCTAATTGCTCTCAACCTTTTTGAACTCATTTTTTGTTATCGCCTTGTTCTCTTTATATTTCTTTGGCCTGAATCTTTTGTTTTGCCAGTTTATCTTTTACCTGACCTGCTAACTGTCCGCAGGCAGCTGAAATCTCATCACCTCTAGTAGTACGCTTAATTACAGTAAAACCTGCATCAAACAGTACTTTGTAGAATCTGTCGATTCTGCTATTTGAAGGTTTCTTATATTCTGAATTCTCATGCTCGTTAAATGGAATTAAGTTAACTTTACATGGAATAGTTCTCAATAAATTAACAAGTTCATGAGCTTGCTCTGTGCTGTCATTTACATGATCTAGCAGTACATACTCGATAGTCACTCTACCGCAGTTAGCATTTGACTTATCTAAGTAATTTCTTACAGCATCTAAAACTTCAGCAATAGGATACTTAGTATTGATTGGTACTAATTCATCTCTTAACTTGTCGTTTGGTGCATGTAAAGATAAAGCTAAAGCTACATCAAGCTTACCTGCTACTTTATTTAAAACAGGTGCTACTCCTGAGGTAGATACAGTTACTCTTCTCTTTGATAGAGCAAAACCATAATCTGAGAGTAATAACTCACAGGTCTTAGTTACGTTCGCAAGATTGAGTAAAGGCTCGCCCATACCCATCATCACCACGTTGGAGATTGGCTTTTGCTCCTGGTTATTGCTAAAACCTACACGAGTAGATGCTCTAAATACCTGACCTATGATCTCGTTTACAGTAAGATTACGATTAAAGCCTTGTGCACCTGTTCTGCAGAATGAGCATTTAACAGGACAGCCTACCTGAGTTGAAATACATAAAGTGTTTCTATCCTCTTCTGGGATTAACACAGTCTCTACTAACTGACCATCTCCAATATCTAAAGCCCATTTGGTGGTGCCATCAGACGCTTTTTGCTCAGTCACAATCTCAGGTGCGGTAATTACGCACATTTCCTTTAATTTGGCACGCAGATCTTTTCTAAGATTAGTCATCTGCTCAAAGTCAGTTACACCAAACTGGTATATCCAACGCATGATCTGTTGCGCTCTAAAGGACTTCTCACCTATAGACTCAAAGAATTCCTTTAATTCTTCAGGTGAGAGGTTCATTAAATTAATCTTATCTGTTGCCATGTTCTTTTATATCTCGTTATCTTTTTTTTCAAATCTCATAATTATATCAGTATAGACACGATTTTTCGCAAAATTGACACAGTAATTATTATCCATTAAAGCATTATTTTCCTAGGCACATTTCATTGCGTTGCTCTAGATTATTTTTCTTATAAAATACATAATAAATTACAAATAATTAATATATAATCACATTCATCGTCAAACAACTTGTTTTCTCAATAGGCTATTATGAAAACATTAGTAAAAAAGAACAAAAAGTATGTAGCAATTCCACCAGGAGCAACACTTGCAGAACAGCTTCAAGATAGACAGATCACCTTCAAAGATTTTGCCGATAGGCTTGAATGCTCTGAGATAGAGCTTAAAAAGCTGATAAAGGGTGAGATTGAATTATCAGAAAAGATGTCAACACAATTAGAAAAACTGTTAGGTGTACCGGCTCAATTTTGGTCAAATTTAGAGATAAACTATCGCGAAAAGTTAAATCTTATAAACAGACAGAAGTCCAGATAATCGTTCCGGTTTACTGATATTTTAATTTCCGTTGTGTTTTATGGTCTCAATTAACTTTAAGCATTATCTACCTCATGAAATTTGCCACCAGTTTTTTCCATTTGTGCTATAGACTTTCTAAGTCTTTCCATATTTTCTTCAGAATAAAACGGATCTAAAGAAACTTCAAACGGAATTCTCTTTTCACGGCAGACTTTCTTTGCAAAAATTGTAAAAGCGGTAGTTAACGACATACCAAGTTCACTACAGATTGAATCCATCTGCTGTTTTAGTGAACTGTCCATTCTGAAATTTACATTAACTGTTTGTGCCATATTTTTTTCCTTTTTTAAAGTCTATTTATGTAATTACAAATCGCTACATTGTCATTACATTTTAATCTGTTCTTTAAATTGTTTGCCATACGTCAATCCATGTACAAGATCTGCAATTTTCAAGTAAAAAGAGCACAACTATGGTCAAATATTTAAAAACTATGACATAGCTTTGATGTTTATTCTCATTTCTTTGACAGTAGAAAAATCAAAACTACTCTCAATATATAAGAATAAAAAAGAGGGAATGGCTGTATGTTTAAATCACCTTATAAATATAAAGCTTCATCGCAAAAGAACAGCTGTAATGAGAGTAATCTTTGGAACGAAGTCCTAACACAGTTTCACAACCTGCCCGAAGAAAGGCAGGATGAGATCATGCTAAGAATTTACAAGAGAGTCTATGCTCAATCGCAACATCAGAGTAAGCACTATTCTGTGCTCTTGCATGCTAAAGTTTGACGTTATCAGGTAACTTTCCGGTATCAATTAAAGTTGATACAAATTCAGGCAAGGTCTTCGATGCTTTTCCATAAATTCCGCAATTAAATTGAGAGCCTACAGCTGATTGAGACAGATTAAACTCGATACAAGCAGCTCCTGAGGCTCTTGCAACCTGACAGAATCCTGCAGCAGGATATACCACGCCAGATGTACCTATAGATAAGAACAGGTCACATTTAGAAAGCAGAGTTTCAATTTCATCCATCTGATAAGGCATTTCACCAAACCAGACAATATCAGGACGTAGTGACTTGTGGTGGCAGAATTTACATTCTGACTCAACACTAGAATCCTCATCAAAAGGATATCTCTTATTGCAATGCTCACAGAGAATACTCTTTAACTTACCATGCATGTGAATGATCTTTTGAGAGCCAGCCTTTTCATGCAGATCATCAATATTCTGTGTCACCAAATTTACATTAGCACCGTACTTTTTAGAATATTCCTTTTCTAGTCTTGCTAAAGCTAAGTGAGCTGGATTTGGCTTTTTATCCAGTAAAGAGCGACGCATCTTGTTATAAAACTCATGAACTTTAGTTTTATCTCTTAAAAAACCGTCATAAGTTGCAACATCTTCAACTCTTTCCTGTTCCCACAAACCTGTTTCTGAACGAAAGACTGGGATACCAGATTCTGCTGAAATTCCAGCACCTGTAAGAATGACGATATTCTGATACATATTAAGCTCCTTATAACAGAAGACTAGTAAGTAAAAAGGATCTGTTTTATCAGATCCTCTTTACTGTTACTCACAAAGCCAAGTTGCCAAACCTAAGATAGTGCTACCTGTAGGACCTGCTGCGAGGAATGGTGAGCCATCAGGTAAATAAGCTGATGAGAGATCGATATGAACCCATGGAGTGGATTTATCGACAAATTGCTCTAAGAAGGAGGCTGCAACTGATGAGCCAGGTGCACCTTCACCGTGACCTGAGTTAGTTACAGTAGCTCTTCTAGAGGATAAGAAACGTCTGTGATATGGAGCTAAAGGTAACTGCCAGTACATCTCACCTGTCTTATCAAAAGCAGACACTAAAGACTTATCAAGTTCTTGCTCTTTAGTTAAGACTGAGAACATATCACGGCCTACTGCAATCTTTGCAGCACCGGTTAGAGTTGCCATATCAAGGATATATTGAGCCTTATCCTCGCTTGCCTGTAAAAGACCATCTGCTTGTACTAATCTACCTTCAGCATCAGTGTTGTTAATTTCAACAGTAATGCCATTTGGATAGGTTACGATGTCGCCTGGCAACATACCACGACCTGAGACCATGTTCTCAGAACAGCACAAATACAATCTTACATGCTTTTTAATACCAAGTTTAGCCGCAAGAGTTACAGCGCCACATAGATAAACCACAGCGGTCTTATCTGTACGCATTGTCTCCATGTACTTATCAGGCTTTAGAGAATAACCACCGGTATCAAAAGTAATACCCTTGCCAACTAGAGCTACCTGTACAGGAGCATCTTTGTCACAGCACTTTGGTACATAGTCAATGATGCCCATGCAAGGATCTTCATCTGAAGCAAAGCCTACAGCATTTAAACCTGAATACTTTTCAAACTCCACATCACCACGCTTGATAAGATTTAGTGAAGCACTATCGCCTTGTGTGTCAGCTGTTTCTTTTACAAGATCGAATAAGACCTTGATTACTTTTTCAGGTGTTGAGATCTTTGAGTCACTGTCAGCAATCTTTCTAAAGATACTTACTGTATTAACAGTCATGGCTACTTTATCTAGGACATCTTGAGCTAAATCGTATGACACGGTGTAATCATGTTTACCGTCATATAAGGCAGTTAAAAACCAGTAAAACTCTAGTTCTGACAGAGCTACATCTGACTTTAAAGCAAAGTTGTAGAGCTTTAATGAAGCGATAGTCTTAGCTGCAACTTGGTACCACTTAAAATCATTTGTATTTACAAAAACGTCATAACCACCGTTAGCATTTGGAGCAAAAGCACTGTCTTTTGAAAATGGAGCTTTAGCAGTACCTTCTTTTAAGCTAACCAAAACTAGTTCTTCATTGGCACTAGCATTTTTGTCACTGTAATTTAAAAGTTTAAACATGTTTACCTCACATTCCACATTGAACCTGCTGCAACAAGCTTTGGAACTTTTGTAGTAATTTCATTGATTAAAACGTCCACATCCTCATCTTTGGTAAATCTGCCAAAAGACAGTCTTAATGAAGCGCGAGCTTCATCATCACTAAGACCGATTGCTTTTAAGATATAGGATGGTTTTAAATCGCTTGATGAACATGCAGAGCCTGTAGATGCTGCAATATTAGATAAGGTAGGTAAGAGCATATGACCATCTACACCATCAAAGCTAATGGAGAGAATATTAGGTAAGTTATGCTCTTTTGAGCCGTTTACAATAAGACCTGGTACATCTTTAATACCATCTAAGATCTTCTGTCTTAATTTTTCAAAACGAGCTTTATCAGTTTTAGCCTCTGTTTTTAAGATCTCAAAAGCCTTACCTAAACCTGCAACTTCATGGGTAGGCACAGTACCGCCACGCAGTCCCTTTTCCTGACCACCTCCATAGATTTGCGCAAATAAAGGTACATTGGCAGCTTTTCTTACATATAAAGCACCAACGCCTTTTGGACCACAAACTTTTTCAGCTGTTAATGAAACCATATCAATATCACTATGGTCATAGTCCATCTTTAAGTAGCCTATGCTCTGAGCGGTATCGGTGTGGAAGAAAACATTATGCTTTTTACAAACACTAGCAATAGCATGTACATCGCTTATAGCACCTAAAACAGAGTTTGCCTGAGCAATTGAGACTAAAAAAGTGTCATCATCAATTGCATCTTCAACCATAGCAGGAGTGATGATGCCTTCTTTAGTAGGAGTTAAATAAGTTACCTTATAGCCATCATCTTCTAAAAGTTCACAGGCCTCTAAGATAGCCTTGTGCTCAATTTTTGAAGTGATGATGTGACGTCTTGTATCACCTTTTTTAGCTAAGCCTTTAGCTAAACCAAAGATTGCAAGATTGTTACTCTCGGTCGCACCTGAGGTAAAAGTGATCTCCAGAGGAGAAGCTCCAATTAAGGTAGCTACCTGCTCTCTTGCTGTCTCCACAGATTCGGCAGCTTCCCAACCGTAGACATGATCTTTAGCATGAGGGTTTGCAAAATGCCCCTCAATAGACATGCATGACACCATAGTGTCGATAACTCTTTTATCAGTTGGAGTTGCAGCTGCATAATCAAAATAAACTGGTTTTGTCATAATGATTTTGATTGTTATTTATAAAATGTAATAATGTGAACAGTTGTAGTTGTAATCATTTGTAACAATGTATTATAAATCAGCATATTACTGTACTTTAATCACACAACTATTCTTTAATATGAGATAAAGCTAAAGCAAAAACAGATTCAACATGTGAGTCATTTAGAGCATAGAAGACTTTTCTACCCTCTCTTTTTACTCTGACAAGTTTGTTAATTCTCATATAAGCTAATTGATGAGATACTGCTGATTTACTCAAGCCTACAAGAGATGCAATGTCACTTACACACAGCCATTTATGTAAGAGCATGGCATGAACCATATTTAATCTTGTAGGATCAGATAAAGCTTTAAAGAATTCACTCATTACTAAAGCATCATCTGAGGCTAGCATTTGAGATTTAATGGATTCTTTTTGACTGTCATCAAGATCAACAGCATGATCTGAGGCTGTATCTACTGTATGGTCAACACCACAGTTGCATACAGAGCAAGAAGTGATTTTGTCTTTGTTCTCTGCCATTGCTAACCTCTTATTCGTTATCAGTATCTTCTAGTGGAGCTACTTTTAAGAGATTATACTTTCTCTCTAAAGCCTGCATTTCAATATAAGCATTTCTATACTCTAAGAAGCCATACTTACGGGTAGTTCTGCATAACTTAAAGTAGTCATATGCAAGCTTATCATTACCATTTTCTAAAGCTTTTTTGCCCACGTAATAATAAGCTTCACAAAGATGTTCCTGGAAGAGATCTTCATCATCTTTAACTAAGAGCATATCTTTGAACAGTTCTTTTTGAGACATCTTGCCTAAATAGTAAAGAACTAAAGCATCGCCCCATGAGTCTTTTCTTTTAGCAGTTTGTCCTTTGATATAGTTCTGCTCAAGATTTTTTAATGCCTTTTCTTTGCCTAAAACCTTTTCTTCAACAAAGTACATTGAGAGCATTCTGTAAGGATCGGTAGGATCGGTATTAAAGAATACTTTCATGTCATCTACAGCCATCTTGTAATGACGGGTGTAGTACATTACAAAAGCACGATTTAAGTATGGATAGGTGCTTGTCTTTTTCTTATCTAACTCAATAGCTGAGTCAAAGGCATCACAAGCTTCAGCAATTCGGCCTTCTTTAAAGAAATAGATACCTAATAATTCATATGGACGAGCATAACCTGGCTTATTGACAATAGAGTTCATGAGCATGAATCTTGCCATAGCTTCAAGACCAAGATCGTCATAAACAGAGCCTACCTCATAGAACAGCTCTGCCTTATCCTCAGGAGATTTAGCATCTGACTCTAAGATCATCAAAAGATTAGTCAGAATGTTCTGTTCACGGGTTAAGCTTTTTTCAGAAATAGATGCAGTGTAGACATATTCAGAAGGAACAGTAATCGCCCCTTCAAGATCTAATTTAGATGATGAAGTAAAGTTTTGGCAACCTGTTAAGGCCATTAAGGCAACAAGACCCATACCTGTTGCTAGGGAATGGGTCTTTAAAAATCTAAACATTATTTATCTTATTTTCAGTATCAGTCCATGGTTTCATAACCATCTGACTCTTTCTTTTCGACCTTTACTGGAACTAAGTTTTCTCTCTTAATTCCTAAGATTAAAGCCCAAGTTGAAGCCACATAGATTGATGAAATAGTACCAAATACAATACCAACAAACAATGCTAAGGCGAAACCATAAATCATTTCACCACCAAATATCATTAAAGATACCACGGTGATAAGGGTTGTGCCTGAGGTGATGATGGTTCTTGATAAAGTTTCTGTAATAGAAATATTGAACACATCATACATAGAGGTATTACGAGGTAAGTTAACTGCATTTTCACGGATACGATCGAACACAACGATCTTATCGTTCAGTGAGTAACCTACAACGGTTAAAACTGCAGCTAATACAGTTAAGTCGTATTCAATCTGCATTACAGAGAACACACCTAGAACTACGATAACATCGTATGCTAAAGAAATAACCGCACCAGTTGCCATACGCCACTCGAAACGGAATGCAACGTAAGCTAGAATTGCAATCAATGATACAACAATAGCTAAGATACCGCTTTCTACAAGTTCCTCACCTACAGCAGGACCTACGTACTCAGAACGGCTTAATTTTACGTTCTCGTCGATAGTCTTTGATGCTGCCATTACTTTGTTAGTAACAGTCTGCTGGTCTAAGCCCTCTTTAGGAGCAACTCTAACCATCACATCTTTTTGTGAACCAAAGTGCTGAGTGGTACCTACGATACCTTCTTTAGCATAGGCATCTTTTACCTGATTAAGATCAACACCATCTGTGTATTCGGTTTCAACCACAATACCGCCGGTGAAATCAAGGCCCCAGTTAAGGCCTTTTGTACACATAGCGACAATGCTTCCGATTACCAAGGCAATGCAGATTAACTCTACAGTGCCTTTGATCTTCATAAACGGAATAACTGTACCGTCTTTAATAAACTGTAACATGAACTTGTCTCCTAAATGTACAGCTTCTTAATGTTACGTCCGCCGTAGATGATATTAACTACAGCACGGCAAGCTGTAACAGCAGTAAACATAGAGCTTGCAAGACCAATCATCAGAACTAAAGCGAAGCCCTTAACAGCACCTGTACCTACCATGAATAGGATTAAAGCTGTAATGAAAGAGGTAATGTTAGAATCGGCAATGGTTACGAATGCTCTAGCATAACCTTCATTGATAGCCTGCTGAATTGGTCTACCATGTCTGATTTCCTCACGGATGCGCTCGTAAATCAGCACGTTAGCATCAACTGCCATACCTAAGGTTAACACGATACCTGCAATACCAGGTAAGGTCATTGTTGCACCAGGAATTAAAGACATCACACCTACTAGAAGTACTAAGTTAAAGAGCAGAGCTAAGTTTGCAATCAAACCGAATGACTTGTAGTAGATAATCATGAATACGAACAGGAAGGCAACACCGTACAGCATAGCCTTTAAGCCGTTTTCAATGTTCTGCTGACCTAATGAAGGACCAATAGTTCTTTCTTCAACAATCTGAATAGGAGCAATCAGAGCACCAGCTCTTAATAATAGAGCCAAGTTATGAGCTTCTTTAGGTGAATCCAAACCAGTGATTCTGAAGTTTGAACCTAAACGTGACTGAATGGTTGCCACGTTAATCATTCTTTCAATCTTCTTGAACTTAGGCTTGTAGTTAGGCTCACCTGGTTTTGGAGCATTAGGATCGGTTGATGGAACAACTACATACTCAATGAAGTTGGTACCCATTGGCTTACCAATATTGTCTTTAGTAAAGTTAGACATAATGGTACCGCCACGAGAATCTAAGCTAATATTAACCTGAGGACGACCGTTTTCATCAGCGCTTGAGCTTGCATCAACAATATGATCACCAGTTAAAACAACCTGCTTTTGAACTACTACAGGATAGCCCTTAGCATCGTTGATAACTTCAGTACCTGCTGGTACGTGACCTGCAGCTGCTGCCTGAACATCAGCATTTGAATCAACAAGTCTGAATTCCAAAGTTGCAGTTGCACCTAAGATTTCTTTTGCTCTTGCTGTATCCTGAACACCTGGCAGCTCAACAACTAATCTGTCAGCACCCTGTCTTTGAACTAAAGGTTCTGCTACACCTAACTCGTTAACACGGTTACGGATAATATTGATGTTCTGATCAACAGCATTAGTACGAACTTCAGACAGTTTTGCAGGAGTCATTGTTGCTCTTACAAAATACTTATCGCCGATATCCTGTGATACAACTGTAAAGTCCTTGTGGTTAGTCTCAAGAACTTTCTTTGCATTATCACGAGTCTCTTCGTCTTTGAACTCAACTAATACGTAGTCGTTTTCAGCCTTAACGCCAGTCAAACGGATACCACGGTTACGAAGCTCAGTTCTAAAGTCGTTTGTAAGCTGAGTTCTCATCTTCTTCATAGCTTCTTCCATGTCAACTTCCATTAAGAAGTGAACACCACCACGAAGATCAAGACCTAACTTTAATGGGTGCATGCCAATTGCTCTCATCCAAGCAGGAGTTGCAGGAGCTAGGTTTAATGCAACCACATAATTCTCACCTAACTGCTTAGTTACAATTTCTCTTGCAGTTAACTGTGAATCGGTATTGTTAAAACGGATAAGAAGCTGGCTGTTCTCAAACTCGTAGTTACCTTCAAGGTTCTTTGCATCTAATGAAGCTTTGATTGAATCTACTGTTTTCTGATCGAGTTCGGTGCCGTGACTTCCTGAAATCTGCAGAGCAGGATCTTCACCGTATAGATTTGGGAGGGAATAGAAAAAACCAATGGCAATAATTAAAAATACCATTATGTTTTTCCACAAAGGGAATTTGTTTAACACTGTTAGCTACCCTCAAAGTAAAAAAACACAAAGCTACCGATTAAGGTAGCTTCATTTATGGATTAAAAATTATTTTGAATTTTTAGGAGCACTTACAGACTTGTCTACAGCAACAGCCTCTAAAGTTCCCTTTGGCAGAACTGCTACAACGTAGTTGCGCTTGATCTGCATTACAACGCCACTAGAAACAGAAACTAAAACATATTCCTTGTTGTCTGGTAGCTTAACAATACGGCCAGCGATACCGCCGTTAGTTAAAACCTCATCGCCTACTGCTAAGTTATCTAATAACTTCTGCATCTCTTTACGCTTCTTGTTGTTTGGACGCATAAAGAAGAAATAAACAGCGATCATACAGATTGTCAGCACAATGATCATACTGAAATCACCCTGCTGTGCTGGATTTGCAGCAGCATCAGCTGCAAATGCGGTTGGAATAATGCTCATATTTTTTTCCTGTAGTTAATAAAAATATCAAAGATAATTCTTTGAATTAGTGCAGATTTTTAAATTCAAACTGTCTTTAAAATAAAGATCTGCACTGACATAAATTGGTTGTTAGAAGCTAGATTTAATCTAAATGATTAACCTTATATTACTAGCTTTCAAACAGACATCACAAAAGTATATCACAGTTTATGCACAAATCTATTCATGCGCAAAATTGTCATTTATACAAGCTCAGGATATCCGTAAACTTTGTAGAACTCTTCGGCAAACTGCTCTAGACGATCTTCTTCGATAGCCTTTCTGATATCAGCCATAAAGTGCTCATAGAAATGCAGATTATGAATGGTATTAAGCTGAGCACCTAAGATCTCATGACATTTATCTAAGTGATGTAAATATGCCTTTGAGTAGTGACGGCAAGTATAACAACTGCAATTCTCATCTAATGGAGAGGTATCCATTGCATACTTACTGTTACGAATTCTTACTACACCTTTTGAGGTAAATAAGTGAGCGTTTCTTGCATTACGTGAAGGCATTACGCAGTCAAACATATCTACACCGTTTAGAACACCTTGCAGAATATCAGCAGGAGTACCTACGCCCATTAGATATCTTGGTTTATCCTCAGGCATATTAGGCGCAATATGAGATAAAGCTTTATACATTACAGGTTTTGGCTCACCTACAGCAAGACCACCGATGGCATAGCCTTCAAAACCAATTGAGGTTAAGCCTTTTAATGACTCTTCTCTTAAAGCTTCATCTGAACCGCCCTGGATAATACCAAACAGTGAGTTTTGATTCCCCAAACGCTCAAACTCATCTTTAGAGCGTTTTGCCCAGCGTAAAGACAATCTCATAGCACGAGCCATTTCTTCACGGGTAGCAGGAAGACCTATGCACTCATCAAACTGCATCACAATGTCAGAGCCTAGAGCATACTGGATCTGCATTGATACTTCAGGAGATAAGAACAGCTTAGAACCATTGATAGGATTTCTAAAATGCACACCTTCTTCGGTTACTTTTCTGATATCAGATAAAGAGAATACCTGGAAACCACCTGAGTCGGTAAGAATTGGCTTGTGCCAATTCATAAAATCATGAAGATCACCATGAGCTTTAATCACATCGCAACCAGGTCTTAACCACAGATGGAAGGTATTACCTAAAAGAATGTCAGCACCTAACTCTTCAACATCCTCAGGTCTAACACCTTTTACAGTACCTAAGGTACCTACTGGCATGAAAGCAGGAGTTCTTACCACACCTCTTTCAAAAACCATCTGGCCTAATCTTGCCTTGCCACAACGTTTTTTCAGTTCAAACTTTAACTTCATTAAGTTTTCCTTTAAAAGTAATCTATGAGCTTTTATGCTTTTCTATCAAACTGTTTCTATCAAATTGTTTCTATCAAATTGTTAGCTTATTTAAGCAGATGGTGGAAGATCATTTAAAGCATCTTCATTCTTTTGAATAAACATACAATCACCGTAGCTAAAGAACTTATATTTCTCTTCTACAGCATGCTTATAAGCATTCATAGTATGTTTGTAACCTGCAAAAGCACTTACTAACATAATCAGAGTTGATTCTGGCAAATGGAAATTAGTGATTAAACAGTCAATTACTTGATATTTGTAGCCAGGATAAATGAAGATTGAAGTGTCATTTGCAAAAGGTACGATCTCATCTTTTGCACCAATGCTCTTAGCATAGGTAGCAGCTGACTCTAATGATCTTACAGCTGTAGTACCTACAGCAATTACTCTGTGACCAGACTTGTGGGTCTCAATTACAGCTTTTGCTACATCCTCAGATAGATGCACAAACTCTTTGTGCATATGATGCTTTAGAATGTCATCTTCACGTACAGGCTGGAAAGTACCAGCACCTACATGTAAAGTTACAAAGGCCATGTTAATGCCCATTGCTTTTAGATCTGCTAACTGCTTTTCATCAAAATGCAGACCTGCTGTAGGAGCTGCAACAGCACCAGGGACCTTTGAGTATACAGTCTGATAACGCTCTCTATCTAAAGACTCATCAGGTCTTTCAATATATGGAGGCAGTGGAATATGACCTACCTCATAGAGGATATCTAATAATGATTTATCCCCTACAGTCTCAATCTTGAAAAGATCACCATCACGACCGGTTACAGTTACGTCATAACCACCGTCAATGTGAATTACAGTACCTGCCTTTGGAGCTTTACTTGCCTTGATGTGGCTTAAAGCTGTACTCTCACCTGTCATTCTTTCAATTAAGAATTCACAAGCGCCACCGGTGTCTTTTTTACCGTAAAGACGAGCAGGAATAACCTTGGTGTCATTAAAAACTAATAAGTCACCAGGTTTTAAGAATTCTTTTAAATCATAAAAGTGCTTATCCATTAAAGAACCATCTTTACCGTCTAAGCAAAGCATTCTGCATGCGGTTCTTTCTTTACTTGGATATTCTGCAATCAGCTCTAATGGCAGATCGAAATTAAAATCACTGCGTAACAATTTATTCTGTCCTAAACTTATTCTGTCCTAATTATCTAGTCTCGAATTTCTATGGATAAAATTTACTGACCTCTTTACAACGGGGCGTATTTTAGCATTTATGTAGCAGTTTTTTACATTCAATCTACCTAGATTAAGTAATAGTTTTATCCTAGCTTTTCAAATTCCTGAGAATACTCTTTGCTATCAAAGAGTTTGTTAAATAGAGCAAAAGATACTTTTTCAAGCTCTGAGGCGTTTTCTAATACCTGAGCTTTTTCAAACAGCTTTAAGATAAGACTTGAACGAATAGACAGACCGTAGATTTCAACATTTCTTTTTTTAGCATATTTAAAGCAGGAATCTACATTGTTGACACTGTCAGGCATTCCATCTGTAATTACTAAAATGATGTTACGTCTGCATTCTAGCTTTTCGATTTTCTCAAAAGCATACCAAAGCCCCTGAGCTAATGGTGTAGAGCCTCTCGGTCTTTGATCAAATCTTGAGGCTACACGTGAAGCCTTTTCATTATCACGAAGAGCAATCTCGTACTCTGAGGTCTCACCTGGAAAATATGTTGCCATAGTCTTAACGCCATCTATACCTTCAAGTGCCATGCAGATCATAAGTGCAACCTTACAGGCTTCTTCACATCTTGTATACTCAAGTCCATCTGAGGTTAACATGGAACTTGAGACATCAACTAAGATATGAACAGAGGTTGAAAAACCACTGTTTGAGACTCTATCTTTAAAGATGTTCTGTTCACCCACACAAACCTTTTGTGCCTTTAAAGGATCAATTCTGGTACCTTTATCTGTGGTAAAACCAAAAGCTTCTACATAGCTTCTAACTTTCATATTCAAAGCTCGACGTAACGAATATGAGCTGTCAATATGTCTTATGTAGTCTTGTCGTCCTGGCTGACACTCTTTTTCATTGAATAAACCTAAATCCTCACGGGAGGAGCTTGATTGTCCACTACCATTTTCTTCAACAATCTTCGCCGCGCTCTGACATGGAGTAGCATTGCTAGGATCTCCTTTGGTGGCAAGTTTTAACTTTATTAACTCTTTGATAAATTTCTTTTGGTGCTCATCTGTGATCTTGCCATGACGCTCCTCGTATTCACGCAGTTCATCATTAAGTTTTTGCTCTGACATGAACTTTAATTTTTCATTTTTAAAGTCATTCTCATCAGATGCTAAAATTCCATAGATCTCATCTACATAGAACAACACTTCTTTTGAAGACTTGGCCTTTGAACAGGCCTTAGTGAGCTTAGCTATCTTTTTTACAAGGCGCTCTTTCATTCTCTTTTTCAGATGAATATAGAGCGTAAGAGCTCTTTTCCTTGAGGAATAAAAATGCTGACAGTGCACTTGGGAGTAAGCCTGGATAAAGGATAAGACTACATTTAGGACATTGATCTTTGAGGCATTCTGACAAAAGGTTTGCCAGTCATTTTCATAGTAGTCATTTAATAATGACAGATTCTCATACACACCAATGTATTCTCGAGAGATCAAAGCTTCAATACGACTATCTTCTAGGATATTAAATAAAGAAAATCGTAATAGATCATCTTTTATAAACTCATTTTTTATCAGCTTAAAGTCTGTATAACGCACATGAGCAGACTCATGTGCTAAATAACCATAGGCAAGTCTTGCTTTAGCTGGATTGTTAATATCAAGTCTTGGAATGGTAATAGTCTTACCGTTGGTATAAGCAGAGGTTCCCTGCATTCTTACAGATACGCCAAACATCTTTGAGTAGTTATTAACCATAATTGGTAAAGCGTTACTGATGTGATTATTCATAGTGATCCTGCCTAAAGCTAATGTTTATGAAACTTTGTTTTATGAAGACTGTATTTTATGAAGACTGTTTTTTACAGTTTTGTTCGTCATTCAGGCAGGTATTATCTCTGTGAGTTTTTTATAACTTTTAAAATTACTGACAAAATATGCAATTTTTAAGCATTTTTATGACAATTTTTCTAAATTTTGCGATTTTTAGAGCTTTTTTGATAGTTTTAAAGCGTTCTAGCTTACTTTTTGGAGAATATAAAAGCAGAACTTGAGTATTGAGTAACTATGTTTTGAGGAACTTTTTGTGGATTTGTTTTTTTGTTGGGATCTGATTTTAGGTATCTGTTTTTTGAGTGACTATCAAGTTTTAGATAGGAATAGTCTTTACTGTATAAAAACGCGCTCATTTATGAATTTTGTACTAGTAAAAGAATGACCCTGATCACTCTTCCTTCATCATTTTTGATAAAGAAAATCTTTTTTTGAAGATCTTAAACTCTATTCGATCCATAATCATCACCTAAGAGCGCTTTGTCTTTAACGAGCAACTGTTTTTGAGATATAAGATCTCGTGCTCTTCTCGTTATAAATATATAAAAGGCATTAAATATGAGAAATAATCAGCCTGTAGTGGATGTAGAAATTAAATTCCCTGATGATCCAAATGCGAAGATCATCTCTGTGACCGATACTCACGGCATCATTACTGATGTTAATCAGACTTTTATTGATATGTGTGGCTTTTCAAGAGAAGAACTTGTAGGTCAACCTCACAATATCATCAGACACCCTGATATGCCTTCAGCTGTATTCAAGCTTATGTGGGATACCTTAAAGAAAGGTAAACCTTTTATGGGCATTATCAAAAACCGCCATAAAGATGGTCGTTACTACTGGGTTAATGCCTTTATTATCCCTATCACTAACGGTGGCAAGATTGTAGGTTATGAGTCTGTAAGAACCAGAGCTACAGATGAGGAAATTGCTAATGCAAAGGCTACCTACGCTAAGATGAACTCAGGCTCTAAATTAAGTACCTATTCAGTATTTAATTCTTATGATATCTACTATGCCATCTTAACTTTAATTGCCTTTATCTACGCTTTGTATGACAGATCTTTTGTCTCAATCATTCTTACAGGTGTAATCGGTGCTTTTACAGCCTACAGCATGCTTGCTAAAAAGAGCCGTTTCATCACAAGACTTATTGAAAAGAATGAAATGCAGGCAGATCCTGTATCCCTTGCAATCTACGCTCCAGGTGGCACTGATACAGATAGAGCTTCATTTGCGATTAAGTGTCGTGAAAAATACGTTGATGCAATTTTAACTAGAGTTAAAGAAGCATCAGCAAGATTAAATCAGTTAGCAGAGCAGAATCTTGATAATGCATCTGACAGCAACAAAGATATGATTGAAAAATCAAAGCATACCAAGAAAGTTGCTAAGAACATGAATGCTGTTACTCAGACTATGCTCACAATGATGAAAGATCTTACCGACAGTGTTGCTACTACCAATGAAAGTTCAGAGCAGACCTCTTCATTGATGCAGGAAGGCAAAGATATTTCTGAGAGAACTCTAAATGCGATTACTACCCTAGACAATCAGGTTAAAAATATCGCAACTTCTATTGAGAACTTGTCTGCTAAGGTCGAGGAGATTGCTCAGGCCTCAGAGCTTATTGATAAGGTATCCGATCAGACTAACTTACTAGCTCTAAATGCTTCTATTGAGGCAGCTCGTGCTGGTGAAGCCGGTAAAGGCTTTGCTGTGGTAGCAGATGAGGTGCGCTCACTATCATTGAGTACCCACAAGTCAACTCAGAATATTCATAACCTAATTGATGACTTCAAAGAAAAAGCCGAAGAAGCTAAGGTTATGGCTGAACACGGACTTGCTGCAGCTCAAAACGGTGTAGTTGAGGTAGGTCGCAACAATGACAATGTTGAAAAGGTAGTTGAAGCAATTTCTGTAATTAAAGAGAATGCAGACAAGATGCTCAATGAGATCAATATGCACAGTGAAACTGTTCAGGGTGTAGCTGAACAAGTAAAACAGATCTTCTCACTTACAGACGAGTCTGTTGATATCACCTCTAAGACACAGCAGGATATGCAGTACTTAAAGGATGAAGCTGATGATGTAGTTGAGATGATCACCCGTTTCAACCGTAAGTAATTCCTTATCTTAAAAGGGCCTACTTTATCTAAAGTAGGCTTTTTTATGCGCAAAACTCTAGTATTACTTACAGGTAAAACCGCAATTTTTAGTGCTAAGGTGTAAAAATTTGTATGTATTCTCAATAAAATTGAGTCTTACATGAAAAAGTTACATAAAAAGAATATAGAATTATACAGAACGTATTTTAGGCAAGAATTCAGTAAGTTATGACATTATTTAGCTACAGTCCTCTAAGAAAGGAACAAATCCTACGCTCTAGCACATGGGGCCATCACTTCTTCTTTTTAAATGCGATCTTAGCTATCGTCATTAGCTTTTCATATGTTTATGCAGCCCCTCATACAGAGAGTCTGTCTGCTTTTATTTACTTACTAGCCACCTGGTTAGGTCAGTCCTGTTTCTTAGCCTTTTTAGCTTTCTTAATTCTGTTCTTCCCACTTACCTTTATAGGTAACTTTAAAGTTTATAGAGTAGTAAGTGTTATCTTTGCCTTCTTACTGCACTGTCTGCTTTTAATTGATGCTAAGATCTTTTTAACCGTAAAGGTACATATTACCTGGATGGTAACCTCTCTGATTTTAAGAGACTTAGACTTTAACACTGGTCTTAACTTCAGATTCATGTACATTGCGGTAGTTGTGTTAATCCTTTTAGAGCTTTTATTTGCAAAACTAGCTACAAGAGAAGTTTACAAAAAGAGCCTAAGACACAATCTGTTCCCTGATATTGTTCTTTCAGCTATCTTTATGTGCTTTATAGCATCACATGGTATCTACATTTGGGCTGATGCTACTAACTATGAAAAGATCACTAATTTAAGAACTGTTTTCCCAGCACATTACCCAATGACTGCCAAGTCATTTTTGTCTAACCATGGCTGGATTGATGATGACGATTTTACAGAAGCTGACAATGAGGATAAGAGTTCAACCTCAAGCTTTGTTTACCCATTAGCTGAGATTAAATCAAATCCTTCTAATAACCCTAATAATGTCATCATTGTGCTCTTAAATGGTATGTCTTATTCAGATCTAAATCAGGCTGATACTCCATTTTTAATGTCATTAAAAATGGCTAATACCAGTTTTGAAAAGCACTACTTGCCATATCAGAACTATGAGGACAACCTTTTTGCAAGCTCATTTGGTCTGCCAGTTCAATACAAAGAGAGCTTTATAAAACATAAGGTTGAACCTGTATTAGTAACTGAGATGCAAAAGCAGGAGTACATCGTAAGAGTATTTACCAACAGCTACTTAAAGAAAGATATTGCTAATGTTACTTTCTTATTAGGACTGCCTCTAAACAGAGTTACCGCCTTAAAGAACGATCATTTAGTTTTTGAAAAGACTTTAGACTTTGTTGATACCTTAAACAGCAATCAGCACTTTTTAGTATCTTTAAATACCAACTCACTGCTGTATGCAAATAGAAACAAAGCAGCTCACACTAAAGCTTTAAAAGAGCTTGATGAGGAGCTTAAAAACTTCATTCATGAGTTATCTAGAAGAGATATCTTAAAACAGTCACTAGTGCTCATCACCTCTGATGTTGGTAATCCACTTTTAATGGGTAACACCACAGACTTTTCTATGCGCCAGCAGCATGTACCTATGATTGCATTGTGGCCACAGGATTCTCTAAAAGGTATCTCATACAACAATTTAACTTCTAATTTTGATATTGCACCTACCATGGGTCTTGAAATTTTAGGGGTAACGACCCCATGTGTTAATTACTCCATAGGAAATAGTCTTTTAAAGATCACTAACAGAGACTATTTATTAACAACTCAAGGTCGTTCTTTATTGTTAATTTCTAACAAAGCCGTAACTGTCTATAAGCGTAACGGCAAGGTTCACATTGACGAGGATGGTAAGATTAAAGATGCCAAGCCAAACCTTGAGAACTTAATTAGAGCCATGAGAGAATTGAACCGTTTTAAAGGTTAGAAATAAGGATTTACGATGCGTTTAACTGAACAGAATGTAAAAGAAGTAATTGTCGATGCCTCAATGAAAAAGGCAGTATTTGTCTACTTTTTCATGAATGCACCTGAGTGTGAGGCTGCAACTAAAGCTGTTACAGCTGCTATTACTGATAACAATGAGTACATTTCTCTAGTTGAAGCTGATGTTCAAGAACAGGTTTCACAAGCTGTAGCAATGCAGTTAGGTTTACAGACTGTTCCTGCTCTTATCGTAATGCAAAATGGTCGCCCTGTTGATGCTCTTCAAGGCGATGATATTGTTGCAAAGTTACCTGAGACCATTAAAAAGTTCATGCCATCTGAAGCTGAACTTTTAATTAAAGAAGCTAATGATCTAGAGCAAAAAGGCGATCTGCAACAGGCTGTAGCTAAAGCAAAACAGGCATACAACCTTGATGAAAAGAACGTTGAGATTAAACTTATCTATGCTCGTCTGTGCATTAAGAATAAAGAGCTCGAATTAGCTCATACACTGCTTGATAACGCAGGTCGTGAAGAGCAGTCAATGCAAGATTATAAAGATCTTGTGTCAGCACTAACTTTAGCTGAACAGGCAGCTGACAGTCCTGAGATTAAAGAGTTAGAAGCAAAATTCAATGCTGATCCTGACAATTCTGAGGTTGCATCTAACTATGCTGCAGCTTTAGCTGAAGCTGGTAAGAAAGCAAAAGCTTTAGAGATCTTATTTAATATCTTAAAGAAAGATCTGTCTGATGCTAATGCAAAAAAGACCTTCTTAGATCTTTTAAATACCATGTCAGGTGATCCTCTGCAAAAAGAGTACAGAAGAAAGTTATATACCCTAATGTACTAATTACTTTTAAGTACTAATCTGTACTAATGTAAAGAAAAATCAACTTATAAGGTTATGTAAAAGGCCTGAAGGATACGATGTACTTGCAGGCCTTTTAGTTTCTCTTAAATTTAGTTCTTAAATTTGGTCAATATATCTAGCTTTGAGGCTCTATCCTGTTACCCTGTTCATCAGTACTTGGCCAGTTAACAATCAAGGTTCTGATAAAGGTAGCCAGTGGAATTGAGAAGAACACGCCCCAGAATCCCCATAGTCCGCCGAATATTAAAATAGCTGACAGAATTGAGAATGCATCAAGGTTCATAGCTTTTGAGAAGAGTAATGGGGTTAGAACATTACTGTCTAAAAGCTGAATGATAATGTAAACGACACATACCCAAATTAGAGTTGAACTCATACCAAACTGGAAGATTGAAACTAAGAGTACCGGTATGGTGATAATTACAGCTCCTACGTATGGGATCACTACTGATAGGCCCACACCTACACCTAACAATAAAGCATAGTTCAAACCTAAGAACATAAAGGCTAATGAGTTTACACAGGCAATGATGGTTATGTGTAAAAGTTTGCCTCTGATATAGCCTTCAATCTGAGCATTGATTTGAGGCCAGAATTCATGAATTAGAGCTTGATTATTAGGCAGAATGTACGTCCTGATCCGCTTTTGCAGTACAGGCTTATTAGCTAACATTAAGAACACTAAAATAGGCACGATGATCATGTACATAAGCCATGATACGGTGTTCACAACAGAAGGCATTACCTGATTTTTAATGATATTGGTAGTATTAGCGATGATTACAGAACGAGCATTTACTACCATGTTTTTTAACTCATCTTCAGTAACCATTGAAGGAATTGGCTCTGGCATAGTTGCTACAAACTCATTGATCCTTGCTGCTACATTTGAATCAAAGTCATCACCGTTATCTGAATTTACAGTCTCGGTACTGATCTTTTGTAAGTTTATATAAAACTGATTTCCCTGCTGTAAGATCTTAGGTACCACAAACACTAAGATACCTACAGACACACCTACGAACAAAGCCATAGTGATAACTGAAGAGCACATTCTTGAGAGTTTGCATTTATGATTTAAAAGTCTTACTAACCAATCTAAACAGTAAGCAATACACAATGCCACTACTAATGGACCTACAAGCCACATTAGATAGTAAACAGTAAGGAAAGAGCAAACTAGAACAATAGCAAACTCAATAGTACCTGGTGCTGAGAAATGGCGTAAATACCAGTTATGCAATAACTTAATCATAATGTCTCTTAAGTAATAATCAGATTGCTCTAGTATATAAAAACAAAAGCTCTTTGAGCAGATTTTTTTAGGATCTTTGAGCTTTTATGGTATCTACAGACAAAAGCACAGTAACATGTCTTAAACTTCGGTAAAAGACCTTTATCTTGCTATCTTTGTCCAGGAAAACTCTGTACAAACTTAATGGTGATATCAGGGAAAGTGTCCACAAACTGAATTTTAAAGTCTGGAAATGAGTCTACAAATTGCCATTTACCACACTTATCAGCAAAGGCATTAACCGTTTGTACATCAAGATCTTCAAATGAAGAGACTACCTTTACTTTAATATCAGGAAAGGAGTTAACCACCTTTACCTTGCCATATAAAGGAATACCGTTATATGAGCATGAAGAGATGTTTGAAGCACTGGCAGTATTAACGGTAAGAGTAAGAGTAAGAGTAAGAGCCAAAGATACCAAAGACACTAAAGAGAAAGACTTTTTGAACATCATATAAACCTTAATAAAACTGACTAAATTCATCAAAAGCAAACATTCAAAAGCTAATCTAAGTATAATTTTTCATAGATAGAATATTTGCGACTTTATGAAAATATTTTTCCTTAATGCGATAAGATAAAACAAACTAAGGAAAGAGTTATGCTCAAATTCAAATTTAACCAATTGAGATTAAATAAATTGAGAGCTTTAGTAAGTGCCTCAATTTGTACAGCTGTATTTTTAACAGTGCCTTTTTCAATATCAGCTGTAGCTTATGCTGAAGATAACATTGTAATTCCTGATTTAGGACCTGCTGGTATCCGTGGTATGACCGTACAGGCTGAAAAGAATTACGGTGAGTTCTTTATGCGTAAAGCTAATGGCGCAGGAGCTGTAACAGCTGATCCTGTTTTGAACGAATACATTGATACTGTAGGTTCAAAACTAATCATGAATGCAAGCAATGTCTACTTTCCTTTTGAGTTTTTCCTCTCCTCTGATAAGAGCTTGAATGCTTCAGCTTTTTTAGGCGGTAAAGTTCAGGTAAATGCTGGTCTATTCCATTACACTGATAATGAAGATGAGTTTGCCTCAGTTTTAGCGCACGAAGTCTCTCACGTAACTCAAAGACATATTGCCAGACTCATTGAAGCTCAAACTGACAGAACTCCTGTAAGTGTAGCTAGTATCATCGGTTCAATTGTAGTTGCCCTAATTAACCCAACCGTAGGTATGGCAGCCCTTTCATCAAGTACCGGACTTTTAGCTCAGGCTGGTATTAACTTTACCCGTGATAATGAGTCTGAAGCTGATAGAGTAGGACTTGCTGTATTAAATCGCGCAGGCTACAACCCTATGGCTATGAGTGATTTATTTAAAAAGCTCTTAGCTCAACAGGGTAATATCAATCCTGCTTTTAGCATGTTAGTAGATCACCCTCTATCTGAAATTCGTGTAGCTGAGACTTATAATCTTGCTAAGAACATGCCTAAAAGACAGAACTCTAAAAATCCTAACTTCATGATGGCAAAAGCTCGTGTAGATGTACGCTATATGAAGTATGACCTCAATTCTTTAAGAGAAAGACTTCTAAACTCAAGAACCGTAAATTCTGTTTATAAGAACTATGCTTTAGCTTTGATCTCTCTTGAGAATAAGAAGTTTGATGAAGCATCAAGTTACCTCTCTAAGCTCAATCTCCCTACTAACGATTTTGTACTAGATGTCTATACTGATATTGATATTGCTCAAGGTAAATATCAGTCAGCAATCTCAAGACTAAAACCTGTCTATGACAGAAAACCTAATGATGGTGCGATTGCTTTAAATCTTGCAAATGCTTATGTAGAAGGCAAACAGCCTGATGGAGCAATTAAAGTTTTAACAGCTTTTACAAGAAAACGTCCAAATCATGCTTTAGCAACAGATCTTTTAGTTAAAGCATATTTCCAAAAGAAAGATAAATGCGACGGTTTCCAGACAGCTGCCTGGAACAGTGTATTGAACAGCAACTACAATCAGGCTAATGGATTTTTAACTGATGCTCTGCATGTATGTACAGGCAATGACAGAGAAATTGTCAGAGCCAAATTTAAGAACTATAACTATCTAAGAGACTTCGACGCTCAGTTTGAAAAGCAGCAATAGTAAAAAGAAGCAATAGTTAACCAACAATAGTTAATCAACAACAAAACCACCTTCAGGGGCACAAACTACAAAGCTACACATAGCTTGTAGTTTGTGTATAGCCTATCGTCTTTGCAAAAATTATGCATTTAATGCGATTTTTGTCACTTTTTTGATTATTGTAGTAAACTACTCACAGTTTTAACTAGGACTCTTATGTGTATAAGAGCTTAGAAAAGTTAATAAGAGAGATAAAAATGGTACAGTGTGTTCATTCTGTAAAAGAATTAAGAGAAATCATTAAACCTTTAAAAGCTCAAGGTAAAACAGTAGGTCTTGTACCTACCATGGGAGCATTACATCAAGGTCATGCCTCTTTAATTTCTACAAGTGCTAAAGAAAATGACATCACTGTAGTAAGCGTTTTTGTAAACCCTACCCAGTTTGGTCCAAGTGAGGACTTTGATGCTTATCCAAGAACTTTAGACAGTGATCTTAAAGTTGTTGAGAACGCAGGTGGTGACATTGTTTTTGCTCCATCACCAAAAGAGATGTACCCATCTGAGGATATGACTTGGGTTGAGGTAACAGGCAATATCACTAAGGTTTTATGTGGTAAAACAAGACCTATTCACTTCCGTGGTGTTGCAACTGTTGTATCAAAACTATTTAACATCGTAGGACCTACTAGAGCATACTTTGGTCAGAAAGACGCTCAGCAGGTTGAAGTTCTAAAGAGAATGGTAAAGGATCTGTTCTTTGATTTAGAGTTAAGAGTAGTTCCAATTAACCGTGAAGATTCTGGTCTTGCTAGAAGCTCAAGAAACACCTACTTAAACGCTGAAGAGAAAGCTGCTGCTGTAGTTCTGTCTAAGTCATTAAAGGAAGCTTTAAAGGCATTTAAAGCAGGCAACAAAGATGTTGAGGCTTTAAAGGCATTAGTAACCGATATCATCAAGAAAGAGCCTTTATCTGATATTGAGTACGTAGAATGCTATGGCTTGCCTGGCTTATATGAGTTAGATAAAGAAGTTAAAGCACCTTCTCTGTTAGCTTTAGCCGTAAGATTTGGTAAAACTCGTCTTATCGACAATATTATTCTGGAGTAATCATGATTTATACCATGATGCACGGCAAGATCCACCGTGCTACAGTAACTGAGGCAAACCTAAACTATGTAGGTTCTATCACCATTGATGAGGATCTACTAGATGCAGCAGGTATTTTGCCTGGCGAAAAAGTTCAGATTGTAAATAATAACAATGGTGCAAGACTTGAGACCTATACCATTCCAGGTAAAAGAGGTTCAGGTGTGATCTGCCTCAATGGTGCTGCAGCTCGCTGTGCCCTAGAAGGCGATATCGTCATCATCATTGCTTATGCTCAGATGGACGAGAAAGAAGCAAAAGCTCTTGTTCCTAGTGTGGTTTTACTTGATGAGCACAACCACATTGTTAAAAACTTTAAAGAGAAAGCTGGACACACCGTTTAATGAAGATCTTAAAATTCATCACCGACTACATGGCAGTCGGTGTGCTTTTAGCAGGCATTTTGGGCGTTTTCTGTCCTGATTTTTTCACAACATTTAAAGCTATCACTCCTTACCTCTTAGGTTTCGTAATGTTTGGCATGGGTTTAGGTCTGTCCTTCCATGACTTCTTTAATGTTGTAACTAATCCTAAGACTGTAATTTTTGGTATTGCAATGCAATTTGTAATGATGCCTTTAATTGCAGTTATTCTTACTCAGGCAATCCATATTCCACCTGAGTTTGCTGTAGGTATGTTATTAGTAGGTTGTTGCCCTGGTGGTACAGCATCTAACGTATTAACTTATCTTGCTAAAGGTAATGTAGCCTTATCTGTATCAATTACTATTTGTACAACCTTACTCTCACCTATTGTTACCCCTGCAATTTTCTATTTAATTGCTCATAACAGTATTGAGATTAAATTCTGGGCAATTGTTCTTGATATCTTAAAGATGGTGGTTGCACCTGTATTTATTGGTGTTCTAATCAACGCTCTATTAAATACTGTTGCTAAAAAGATCTTTGTATTTATGCCTTTCATTTCCTCAGTTACCATCATGGTAATTGTTGCAATTGTTTGTGCACTTTCAGCAGAAAAGATTGGATCATCTAGCATTCTCTTATTCGTGATTGTTTGCATGCACAATATCTTAGGTATTGCTGTAACTTACATCATCTCAAGACTATGTAAGTTCAATAAGCAGGATAGCCGTACTTTAGCTATTGAAGTTGGTACTCAAAACTCAGGTTTAGGTATCATCCTTTCATTACAGCATCTAACAGCTTTTGCTGCTGTCGTAGGTGCAATCTTTAGTGTGGTACAGAATATCATCGGATCTATCTTTGCAGGCTTCTGTAAGCACGGTAACTCATCAGATGAAGCTGTGCAGATGGAAGTTGCTAAAGATCAAAACTAAGCTAGAGTTTTTTAAAGCTAATAGAAAGCCTGACGATGTCAGGCTTTTTTATTTGATTCCAATGCGACTTACTTAGTCTTCTGAGGATTGGAATTTTATTTAGTAACAGCACATTCTTAAATTTCAACAATGATAAAATTGCCAATAGGCCTTGATTTGTTTTCAATAATCAATAACATTAGAAGAAGCAGAAACTACTTAGGAGGTTGACACTATGTTTAATGAAGGTTGGGACGGAAACTAAAGTATTAGCTAGAACTAAATATTGACAGTTCCTCTGGCTGTCATTTCATTTTAATGAGCGACTTTTTCTCTAAAAATATTGATAAAAGCTCAATACCCTCACTTTGAAAGTAAGCTCATTTTCACTATTAGCTGATTCTAGATCTTTGACACAAAATACAAGAAATCAGCTCACAAAAGCTACTCAATTGATAAAACCATTTTTACAAATGGAATGGTAAGCTCACGATTTTGCTCTAATTGAGCCTTTTCTAGTCTATCTAAAAGAGCAACTAATGATCTCATATCATGGTTGCAGTGACGAACTAAGAAAGAAATAGTCTTATCAGGGAAGTTTAATGCTCTTTGTGCAGCACGCTTTTTTAAAGCACTAATGCAATCATTCTCACTTAAGTAATTTAAGCTCAAAGCAATACCTGATGACATTCTGGTATTGAGATCAACCTTGTTAAAAGGGATCTTATCAAAAGACTCTGAACTAGTAACAATCAGTGTTCCCTCTCTTCTGTCGTACCAACGATTGAAAAGGGAGAACAGAGCTAATTCAAATTCATCGTCTCCTGCAATAACATCAACGTTATCTAAGATAGTAAGCTTAGGTAAGTTGATATCTAAGACAAAAGGACCTAAATTTTTAGCAGTATTCATATCCAAAAAGAAACTATTCTCTTTAACAGAGTTGTCTAATTGGTATAAAGCTTCTAAAAGGTGTGTCTTACCTGAACCATGAGGTCCAAATACAAAATAGAACTCATTGTTAAAACTCAACACAGCCTTTTTCAAGAGTTCGACCGTTGCTGCATTTGAACCTAATTCAAATGTTGAAAAGTCGTTCTTGTCGTTAATCTTTATAGCTAATGCCTGCTGATAAGGTTCTTTTACCTTTTCTTCTGCCATCAGTCTTCCTTACTGAGTCAATTACTTCTACGTTAATGCTACTGAGTAATGTTAATACCACCATCTTCTAGAGCATCTGAGCCTTCAGAATCATCTGTAAGGTTAATTACAGGAGCTCCATCCTGAGCAGGTTGCTCTACTTTAGTAGTAACTTCAACAGTTCTCTTTACGGTCTTCTTGGTATAAGCCTCTCCACCGTAACCATTCATATTTGAAGTTACTCTGTTGGTAGTAGTTCTAGTAACTGTGCCTACGCCATTGCCAGCTGAAGCTACACCAGAGCTCTTATTGAACTTATAAATCCAATCACCAACTTTAGTAAATTCACCGGCATGAGCTAAAGTACCATCAAGAATTGATGGAGATGAACCGGTTGGAATTAAGAAAATTACGCCCTGTGAATTGTAGCCTAATACAGAGATATCAGATTCATAACCGTATGAGATTAGGATCTTATTGATCTTTGGATAATCAGATACATTATCAATACCAGTAAACATCACTCTTACGCCACCTTTTACTGGGCCTAAAACGATGCCACCTTCAGAATCTGTTGTAGTCATTGACTCAACTTCATCTGAGCTGGTGTTTTGAGCTGTAGCAGTATCAGAGCTGATGTTCTGCATTAAAACTTTAGCTACATCACGAGACATAGCAGTTGAGGTCTCTTCTAATGTACCTTGTGTCTGACCATTACCTAAACTCTTACCCTCGTCATCATATGCATTCCACTTTACAGTATAGGTATTATCACCACTGTTCTTTTCAATGGCACCTGCTACAAAGTATTTTGCATCATATCTTTTTGAGGCTGTAGCTAGGATCTTATCTGAGTGAGATAAGATGGTCTGAGGATTAACTTTTTCAACATCGTCTAAGTCCATTACAGGGAACATTAGATTGTAGTTGTTCTTATTTGAAGCTTGATTTAGGGCGACAGCAAACTCGTTATCAGAATCACCGTTAATAACGTTGATACCGCTCTCTTCAACATCAGCTAACCACACTAGAACAGGATCTGATAAACCGCTCCATGAGGCAATACCCTGTGAAGATAATAGATTCTTTAACTTTCCATCATCAAATGAAATTTCAAAATTGTCATTATTTATCTTAAGAGAACTTACAGCTGTCTTAATCTCATCAAGTGTTAACTTGCTTGTATCATCAATTGCACTAGATGCTGTAGCCTCACGGAATGAATCTAAGATTGCCTTATCCATTCCATCTGAAACTGGTTTCTCAAAGACTTGAACAGCCATAGCTTGCGATGACATCAACATCGCTACCAATAAAGCCTGTAATTTCATAATTACTCCTACGAATCGACTGGTGCAATTTTATCACACACATGACTTGCGATTTTTCATATTTGTGATGAAATTCTCTCATGTTTCTAGTAAAATTGCGCACAGAATTGTTTTTATTGTCTGGAGATCATCATGGCATCAAATTTAACCTATAAAGAAGCTGGCGTTGATATCACCGCTGGTGATGAATTAGTTCAGCGTATTAAGGCTCCTGTAAAGAAAACTACACGTCCTGAAGTTATCGGTGGCCTAGGTGGATTTGGCGCATTAACCAGAATTCCTAAGGGTTACACCAACCCAGTATTAGTTACTGGTACTGATGGTGTTGGCACCAAGTTACGTTTAGCAATCGATCTTCATAAGCACTCAACTGTAGGTCAGGACTTAGTTGCAATGAGTGTTAATGATATCGTTGTACAGGGTGCAGAACCTTTCTTATTCTTAGACTACTACGGCACAGGTAAGTTAGACGTAGATACAGCTACTACTGTAGTTACCGGTATTGCACACGGCTGTGAGTTAGCAGGTTGCGCTCTAGTTGGTGGTGAGACTGCTGAAATGCCTGGTATGTACGAAGTTGGTGATTACGACTTAGCAGGTTTTGCGGTTGGTGTTGTTGATGAGGATAAGATCATCGACGGTTCAAAGGTTAAAGTTGGTGATGCTCTAATCGGTATTGCTTCTTCAGGTCCACACTCAAACGGCTATTCTTTAATTCGTCACATCTTAAAGAAAGTTGGAGCAAAGCCTCTTGAGGATAAGTTATCAGACGGTACTTTATTAGCAGATGCTTTAATGGCTCCAACCCGCATCTACGTAAAGCAGATCTTAAAGTTAATCAAAGAAGTTGATGTTCATGCATTAGCTCACATCACTGGTGGCGGTTTCTGGGAGAACATTCCACGTGTATTACCAGAAGGCACATGTGCAGCTTGTGATGGTGATTCATGGACTCGTCCTGAAGTATTCAAGTACTTACAGAAGAACGGTAACGTTGATGCATACGAAATGTTCCGTACCTTCAACTGCGGTGTTGGTATGATTGCAGTTGTATCAAAAGAAGAAGCTCAAAAGGCTGTTGATGTATTAAATGCAACAGGTGAAAAGGCTTGGGTTCTAGGTGAGATTGCTCCTGTTGGTGCTGATGGCAAACAGGTAACCATCAAGAACTACGAAAACTTCTAATCAAGTAAGATATCTAAAAGGACCTCCCTTGTGGAGGTTCTTTCGTTTTTAAGCCTTAAAAAGGCTCAATTCTCTGTTTATTTTTAGTGCATACTAAAAATAATATCTTAAGTAAACTATAGGCAAAACTCAGAATCAGCCTATCAAAGCCTTTTTCTTTTTATCTTTAAGTTCACTTTACTTAAGGTAAAAATAATTAGTTGTCATTGCCTATAAAAATCACTACACTACAGTGCACCTGTTTTTTTATTAAACAAGCTGTTTTCACAGCTGTATGAGAGGTGTATCTTGTGAACGCATACAATATTGACTGGTGGGGCAATGGTTATTTTTCAGTAAATGAAAAAGGACATGTAACCGTAAATCCTACAAACTCAGAACAGACTTCTTCAAATAACCAAACAATCGATCTTAGTGAACTTGTAAATGAGAGATTAGAAAAAGGTCAAAAGCTTCCCGCGCTGTTCTGTTTCCCGCAAATTCTGCAAAGCAGGCTTCATGATATTAACAAAGCCTTCAAAGATGCTCGTGAAGAGTATGGCTACTCTAAAGACTATTTTTTAGTCTACCCTGTAAAAGTAAATCAGCACAAACGTGTGCTTGATGCTTTAACTAGCTCTAATGAGCCTATAGGCTTAGAGGCAGGCTCAAAAGCTGAACTCATGGCAGTTCTAGCGCATGCTGGCAGAACCAGATCAATTATCGTATGTAATGGCTATAAAGACAGAGAATACATAAGACTGGCCTTAGATGGTCTTAAAATGGGACACACTGTCTTCTTGGTCATCGAAAAGATGTCTGAGCTTAAGATAGTACTTGAGGAGTCTCAAAGACTGAATGTAACTCCAAAGCTAGGTGTTAGAGCTCGTCTTGCCTCTCAAGGTTCAGGTAAATGGCAATCATCAGGTGGTGAGCGCTCAAAGTTTGGTCTTGATGCAAGTCAGGTCTTAACTTTGGTTGAAACCTTAAGAGCGGATAACAAATTAGACTGGTTAGAGCTTTTACACTTTCATTTAGGCTCTCAGATGTCAAACATCAGAGATATTACAAAAGGCGTAAAAGAGAGTGCCAAATTCTACACTGAGTTATCAAAGCTAGGTGTTCAGATAAAATACTTTGATGTAGGCGGAGGATTAGGTGTTGACTATGAAGGCACACGCTCACAATCAGATTGTTCTGTTGATTACTCTTTAAAAGAATATGCTAACAACATCATCTGGACTATTGGTGATGAGTGCAGAGCTAACGGTCTTGAAGAGCCTACCGTAATCACTGAATCAGGCAGAGCGTTGACTGTATATCATGCTGTTTTAATCGCTAAAGCCATCGGTGTTGAAAGAAACGAGTTTAATCTCCCTATGTTACCAGATGAAGGCTCATGTGATGCCTTATTTAGATTATTTGCGACCTGGGATGAAATAGAGAAGGATAAAAACAGCAGATCATTGCGCGAATGGCTACATGACAGTCAGTATGACTTGCAGGAAGTTCATGAAGGCTATGCTCAAGGTACTGTCTCTTTAAATCAAAGAGCAAAAGCGGAGCAGATCTATTTATGTATCTGCAATAAGATCCAGTCCTTACTTGATCCTGCCAATAAATCTCACAGGGCAATTATTGATGAGTTGCAAGAGCGTATGGCTGATAAGATCTATTTAAACTTCTCATTATTCCAGTCCTTACCTGATGCCTGGGGTATCAATCAGATCTTTCCTGTCATGCCAATTGAAGATCTTGATAAACCACTACAAAGACGAGCTGTTATTCTTGATATCACCTGTGATTCAGATGGTGCCATCAAGCAGTATCTTGATGATGACGATATCACGAGCACCATGCCTTTTCCTGAATACGATCCGCATAAGCCACCTTTAATCGGTGTCTTTATGGTAGGTGCCTATCAGGAGATCTTAGGCAATATGCACAATCTTTTTGGTAACACTGAAGCTCTTGATGTAACTGTAGATACTGAAGGTAAAGTCACCGTATCTTTATCAGATGAAGGTAGCACCGTAGATGATATGTTACGATATGTATTACTTGATCCTTCAAGACTGTTACATGAATTTACAGCTGAAGTGCTCTCAAACCACAATAATCTTGATGAAAAGACACAACGAGCTTTTATCGATGAGTTTAAAGCAGGTCTTTACGGTTATACCTATTTGGAGGAAGAATGATGGAAACTTTATATCATGCTCATGACATATCTCTTACCTCAAATGCTTTTGGCTTTTTAAGATTTCCATTAAATTTTGAGCCACAAAATTCTGATGCTGATGTCATCATTACCGGTGTGCCTTTTGATATGGCGACCTCAGGCAGAGCAGGTACACGATTTGGTCCTAATGCTATCCGTCAAATCTCAACTCAATTAGCATGGGAAGAGAAGCGCTATCCTTGGTCATTTGCGCTAAAAGACAAATTGAAAGTAGCTGACTGTGGCGATCTTGTGTATGCCTTTGGCGATAATCAGGACATGTGCAATAAACTTACAGCACATGCAGATAACCTCATTACTAACGGCAAGAAGCTACTAACATTTGGTGGAGATCATTTCATCACTTTGCCACTGTTACGCGCTCATGCTAAACATTATGGCAAATTATCCCTCATCCACTTTGATGCCCATGCAGATACTTACTCAAACGGTTCAGCTTTTGACCATGGCACTATGTTCTACCATGCTCCAATTGAAGGTTTAATCGCCCCTGATAAGTCAGTACAGATTGGCATTCGTACCGAGTACAGTGAAAAAGATGGCTTTTTAGTCTTAGATGCAGCTTGTGCTAACGACATGAGTGTAGATGAGATTGTAGAAGCAATAAAACAAAGAGTAGGTAACAACAAGTGCTATCTTACCTTTGATATTGATTGTCTTGATCCTGCTTTTGCTCCTGGTACAGGAACTCCTGTGATGGGAGGTATGACCTCAGATAAGATCTTAAAGATCTTAAGAGGATTAAAAGAGCTTGAGATTGTAGGTTACGATCTTGTAGAGGTATCCCCTGCCTATGATCATAGTGAGATCACTGCATTAGCAGCAGCTACAATTGCACTTGAAATGCTCTATATGGAAGCTTCAAAGCGTTAACTTTGAAACATTAAATAAGGAAATGAAAAGCGTAATTGCGCATATTCTGTAGCAATTACGCTTTTCAGTTATTCTCTTCTATTGAAATAAAGTTCTTCTATTAAGATGATACAAGCTGTTAGTAGGTATCATCATCCTCTTCAAAGTCCTGACCACCTTTATTCTTACGGTAGCTAAGTGGAGTCTGACCAAACTTTAACTTAAAGAGCTTAAAGAAATAACCAATATTGTCAAAGCCATGATCAAGGGCAATATCTGTAATAGACTTTGAGGTTAAGACAATTTCCTGACTTGCTCTGCGCAAACGCAGATCGTTGATAAAATCAACAAAGCTCATACCAGTACTCTTTTTGAAGTATCTACAAAAATACTGTCTTGAAACCTTCAGATAATTAGCAGCATCATTCATGGTGATCTTTTCAGCATAATGCTCATTGATAAAGGTTAACAGATCTTTAATCTTTTGCTGCTTATGCTCAAACTCATCATTCTTAGATAAAGACTCAGATAAAAAGATACCATTCTCATACATGATAGCTAAAAGTTCTATCAAATGAGCCTTGATACGTAATCTGATTGCGCCACCGGTCTTATTAGCATTTTCAATGATAAAAGCTAACAGCTTATCAGCGCGCTCAAAACACTCCATATCTTTGGTGATCAAAGGAGGCATCTGCTTACCACCTTCGGTTAAGAACTTATAGAGCTGACCTTGAACTTCATCAAAGTAGCTAAACTCAATCATTGAGAGGTTAAACACTACAGATGACTGGTTAGCACCTCTTTTAATCATTAAGTTATGAAGTACGTTACCAGGACAGATAGCAATACAAGGACCTTGGATCTTGTATTCCTTCATAGCGTAGTTATAGACAAAATCGCCACTTTCAAAACGGTTAATCTCAACCTCAGGATGCCAGTGCATACCGATGTTAATATTAAACCTCTTGCCTCGACAGATGTATCCGGCTAAAGGATACACATTCGAGCCATGTCGAATTGTTTCTTTGAGTTCTTTTCTCAAACCTGCCATAACCAATACCTTATGGAAGAAATAAACACCAACAGCAGTCTTATCTGCTTAATTATCTATTTGCCAATAGAAATACTGCGCTCTCACCTTTTGCTAAGGTGATCTCATCACCATTTTGAGATACCGCACCTTTATGAGTTTCTAGCAAAAGCGTGCAATTTTGAACTGATGAATCATAAGCATCAGAGCATCTTAATTCTTTATCTGAAAGATTAGTCATCACTAAGATTGCCTGTGTATCAGTCTGAATCTTATAGATGGCAGTCAAATCAGGTGACAGCAATCCTACAAAGTCGCCTTGAGTAAAGATCTTCTGATAATTCTCATCTCGTCTTAGAGCGATTAACTTTTTGTAGTAGCTAAAGGTTGAATTCTCATCATGAATTTGAGCTTCAACATTTAACTCATCTTTGTATGAATAGGTCTTAAGCCAAGGTTTTACTGTAGAGAAACCAGCATACTCACTGTTATCCCATGGCATTGGAAGACGAGCATTGTCTCTAGTTTCATGACTGCATAAAGCTAAAGCTCTATCTTTATCTAAACCGTCTTTTAGACAGGTCTTATACATGTCGATGGTTGCTAAATCATCAATCTCATCGATAGAGTTAAAGCTAGGATTTTTAAGGCCTAACTCCTGACCTTGATATATAAATGGAATACCACGAAGCATCATTAAGAAGGTGCCAAAAGCCTTAGCACCATGCTCGTTTTCCCACTCTTTTGGAATGTAGTAGCTAATTCCACGTGGTTCATCATGGTTTTCCATCACAGGAGCTAGAAAACCTACATTATTTGCAGCTGCCTGAGACTTGAAGGTGGCATCACGGAACATGGTAAAGTTCACAGGACGTCTTTCATAAACCTTAACGCTCTTTTCTACTAACTCACGAGGCTTGAAATCAAAGATGGTTCCAAAACAGCCTTTATCACCGATAAAGTTTGGATAAAGAGCAGTATCAACACCAAAAGCCTCACCTACTGAGAACTTGTCATGTAAAGCTACGGTTCTTTCATTCATCTCATTTAAGAAATGACCAATTTTGCCTGAAAGTTTGTGTGACATGGTGGCACTTGAGGCCATACCATCATCAGAATCAGCTGGAAGGCCAGGGAAGGACAAATCCTTTTCAATATTCATAATGGCATCAACTCTAAAGCCATCAATACCACGCTCGAACCAGCGGTTCATCATGGCATAAATTTCTTCTCTTACTTTAGGGTTGTACCAGTTTAAATCTGGCTGCTCTTTAGCAAAGTAGTGCAGGTAATAGGTATTATCCTCATTAGGAACCTTCTCCCATACAGAACCTCCAAAATAGGAACGAAGATTATCAGGAGGAGTACCGTCAGCTTTGCCCTGTCTGAAATAGAAATAGTCTCTATAAGGTGAATTCTTATCAGCTAGTGCCTTTTTAAACCAGATATGTTCAGAGGAGCAGTGGTTTACCACCAGATCCATGATAATAGAGATGCCTAAAGCTTTGGCTTTTTTTACTAATTCATCAAAATCAGCATCTGTACCAAAGACAGGATCGATATGCTCGTAGTCAGCGATGTCATAGCCCTGATCAACAAGTGGAGAGACATACATAGGTGAAATCCATACAATCTCAACTCCTAAATCACGCAGATAAGGTAGTTTTGAGATAATACCCTGAATGTCACCAATGCCATCGCCATTGCTATCTTTAAATGATTTTGGATAAATCTGGTAGGCAATTTTGCCATGCCACCATTTCTTTTCAATTGTAGTTTTTTGCATTTTATTCACCCATTCATTTCCCCAAATGATGTTCTAATTATATGAATAAAACACTAATTAAAATTTATCAAAATTAACCAATATTTATACAATATTAAACCTATTAAAATAAATTATTGCATTTATTGCTATTTTTATAACACAAAATACGTTAGCTTTGATGTATATCAAGTTTTACACAATTTAAAAATTAAAAATAAAACTGAATATTATCGTATGAGATATTTCTACTATCTGAAACTTTTTACAGGGTAGAGCTGAAAAATCTGATTTCTACAAATAAGGTGAGAGAACTTTACATACAGTAAAGATAATTCTGTGTAATATTGGCGCTAATAAGCGTGTTTTCATATGAAATTTGTTGCGATTTGTGGTATGCTTAGCACTTAAAAATCGTGATTTTGATCATGTTTATGCTAGAATCACTAGCTTTCAAAATTAAGTCTCTGCTCTTTAGTTCATAGAGAAATTTTTCTTGTTTTATTTTTAGCGCAGGAATGCAAAGTGAAGCTATTTTGCCCGATTTCAAACAGCAATAAAGAAAATTTAAAAGACGCATTTAATCTCATCTTTACAGGCATGATCTTTATGCTTGCTATCATGACATTAGCTCGTCTTGTCATGCTCTTTCAGTTTGCACTTAATCCTTTTACAGAAATCTCCTTTAAAGAACAGCTAGGTTTCTTTATCCTCTCTTTAAGATTTGACTTAAAGATCGTTACTATTGCTTATTTACTGCCTTTATTACTCACAATTTGCTGTTTTTCATTCAATTTCTTTAAATATATTAAGAAATTCATGCAAATTTACAGCCATTTTGTAATTTTTGTTATTTTTATCTTTGCAGTAATTAACTATTTCTACTTTAAGACCTATGAAAAGTGCATTGATACCTTTATCTTTGCGATCTCAAAAGAAGATCCTCTGGCAGTTTTAAAGACCGTTATTAACGATTACCCTGTCTTTACAGGTTTAATCTGCATTATTGCCGCTTGTTTCGTTTATAAGTTCTTACACAAGAAGCTTTTAAACTATTTAGCTAAGTTTAATTTAGTACCATCATTTAAACTTACCTTATCTGTTTTCTTTTTAGTGTTGATTCTGGCATTTGCAGGATTCATTCGCGGATCTTTTGATACCTTCCCACTAAGACAGTTAAATGCACAGATTTGTGATAAGCCTGCCGTAAACAACAATATTCCAAACGGCATCATCGCTTTTTACTGGGCATACAAGTGGAACCAGATCTCAGCAAAGTTACCTACAGTTACCACCGATGAGATTGCTGCTACCTATAAGAAATTAGGCTTTAAGGTAGATCAAAATGATTTTGAAGATCTGTTCAGACCTTTAAAGAAAACTACCCGTAAAAACGAGTTCTTAGAAGAGCACAGACCTGATATCGTCTTTAATGTAATGGAGAGTATGAGTACTCACCTTTTAACCTATGACGATAAGGATACACGTGATCTTTTAGGTGCTCTGCGTAAGAACATTAAAGAAGACATGTTCTTTACCAACTTCGTTTCAGAAGGTGACGGCACCTCTGACAGCTTAACTAGATTGTTTGTCTCAGTACCTGATTTAAATCTCTCTACCTCAGCACATTCTGCTAAACCATATATCTGCAATATCGTAGATTTATTTAAAAAGGCAGGATATGAGACCATCTTTGTCACAGCTTCCACTTCATCTTGGAGAAATTATGACAATTTCTTAAGAGAGTTAGGCTTTGACAGAGTTGTTGAGAGAAGTAATGTTTTAAAAGACTTCCCTAATGCTACAGCTAGCGCTTGGGGTATTGATGACGAGTACCTCTTTAAAGAGACCTATAAAATTCTAAAAGAGGAACATCACAAGCCACGTTTTGTCATGACATTATCCATCACCAATCATCCTCCATTTAGATTACCTAAGGATGTTGAGGTCCAAAAGATCAAGTTAGATGAAAAGACTTTAGACAGATTCCCTTATGACAATACTGAGACCATCTTTGCAACCTTCAGATATGCAAATGATGAGTTAGGTAAGTTCATTGATGCAATAAAAGATGATGAGACACTAAAAGACAATATCTTTATTGCAGCAACAGGTGATCACAACATGAGAGGCATTGGCTATTCAGACTACCCAGAGGAATTAGTCTTTGGTCATGAAGTACCTTTCTATTTATATATGCCAGAAAAGTACATTAGAAACACTGCTGTAAGATATGATCCTAAGCGACTTGGTTCTCACAAGGACATCATTACAACCTTAGTTTCACATGCAGTATCTGATTACACTTTCTACTCATTTGGCTGTGACATGTTATCTAATGATAAATGTAACTTCCCATATGCTTTCAATCAGTCTGTAGCTATAGGCTATGATAAAGATTATGCCTGTGCTCTGCAGACAGATAACTATGGTGTGTCTTACAAGATAACTGATGCGAAGAGACTGTTGGTATCATCAAAAGCAGATGATGCTAATTGCACTAAGGAAGCAGCCTTAAAGAAACTTGAAGCTCAGCTTTACTATCTGCAGGCTACTATGCCAGTAAAGCTAGAAAAGAAGAATTAAACTTAAAGGCGAGAGTTTTAAGCGTGTGTGTTTAAGTGTGAGAAAGTTTTAATTGTCAAAGAGTTAAATGTAAGCAGTAGTTACAGCTAAAAAGTCACTTTTCTTTGAGAACAAAGCCTGACATCTGTCAGGCTTTGTTTTATAACCTTCTTATAACTTAGTCTTGTAACTTAGCTAAGATTTGAGCTTATTTTAAAAGCTCTTCGATACCTCTTATCATGATATGAATGATCATGGTATGAACTTCCTGAATTCTGTCAGCATAACCATCATGAGGTACGATAATTGGGAGATCGCAAAGATCTTTTAACTTACCACCATCTTTACCTAAAAGAACGATACTTGTAAGACCTTTTTCTTTACATACCTTACAAGCTTCAATGATGTTTTTAGAGTTACCTGATGTAGAAATACCTAAGAAGACATCACCTTTAAAGCCCATGCCCTCTAAGAAACGAGAGAAGACATAATCAAAGCCATAGTCATTACCCACACAGGTCAAATGGCTAGGATCAGCAATAGCAATAGCTGGATATGAAGGACGGTTATCTCTGTAACGACCGGTTAACTCCTCAGCAAAGTGCATAGCATCGCACATGCTACCGCCGTTACCTGCTGACATGATCTTGCCACCGTTCTTGATAGAAGATGCCATAATAGAGATAGCCTTTTCGATTACCTCTTTAGTATCAGGTTTTGCAATAAAATCACTTAAGACCTTCAAAGACTGATTTAAATCGTCTAGAACATTAAAGGTTAATTTAGACATATCTATTCTACCTATTCTCTGTATCCTACTTTTTCTCAGTATTCTGCTTTTTTACTCTGCCCATTACACGATCTTCCCACTCCATGTAGGCTTCATGATCTTTTTGCATATATTCTTTTAATAAAGATTGTTGCTCAGAAGTTAATAACTTTTGAATCATTTCATCCTTTTGAGCTTTTAATCTTGCTTTGTAATCAGACTTTTTCTCTTCTTCGCCTTTTTCAAGGAAAACCATATCATAATCAGATGACCAGTTAGAACCTGCCATCTTAGGTTTACCCTCTTCACATTTTAAAGGACGAGATTGAGATAGAGAAATCATTTTATCGATGTGAACTGCAAGTCTGTCAGCCTCTACCTGCATTATAGGCAGTTTAGAACCTTCAGGTCTCTTCCATCTAGCACTACCATGAGCACTGACCTCTGAGAACTCAAGATCACGCTGACCACCTGTCATAGCTAGATATACTTCAGCTAAGATCTGAGCATCTAACAAAGCTCCGTGGACAGTACGAGCTGATCTATCTACATCAAAAAGATTACATAAGTTATCAAGGTTTACCTGATGTCCTGGGCACAGTTGCATAGCTAAAGCCACAGTATCAACAACGGTTGCCATATCTGTAGTAGTTTCACTAAGACCTAATAACTGCCACTCTTTATCCATAAAGCCTACGTCGAACTTAGCATTATGAATTAAGAGTTCTGAACCTCGAATAAAATCGATTAACTGATTGGCAACTTCTGAAAATTTTGGTTTATCTGCCAAAAACTCATTAGAAATGCCATGAACCTGAAAAGCTTCTTCATCAACTGGTCTTTCAGGATTTACGTATAACTGTAGGGTTCTGCCAGTTAACTTTCTATCAATAATTTCTACACAGCCTACTTCGATAATTCTGTGCTCGCCTGGAGTACCATCATCGGATTTACCGGTAGTTTCTGTATCTAGGGCTACTTGTCTTTTCAAGCTAAAATCTCCACAAACAATGTGCTCATTTTAGCTTAAATTGGCTTAAGTTTTTAGACTAATTGAGCACAAGTTTTAAGCTTGCAAATTGAAACTAAGACTTTGCTAAGTCAATGCTAAGTTTAAAAGCGTACCGTTTTAGTGACACTTAACAGAGATTAAAACTTTGAGGAGTAACTTTGTTTTACATAGAAAGTTAAAGTTACATAGTTAAAGTTATATAGTTAAAGTTTTACATACAGAGTTAAAAAAATTGAATTTTTAACTTTCTGTTTTAAAGCAAGATTAATTCTAGGTTAAGTAAGATGAAGCTAAATTCACAAGATTAATAGCAATTTTCAGAAAAACGCATTAATAATTAGATTAATAAGTATTTGTAAAAGGCTGTTTTTAAGATTTTCTTGTTGATTTATAAGTAAAATTATTTTAGCTAATTATCTGTTATAATGTCAGTAGTGTTTCTTTACACTGCTTTTTGTTTTTTAGGAAGGTTAGCTTCTTCCATCGAAATTTTTAATGACTATGAAAGAAGTTCTAATCTATACCGATGGTTCCTGTTTAGGTAACCCCGGCCCTGGTGGTTATGGTGTGATCCTAAGTTATAAGGGACATATAAGAGAACTTGCCCAAGGTTTCATCCGTACGACTAACAATCGTATGGAACTCATGGCAGTAATTGTAGGGCTTTCATCTCTTAAAGAGCCATGTCATGTCACCATTACTACTGATAGTCAGTATGTAAAAAACGGTATGACTTCATGGCTTGAAGGTTGGAAACGCCGTAACTGGGTTTCTAGCACAAAGGCGCCTGTGAAAAACAAGGATCTCTGGCAAAGACTCGATAAGGAATGTTCTAGACATCAGATCACCTTTAAATGGGTGAAGGGTCATGCAGGACATGCACAGAACGAGCGTTGCGATGAACTTGCAAGAACGGCCGCTTTAGGAGATAACAAAATCCTCGATGAAGGTTTTTGCTCCTAATTATCGTAAGTAACAATATGGATGAAAATGGTACAGACGAAAATTCTATACCTCAGTAGTCAAGAAGTTAGGTAGGATGATTAGAAAAACTTTATATCTATGCGTTGGTGTAGTTGCGGCTGCACTGATGTCAATCAATGCGTGCTCATCGAACGTTCAGGCAAATACTAATGAGTCTGAATTAGAGCGTATCGCTCACGAAAGAGAGCTTGAAGCTGAAAGAGAGCAGAAATCTGTTTGGGAAACAGATTTAGCTGATGAGTCTAGATTTACTTTAAATCTAAAGTTAAATGCTCAGGAAAAGGCATTAGCACGCAAGTATGCACGTACTATTACTCATAATCTGAAAAGAAATGATGTATACGTACACTATCTTTTAACCAAATTCAAAGAGCACGATGTTCCACTTGAGTTAGCAGCTATTCCTCTATTAGAGAGTGGCTTAAATGCTAAAGTTCACAATGGTGGCGCACACGGTGCTTGGCAGTATGTTCGTTCTACAGGTAAATCACTAGGTTTACACAAGACACAGAACTACGACGGTATTTATGATTTCTTTGCTTCAACTGATGCTGGTATCAAGTATCTGCAAAGATTATATAGAGATTTAGGTGACTGGGAATTAGTCGCAGTTGCTTACAATCAGGGTGAGTATGGCGTTAAGAAAGCTTTACAGAGAGCAGCTAGTGCTGGTGTAAAGGATCCTAATGCAGAGAACATCCGTTTATCTCGTTCAACTAAAGCATACTTAATGAGATTTAAAGCTTATTCAGATGTTTTAAAGAACCCAGAGCTATACGGTGTAAGACTACCTAAGATTAAGAACCGTCCTGCATTTAGAAGAGTAGAGATTGCTGGCAGATTAAACAGCTTGAATGAAGCTGCAAGATTATCTGGCGCTAGAATTGAAGTTATCAGAAAACTAAATTCTGGTTATACAGGTGATAAGATCGACGAAAACCACGGCTTATATATGCCTGTTGAGCATGCCGAGGTTTTAGAAAAGGCAATTTCAGATAAGGATTCTGTAGCATCTAACACTAAGGTTACAGATTCACCTTTAGTTGTGATCAAATAACTGTGATCTAAAAACAAGTCTTGTTTGGTAAACAGCTATAGAATAACTCTTGTATTTCTAACATAATACACCTCCTATGGACTGCAGAGCGAAAGCTCTGCAGAACCACTCTCAATCAGTACTAGACTAAATCTTAAAGACAAACGCTCAAATTAAGAAATGGCTTAGTACCAGTTTTAAGCTTATAGATCAAGCTAAGAGAGATTATGTTCTTGTAGGATACGTAAGAACTCTTCTTCGTAGATGATCCTTACATCAAGCTCGGTTGCTTTTGTAAATTTAGAACCAGGATCACTGCCACAAACAACTGCAAAGGTCTTTTTAGAAACAGAGCCTGAAACTTTAGCACCTAAAGATAAGAGCTTAGCTTTAGCCTCATTTCTGTCCATTGAGTCTAGTGTACCTGTAATCACAAAGGTCTTACCTAAGAAAGGCTGATTGTCAGCATTAAGTTCACTTTGTTGAGGTAGTGGGGTTAATTCAATACCTGCGCTAAAGAGGAAACCATCTTCTCTTTTTACCAGTCTGTCTATGATCTCAAGATTATGCTTTTCAGCAAAGAAATCAGCAATATGACGAGCTACTACAGGTCCTACGTCAGGTAGGTTTAAAAGCTGTGAGTAGGAGGCTTTAATTAAATCGTCGATTGTCTTAAAGTTAGAAGCTAAAGTTCTAGCAGTAGAAGCACCTACCTCGCGAATGCCTAAAGCATAGATAAATCTGTTTAATGGAGTTACACGTGATTTATCAATAGCAGCTATAAGTTTCTTTGCTACTACATGACCTAAGAATCTTACTTTCTTCTCTTCATTACCGCCATCTAAAATGGTAGTAGCCAAATCATTCTCTGATAAGGTGTAAAGATCAGCTACAGAGGAGATCTTTTTAGTAGCTACTAATTGCTCAATAATTCTGTCACCAAAGCCTTCAATATCCATTGCATCACGAGATACAAAGTGAATGATAGACTGACGTAATTGAGCTGAGCAGACCAAACCGCCGGTGCAACGGGCAACCGCTTCACCTTCAACTTTTTCAATTAAGCTTCCACACTCAGGGCAGTATTTCGGAAAGACAATGTCTTTTTCAGTACCATCACGCTTTTCTTTTACTACACCTGAAACCTGAGGGATCACATCTCCTGCTCGACGTACAATCACCATATCGCCAATCTTTAAGCCCAAGCGCTCAATTTCATCGGCATTATGTAAGGTTGCACTAGACACAGTAGCTCCACCAACATACACAGGATCAAGTTTGGCTACAGGAGTGATAGCACCGGTTCTTCCGACCTGAAACTCTACATCTAAGAGCTTGGTCATCATTTCCTCTGGTGGGAACTTATAGGCTATTGCCCAACGTGGATTTTTAGCTGTAAATCCCATCTCCTCTTGGGTATCTAGTGAGTTAATCTTTAAAACTACACCGTCGATGTCGTAGTTTAAAGTTTCACGTCTTGAGAGGATATCCTCATAAAATGTCTTTAAGCCATTAAGACCTTTTACACATTTAATATTTGGATTTACAGGAAAGCCTAATTCTTTTAAAGCTAAAAGACGATGATACTGATCATGAGGTAAGTCATAACCTTCGCATTCACCTACATAGTAGGCAAAGAAAGCTAAAGGACGTTTAGCAGTAACTTTAGGATCTAACTGTCTTAAAGAGCCAGCAGCTGCATTACGTGGATTGGCAAAGACTTTGCCACCAGTTTCACGAGCTCTTTCATTCCATTGATTAAAGCCTGAGCGAGTCATAATTACCTCGCCTCTTACATCAATGTATGAAGGCACATGCTCACCTGTAAGCTTTAATGGAATAGCTTTAATGGTCATGACATTAGAGGTAACATTCTCACCTACCTTGCCATCACCACGGGTAGCAGCCTGTATTAACTTGCCCTCTTTATAGATTAAAGAAACAGCAAGACCATCTAATTTGGGTTCAGCACAATACTCAACTACACTCTGACCTGAGGCCTGAGTCATTCTTGCATCAAAATCGATAAGTTCAGCGTTATTAAAGATGTCTCCCATAGACATCAAAGGCACACGGTGAGTTACTTGCTCAAATTGAGATAAAGTAGCACCACCTACTCTTTTAGTAGGAGAGTCATCAGCAATAATGTCAGGATTATTTTGCTCAATTAACTCTAATTGACGATAGAGTCTGTCATATTCAGCATCAGGGACTACAGGATTGTCATCAACATAGTAAGCTTTGGAATAGGCGTTTAGTGTATCAACTAGCTTACGGTATTCTTTATCTAGGTTCTTGTCATTTAAAGACACAGCATCCTGTGCTAAAGCTGAAATATCTGACATGACTTTTACTCCTCATCATCAGATTTGTCGTATTTCTTTAAGAGAAGTTCGGTTTCTTCTAGAGCCTCATCGGTCATTTCTTTATTATTGTTGTCTTTAATTACACCGCCTAAGTGTTCTACTAGGCACTTAGCTGCAATGTGCATTGCTCTGTAGTATAAGAAGGCTTTACCTTTTGGAGGTAACTGCATATATAGAGCTAATGAACCAGTTGAGAAAGATTCCATATTTTCAGGGAAAGCATATGGAGCTTCTAGTGAGCAGAGTCTGAACACAATCATGTCTTTTAATTGTGGATTCTCATATACACAGTAAATATCTTTTTCGCCTTTTAAAATACCATAGTTATTAAACAGCTCCTCAAGATCAAGTCCTCTGTAAGGACGACCTTCGGATGCAAACAGATTTAACTCATAGGTATTCTCAGGAGTTCTAGGATTTTTATCCTGTAATGAAAAATCTGTGGAGAGGGAAACTACAGGTTCAACTTTGTTATTGAGATTCTGACTTGAGTAATTCTCGTGCTTTACGTTTAAAGCATTAAAGTCACCTTCAGTACCAACTTCTTTAGGCTTTACAATACGAACCTTGCCTACAGCATTTGACAGAGCAATTTCCTGATCCTCTTTTGAACCTTTAACTAACTTACGGTTAATGCTACGACCAGAGAACCATAAGCCATGAACTACAAAGGCTAAAATGGCAATGGCACCAACAATTAAAATTAAAGAACTTGAATCGTTAAGTGACATTTGATGCTCCTGTAAACTTATCTTACTTATAACTTCTTGTGAACGATTTTGTATGGTCTGAAAAATAATGTCTTTTAAAAACTCTCTTATTTTAAACTAAATGTATTCTTTTTTCTTTGTTTTATCGCACGATTGACGTGATTTAGAATCACCTTTGTAAGACAGAATTTGTAAGACAGAATTTAAGTTTTGAAAAAAGGAGCTTGGATCCTAGTTTCTAAACTAGGATGAGCTTGCATTAAGTAAGTGTAAGAGCTGTGTATTTTAAAAAGAGCTAAAACTATTTGTGCAAATTGTGCTATTTTGCGGTGAACTCTAGCCTTTGCTTTAAGTCAAAATGATATGATTAACAAAAGAGTTTAGGATCATAGCTATGAACGAGAATTTTCAAACTAACTTAAGGCCTCCTCACTTAAGACCTCCTCATGAAATCAGCTTTTCTGAGGCTATTACCTTTATTTTTACAGGTTTAAAGCTAGCTTTAAGTAAAGAGTGCCGTCTTTATATCATCATACCGCTGATTGTAAATGTGCTCTTTATGTCTACCTGCTCATATCTGCTTTTTACTAATATTAAGGCTTTAATTTTTTCCTTATTTGAAGGACTGCCTGACTTTTTATCTTTTGTAGCTTATGTACTCTCATACCTGTTAGGTTTAATGATCATCTTTGTCTGTGGTTACTTTTTCTCCACAGTAGCTACTATTATCGCCTCTCCTTTTTATGGACTGTTAGCTGACAAAGTAGAAGCTTTAATTAACGGTACACATGGCGATGACATGGGAGTTATTGATCTTTTAAAAGATATCCCAAGAATTTTAAAAAGAGAGTTCAAAAAGCAGTTGTTCTTTTTACCTTTGTCTCTAATCTGCCTTGTGATCTCTATTATTCCGGTGATAAATGTCATCTCACCTATTGCATGGTTCCTGCTTACAGCATGGATGGGTGCATTGCAGTACACTGACTATGCTTATGACAATCATAAGATCTCTTTTACACTTATGATGAATGATTTAAAGAACCATACTATTCCTACATTTACAATTGGTGCTACAGTAGCTTTCTTATTAGGTATCCCTGTTTTAAACATCCTGATACCACCTGCTGCCGTATGTGCTGGCACTAAGTATTATGTAGAGATGCAAAAGGTTAACTCATTGAAATAATGAGCAAATTATAAGG
>Ga0256404_1000822_pt1 | contig 79714 bp, 117 predicted proteins | sample RumenRJG_01DNA_FD_185990 | JGI IMG/M metagenome (GOLD analysis project Ga0256404, IMG submission 185990) | Bovine rumen microbial communities from Lethbridge, Alberta, Canada - RJG_01 | ecosystem: Host-associated > Mammals > Digestive system > Stomach > Rumen | place: Canada: Alberta...
GCGTGGTCGAAGGCGCGAGCGAACCCACCACAATTGACACCGTGGTCCGAGTAACCACCGAGGTACGCTACACGGCCATAATTATTATCAAGGTTGTAAGCCCACATGGCATCATAGAAACCAGTAGATGACGAACCGTCTTGATTATGACCATTACTTCCATCTACATACAAGTCACAAGGTACTCCGTAAACATCAATATCAGTTACGAATCGGTTAGCAACGTAACCCCATGCTCCAGTATTATCTACTGATGTAGAATCTGAAGAGGGCATACTAAGGGCCGGACTTGTATAATCACCAGCAGAAGCAGTATTATAAGTAGCGCTAGTGTTGGCTCTTATATCATCAAAAGTCATAATATAATTACCTCCATTCGCAGTTACTTTACCACCCCAACCAGCTCCCCAGATCCACTGTTTACCGTGAATTGGGTTTTCAAGATGCATGAATCTATAACCCTGGTCAGCACCTGTCTGGTATTCATTGTGATGTGCATCAGTAAGTGCTCCGTGTGGAGTCATGAGGACGTCAGTATTACCGTTAGTCCACTGATGTGCACCGCCATAAGCGTTAGCGGTTGTATAATTATTGGTCAAACCATGGAAAATGTCTTGCGTATTAAAAGTTCCATAGTATGCACTAAAGATCATTGTAAGTACGTAATACTCCCAATAGGTCATAGCCAAACCACCTACACTCTTACAACCAGCTAAGATATAATCAGCTCGCCAGTTACCAAAACTTGTTGCACCACCGTCAATATCAGGATTAATTCCTGGATCGTAAGCGTGTGATCCATCTAAATTGGGATTGTGGCAAAGTCCAGATGCACAATTAATTCCATTCGAACCTGCCTGAGCAGTTGTAGTAACTGCAGTTATATCATAACGACCCCAAAGTTTTGAACCATCTGCGGCTGTTGCATTGGGAAACCACTTATGAAAACCATCAGGGCAACCCTTATCAAAATTGAATCGAATCTCTTTAATACCCTTCGAGGTATCTTGAAAACAACCAACGTTGATATTCTGAATACGAGTCATGTGCAGATAGTTCGTATCTGTCTTACTAAATTGACTCCAATCACTAACGCTTCCGTTAGAAGTAACGGTGTAAACGTCCTGCTGAGTATGATCTGACTTTAAAACACGACAAGGTCTAGATGCATGGTCTACCCAATTCTTAAAAGTGTCATGGGAAACCTCACCATAAAAACTTGGAACCTTGTTAGTGTCAGTGGTCTTCCAACGCATGATGAACTCATTATTGTAGTGTACCTGACTGTCTATTTCAGTCTCAACAAAGGATACACTAGGATAATCCCAGCCATCTGCAGCTTTGTATGCATCATACGCTGCCTGTGAAGTAAACTTTCTAATGTTTTTACTCATTCTTTTTTGTTTTTAACTTTTTCTATAATTACATCCACATTCATTCCTAGACATGACAGTTGTAGCCGTCTGGGTTGGAGCTGTTGAGTACTCCTCATCTTCTGGGTAAACCCCGCTTGTCCAGGATTCTAAATCTTTCTGAGAATCACCTGCTTTATATCCACAGCAACAAGGACAACCCTGAGCCGTTGGTTCGTAAAGCAAGCTTGCATATTGAATTTTTAATCTTGTTACTAAAGTTCCTAAGACGTTTGCCCATGAGAATACAAACCTGTCACCTACATAAGGTGTGGTTCCTTCCCAGGGGGTTTCATCGTCTTCAGGGATATCATCATCCAATACGTCGCCCTCATCTGTTTCTTGTCCGTCGGTGGATGAAGGATTATCATTATCACTTTCATCCGTTACACCAACTTCCTGTGCGAGAGCATATGATTGGTTAGATACTATCATATCTGCTCCATACAGAGCTATATCAAAAATTACTTGAAGCTTTTGGGACATATCACCAGACTCTCCTGTCCGATCTATAATCTCCCTATTCAAGTACTGGAGGATCTTGGTCAGGTATGGGGCTAATTCTTGTCTAACATCCCAATCGACTGTATTAATACCAAGTGCGTCCTGAAGTTGAGTTAGGTTAGATTTGTATATATAGTAACCCTCGTTTGCGTCCCACTTCATTAGAACTCTCCTCCATCAATTACGGTCACGCTAGAGTCAGCTGGTACCCAATTCTTGTCATCGTACCAGTGATCATCTTCTCCGTCGTTTCCGATGTATGTATATTCCATCCACTCTGATTGAGAGCTCTTAAATACGAGCTTCATGCCTGGGAGACGTCTGTTTGTGGGAACATGGAGAATAGCCTGTTCTAATGTATAGACATTGCTTGTCTCCGTTCCCTCTTCGATATTGACGTTTCCCTGAGTCATTAGGATGACATTAACGGCATCAACCAGAGAGTTTATCGTATTATTTAGGACGTTTAGGTCACTGGCTTTCAACTTGGCGCCTGTATCAAACCTAATACCAGTCCTATTAATTAAACTTATCATTGTAATTCTAATTCATCAAGTGAATATTCATTTCCATCAAGACCACTCTGTTGTTGATAGAGTGGCTTCTTCTCTGATAAGGATTTCCCCCTTGCCTTTGAGTGGAATTCATATCCAGCCAGTGCACTAACCCTGGGACGGGTTCTAGAGGGGAGTTGCGGATTCTTAGATTTCTTAGTCATCTCCGAGTTCAACAAATTCTAAGTCCTTTAGAGTGAAGATTCGGTCATCAATCCCATCAAGGACGACAATGGTAAAACATTTACCATCAACGGAGATCCTAAAACCGATTTCTTTCACTGTATATTCTTTGCCTATGGCGTTCTCATCCCATCTCCAACCATTCATGGCAGAGACGCTCCTGATATAGCACTTAGCACCAATCATTTGTTGCAGGGTAATAACACCAGAGGTTTCTTGATCACTTATACGACGCTCATTGTCGTTGCATAATCCTTTACTCATTGTCCTTTTGCTAAAGCATCTACCTGATCATTCCAGTAGGCATCTTTATCAACCTTGATTGTAGCTTTTGTCTGATGACCTTTAACCCAACCCCAAGTAATTCGGCCTTCAAGATGCTGTTTCTTTACCTCTTGATCTATGGCTTCTTTTACTTTTTTGATATAGGGTTCTTTGATTTTCCAAGCTCCAGACATCCACGATTGCAGCCCGATGAAGTCAGCTTTGATAGTCACTTCAGCATCCCTCGGAATATTAAAATTTCTAAGAGCTTCTAAGGCACCAATCATCTCAGCAGTTGGATTACTGACCTGCGAGGTTCCATAATCTCGTTCAAGGTCAGCTGGGAGAAGTTCTTTGCTAAACTTATCCAAGAGCTTACCAAACCCTTCACCAGTATCTTCTACCATAACACCACCACAGCCTAAGCGACCATGACCACTCTGTTTGTTTAGATGAGAACCATCAGTGTAGATATTAATTTTTCTCATATCTTAAAATCTTTATTTGAACTAGTAAATTCGAAGGGATCTAGTTCTATCCCGTAATCTTGTTCTAACATTTTTCTTATGCTATCCGTCTTCAGGACACATATCTCTGATAGTATCTCTAAGATCTCATTCCCTCTGCCTCTTTTAACGTAGAGGTCTTGGAATTTAGTCATGAGATATACCATCTTCTCTATGTAAGGTGCCTCCTGCCCTGGGACCGTAAAAAGTATATATTCCCCGGCATACACATGTAGGCTTGACCATAAGTCTTCCCATGACCAAGGAATGAATAACTTTGATCCGTCGTGCATGTAGTTCACTGACAACCCATGAAAATTAGACCTAAGGACGATAGTCTCCGTTAAGAGAATGTCCTTTATCTTATTTGCCCTAACCCCAGGACTATAGTCTAAGGATAGGAACTCCCTGAGGAGTGATTCATTCTTTCCCATCATAGTACAATTTTAGCTAGAGCCATTCCCTCTAGGAGAACAGTTCGGGTTGTTGGATAGACTGTGAAGCCACTTTTATCACACATTGACTTGTAGTCTAAGGAGTCTAGGAAGGTATCAATGTCTTCACGAGCCATGAAGGTTATCGCAAGACATCCACCATTCCTTTCATAGGTGAAGAAGACGCTGCTTGGGTATAATTCTTGTGAGAGTAGTCGCTCTTTAACGAGATCGGCAATACTCTCTTCATCGGTCGGTTTCATGTTATAATCTCTCTAATTGGGTTGATCAGAATACCACTTGAGTTCAAGATCTCTGATAGGATTGATCTATGACACATAGTCTTATCTGATCCATACCCTAAGAACACTACTCCCCTGGCGCCACTTATATCAGCAAGGGCTTCTATATCTCGAAGAACAGATTCCATATCCACCTGAGCCATTTCCAAGGCATAACCTCTCATGTACTCGTCGTTAGTAATTTGTCTATCACGCCACCCACGAAAAAGTTCATTACTGGGGGCCAGGATTGGCATGTGGACTGGTGTTCCAGCATACTTAGAAATCAATTTATTACGTCCAATATTTCTGATAATGAATATTGGGAGAAGACCATTCCCCGTGAAGAGGTCTAAGGTCAAAGGAGACACGTATGACGTGTAAATTTTCAGCTCTGTTTTCATTTTTCTTAAAATTTTTTCCCTCCACCAAATTTTTTATAAGAACCAAGGAACCCAGTCGCTCCAGAGAGTTGTCCACCTTTGGACTTCTGTTGCTTTTTCTGCTGCCCGGATGGTTGGGATTGTTGTTGTCCCGTACCACTACCACCGAAACGTTGAGAACTCATAGCAAACCCAGAAGGTGCAGTTCTGAGACGCTTGATGAGTTTTATGTTTCCTTCCACAATTGACCTCATAGTAGGAGAATCGATGTGGTAAGAGATGTCTGGGCATTCAAGAATGTCAACTTTCGAGAGACCAGAGTCAATGAGAAACTTATTGAGGATTGTTAAGGCCTCAGTTAAGTTAGAACTGACCATGAGAGTATCAGTTGAGGGTTCGTAAATCTTATACTCTTTCCGACTCTCGTCATAGTTAATCACAATCTCTATCATAGGAGTAAACCTAAGAGGAGACCTAGGAGGAGTCCGCCTCCACCAAAAAGGGCATTCTTTTTCAAGTTTTTCTTCTTGGCAACTCGTAGCTCTGACTTGTAGAGCTCTTCTTTAAGTGCTTCCCGACGGTATAAGGTAGCAATCGTAGAATCCTTCACAGCTAAGTCTACCGAGTCAATCCTGTTCAAGGAATCAAGCCAGAAAACCTCCTTCTGAAGCCAGTGGCGATCCTCTAAAAGCGAATTGATGGTTCCAAGGTTCGCGGGAGTTATGGCAACTAAGGTGTCACCATCAACTATAATTTTTCTTTGCCCTTGCGCCCCTGGGAGGATCAGGAATAGCAGGGCTATTATTGTTATAATATGTTTCATTGGTTAATTTCATTTTTCAAGTATTCGATGGCATCGTCTAAGGGGAGTTCTTTAACTCGATTGACTTGTATCTCTCGGTCAATATAGACTTTTACCAGTGAATCCTTTACGATTATTCTCTCCTTTCCCATTTCCTTGCTCAGGATAGTCAAGGAATCAAGGAGAACATTTTCTTTTTGGACAAGGGAATCTATTTTCTCTTGCAGGGCTTTCTCATCGGCCTTAGAAAAAAATACTTGGCATAAGGATATTGCTATCCCGACACCAAGTATGAGTCCGATGAGAAATGAACTAAGACATTTCTTCTTCATCGTTGCACTCTTCTATGTATATACCTACTCTATATTCCGTCCCCTCGCGCTGTTCATAGTTAACGAGGAGGTGGTAAATTCTATAGTCGCAGTCTCCATCTTTCTGAATCAAGTGGGTATCCCAACCATTCGACTTATCCAAGGTTGACCTGAGATGACACAGTTTCTGATACTTATGTGCATTCTCAGCCAAAACCTCTGCGGTCGAATGAGTATTCATAATCTTCTGGAGACTTTCGTATTCCTTGTCACATTCTTCCTTAGTCATTACATTCTTAGGGAGGTTCTCAAGGATATACTGTTTAGGATCAGTTTCGTTAGTAATGCGATTAACATACTGATCACCGATCCTGATACTACCAATTTCAACAATCTTCGCTCGATACTTATTACTACTGTTCAGGAGGTCACGTATATTTACCATGGTCTCCCAGGCGGTAGTCATGCCAAGAGATACGAATACACCAAGTGGCTTACATACCTCTCGACCATCCGTACTATTCACGTAGAACGTTTTGTAGGTCGGACGATAGAACAGTCGAACGAGTTCATGTACTTTTTCTTTATTTATCATAGGAACTGTCTATCTATATATGATCTATTAAAGTTGATGACCCTGAAGTTTGAAGGCCAATCTTTCTTATCGTAGTTAGTACGACCGTAGTTAAAGCCATACACACTATACTTCGGCATACCACTAAGCACGAGAGACCACTCATCCAAGTTATCACAGAAGTCTGAGATAAGGACGAAGATTGGGTCCGTGTTATAGTGGAGTTTAGCATACCTTAAGGCATCAGCCATACAAGTACCACCTCCCGTATGAATCTTCGGGATCGGTTTACCAGGCTCAATGTCTTTCAGGTGCTCACCAAAAGCATGTGACCAAGTTAAGAGGTCATACTTAAGTCCGTGTCCAATTCTCTTCATCTTCTTAGCAATCGTATTCAAGATACGATCCACCAAGTCGGTATCCATAGATCCTGAGATGTCTAGGATATAGACAATCTTTGGATTCCTATTAAGTCGATACTTCTCTGTGATTGATGGAACGATAACACTTCGACAACGACCCAGGTTATAGTTACGCATGATATCACGAACGACTGTTCTCTTGACGACACGCTTTGTATACTTCTGGATTACCTCATCGATAGCCAAGTCGACCTCATCCTGTTTAGTCACAGTTCTGATGAATTCTGGAGCACCAGCTGAACCGATTCCTGTTCCACCACCAGCACTAATTTCACCAAGTTCACGTTTCTTATCTGCTAACTTTCTAGAGGGAGAGAGATGATCTCTCATTCTCTTCTTGTCGTTGAGATTATACAAGTTATGGTCTCGGATACCACGGTTCTTATGAATGGACTTCTTGGCATCCCCTCGGAAACCACCAGCATTGGAGGGATCATGTTTACTGATCTTATTACCCTTACCACCGTTTCCATCAGGATCACTGTCAGCTTCCTGGTCACCACCTTCTCCATTACCTTGACCCTCACCTTCTTCCTCGTCTTCCTCATCATCAATCATGCCGAGAGACTTAAGGAAGTCTTTAAGGGATTGTGCACCAGCGGCTGCAGCCTGAATTTGACCTTTACCTACACCACTAGTATCACCATTGCCGCCCTGTGACAGGCTGGACTGTGACTTAACGAACTGGTCCAGGTTTCGGAGAATCATCAAGAGATACTCCTGATAGGTCTTACCTTCTGGGAATGGCTTACCGTCCTTTGTATGATAATAGGATGGGTGGATGAGTTTAGATCGATCTTGCTCCTGAATCTTCTTCAAGCGCTTGTCGATGATTTTCTTAATGTCTTCATCATCAACACGATCTCTATACTCTTCCATAAGAGCGGCCGTGAGGTTAGGAGTAATTTCGTCCATGGCCTTCTCCATCTCCTTAATGCCACCTAATCCGATATAGCTATTACAAGCCATATCCATGGCAACATTATGCAGGCGATGGTTCAAGGAAGGATCATCAATCACAGCTTCCACAAGACCTTCAGCCATTTCTTCTGGGATACCACACTCATCCTTGACCGTGTCTATGATCTGACCTCGTTCCAATTTAAGGACACGCATAACGGCCTTATCAAGTTCAAGGTGATCAGATAGATGATCAAGGTAGCAGTGGAGGTACTCATGATAAGCTACTCGGATGTTAAGCTGCTCAACTGGAGTCTTTGCAACAACCACATTAAAGACAACTTTCCCCGAATTCTCATCGTCATATCTCCAAGAGTATCCCAAGGCTGTATTCTCAGGTCCATAGGGAGTATCTAGGTCTGCTCGAATCTGATATTGGTAGCTATTATAAGTACGGTCAACGTAACCTATAAATTCTTTTATTTCTTCTAATGATTTCTGCATATAGTCTTCCTCAAAAGAAACCCTCAGGCATTGGATTTGACGACCTTTGCCCGAGGTTGTTTTTATTTAAGTCCCTCAATCAAGTTGACCTCCGGGATCATGTTATAGAAAGCCGTATCAGTGTCTTTTTTTGTACGCTTGATCATACGAAGCTTGTATGAGAGCTTAGAGAGACGCTCTGAATGCTTACTGATGTCCCTGGTCATATTCAAGTCATAGCCGAGGCGAGAGTCCTTGAAGAGCTTGTTAATCGAGGAAGCCACGTCGGCAACCTTATTCCAAATCTCCACATGAGAGATATACTCTTCAGGGTTGACATGGGCGGAGAGAGCAACGATACTATCCTCCACACCGGCCTGAGAGACCAGGTTAGAATAGTACTTCATCACGCTCTTGCTGAAAGTTTCAATCAAGCCATTATAAATTTTCTCGGCTGTGGCAGGGGCCATAGGTCGTTCAATATCGGCAACACTCTTATCGTTGTGCATCTCCTCGATCTTGTTTCGGAGAGCAGCCAAGTCACCAATATCGAAGGCACCGTTCTTCTTGAGGTCGTCAACAGACTTATCAAAGAACTCCGTATACTTAGGAAGCTTGTCGTTGTTGAGACGTTCAATCTCCTGACCAGCCCGGCAGAGAGCCTCATAGTAACGATCTGTCACAATGTTCTTCTCAACATCCTCACCGTTGTCTTTGTTCCTAGACATGGCAATACCAACTAGACCATGAATCATGTTCCAGAAGTTTGTTGAGTTCAGACCCTCAGTACCAAAGCAGATGTAACAAGACATAGCTACCTTCTTCAAGTAATTGAGAGAACGGAGACTTATAAAGTTAGGGAGTCTCTGGTCGTTGGTTTGGGTTGTATAAATATCCTGATAATCTGATATGCTCAGATCCAGTTTACCCTCCTTATAGAGCTGATGACTTTCCATGCGGATTGCCGTCTCTATAATCTCACCAACCGAGTCGAGGTACCCCTGAGTTAGGTCTTTCTTTTTCTTTTCTTGCATCTCTTTCCAGATGGCGGTAAGTTCATCCTGCATATAGGAACGCTTACCTGTTCGAGCACCATCAAATTCACAAAGGAATGTATCGAGGTCACGCTCGGTTGGAACCACATTAACAATATCAAAGCGGTTCAACATAGGAGGCAACATGGTGTTTTCATTGCTCAGGTTACCAAAGTAGTTACCAGCCGCAACGATCAAGGTATCATCAGGCAATTTCTCACCAGCACATAGACGATCGAAGACCAGATTCAAGGCTGCACCCTGGACCATAACGTTTGAGGTAGTGATCTCATCCAAGAAAAGGACGGACGTCTTACCCTTTGCTTTATTGTCAAGGATTGTCTGGAACCAGACTGGTCGAATATGCTGGGCTGCTACTGCTCTAGAACCCTCTTGTCGCTCTCCACCAACTGTCGGAAATCCCGTCAAAGTATCGGGGGTTTCGTTAGAGATACGGAGTAGAACTGATTCGTAGCCATTGATATCACAAAACTCCTTAATCACCGTGGACTTACCACAGCCAGAGTTACCCAGGATCAGAATAGGAATATCACAATCCTGAGAGATAGTCAAGGCCATAAAAATTTGCGAATCAATACTGTTGTCAAATTTGTTCATTGTTTCTTAAATTTTTCTTTTAGTTTTTCTTACTTAAATTTCTCTCACGGGTAAGGGGTTAGAGGGACCGAGAACGCAAAATCTAGGTTTGAAAAAGAAAAGGAGCACTAGGCTCCCGTTTCTCTCCTATAAATAGGAGCATCCATAACCGCGTAAGAACGTGAGAGGGCTGCTTTCTTAAGGTCAGAGTCTGGTGCTTGTTTCCAGAACTCCTGTTCCTGGGCAGAATCCTCGTCGGCAGCTGCTCTAGCGGTATCTATGTCCGGATAGGCTACGCCATAGAGAACCTCTTGGTCTCCTTCCTTGCACACGAAGTACGCTAGTCTTTCCTGCTCAGCCGTCACTGGCTTATCAACGGTCAGGATTTCAATGTTAAGGTCTACTAATCCTTTAGTTTCAATGAGATATTGCATATCCTCATACCCTACCACGAACATGGGCATGGGCAGCTTGAGAGTATCCTCGCTGAGGGGTGTACAATATCTGAAATTACGTACGAGGAAGACATAAATCTCCTCTGACTCCTTGAGACGACCCGGTTGTCCGGGGTGATACTGTTCAACTTCCTGAGCAAAACGCTCAGCATCCTTCTTGTCGTAAGAACCTGTTCCGTCCAGCCATTCGCCTTTGGAATTGATTTCTTCGACTGCGTAGTAAACTCTCTTCATAATTCGTATATTTTATAAAGGTGAGGGTTATTTACAACCATTGATTCAAAGATACTATTACAATCCTCTGAGAAGTACAGACCTTTCTTGCCAGTAGTTTCGTCTGGGTTCATATTCTCTGCTACCCAAGGCATTCCCTTAAGTTCTTCCTTGGTCTTCTCCCAACCGAAGGTCTCTTTGGCGAACTTTATGTGATCCTCCACTGACTTACTTAAATCCCATTTAATGACAGGAACTCTTATATAATCATTCTTATGAAGGGTCTCTAAGGCTACCGTTTCCATAAAGGTTAATGGTCTCCACTGAACCCCAAAGATTCCTAGACGATTGTTATATCCTACTCCAGGTTTATAATCCTTTGGATAGAACCTAAAGTTAATATCTTCTATCTCCAAGGTATACATATTAACCACTTTAAGGACTAAGTACCTGGCATACATACTCTGAGAATATCCCAATCCCATTATCCAAACAGGGATGTCTCTCCTAAGCTTCGGAAAAGACTGGAATTCTCCTTTCTCAGGGTAGTAACTTATAAGAACCGGATCCTTCTGCATCGCCTTCTTGAGGTATATATCATAGTACTTCTTTACTATGTAATCCCTCTCGCAGGTATACTTCTGAGGGAGTTTCTCATCAACGAATTCGCTAGCTTCCTTTAGGGATAAGAAGAAAGCGTCATCGTCTGGGAAATGAAATTCATGCAGAGGGTATTTCTTCGTCGATTCGCTCATAGGGGACACTTGACAAAACAACCTGGTCATTGCATGAGGGACAATCGACAACTTCTATGTCAGAGCCGTCTCCCCATGTACCTATACTGTAAATGTTGTCAGAACTAATCCTGACTTCGTTTCCACATTGTGGACATCTTAATTTGTAATTTACTGAATTTTCCATATATTCTTCTTTGTAATTTTCTACACCTATAAGGCTTTGATTTCCCTTACCTATAAGAGATGAAAGTATTTATACGAAAAAAGAAGAGACAGATGAGTCTCAGAACAATGTACGGCGGAAGAAAGAAAATCATCCGGAGAGTAAAGATGATGGAAGATATAACCCTGGAGGGTACCCCTTACGTGTTAACCCTGATGTCCTGGACAACCACAAACAAATTACCCTTAGGGAAGGCTCTAGCGTTTGCCCTAGTTCAGAATGCAGACGTGTATACACTAAACCCAGAACCCCTAACTCCAGAGAAGGAAGAGAGGCTACATGAGGAGTACGAGGAGATGTATGTAACTTCTGAAGTTCCATCCCTTAAAGAACTGTTCTTAGCAACGAAAAATAAAAATTCCCGGCTTAGTATATTCGGGAAAGGAACTAAGAGAACCATACGTCGTCTCTTAGTGGAATGGGAGGAAGAAAAAGAGTAACTACTATGGGTTACTCTCTTCTTTTTTCATCTTGGCATTTAATGCCCTTTCTATCATGAGGTCTTGGGCCTCTTTCTTTATCCATTCTTCCGTCTTGTGGACAACATCAGCCGGACAAATTGCCCTTGGAGTGGTCTGGATTAGGTAAGCCATAACTTCTCTGGCAATACATCCCATAAAGTCCTGGTCTTCTTCCTCTGAGAATGAATCAGACTTAAACCTGACTTCACGTTTATCCATGGTGAAATCCAGGAGACCGAAGTCTGAATGATTCCAAAGTACATTAATGGCTCCAACCCTACCAGCCAAGAAGCGATCCACAAATATTTTATACTCGGGAAATGCTATCTCTGCTCTTTCCTGATAGACTTCTGGGTCTGGCTCAAAGATTCTATTCCAAGTAAGACCTGTGACATGCGAAACGTCCATCGTCAGGTACATGTACTCGGGGAGAATAACCTCGTCGATCATTCTCTTGAATCTTCCCACTGCACTTTGCTCAGCGGGATACATAAGAACCAAGGTATCTGGGTCGTTCACTCCCACGAGAATATCTAGTGTACTGATAATAGAGCCCGGCACTAAAGTTGGGTTTGGTCCTAAGAACTCTCTATTCTCAAGTCGGATCGTTGTCTCCTTCTCTCCACCTAAGTCTTGACCAAGGTCCACCATTACCTTTTTCTCAGTGTTGTATGGGAACTGTACCATGTCCCACTCAGCTATCTTATTAATCATCCCTAGGATTCCAGGGACTTCTCTCTGTGTCAAGCCTTTGCCTGAATCACAGTTATACTTAGAACTATCTACACTAAATACCATTGATCAATTTTCTTCTTGGGACATTTACTTCTGGTAGTTGCATCAGGATCATGTTGATTAGGTCATGGTCTTGATCACACTCACTTTTCTTATAATATTCGTCATCATAGGCCTCTGCTTTCCGGAGAAGCTCTACAAAGCGTTTTAATTTCTGTTTCTCAATCTTGATCGTCTTCGTTTGCGCCATCTATAATTCGTTTAGCTTCCATCTTAAGTTTATGTCTAACTTTTCGATCTTCCTTATATCTAAGGTTCCTGCTTATTTTCCCTTCCCTTCCAGACTCTCGTAACTCTGAGACGGTCTTGGTTTCCGGGATTCTGTATTTCTTATGGAGGTCTTTGCCACTAATAGGCTCCTGACCAGCCGAAACCATCTTCGTCATAATCTTGCATTTGTTGTAACCAAGGTTGCTCCTCATCGAAACCATTGTCGTCGTCATCGTCGTTTGGATCATCCTCAGTATCAACTGGTTCTTCGTCATCAAGGTAACCAACATACTCCTGATACTTATCCCTAGACAGGTATTCAATGAGGTCAGCTTTCCAACAAAGGCCCTTTGAACAGAAGAAACAGTTTGGAGTGGGATCGTCGGGAGACATCCTGGCTATACAGCACCTCATATCTTTCAGGTGACCCATAATCTCCTTGTGAGTAATTCCTCTATCGATCTCACAGGCAACGATGTTCCTCATTACGTTAGCATCAAAACCCTTCACGATGACGGGACTTGGAGTAGTACCACCAGAATCGTCTGGCCAAACCTCAAGTCCATCAGCGGTCTCTTTGATTTCACTCTCAGGAACACGGGCAGGATACTTCTCTAAAACCTCAGAGATTTCAAACTCCAACTTATCATACAGGTCTTGCTTCCCTTGGAATCCAACCTCCGCCATATCCCCTAAGAGAGATATACACCTAGCCTCGTCGGGACCTAGTTTAGCAACGTATATGATAAAGGGATAGAATGATTGTACTTTAGCTTGCTCCAAGTCATTTAAGACCTCAGCGAAGTAGTCTTCAATTCTCTCCTTAGCACCCTTAACGAAATCCCCTTCATAGAGACTCCAAACAATACTCCAGTCGTCAATGGCCGGATATAGTTTCTCTAGGAATGCCTTGAATCCCTCCTCATCTTTCTGGAAGAAACCCTCTATCCCGAGAGTCTCTATGGCTGGCTGCATACTATCTAACTCTAGGTTTCTAAAGTTAGCCGCTATGTCAGCAACATTAATCTCAATTTTATCGTCTGTTGTCATAATCCAAGTCGATCAAGTACAGGTTCTATGTGAGCCCTGAGTTCTTTCTCATAGGGCTTCCATTTTTCCTTTTCACATTGCCAGTCTAAAGTGTCTCTGGCATCGAGGGGACAAGCTTGCTTAGAGAGACTACAACACTCCCAATCAATAACTAGAGCTTCATAGTCAACCTTATCCCATCCCTTCTTCAAGCCATAAGCCAAGTGATGGCGATGGTGTTCTCTATGCCAAGTTTGTAACTTCTTATAGGGCCAGATAAGTTTAAGCCAAGGCTTCTCAAAGTCGTGGAAGAGATACTTAAACTTCCATACTCCTAAGTTCAAGGCCGTCACCTGATAGGCTGCCCAATGAGCAAACCAATACTTAAAGGTAGATCTCTCATCTTTCGTGAACAACCTAACCTCCTTGTAATCCTTGAAGAAGTCCTGAACCGTAGCATATCCCTTTAGGTGACCTTCTGGTGTGAATACCATGATGTCCCCTGGCGAAGCTACAAGCTCAACGGCACCGCCTTTATAAAAACGTCTAATTTTACCGTCAGTGTCAATGCAAACAGACCTTCGAGTATCCTTATCGGTCAACTCTTTAAGTTCTTCTTTTGTGATTGACTCTGTCCACTCAATCGGTTCGATAAATGTTTGTTTAGTTCGTTTCTTGTAAAATTGTATTTTATTCATAATCATAAGTAAGGAAAAGAAAGAGGACTTTCGTCCTCCGTTTAATTACTGTAGATTACTGGGTCATAGATCGTCTCAATCTTAGTGAGGATCTTAGCCAATTTCTCATCCTTCGGGTCTTTGGCCTTAAAAACATAGCCATTGCCGATCAATGGTTCATACATATCAGCAGTATCTCCATAGATTTCGGCAAACTTGAGTCTTTGTTTATGATCCAGTTTAGACCAGTCGATCAATTTATTATCTTGATCTAAGAAGTCTTTGTACGGCTTCAGGTCTCTAGGTGACCAATACCCATTCTCTACTTCTGCCTGAACATCTAAGTACGTATCATTAGTTGCACGTTCGTTGAAGTAGGGTTCAGCTTCAAATAAGTTATCGAAAGTCTCGGTTGAACCTCCCTTCGCCAGGAATGCATTCACCAACTCTTTAATGGACTTCAAGGACCCATCATTGGCACGATTCATCATGTAAACCTCTGTCGAAGAGTTTGTGATGACGTCTGTTTTACTTTTAACCTTAACCATTATAGTAAGCATCTACGTCAAACAACCCCTTAGCAATTCTGTTCAACTGCTTAGCGAGGTTCTCGTACTCGGGCTTCTTGGCCTTGATCACAATACCTTCCCATGTCGGGTAGTCTAGGCCGGACCAGTTCTCACCAAAGTCTCCGCCAGTCTCGACACAATATCGGGCAACGTCCTCCTCAGTAGGAACTTCAGGGTACTTAGAATGATCTATCTTCTTATCAGCATAGTCTTCTGCGTACTGATCCCAAGCTCTCTCACTAGGCTCTAGGTGAATATCGAAATAGTCACTGGCCTTAATCTCCTTATCCGCCACAACGCGGACCATCTCCTCAATGAAGTCTGTGATTACTTTAGGTGCATCATCGCTCCAATAAGTATAGACCTCGGTTGAAGAGTTAGTAATTACATCTGTTTTACTCTTAACCATAATATGCTTCTTGTGTAAATAATCCTCCGAAAATAAGCTCACTGAGGTTCTTTGCGGCAGTCTTGTATTCTGGTTTCTTAGCTTTAATATCTATGCCGTCCCACCATTCAGACGGAAAGTCATACTCTTCGTTCTTCTCATCTAGGTACTTAGAATACTCATCCGCAAAACGATAGTAGTCTTCCCATTCAGGTTTGGCGGGATATTTATTTTTATCCAGCTTACCCTCCTCGTAAAGATCTGAGTATTTCTCTTCCAACCACCAGCCCGGTCTCAGCCTAATCTCAAAACAATCAGAAACCTTGATGCTCTGGCCGGTGAGAGCTTTCACAATATTCTTGAGATACTTCTCAATAATCTTAGGAGCGTCATTATCCCAGTAAGTATAAACTTCTGTACTGGAATTAGTTATTACGTCCGTCTTACTTTTGATTTTCATCCCCATGATATATCTTCTATGTTCTCTTTACCGAATAGTGTGCAAAGTTTACCATAACAATCTTCTACATTACATAGAACTGTATAATCCAGCTCCACACTACCGTCGTCTTTATCGGTTACATCAAAACCATTGTAAACACACGAATAGGAAGGATTCTCGGGCGTACCGTGCTCTTCTGGAAAATTTGCTAAGTATGCAAGCCAGAGAGTTTCGATCAACTTTGCATTTCCTCTGTTTCTAATGATGTACGTTTCACTACTACTGTTGGTGATAACGTCTGTTACTGACTTAACACAAAAATTCATCGCTCTTAAATATTTCTGGTAGATTTTCTTCAATAGCTTTAGCAATGTAACCGGCTCCGGGACGAAGAGGTTTGATCTCAAAAGTATCATATAATACTCTCGGATATTCATAAGAGTCTAGACTTCTTCTATTCTCTTTGGCTAACCATTCCTCTTTGGTAGGTGGGGTTTTACCTTCTTCTACATCCCACTTTAAGTAATCTTCATACGCTTCATCAACTTCTTCAATCCTACTGCATTTGGGCTTAATCTCAACTAGGTCCTTTGCTGTAAGATCGGATCCAGACGCTAACAAGACTGCGTCTATTATATCCATAATCTTTCCCACGCTGTCCTCAGTAACGTAAGTAAAAACTTCTGAACTGCTATTTGTGATAACATCTGTTCTGCTTTTAACCTTCATCATTGTACGCTAATATTCTTGGGGCATTACATCCAATAAAGTTTCCTACTACCACACATAGGTACTCCAACCATACGTCAGTAAAACCAAACGACGACTGACACATGTAATAAGCATCAGCAATGGAATGGTAGAAGCCGAGCAGTATGAACAATGGAACACCGAACAGTGTGGGAAGAATGTTTCCATCTCGACCGGCCTGTACTACGACAGTCATGATAAATCCACAACCTATGCCTCGCAGGATACAGGTCCACCAGCCAGCATCAAGCCGACTCTGCATTACAGCATCCGCCGACTGAGTTAGGGTGTCAGGAGTAACCAACGAGAGAAGCCAGCATCCGATAAAGTTTCCAATCAAGGTAATTAAGAGCATGATCCATGCAAACTTATCCTTAACGTTTATGAATCCAGCCATGCCAGTATAGAGAGGAGCTCCGTAATGAATAACTCCCATCAGACCAAAGGCAAAGGCCACAGCTCCAACAATTCCTCCGATTGTAAGGTAAATTGCTCCACCTAATCCAATTAAGGCCCCAGCAAAGAGGGGTCTAAGAAATACTTGCTTCCAACCTAACCACATAACTCAACGGGTTCTATAATGAGACCTCCCTGATTAGTTAATGTATCACTAAACAGGTCTTGTTCTAGTCCTTCTCCATCTTTCAGGAGACCAAGTTCGATGGCCTTTTCAACGGCCCCTTCACGTGAGGCATGATACGAAACTATCATATCATCTACCCCTAGTATATAAATTTTATCAATCATAGTCCTTCGTTTCGTAGTCCAGTTCAAAGTTCAAGCCACTGTCTCGCAGGTCTTGCATAAGACGTCGGAAACCGTACTGAGCCATTTCCCAGACTCCAGAACCCTCGGCTTCATGGCCAATCTCTACACCAATTCTTTTCGGATCATCCTCAGGTCTATACCACAGACCACCATCACCCACAACATCACTCTCCCAATACTCGCTGAGCTTGGAATAAATGATTTTTATAGTATCGGGGTTAGAGGTAATCATACAATAGACCTCGGATGATGAGTTTGTAATAACATCTGTTTTTGTTTTAACTTTCATCATCTCTTAAAAAAGTAAAATTAAAAGTTCCTCGTTTATAAGGAACTCTTGGGTTATTGATAGTAAAATTTCTTACTTAAGTCTAGTAGACTATCTTGGAGAGAAGCAAAAATGTCTTCTTCACCAAGTGATCCATATACAATTACGCCGTCTGTATAAAACTGGAATATAATTATAGGACTCTTAGAATCTTTTTCAGTGGGGTAAAGAGCAAGAATAGTATTATGAGAAATTGTATACAACTTTATGTACGTCCATATATCAGCATCTTGTTTTAGTTTACCGTCTTCATCTAGGAGTCCATACTCTTTATAAACTCTATTCAGGGTAAGGTCTTTTAGTTCATCTACTAATTCACAACTGGGTTCATTTTCCATTCCTTCCCTGATACTCATGCCATAATTAACATAGTCTGACGCTCTATGATTCCACTTTTGTTCATACCTACAAACACAAAGATACTTTGGATGGATAGTTTTTCTATAGCTCCACCCGTTATCATCCTTATCCACCAAGAATGCAAACGGATATTCTCCAGAACTCAGATCATCGTCAATGTAGGGGAGATCTGATAGGGCACGAGGATATTTTCGCAAGATATTTAAAACTCTATTATAGCCATGCTTGTCCAGAATATTTTTATCAAACTCCTTTATCTCTTCGAGTCCTTGAATATTCTGGTCTGTTAAGAATCCACCATAATCTTTGGAAAGGCCAGGCCAATAGTGGTGCTTCTTTAATATGTTATCAAAATCTTTGTAAGAGATGAGAACTGGAGTAAAACTTTTGACGTTACTGTAAAGAACCTCAATAAATTTCTTTCTCTCTCCATAATTTTTATTCTTATCAATTACTTCTTTAGTCTCACGAATTACTTTAGAAAGTTCTTTACCATTCTGACTATTCTCCATGTTAAGTCTAGATAGGCGATTATATTTTTCATCCAGAGACTTCTTTAGAGCTTCAAGATCTGATATATCCTCTTTCCACTTAAAATATGAGGATGCATAATTAGTAGCGGCCGCTAGAAAATCTGTTCCTATAGATTCACCAAGAATTTTTGTCTCATGTTTTTCTGGAACAATACTATATTTAGATAGGATAGATTCAGGCTCAAGTTCTTCCTCTACTTGAGGTACCTCTTCTTTCTTCTCAGCTTCGACGGCAACACCTTTACTAAAGGCTTCTTTAACTACATCCTCTAGGACCTTCGATTCTTCATCTGTTTCTTTCTTTTTATTCCACCACCAGGCCATCTGTATTTCTATTATAGTTTATCATTTTTAATTGATCATATCCCAACACTTCCTCAACGATAACGCCGTCCCAGAAGGTTTGGAATATAATGGGAGGAAATTCTCCGCTAACATCGCTCTTAGGGATAGCCACTAAGAAGTCGTTAGGTTTGATAAAATTAACAGTTAAAGTTATTTCATCTGGACTTCCTGGGTAATCCATGACATAAATCAGGTCAGCTTGTGGAGAGAGATTACCACTGTCAATGAATAGTTGAAATAAGTCATTGTCATCGAGGCAATCCAATGTAACCACATGCTTCTCATCTATCTTGTGAGAGGCCTGGAATAAGCAGTTTTCTGTTTGGAGCCAATCCACTAAACACTGATCTCCCTGATACTCGCCATATATAACTTGAAGTAGGTAAGAAGCGTTAATTCCATCCAGGTCAAACCCAGTCACATTTCCTTCTCGTAGAGTATTCAGCTTAGCTTTCTTGATTGGTCTCTGGAAGTTCTCATTCTCCATCCTAAAGACGGCATCTCTTATGCCACTTAGTTTCTGAATTTCTTTGCTAGATACTTTCCCTTGGTAATTTTTAAGAGTAGTAAGTCTATATTTACCACCCAAGGCTTTAGTTAATTGTCGGAAAGACATAGCCAAGAAACCAAGGTCTCCAAAGTAGGACTGAAGATATTTCAAGTAGTTCTTGGTGTCCTCGCTTTCCTGATATTTCTTGTTGATCTTCTTCCTTTCGGCCCGGTCTGTCACTAAGGTCCTATAATTTTCACTCCCTGATAAGCCCAATTCATCTAGGAGTTTTATTTTATTATCAATATCCTGAAATTGTTCGTCACTCGTTCTATCACCGAAGTCTTGTTCTATGACTTCTCGTTTATAGTCGAATGCGGCTTTATATAATTCACGAAGAGATGTCTTGGATAGGACATCAATTTCTTCTTTGATGACATTGTCACAATAGTTTTGTAATAGTTCTATCATATTTGTGTTTTTAACTTTACATTAATAAGATTTAAAGACCTTACTAATGATTATGCTAGATTTTAAACCGAAAGGAAGTAAACACGGTTGGAGAAACGAATATAAGTGGAGAAAATCAAAAGTATATGGATTTAAACTAAGGCGATATAAGATAGACTCTTGGGGTGGTCGACACCTAGGAATGAGAGCAGGGCTGACATGGTATGACGATTACAGACCCTACTGGGCTAAGGGAAGATTAGACTCTGATGAGATCACTAAATTCTTGGCCCGTCACCTATGGGAACCAGTTGAAGAGGTAATACAAGAATACCTCCGACGGACGGAACCAGTCAAAGGATACTCTACCAAGGACGGTAGAATAGAAGCCCTGAAGTATCACCTTGGAATAGATAGTACGTATAGAAGAAGGTACTATTCATCAAAGGATAAAGAAGATAATATAGGGTGGTCTGGTTTTGGAGTAGATGAGGAAGGACGGATAAAGTACGTTGGATCTGCCATCTATAATCCGAAGTGGCCTGGGAAGATGCGACTAGCAAAGAACCATAGGGAGAAGAAGAAATGGAACAAAAGAGTTCTCTCTCAGGGAACCATAGAACCAGATGAATCCCGAATAGTCGGACCAATTGGCCCGTTATATGTTCAGAGGTTGGTTGGACAAGGTAAAGAAGATATTCCCGAACCACAGACCGTTTGGCTCATTAACACTTATAGGTGGGATCATAGAAAGAAGTTTAAGGGATGGAGTAAGGATCTCTTGTACCTTAAGCGTTTTGAGAGAGTGGTCCCTGTGGGGTGTGACACTGAATATATGACGCAGAAGAAAGATCACGTGCAGTACTACTGGATGGGTCCGAGAGAAGGAAGAAAATTTTATTATTACCTAATAAAGAAAGATTATGAACAAGTTAGAGAAATTACATGAACTAGGACAAAAGCTCCTGGCAGTAGAGAATGAAGAAGATGTATCTAAGGTAGGCATTGAAGTAGAGGCTGAGATTCATGACCTCATTAAGGGTGAACTTTACCAGTTCATCGAATTCAATGTGGATCGCGTCATAGACCAGGCGACGGGTGAGTTCCTGCATTTCCAGGCAGCCAGCAAACCAGAGATGATTGACATCCTGGGTGGTAGTATAGTGATAGCGGATGCGGGAAAGACAGAAGAAGACCTTCGGGCTAAGCTCATTGAAGAGGTAGAGTTCCACTTTGGTGACGAACCTGGGGAAGGTGAAACATGGCCTGAATGGTTTATCAATGGCGACTGGGACGTTGTCTGGTAAGGAAGGGCTGAAAACTTTATAAGTGAGGATAATAAAACTTTGTTGTGAAGTTCATAAAAAGTCGAATGTAAGATCGCGTGAAAGCACTAGCCTGAGATAGGTTAGTGTTTTCTTTTTCTTTTTGGTGGAGAAAAAAAAATATGTCCATAAACTTACAACGACCCTCGCGGGCAGTCATAAGCATTAGGAAGAAAACCTTCCGGACATATTATATGATAAGAAGTTTACATAGATAAAGTTTTAGGGCTTATAGGAGCGCGTTTTCTTTGTTTCAAAAGATGGACAAATTTTTATTTTTAGCATCTCCAGATTTGAGATGGACACTTTTTTTGTCCACTTTCAAATTTACAGAAAGGCTAAATCAATTTTTGTACAAAATAGTAGCGAAAAGATATCATCCTTAACGCTACTAAGTTTTTATAATTTTCTCACTAATTTAAAATAAACTAACCGTTTTCCATTGGTATTTACTTCTTTATCTTTTATCAGAAACCACCTCTTTAGCTCAGTAGCTCTAGCTGCTGTTTTATACCCTACTCTCTGATAAATATCTTTTAGCTTATCTTTAACATCCTTTTTGGATATAACATCTCCTTCATGGAATTCACTATATACTATATTTGCTAGATTCTGTTTGAACTCAGGAGTATTATAAACCAGCTCCTTATCTAATTCAGTCGTATTATAATTATTAGCTCGTATTCTATCGGCTCCAAGTATTTTAAAATATTTTCCGAAATTGTTCTCAGGAATATTTTCTAAAACTGAATCTGTTAATAGTCCCGATTTATCTAGATTATATAAAAATCTTAATCTAAATTTAGACCCATCTTCATCTAAATAATTTTGTAACTGAGCCTTTAGATCCGATTCTTCTAAACTATCTACAAAATCTAAAAATTTATTTAACCTAACGGTTCGACTAGACTGACGTTCCTGTGTAAATTTATATTCTGGAAGATCTCTATCAAGAGACTCTGCTGTAGTATGTGTTTTGAAAAATTCTATAATTTCTTCCCTATACTCATACCACTCTCTATTATATATGCGAAACTCTCTAAAATACTCATGTAATGCTCCTTCATGACGTTCGGTTGCATTAGGAATTTTAAACAAAATTTCGATTGTTGGATTATGATTGCCGTAACCGATAAATCTATTCTTCGCAGATTGATCTTTAGTATACCCAATTTTAAGGATGAATTCAAACTTATTAGCTTCCGAATTCCAAGAAGCAGACTTAATTAAATAAACCATGGCTAATTTTAAATTTAGTTTCAAGACAAACAAAAAGTGCTTAACCACATTTCAATGATTAAACACTTTTAAAAGTTATCTCAACTTTTTGTTTAATTTTAATCCTCTATATCTATCCGCCCCTACCCTATATTGAATCGATTCCGCGTCAAACCAATATTGGAGATCTGTGGCTTTTGGGGCTTTCTTAAACCCACCATCTTCATAGATAATGGCAAGTTTTTCTTTAATTTCAGAAGAACTAATAATCTCTCCCTCATAAAACTCTTGATAAATTCTATTACTCAAATCATCAAGTGAATAGCTCTTTATACCAAGTTCCTTATTAATTCTTCCTAAGTTATATCCCAAAGCAAATAGTCTATCCTTGCCAAGAGCTAAATACTTTCTCATTCTATCATCTAATTGAGATATAACACCTTCCCAAGCTTCATCACTTATCTCAACCTCACAAAGATATTTTAGTTTTTCAAATACTGTTTTTAGGTCTTGGTAATGTACCAGAACGGCGGTGACTTCGCCACCAACCGTATCTCCACTAACATGAGATAAGTTTATTACACTAAAACGATCCCTATAATCAACTTGTTGGATATCAAAGGCTCGACGCTCAGCAATCATCACCAGTTTGTTAACCTCTGGTTTTGCATGACTTCCACCTCTAGTATTTACACCAACATAGTCATTTTTGTAATTAAGAAAAGTAATTCCATGAACTATGTCTTCCAAAGCAACATCCTTGTTAGGGGCTGCTTCGTAATTTTCAAGTCGCTTAGCGGACCTGTTCAGCTTTTCCTTAACGATTTCATCAAAAAGCTGCTGACTCATTTCCTTGCTTTCATTAAGAGGTTTATAGTAAAACTCTGCACTATTCTTCCAAGGATTAGATTCAAGCCTCTGACGACCAAGGATTTGAGGAAGGTCAAGAGAAATATCTACTGCTAGACACTCCACATTAGCATCTGATAAGATAAAACTTCTAGCATTATCACTATAAAAGTCTGCTCCTAAGTATACTGTACGAGTACAGAAGGTAAACATTTTTCTTGGTTCGTTTTCCAAAGGAACTCTTCCTATAGACCATTTTGCACCAAGCTTGCTTTGGATAGCTTTTTCGTTTTTAGATGTCTTGGCACAAAGAATATTAACTTCCTCGGGAGAAAGGCTATTATTCTTTATGATCTGAATTATATTCGTTACTGAATTGACATAGAAGACTGCTTCTCTAGATTCAACTTTACGAACACGATCTGATCCAGTAATCGGTAGATATATTGATCTAAAACGATTATCTTTGTAAGATCTAATAATTTTATTAGCCTGTTCGTAAATTGACCTAATAATATTAACCGTAAGATCTGGCTGCTTAATACGATTATAATCTTCGGCTCCCCAATCTAATTCATAATAGGGAAGGTTAGCAAATTCTGGAATATCCTTCAAGTAATTATCCATCATTGGGGTAGCTGACAAATAACACACTTGTTCAATATCTTGAAGCTGACCGACAAACTCTAATTCAGTATCAGACTTGAATCTGCTGTCGGTAAAAATTGACTGAAACTCATCAATAACCACAACATATGAGCCTAATATTCCCCTACTCTTCAATACATCTTTTACAATGTGAAAAGAGTCATAGGTAACTAGAATCTTCTTTGGTCTAATATTTCTAGAGGTAGAGTATATATCAAACTCTTCATTTATTCGCTCAAACGTAGACAGAGCCTCTTTTTTATATTCAGTCTGATCTACCTCCAGTTCTTTCTCTGCTTCAATAATCTCTTCGGGAGTGAGTTTTTTATTAGTATCTTTATCAACACCCAACTCTTTATCAAAGTAGTCGCTTCTAACACGATAAACTTCCCCTTGATGTTGCTCTTCTTTATTATCTAGGAGAATATTCCTAGGACTACAAAGAACAACGTTCATTGAGTTGCTAATAAACCACTCGGTCATTCCACAGCCAGTTATTTGTTTGTCAAGAATATGTGGGAATCGCGGAAAAATTCTCTCAAATTCTTTCCAATCACTTATGTACCGTATTCCTTTTGGTACATTTACTACTGTCTTTTTCATACTTTATTTTGAAATTTATATTATTCTAAATGAAAGGATTTATAGCATTATTTAAAATCAAACAATATAAATAAACTATAAATCCAAACTTTCTCTTTTTTCATATATAAGGCATTGCTATGCTTTTGAGACGCAAAATCTTCGTCACAAAAAAAGTGACAATGGAAATCTGTCACAAAAACTCAAAAACCGGACGACTTAGGAGATTCCTGTCACAAAAACCTGTCTCTGGAGATGTAAATACTATAAGTAGGTCTAGATATCATTTTCTGTGACAAAATTTTCTCTCATAGTGGCTGTGCCCTTCCTCCCTCGCTACCGCTCGTTCCTCGCCCACCACACCCCAGCCACTATTCGGTTTCTCCTTTCAGTAGAAACCTCTCCCATTAGCGCGAGCGGAGCGAAGCGGTTTTCTTAGATTTTCCCTTTATCCTTTTCCTTAATCCCTTTTCTTTCCTTCAGGCTTAAAAAAATCTTCTTTCTTCCTTTATCTCTCCCTGGGAAACTCCAAGGTCCGTCAGGCCGAAGGAGTGACCACAGCCTTATACGTGTAACAAACAATAAAACAAATTATTATGCTAAAAACTTACACCGCAAAAGAAATTCATCAAGCCTTTGTGCTTGCATTTATTAATTATCTATCAGAACATATTAGAGAGATAGAGGGTGAAAAGAAAGAGTATTCCATGAGTGAGGCTAATACACTGAAGGAACTTGGCTTTACTTCTTCCAAGAGGTACACTGAGATAACTGAAGCCGAAAACTTCAATAAAGCTCTCTTTAAGGCCAAGGAGGAAAGAGTTAAGTTTATTCTCTTCCTTGATGAGATCTTCCGGTATTTCGGTCAGGGTGTTCTTCTGATCTCTAGGAAACACTTCTCTGAACTGATTCGTAAGTATGACCTGGTTTGTGGTCTTCCCTCAGATTTCACTGGAGAAATTCCACCCGAGATGTATGAGAGTCTGACGAAAGCTAAGAAGGACTATGAGTATATGATTAATATGATCCAAGCTGACTCCTATAGTTATGGTATAGGTAATGTTTATCGGCCGAACTACCCAAAACAGTCCTTCATGAATGAATATCCAGCCTTATATGACATGTTTAGTGTCTGTAAGTACTACAAGGTAAGTGAGGTAGAGGCAGGATTCTTCTCTAAGCGGTCGAAGGCCGTCCAGAACTTGGTTAGGTTTCCTTTCGTTAAGGCTGGCTATGGTAGTCTCCCCAGTGAAATCAATGGTCATAAAGTTTCCTACCAGAGAACTGACTCTCATAACTTCTTTATCGCTGCTCCACGAGGGGAAATGAAAACCATTGCTTTCGTTAAGGAGATAGCAATCCCACAAGATCCGTTTGTCTTCTCCATGACTAAGTATGGTGCATTGATTTATTGTTCTTGGGGAGAGGAAGCTAAGGATCAGGTCATTCAGAACTATAAAGACTTGTACTCTAAGGTCCTTGCCCAGAATGGTGTAGAAGATATTGATCACCTAAGGAAGAAGTATAACAATGAAAGAGGATATAACAGACTTTCTTTCTAGGGTTGAACGGTTAACGGGCATAGACCCTGACGTTTTATTCTACGTTGAATTCTATGATGAAGTCTTTGAATGGCTAATCGATCACAAGGAAGAGTCTACTCTCTTCTGGTTTGGTTATAACCTAGCCTATGGAGACAAAGACATTCCCCTGTCTGATATCGGGGTTTTTGATCAGGTCTTTCTTGATAATCCCGTCTTAGGTCCATATTTCTTAGCGACTTCAACGAAACACAACGTTAAGTTTGCTATCTACCTTGTGGATGATGAAGGTCAGGACAGGTTTCGGTTCAAAGCCTTATAGGTGAAGCGGAAAAAATTAAAGTTTTAAAAGTAAAAAACCCTCGAAGAAGCATTGCCTGTGATAGGTCATGCTTTTTCTTTTGTTCTCCTTACCTATAGATGTTTATAAGAAAGATAACAGAAAACGGATTTTATAATAATACAGGTCCCCTTTTCTGGAGACAACGAAGAAAAACTGGTGGTTGGATTCACCTTAATTGTTCCGCATCCCCTATCCAAGAAGCCCACGGACAGGCTATGACCCTAGCGGAGTTTAGGCAGAAATTCAATGCTTCCCTCCCCTGGGAAAAGTTCGTGGAGGATACTTTCCTTGAGAGACTTACTTCCCTTGGCTATTCTCCTAATCCGAAGACCTATCATCAGATGTGTCAGCCAATTAAACATGGAGATACCGGTGTGCCGTGGATCAGGGTTGGCTGTAGTGGAGATCATACCCTCCCCGTAGAGTTCTTTGTCTATTGGGATCGGATCTTCGATAAGTTTGCTACCTACTTTCCCATTCAAGGGAATCTCTGTACGAAATATGGCAGAGCATTACCTGCCGAGAGAGTTCGGAGCAGTACCTGGTATGATATCCCTGACGAGACATGGAATTATATCTTTGGACCAGCCTGGGGAGAGTACCCAGAGAAAGATTGGTCCTGGATGAGAACAGAGGCTAGGAAAGTTGAACTTCAGAAGCTAGTGGTCGTCAATACCGTCCTTATTATACAAGAATTTTATCAAGCCCTTATACGTGATGAAAGAACAAGAAATAATTAATTGGATTAACAACGGAAAAGAAAAACAAGAAGCACTTGTTTGGTTTAATAGAAGAAGAACTCTTGCCTTGTACTTGATTCGAGGAGGTATCCTGAAAGAGGATGTTGGAATAGGTATCCTCAACTTCCTTGAACTTCCTCAGTCCTCCATGAAACGTCTTCAGGTGGGACGTCAGGTGGCATTCTTAAAGGATGTCTGGATTCAAGTAACGGACAAAGAGCACTATCGAGAGTTCATTGGCCAGTTTATGAAAGACGATGCTAATGAGCCTGAGACATGGACCCCGGAGAAGATTGATACTTTATTCGAGTACTTTCGCCTTGGGGAAATCGCTAAGAGGAACAAGGATAATCCATTCTTTGAAGGTCCCGCTTATACGGTTACGGACTGGAGAGGAACTATTAGCGATGCCATCTTTGTTAATATGAATGCTACTCTCAGAACTGGTGGTCGAAAGGCACCAAGAATGACCGTGGATGAATTCAAGGAGGCTATTGCTAAGAAGAAGGAGAACCATAAGAAAGCCATCAAGGAGTTTAGTCTTGATAATCCTGAACCGGGTTATATTAATGACTGGATCCTAGACTTAGGCACGGAACTTGACTGGAAATGGGTTAAGGATGTACAGAAGGTACAGTTTGACTTTGAAAATCGGTTTATCTCCGATGATGTTAAAGTCAGTCCCACGAAGGGAATTCCATACTTCGAGTGTTGGGCTGGTGGTGATTGGCAGCACCCATTATACTTCTTCCTGTATTGGGATGGCAAGGATATACGTGGATATGTACCCACCAAAGGAAATACCTTTAATGCTACTTTAGGCTGTGCATTCGGAGAGGAACATGAATTCTTACCCGATGAGGATCAGAGAACAGAGGCCGACTGGAAGAAAGAAGGTGGTTATATAGTAGCCGCTCAGAACTTCCCGGACTTTATTGCCTCAGGGAAAACAGCCGAGGAGATTAATAATGCAGCCCTGGAATATGGACTTATGAATAGGATACGTGCTAATATGGCTGCTTGCTTAGAGGATTTTGAAGAAAGAATTGATATAGTATGATAGCATCAAACTTAGAGAAAACAAATTTTAACGGAGTATACGGTTCAGACTTAACTGAACTTAAGACAGCCCTAGAGCTGAAAGGATATATTCCGGTTTGGGCAAGTGCCATTTCAAATGTCTGGGAAGGTTTCCTTGATAAAGAACAGCATTACGATGGAACTTACGAAAGAGGTGTCGTTAATGCATTCTATGCAGCGATGATTAAGTCGATGAAGGAGCTTACCCCTGCTAGGATTTACGTAATAGAGGAAGGAGATACTTCTTATAAAATCCAGGAAGTACAACTCGATGTTTTTGATGAGAAGCGTGTTAACGTAATTGTCCCTGGATCTTTGAGCATTGTCTTGTCACTTGAGATGTATTCTTTCTCTGAGAAACTCGTGGAGGCTTCGAAGGGTCATGAAACTTTTGATGAGGAAGATTATTTCAATAATACTTCTGACTTAGACGCCTTTGATGAATTTTCTCATAAACTCTGGGAAATCTTGGATGGTCATTTCTATGGTATATTCATAAAACGTGATCACTATGTATGGTGAAGAGTGTGTATCTTTAGATGTAGCAAAGGTCTTAGCGGAGAAAGGATTTAATAATATCTGTCTTCTTCACTGGGAAGAATGGAATGAAGGTCATTGTCATGCCTTGAGTTCTGTCACCGGGAATATTCATACCCAGAGTAACGGATCCTTAAAGAAGTACTTTGAAGGTGCTGGGACTGTTCCCGATGAGAAACTATATGCTGCCCCAACCCGAGGACAAGTCCTTGACTGGCTCTTGGAGAAGGGAATCTCTGTGAATGTGTTCCAGGACGACGACTCTAGTGAACCCTGGACTTATGAAATTTACAAGGTGGATGAGGAAGGAGCCTCAGAGGAGTGCCTAGTCCATCATACCGGTGAATACTGGCCAAGAAAAGAATGGCGACAGGCATGGGATAAAGCATTCTTAATGGCCCTAACTTATGTCAAAGGAGATGAGCAATAGAGAAATATTAATAGCCTTTAGTATCCTACTCCCCTATAGAGTATTGATCAAAATAGATGGTGTGCCAGATCCTGCACTCCTTAGAGGTATTGGCTATGACCTAAGTGGTAGTCAGATTTACTATAGCTGGGGTACTAAATACGAGGATCATAGAGATGTTCTGTTCTCAGAGAAGCCTTTTAAGGTGTACTTACGAGGAATGGAGGATATAACAGACCTCGAGAGGGAAGTCATTGACCTAGAGAGTAGTGAAACCCTCTCTACCTATATGTCGATGAGAGATACAGACATTTGGAAGGTAGCACCCCAACGAGAATTAGCCGAACTTAAGTGGTTCCTAGAGAATCATATTGACATATTCGGCCTAATAAAGGAAGGCCTAGCTGTAGAGGTGAAAGCTATGAGCCCAATGAATCCCTACAAGAGTGAAGATTACGAAAGGATGCTAGAAAAGGTCCTTTAAGGGAACAAAAAGAAAGGAGTTTTTAGGACTCCTTTTATTTTTCGACGTATCTAAATGGCCAACCACAATGCTGACATCTAAATACTTCGCCATCGTCGCTAATCGACGTGTGTGTAAAGAATTCTGTTTCTTCGTGACATTTTGGACAATTAATTTTCATATTTATACTTTTAGTTCTTTGGCATCAGCCCATTCCCAATTGTTTCTTATGCTACCTTTCCCAAGAAATATAGCAATTATGTTGTTCGTTATTGAACCTTCAAATTCTTTAATGTCTTTATAGACAGTTACTTCTCCAATTTTCTGCATATATTCTTCTTTTTCCTATAAGGCATTGGAAAAATGAATGGTCACTTGATGTAACCATAGAGGAATTCGGAGATAGGGTTGGGATAGGCACCCATGGGAATTACAGTTCCATGTTCACCTGTACCAACCCCAACCTTCTCTCTTCTTGCCAAGGCTAGGTTATAGCCTATCGACCTGTGAATTGCCCGGGAAGGACCTTTCACATTGCGAAATTCCTCAAACATAAGATTTTCAGGGCTTCGGAGTTGTCTTTTTCGCAACTTCTTCTGGGACTGGTACACCGTCTGCCAGTTTCTCCCATTCGAGAATATAGGCAAGGACGGATACAGACTTATCTGTTCCAAATTCACCAAATCTTTTACTTTCACCCTCAACCTTGAACGCGGTAAAGCCATAGGCAACCATGAAGTGAATATTCTTTCCTATTCCATCATTCGTCCACCTAGTCTTAGTGTGGACTATTGGAACAGGGAACTCACTGGGGACTATGGTTGTATCATCAACAATAATTTCCAACTTTCCACCTTCCTTTAAGTACTTCTTTGTGGCCTCTAGAAAGGCTATTTTGTCTAAGGTCTCAACTACTTGCTGTTGATCTAGGTACAACCGGATGTCTCTTCTTGTCTCATAGAGAGCCATTATTACGTCAGCTTCATTCTTTCCGAAGAAGTTACAGTATTCGGCGTCTGTCCTTATGGCCGTGAGCTCTTTCCTGAACCACGTTTTGAAATCTCCTGTTTGCATTTTTCTATTTCATGTTTTAGTTCGTCGTTTCCAAGGGAACTCACAAAGTCGTCATAGTACTGCTCTGAGTCTATGGACGTACTAAGGGTTGTTCTTAAGGCTTGTTCGCTTTCTAGGATCTTAAGTTTCTTCTCAAGGGTTAGCATACAATCCCATTTCACTTGCTTTCTGCTTTAATAGTTCAATAAGCGGTTCTCTCTCATTAGGAACGGAACCATCTAAGACGGCATCCTTAAGAACCTGCTTGAGGTCTCCTACCGCTCGCCCTGGTCTCAGGCCCAAGATGTCCATGATCTCTCCTCCCCCAATGACAGGTTGGAAGAGACGAACATAATCACGTGCCCTAAGGTCGTCTACCATGGAGCGGAGTCTTACGAAGTGCTCACCAATTCTAGCTCTTTTCTCGTCGTTCTTAGTGGTGAGGTCTGATTCACAGAGGATCATGAGATCATCAAAATCCTCCCCAGCATCAGCCAAGAGTCGACGAACAGCAGAATCGGTAGCTTCGTGTGTACTGATCATAGAGGGACGCATGTGCATGCTCACCAGCTTCTTGACATATTCAAGTTCCTTCCCTAGGGGCTGTTTCAGTCGACGGAAGATACCTTCTATCATCGCTGCCCCAGCATGTTCATGTCCATAGAACGTCCAGCCAATCTCTTGGTCAAATCTCTTTGTGGGTTCCTTTCCAATGTCGTGTAGGAGTGCGGCCCATCTAAGCCAGAGATTACTGGATCTCAGGGATACGTTATTCAAGACTTGAACCGTATGCCAGAAGTTATTCTTGTGATGTTGTCCGACCAGTTCTTCATCAGTCCTATCTAAGATTGCCACTTCTGGGAGAATCATATCCAAGAGTCCAGACTCTTTGAGGAGAGTTATTCCTCGTCCCGGTTCATCTGACTGGGATAGAGTCTTATTCAGTTCTGTTGTAATTCTTTCCTGAGTGATTATCTTGAGGCGTTCTTTATTCTTAATGATGCTTTCCCAAGTCTTCTTCTCTATGTTAAATCCGAACCTTGTGGCAAATCGGATACATCTGAGTATGCGAAGAGGATCATCATTAAAGGTGATCTCCGGGTCCGTTGGAGTCCTGATTATACCTTTCTGGAGGTCACTCATTCCACCAAAGAGATCCACTACCTGTCCATAGCCTTCTTTATTCAAGCAAATGGCCATTGCATTGATAGTGAAGTCTCGTCTCGTTAGGTCATCGGTTAAGGTTCCGTCCTCAACGATGGGATTTCTAGAACCCCTCTGATAGGATTCCCTCCGAGCACCAACGAACTCTATCTCAAGTCCTTCGAAGTCGACCTTAGCTGTACCAAAGTTTTCAAAGATCTGGACTTTACTCCCCACTGATTCAGCAAAAGCTTTAGCCATGGTGGGACCGGATCCAACGACAACAATGTCTATGTCGTCATTAGGGAGACCCATTAATCGATCTCTTACATATCCTCCCACTACATAACATGGATATCCTAAATTATCTGCTACTGTTTGTAATTGTTTAAATACTTTTTCTTCCATATCAATGATAAGGGGTTCCATATTTAGCTGTCCAAGTAGGGAGATCAGTCAAGAAGTCAAAGGAAGGGTTGGCTGTACACGATTCGACAGCATAACTGACAGTATCCGGGTTAAAGACTAAGGTTGCTTTGTATTTATAGAGACTCTCAACGAAGTCAATTTTGTTTTCTATTCTGCTAGTGCTAACACTTTTATTATCAGAATAAAGTACATAGATTTTCCTACTAAGTTTGTAGTTATCCGTATTTAACCAGGTCGGTACTATGTTTATGTTGTCTGGATCACTATTTTTAATGTCTTTTGCTTGACTATATTCAAAGTATGCTCCTTGTATAAGTGAGTCACTTAGGAACACTATGAAAAGGTTTCCGGAAACTACATCAATCTCCTCAGCAGTCATTCCTAGTGAGTCAGCAAAATACAATTTACCGGATGGAGGAGCCATAGGTTGAACATTAACTAGTTTGCTAGATATTGTCGTAGTTCCTTGTCTACGAACATACGGAGTTACTTTTTGAAAATATTGGACTGAATTCATATACACTTATGTCATATTCTGGATTTGGTTTAATCTCTTCAACCCTATACCAAAGTTTGCCATATTCATTTAACCCTAATGAGAATGTTGCTTTGTATGGGTATTCTTTTATTTTAAATAGTATTGTTGTATCGTCACCTATCTCTACATATCCTTTACTAATTTCGTCATAGTACATAGTAAGTTTGATAGAGAGTTTTGTACGATCTGTGTCGTATGTTGTTTCAAATATTTGTAGATTTTTTGGTATATCCTCTTCTTTTAATGTTGCCCCAACTGGCTCATTGTTTTTATAGAGGATATATAAAATTTGATATCTAGGTTTCATACTTTAATAAGGTCACCTCTCCGTTTCGAGAGCGAAAAATAAAAGAGGGAGTTTAACCACGTCCCTCTAAGAATGGTAGCCACACCGGCTTCCCTTTATTATCAATGTTTAGTTCAAGTAATGACCATCTATATTTGTATGGTATATTCTCAGGTCTAAATTTCTTAACTGCTTCATAAGCTAACCAATTAACTGTCGTTAGGGTGTCACTCTTTATTGCATATAGAAATCTAGGGAGCTTGTTGCTGTCCGGAAAATCTGTCACTACGTCACCTAAGTCATCAGGTTCAGTAAGTTTTATTTCTCGGATAGAATCTCTCTCCATAATCACACTAAGTACTCTAAGAATAGGGTTTAGTGTTTCCTCGGCCACGGACCTAAGAGGTTAATCAACAATGCTGCAGCACCTATTAATGCTATCCAGCCTCTTATCTCTCTTGATACTATTCCTGCTTTAATTGTATTCATATTTCCTCTGATTTTGTAATAGGGAAGATGTAATTTCACAACTAGATCTTCCCTTGAATCGTATGAATTGAAAGTCAATTAGTAGGTTCGTCACCGTTGTATTTCTTCATGTTCTCCTCCGACAAAGTAGCTTCAACGTCTGTCGTCAGTTTCCAGAAGAATCCACCAAACGTTGGAAGTATCCAGTCGTCTTTAGGAATGACTCTTACTCTCTTCACCTGATTAGATGGTCCGCTATTTAAGACACTGACGTCACGGAATATAATAATACTATCTTGTGAAGTACTATCTTCCGGGTTGATAACTACTATGCAGTTGTGTTTAACTTCTTTGACATCGAAGAATTCTACTTCTCTATCGTAATGGCCAGTAAAGCCATTAATCAAGGTCACGCCAATGGTCAGGATAATTCCAGTGACAGCTGAAATTGCTGTGGCCGTGAGAAAACTGTCTGTCCAATCCTCCCTCCCTATGAAATGTTTGTAAAGGGCAATGAGGATAAATAGTACTAATACTACAATCATTTTATTTCCAAGTAATTAAAGGACAACACTTTTTATATATTGAGTGTACTGTGTGGCCAACAAATTTAACGCCACTAAATACACTGTCCACCGGGTAATAGAGCAGGTCTCCGACGAACCTAGTTTTCCCATTAGACATATTAAATACGTCGGACGTTCCTTTCTTGTGGTATTGCCAAATCTCACCAACATAGATCATGCAGGAAACTACTATGAATGTTATCGCAAGTCCAAGAATTGCTGCAAGTATGATAAGCAAGATCTTGTGCCATGTGAAGGAAGTTCCAGCAAAGATTGCCATGATGAGGCTATTGATGGTTCCTCCAATGCATACCATTACAAATATCACGGCAGCTATGGCTATAAGGATACCTCCGATGTTAGCAACCCAATTTCCAACTGCTTTCCAGGCCGGTTTGCCTAGTTTGAATATCCAGGCAAATATCATCCAGATACACCACAAGGGGAATATCAAGATACTACCTATGACTCCCCAGAACAAGGGACACAGGTTCGGAAAATTATTCCACGAGGCACCCCACATAAAATCCATTAAGTGGACGTACCAACCGTTTTTGTTTAGTGTTACTCCGTTCTTAAACATTTCTTTCAGGCTTTTCTTGATCCCATCGGTCCATGTAGTAGCCGCCAGCCAGAATACGATCCAGGTTATCAGCTATCTCTTGGGCGAAAGAATCGTGGGTAAAACAGAATCTTTCCTTATTTGACTGAATCCAGTCCAGGTCATACCAGGTCAGGCCAGAAACTTCATTCTCCTCACCGCCACGTCCGTTATCCACGGTTTCATGGTCTTTCGGAGTTTCAACCCAGGCTACGAATCGAAGGGTTATGTTCCCTAAGTTCGTGTGCAGGCCATCACTGATACCAGCAAACTTGAGGTCCCCGGGGTCTACCTGATAGCCAGTTTCTTCATAGAGCTCACGAGAGGCCGCCAATCGGACATACTGATCTTTAAAATCGTAGTATCCACAAGCAAAGCACAGAGATCCTTTGAAGTCGGCAGCACCAGTTCCTCTTGTTTGTGTGAGGAAGGCAAGTTTGCCGTCGGCCTTACGAGTTACTAGGGCACAAGTTACCGCTAAGTTAGGATGTTCCCAGACATCGTGATCTAAGACTGTTCCTTTTGATAATTTTCTGTTTTCTTTAATCATATCTTATAACGTCGTTCAATGAATTGTTCTATCATTTGACGGAGAGGCTTACTGATACCTTTGATCTCATCCAGCTGACCATAGCTAGCGATGATGATCTTATTTATTTTCTTAGTACCACCTCTCTGTGCGGTATCCCTGTTGATTTCCCCGTACTGAGTCTGTTTTTGAAGATCCTTGTACTGAAGCTCGACCATGTATCTGAATACGATGTCCTGTGCTTCATTCTTCTTGGGGTTATCGTCGAGGACTTTCTCTTTTATGTTCTGTTCCCTTACCTTCAAACCAATGTCTGTATAGAGAGTTCTGGTCAGTGCTTGTCGACATGTCTCTCCGTAACGAAGCTGATCGGCCGGAAGAGCTATGTTTCCATCCTCTAATTGGATGAGCACAAACACGAAATCTCTGGTCATAGGATTGAACGCGTAAACCAGACCCGACACATAAAGTGTTCTGGTTAAGGTTCCTTTGAATTCAGATCCCTTCTTTGGTTTTCCATTTTCATCAAGGAAGACTCCTTGGAACTGTTTGTTTGGCTCAGGTCCAGTTGTCTTCTTCATCTTAAAGGGATTGTCAATACTATAGTCACTTCCGTAACCATACTCATAGATCTTCTGCGGATCTATGTTGACAAAGAATCTGTCGTCGGCAAAATTAGGCATTACTTCTTATTTTTATTATTGTTAAAATTCTCGATGAGTGTGAATAAACCATGATCGCTTAATTTTGCGATAGTTGGCATCCCTCGTTTTCTAAGGAATGCATCTGTTGGTTTTCTTAGGTATCGTTCATACAGATCGTCAATGTAATAGTTGACTCTCTGTGTGTTTTCCCATCCAGCAATCTCATCCTTGCTATGGATGGTCATGAGGAGACTTATGATCAAGAGACCTATAGCCTGATTAAATTCAGGTTCCCAGTCAATGATCTGTTTAATTGTTTCCTCAAATTCATCGATACACTTACCAACTTCCATGTACTTCTTGTTATTGGTCGTTTGACCAACCGTTTCCATAACGAGCACAAATAGTTTAATGTACTCTCGTAGTAATTGTTCGTAATCCATTTCACGTATAAGGAAAAAGAACCTGGCCTTTTCAGACCAGGTTTATTGGATATTTCTTTATCTTATCAAGGAGCTCTTCCACAGTAAAGTCCTTTGATTTAGTGGCTTTTCTCGGGAGATCTCTTTCACAACCTTCCCAACAGGTTTCCCATTGATCGTGGAGATTGTCGAATTGATAGAGTTCTAGGATTCTAGGGAATCCATCTCTTAAGGTGAAGTAAGAACTACTACCTTCGACTTCAATTTCCCACCACTCACCTTCGTTTCCTTCTTTAGGGAATGTCCATGGATGGTCGCCAACCACCTTTATGGTTGTTACATCAGACCATAGGTTCCATATTTCTTCCAGTTTTTGTAGGAAGACTTCCGGGGAATCACCGGCTAGGATGGACACCCCTTTGTTTGTTCTCCTAGGATAGTAATGTGTTCTAGCCCAGACCCAAGGAATACATCCTAGGTTTATATCATCCATACACCAAGGTTCGTTTAGGATGGGCCAAGAGTTAGGATATTTAACTTCTAATTTCCACCCCACTAGGGGAACGGAGAAGGGTACTTTGAGAACGGTTATCTCTTTATCCCAATTAGTATCGTAGGGAGACGAACAGTTACAAGAGTAGGGAGCATCATTAGCATCGTCTGCCTGAACTTCACCCATTTCTTTTACCTCTGAAAAGTATGCCCACATGGTATGAAGCCATGGTTTATACTCAGGGGAAGGATAAGATTTAAAACGGAGATGAGGATTATTCCAGCCCCATCTCTCTTTATCTTTCTTGTATTGTTCAGTCTCAACATACCTTTTCGTCTCCTCGTCGTAGTCTGAGTAAGTCATCTCTATATCATCAACGAAGGACAACTTAAACCTTAAACTACGCTCTTCAGGGGTTAGGTCTTTGAAACGAACTTCTTTATACATTAGCTAAACACTTCTTTAAATGGTTTGAAGTTTCCGCCAGACTGATTCTTCAAGGAATTACCGTCCTCTAAGACAGCAAAACATATTTCCTCGAAGTGTCCCCAGAATTCTTCTTCATGAATTACTTCATGGAACAACTGAGCAATATGAACTGGTGGATTTCCATATGCACCACAACCGAGAGCCCCTAAGACAAGCTTTGTATGCTTGTTCAGGAGAGCTATTCTCAAGATGGCACGAATCTTACCTTTCATGGCTGTTGCATCTTTGTCCTGTAGCATTCCTGTCTTCTTATCAAGGGTGGGGTGTTTAATACCGGCCACGCTGATAACGTTGGTCTCAAATGGCTTATCCATTAATGAATAGGATAATGCATTCTTAAAGACCAGAACGTGTGGGCTATAAATTCCACCAAACATGGGAATAGGGTACTTGAGTCGTTTCAGTGGCTCATATCCTAACTCTTCACAGCCATCAGCACTAAATGCATAGAGTGACTGCAACAGGTTACTACGTCTGCACAGGTCTTCCTCCTGAGCTCTACTACCATTTTTTACTCCACCGCCGGGACGCTGGAAAGACGCCATATTAAGGACGGCAGCTTTCGGACCAAGGCTCATTGCCTTCTGGAAAGTATCTATGTTTTCAACATAAACCTTCTCCTCAAAAACTGGAAATTCGTCCTTCAAGGTGGACAAGGTAGAATAGAATCGTGAACTCTTAAGTGGGTTCGTCAGGGCATGCCATGTACCGTTGTTATCTTCGTAACCTCCAGTCTGGATGATCTCCATAGTGCTGTCATACACCTGCATAAGTTCTTCTCTTGTTTTCTTCATTTTTCGATATCGATTTGTTTAATGAATAATTCTTCGTCCTTTTCAGCTTCCTCTAGGGAATTATAGGTCCAACCTCTCCATGTAGAGATTATGTAGAGGGCTTCCTCCAAGGTCTCTGGACGTTCTTCCTCACCAGTGACATCGTCTTGGATTACATATCTTTCTTTCCAATACTTACCTGCTTCATCATTAGTAGCATAGTAGGCCATTCCAGGCTCCTCCGAATAGTACCAGATATTCTCTATACCAGGAAATTTCTCCCTGATTAGGTCTATGGTTTCTTCCATAGGACCCCAGGCTGTTTCTGTATCAAAGGATAGTGCATCCTCTCGAAGCCTACATAAGTTTGTCCATGAGCCTCTACAACTGACTTCATTCCAGTCGCTGCCAAGTTTGTTAACAATACATCCCAACCATGTATTACCGAAATCGGATTTTACGTATGGTTCAGGGAGATCTTCTAACTCGGTCATGAGGTTCTCTAGAGAATCTATTGTCTCTGGATCACCTTCAACTATGTACGATGTGTAACACCAATTAGGCATAGCTTGTTTGTTTTCTAGCGTCCTCTATGATCTCGTCGTAATTTTGTTCGAGATACCTGAGAAGCTCATCCTCAGTTTTAAAGTCGTCTTTAGTAGAGAGAATTTGTAAGTCTTCCCAATACCAGAGAGTATAACTCCAGTGGTCTCCAGGGAGATGTTCGTTGTAGTGGATTATGTCTAAATCATAACCCGCTTCTTCGTATCTCTCGATAACCCGTTCTTTTCTAGTAGACATACCTTTGATAAGCTATGAACTCAGTCTCAGCTGCTTCCCAGTCAGGTTCAAGAAGTCCTAATTCGAAGAACTTATCTATTCCCATTTCCCCTGGAAGAGGTCCAAGCTGTTCCACTAAGGTTTCTTCATCGGGTGGATTAAAGTCTTCATCACCAAAGGGATTACCTCTGACGGGAATGTAGGCATCCACCTCTTCGTCTGAATTTATGTATAGGAAGAAGCATACTTTTGGGCCAATTCCTACCTTTATCCAGCACTTCAAGTAGCCGAAACCTAAGCCACTTTCTCCACATAGTTCCATGATTCCGAAGTAGACTTGTGATTCCCTGTCGGGATCAAGTTCATTTAATTCTTCTTCGAATACTTTGTGGAGAGCTTCTTGTGTTTCACTCCATGTAGAGTTTTCTGTTAACCCGATTTTCTCTAAGATCTCAGTGGGACTATAATGTCCTACGAGAATCTCTTCCGGGTTTTCTTCTAACTTAATGTTACTATTTATTGAACATTTAATCATATACACTTGTAAGGAAAAAGAAAGAGGTTACTCGCCTTTTAGTAGCCTCAATTGTTCCAGAGCTTCTTCCTCTGTTGTGAAGAGGTAGATATCTCTAAAATCCTTTTTCCAGTTCTCTGGATTTAAAGCGAAATCCCTTGTGATAAAGAGTTCTGTTGAGAAATCCCAGAATTCATACATGGCAGCTCTTTCAAACCACCATGACCTAACATGATATACTTTCCTTTCAAAGACAAGCCAATAATCTTGATCACTGATAACTTCTTTTTCGTATACTCTCAAAGTTCTTTAACGACTTTGTTAACGTATTCTACGAAATCATCTGTCCCTGCCTTCTGTACCATGTGGTCGTAGATGGCGGAGAATGGGAGGATGAAGGAACCATAAGACCTAGCTAGAGATCCGTCAAGCCCAACGTCTACCCTAAGGTCTGGGGTAGAGTCTATGTAGGGATCAATGTTTCCATGACAGTGACCAAAGAGCATGAAGGCGCCTCTTGGTTTATCTTTCCAGGAAACCATTGGGTAGTGACAGAGAACGGTGGGAATAATTTTTCCATTATGCTCCACTTTGATCTCTAAGAGGTCTGCTATGGCTGTGAAGGATTGAGCTATATAGGACTTAGAGTAGACTTTCTCTTTATCATGATTCCCAAGGACTTTATAGAATCTACTTGGGGAGGTAGTAGAAAGAACTTCTTTCATCCTAGTTTCACTTACTCTCCAAAATAGATCTCCTAAGTCGAAGAGAATCTTTCCGTTAGCTTGTGGAAGGATACTTTCTATCCATGAATTCATTTGGCCAACACCCTCTGGGAATGGTCTATTATTAAACTTAATTATGTTCTCGTGATTATAGTGTAGGTCTGACATAAACACGAGGTCTTCCGATTTAAATATTTCTTTTATTTTCATTCTACCTATAAGGTGTTCTAAGAGCCTTATCAGTGATATGATGGAATTAACATTACGAGAAGAACTTAATCAAAGAATACAGGCAGGGTTACATGCCCTAGAGACGGAAGAGAAGGTTGAAAGAAGATTTGATGAAATACAGGAAATCCTGAATAAGAATAAAGATACGGTTTGGATTAGAGATTTAAAGGTGAGTAACAACAAGGAAGTGATCTCATATATTCAATACTTAGTTATCCTAAGCTTAGACAAGGAATCATTGACTGCTAAGATAAAAATTATAGGCGATACTGTGGATCCAAAGCTTGGATTTGTTAGAAAGATAGCTGAGACTGGTGTTGGCTTGGGAATAATGAATTTACGGTTATTCGATCCTACAACTGTCGAAGATTGGAATGATTTCTTGGATGATGATAATCCAACTATCTTTGGGACGGCTAGAGCGTATTTCTTTCAATACTTACCCGACTAAAAGAAAAGGAGCAATTAAGCTCCAATTCTTTTTTCAATAAATGTACGACAGTCCTCCAACAATCTGATTTGTTTTTTCAAGTCTCTGCGTCCCTTCCGTTTGAGGAGGGTAACATCGTCTATCATAAATATAGTGTACTGTTGGATGTTTTCTGACTGTCCGTTAGATCTTACTACCCGAGCAAATCCACGTTTGGCTATCTCGGATAATATCCACTCGCTGGCTTGATTATAGTAGTCTTCGTTTTCCTTGCACCACTTAGCCAGCTCTAATTCGCTCTTCAGGGTTAAACCCCTTTTCACACTAAGTCCAAGACTAAGTGCTGTTAATATTTCTACTATCATAAGCGTTTGTTATTGATTTATGTCTGAATATAAACGTTAAATGTATAGAAACTTTAGTTCTAATCTTTCTGTTTCTACCTAGGACAGGCGGAAAAACACTAATTCCGTAAGTCCGGCTTCTTCAGTTTCAGGCATATCACCCGAAAGACATACTCAATTAGAAGTTTACCTTGTCGTATGTTTATATTCTTCTGGTTTTGTTTTGTGTCTATAAAGTTTAAAAGGGAGGAGGTAAACTCTCCCAGATGTGTTTTTGGTTTACTTTACCTCCTCAAAGTCTGCGTCTTGGCCCTCGCCCTCGATCTTGTCGATCATCTCCTGCTGCTTGCGCGGGAAGTACTTGACGATAGCTACGACGATTCCTACTACTGCCACGATGGCAGCTACGATTGCTGTAATTTTAAATGACTTCTTCATAATTGTTTGAAATTTATATTAAACATAAAGTTAATTGTCATATGTGTCCGGGCCTCTAGTGCTCAGAGACCCTTTAAGGATTAGTTGACTGTGTCTGGTTTGACATCGTTCTCAAGTTCTCCAGGATTTCTTCCTCATCCAGTGCGTGGCACATCATCACTGCGAGCGCCACTTTATCTGTGTTACCTATCATTGTCATACCAACCAAGTTCTAATCTGGTTATAAACTACGTTCCCGATAATCAACGGGAAACCAATTACTATAATGGCCCACTGTAGGGCAATTACCATGAAACTTTCCTTTTTCATAAGCTCCACTTTTAAGTTATAGTGTGTCTTTTAATAAGTTAAATTGTTTTCTTTTCTAAATTATTCTCATCTCTGTTATAAAGGGGGAGGGAGCAAGCCTCTTTTTATTATTCCCGTTTTAGTTATTACCTAGTAGGCTCTTCTATGCCAGTAATTTTTCAACTGGTCTTATTTTCTTCGATACCTATTTGGTCAAAACGTCGACTCGTATCTCCCGTATTTCCCCACGTGTCTTTTAATAAGTTAAATTGTTTTTGCCATAGGTTTCTCTCCTATGGTCTTGTGAGCTGCGAATTATATTTCGCCCTGAGTTTCTTCATACAAGTTTGCCTTGTTATGTTCCACTCAACCTTCCTCAGGTATTGGTTCCGTATAATAGCTGAGCTGTATTATCAGCCCCTCACAGTTCCACCCTAGTACTTTGGATTATTCATGACAATACAGGTCATGTCACCATTCCTAGTTCTCCGAGGATCCTCGGGTACTGTGTTTTGCATATCACTATTTGATCCATGTTCCTAGAACTCCGATCAGAGATATACGGTTTGTAAGGTTCCTCACCCTACTAAATATTATTCTTTTTTGTTTTACGATTAGGCCGGTCGTTCCTTTCATAATAATTTGACCAGCCTGTTATATCGTGTCTAACACTTTTTTAACCTTTATTCGGATAGTCCTCAGAGATGTGTTTGATTATTACATTCCCTATTAGACTTCCTTTCCGCTTTGAGCCAATATGCAAAGGTCGATTAAGAATTCTATTATAATTCTTGACCTCAGACGGGAGTATAACAACTTCTCCTTGTCCCCTTAAAGGGTTAGTCTGGCACGCTATGCTATTTTCTGTTCGCTCAAACGAACCTAGGTTTTGCCATGTTACCTAGTTGTCCTTGATGTAGTTCCCCATAGCCACCTTCAGTATGCTATCATCAAGTTAGTGGGATACGTTTCACCCACGCAAAAAGTATATGCAACATCAGAACCTCCCCAGATTCTTCTGCTGCACTTCAGGTAATGAGTCTAACTTCCGGACTCGAACCGGAGACCTCACTATAGAATTATAGTGCGCTCTAACCAACTGAGCTAAGTCTTTTCTTCATTACATATATAAGGTTTTCAAGGCTTTTCAGCCGGTCGTTTTAAAAGGGCCCAATTCTCCCGAATCAGACCCAAATTATGAACTAAACAGAACAACTCTAAGAAGTCGCTCCATATATAAGGCTTTGAAAACGAAAAGGCTCTATCCATCACGGACTGGGCCTTTCACTCAAAGTTTTCGGTTGCGAGGTGAGGACTGTATCTATCACAGACTTAGTCCTCCTCTGTTGACATGTTCATATAATTCTAATGAGGTTACTCAATTTCATCTCACTTATAAGGTTTTAATACAGAGTCCGCTTTAAAAAAGATGAGGACCTTCGTCTATCTCAGATTAGGTCCTCCAGAAATAAATAACTTTTGTTTCTGCTTATGGATATTATGAGAGTAGTTATTCTTCTATCATATATAAGGAAAAGAAAAAGGGTAGGCCCAATCACTTGAGCCAAACCCCTAACAGTCAAGGTCCTGATCACATCATATAGTTCTCCTCAATCTGATACAGTATTTTATCCTGGTCGGTATCAGTCTCAGCCTCGAAAGACTGCTTCCTTCTATCCAACATGACAGCTTGGATGAGTTTCTCCGATATTATGTTTTCGTTCTCAAGTCGTCCTAAGAGGCCCTCTTCTGAGATCGGGTAGTCACATTCTCTCATTAAGAGCTGTAATCTAGCCAACTTCATAAAAGCGCCGATTGAACGATCTGCTTTGACCATGTATATCGAAGAACCTACCTTAACATCAGGGTTAACCTGTGTACTGCCTGGGAAGAATTCTTGAATGTCTTCGAGAGTGAGCCCACTGTTTACCACCCATGGGATAAGCCACTCTTCATTCTTTGGGTTGAACTTTTGGATTTTACTCCAGGTGTCACGACCTTTTAATCCAATGCTTCCCCTCTGTATGCTTTTTTCAAAGTAATCAGGGAATGCTTTAACGATTTCCAGGATCTCCTGGCTTGTCGCATTGATGCTCCTGTAATGGTTGTTCCTGAGGACACTACAAATCTGGTTAATGTCCACGAAGGAGCGTTGCTTTTGGATTATTCCTGCCATGGCGAATACGATATACTTCACTCTAGGTGATATGTACTCTTCGCTGCTGGCAGCCATACTTTGACGGGTTCCCTCTAGGCGTGTATACCTACTCTTCAATGGTGTACCCGTTGTCGGTATTTGTAGCTCCATGCCGTACATCTTCTTTGCAACGTCGGCTAGAGCCATCATGAGTTCAGTGGCATCATTATTCAGCTTCAATACCCACTTTCGATTGTCTTTCGGATAGTCCGCAATCGTCGTGTGGAACTTTACGCCATACGGCACAAGCTGATCTGACCACTTTTTCGGTTCTGATTTTGTGATATACCCAAGCATCTCCTTTAAACGTGAGGAGAGTATTTCCTGGTATTCACTCTGGTTAAAGGCGAGTAGGACTTTCCAAATCTTCTTGATGAAATCTTTGGATAACTTCCTGACACTTCTTTTTGCCATTTTGACTGCGATGCGTCTGTCAGTCGTCGGGCTATCAGATTGTATTCTGCTTGCCTCTTTGACGTACGCATCACGATATATTTTATCTGCTCCACTTAGAGTTGTCACCGGACGGGCCGGTTTCTTTGGAGCAGCGAAATGTTTATTCCCTACAGACAGGATCTCGTCGCGATCTTTCGTCTTGAAATCAAATACTTTGATCATGAGACGTTTACCACAACCTCTATCTGCAGCATCACGCTTTTCTACTATTACTTCCAGGACATTCCCAAACACCTTCTCGAAATTCTCTTGTACGGTGTGGTTGTACTTATCCCGGTGAATAAATCCGAGCTCTTGATTCGTTGCTTTAACGAACTCGCGGAACTCGTCTTGCGTTGTTGTTCCCTTTTCGAGAACCTTGAGGGCGAGTGCATTGTAGAACTCTGCGCCTCTTCCTTTTTCTGTCTTCTTCATAATTATTCTTCGTTTATTTTTCATTTTTCTAAGACAAGGGCTACTCACACTTGAAACCGTTCAAGATAAGAACGATATCTTCTGGGAGTTGCTCCTCATCCCTATAGTTTTGTATACCTTCACCAAGTGGTTGGATTAGGTAGTATTCATTACCCGGAGAGATCTTTAATTTCTTCTCCGTGATACATTCTAACTTGGCTCCTGTTCTCTCTCGCAAGGTCGCTAGGAGCACTTTCTCAGGTATATACGCTTTAAAACCGGGTTTTGTCTCAAGCTCTTTGATATGCTCGATTCTGAAGTCCCCGATTTTCTCTAACTTACTACCTGGTACCATCCCAGACAACATGCTGGGTGCTAACTTATTTGTTAAATAAATCATTGTGTTCTCTCTATTAGTTAAACACTCTGTCTTGAGATTTTGCCATTTGTAAAGGCACCTCTCTCAATGAACTTCTGGAGGCCATAGATGACATCTTTCTGATTTTCTATTTGTCCTTCCAAGTTACTTACTTTTCTCGTTAGTTTTCGATTTTTACTCAGTAAGGTGGTAACTAACAAAAATCCACCTAGTACAAGACATGTTTTTAGAATACCTGTCTTGGTTTGTTGTTTGTTTTCTTCATTATTATTCATTTCTTTTTCTTTTGATTTATCCATCATATATAAGGCTTTGAATATGGTTTTAGACGGTGTGAAAAAGAAAGCCCGACCCATAAACATAGGCCGGGCTGAGTGATTGACACCTGAACTCGCAATTCATTGTCATGTATAAGGTTTTCAAGGGGAGAAAAGAAAAAGAAATACCCTTCTTTATTTGAAGAGTATTCCATTTCGCTTTAGTTCCTCCATTAACATATGAACTGTCTTTGGGGTTGCCACGGACTCAAAAACTGCTTTTGTTTGGTCTAATCTTTCTGCCGAAGCTTTATAGCACCTTTCTATCGACTTGAATTGAAGCTCCATCATGAAGTCTCCTTCATCATAGTTAAAATTCTCTAGGTCGGTGAGTACTTGAATTGCTTGGTGATAGATTTCTATGTAGTCCTTAAGGCACCCCAGGAAGACAATTACGTCTGGCTGGAACGTCTTGTTTTGTACGTCTTTTACTTTGTCCCAAAATAGGACAACTGGCCTCATGCCAATCTCAATGACGGCTTTCTTATGTCGGGCATCCTCACGTGCGAGGTCTTTTATCCCAGAAGCCATCGAATCTAATAATTCATATAAGTTCTCCATAAAAGTAAATGTATAGAAGACGAATGGTTTGCTGTCTTTCTATACACATATAAGGGTTTGAGTGGATTATAGACGGAGGATTCCGAAATCCATATTTTGCTCTTGAAGACCTTTTCAAGCCTTACACCTGGTAGAGGATAATACTCTTCTACCTCATTTAAAATTTATTTACTAGTATGAAATTTAAAGGAAAATTAATTATTACAGATCCTTGTTATATTACAAAGGACCAGGATTGGGATGAACCCTATGAGGAGACTTTGTCTTCTAATGGAGTGACTGCTATCTCTGAGAACACCGGTATTGGTGATGGCTCTTGGAACGCATACCTTACGGATTATGATCCCTATCAGGTAGTGCATGAGATACAGGAATGGATTAATGAAAACCATCCCGATGAGAGTGCTTCCGAGGAAGAGAAAGATGCCTATTACGATGGCCTCGATGAGAAAGTTAAGTCTTACGTAAAGAATACCTTGGGTGGTTTCTGTGCAGACGCTGGTATGTCTTGTGTGGCTGAGTTAGATTCTCTGACCGCATATAATCCAGACGCTCCACAGTGGATTAAAGATCACTCTTGGTGTGTAGCAGAACTTCCTGAATTTGATGGTGAGGTTGATGCGGATAGCATATATTTCCCTGGATCCTGGGACTATGATCAGTTAGTTTTTGTTGGAAAAGGTAATTATAATTTCTTTACCCTATGAAGCAGTACTTAGAGATAATGCAGGAAATCTTAGATCATGGGATCAAAAAAGATGATAGAACTGGAACTGGTACACTGTCAATCTTTGGAACTCAGTCTAGGTATGACTTGAGCGAGGGATTTCCTCTAGTAACAACCAAGAAAGTATTCTTGAGAGGTATTATTGAAGAGCTTCTTTGGTTTATCTCAGGCAATACAAATGCTGAGACACTAAAAGAGAAGAACGTTCATATTTGGGATGAGTGGGCAGACCCTGAAACAGGTGACTTGGGTCCAATTTATGGTAAGCAATGGCGTTTCTGGGAACCCGGTTGTATAGATCAGTTGGAAGAGGTCATTGAAGCTATCAAAACCAATCCAAATTCTCGTCGGCTTTTAGTGAGTGCTTGGAACGTAAGCGACCTGAATAAAATGGCTCTTCCTCCATGTCATACTTTTTTCCAGTTTAATGTAAGAGGTGAGTATCTTGATCTTCAATTATATCAAAGATCATGTGACGTTTTCTTAGGGCAGCCGTTTAATATTGCTGAATATTCTTTGCTTTTAATGATGGTGGCTAAGATTACTGGTTATAAGTATGGTACATTCGTCCATACGACTGGTGATACTCACCTGTATCTCAACCACTTAGAGCAAGCCAAGCTTCAGCTTTCACGTAAACCTAAGTCCCTTCCAAAGATGATTATCCATGGTGATCAGAAAACCATAGATGATTTCAAGTACGAGGATTTTGAGCTTGTGGATTATGATCCCTGGCCTGCTATCAAGGCAGAAGTTAGTGTATAATAAATTTTCAGAAAAATATGATTAAAAACGAAAAATTACTTGCGTGGAAAGATGCCAAATCCCTGCCCTCTCATATTTGTGCAGACGTGATTTGGGTTGACTTAGAGGGAAATGAACATCGTGCGTCCTGGAAAAGCCCTGCTTATTTCGATGGTGCGTTTAATTTTACCAAAGAGGTAAGCAAGTGGCGCTATGATGAGGAGGGAGATGAGACTCCCTACTATCAGTATCTCTCAAATCGGACTTTCAATAAGGACAATAAGATTCTGAAGAGAGCCGAGAAGAACATAGAGAAGTGGAATAAAAAGAAGTAAATGAGAATTAGTTTAATTGCTGCTGTATCAGTAGGAAATTTTGGAATTGGCAGGAAAGGTGGACTTTGTTATCACATCAGCAATGACTTATGCCATTTTAAAAATTTAACTATGGGAAAACCCATCTTAATGGGTAGAGCCACGTGGGAATCATTGCCTGGAGTTCTCCCCGGACGTAGGAATATCGTTATTTCTACAAAGGGGATTGATGTAAGGGCGGATGAAGAAGAACTTGTTGAGGTATATTCATCTATCGATGATGCCTTGGAGAAACTTAAGGAAGACGGTTGTCCTGAGGTTATGGTAATCGGTGGTGGAAGTATCTATCGACAAACTATCGGAATAGCTGATACTCTCTATTTGACGGAGGTTTTTGATACCCCAGGGGATGCGGATACGTTTTTCCCTTCCTACCATGGAGACTTTACCTGTGTAGATCGAGAGTACCACGTTGATTGTGGACTTAGATATGAGTTTACAAAATATATCAGAGGCTAAATACAAGTGCCCCCTATGTGATTATCATTTCACTGAGAGAGCGGAACTACAAGCCCACATGTTAAACAATCACTTCCTCAGGATGGAGTCATTCTGTGAGATGGCTGGTTTTGGGGAAGAAGGAAAGTGCTATAAGTGTGGAGAGAACCGCTCTCCCTTGACTTACATCATGCCAGGAACGTTCTATATACCTTGTTGGAGCTGCATTACGAATCGTTTTGAAAAGACACAGAGTATTCTGACCGTCAAAGAAGCTATTCGTGATTACTTCGGAGGTGTTGTAAAGGATCGTTTCTTGCAGATGTTCTTGCTTGGGGTTTACTTTGAAGCAACCCTGAGTCATACATACTTAGAATTTAAAAATGTCCTAAAACTTCTTCAGAAGAGGGAGAAACAGGATAGAAATTCAATTTGGTTCTTAGATTGGCTGCCTGGTTTCCCAAAGATAATCTGTGAAGATAATGTGCCGGGAATAAAGGTGGTTCGGTTAGATGACTTATTTACAATAGAGTCTGATCCAGACCATATCAGAGTTAATGACTTCTTAGTCAAATTCCCTGAGTATATTCCCTTTGATCAAAGACATCATTCTAGGTATAACATATTTAATCAGGCTACAGACCCAAAGAATACGAAACGAATTCGCCTAAAGAACAAGGCAACTGATAAGTGTATCAAGTTTTGGAATGGAGATGGAACATGGAAGAGCTTATTCAGGATAGAATCTCTTACCGATGGTTCTACTATCCCCGCCGATTCCTTGTCGAGTGGTCACCTGATAGTCTTGCAGATGGTTCTCTTGAGAAACAAAAACTTTGCTAGATTAATAGGGGAGCTCATAGATGAGTTCGTAGAGAATGTAGGGGTCTTTAGTGATTCAGCATTCCTTAAGAATACAATTAAAGTAAATCCGGACCTTAAATCAAAGGCTAACTTGTCTTGGTTAGGGATAGCTGGAAAAGAAAAAGAAGGTTTTATTAACGTATCTATTTTACAATGACAGAAAAATTAAAAATCGCAGGAGTTGGTATTGATACTACAACAATTGGGTTTAACCCAGGGGATATTTATGCCCGTGAGAGTAGCAACATTGGATATATTTATACATCCATTGAAGCTAACAATGATTTTCTCTTGAAGACGTACATCCAGTCTTTTAAAACAGGTCCCGTCCTTGTGGTGGGTGCCAAGTACTTGAATGGTTTGGCCTTAGGTCTGAAGCAGCACCTGAATACTTTGGAACGTGCTTTTACACAGCTCCTCCTAGTCGACGAATCTGCTGATTGGAAGAATTGGAATAGTGAGTTAAGTACGATCAAAGCTGCCGGTACAGCACAGAACTTTGGTTTGCAGATTGGATCTGGCGCTGACTTAGAGAAAGTTAAAGAAATTTTTGAATTGGCCAAGGGAAGTGGCACTGAACTTAATTTCATAGCTCTTCCGGTCTGTCCACTGGACTTTAATTATGAAGTCTTAAGCTGGGCAAAAGAAAATAAGGTAACTGTCTTCGGATTTAATCCCTTCGGTGGTAATCTTAGTGCGGCCAGAAATATTCAGACATTCTCAATCCCATATCTCCTCGGTTTTGCTGCAGGCAATGCAGATATTGTCGTTCTGTCAGGCCGCGATATGCAGAAAGCTTATGAGAATGCAGATTGGTTGACGGATATTATCGGAAAGGAGTCTAAGCCAGAGTACACCTTGAAGAAGAGTGTATGTCGTCCCGTTAAGGAACTTAAGAAGGCTATCTACACTTCCATTAAGGTTGATCCTAAGACGATTATCCCTTATGAGGCTCCTGATTTTGCTCTCCCGGCTGAATTTATCACTCAGAAGATAGGTTCCTACGTAGAGCAATACATTGAGCCTGTTGATTTGATCCCCAACATTGAAAGTACAGGTGATATTGACAAGAGAGGTGAGGAGTCTTTGGAGGATAGTGTTCAGCATCTGATCAAGATTCTTTACTACCCAGAGGATGGTAAGCCAGAAGATTATTTTGCCATCGCTAGGTACAAAGCTATCGAGTACTTGAACCTTCACTTCCCTGGAGCAGAGATTACTTTCTCTAAGACGGGTAATACACTGTTCTGGATTAATGTTCACATCGAGGCCACAACACAAGGTCATTGGTGGTGGTTGAAAGTTGTGCCAGAGGTCGATCGTACTTTCTGGTTGGCTATGCCACAGGCTGGAAAAGATCATATTATTTTCCGAGAAGCAAAAGCAGAAAACGCGGAGTCCGAGAAATAAAATCCTTATGATTGAACAGGCCTCGGCCATAATAAAACCGAGGTCATATAAACTAAATTTATTTAATAAAGAATTATGAGAATTTACAATGGTAAGAAATCACAAGTAGATCTACCGTTGTCAGGAGGTGTACGCATCGCCATTGGTCCTGGTTCCGTAAGTCGTGATATCATGCCTAGTGAGGAGTTCCTTTCTCTCTTGGCTACATCTTATGACGAACATGAGCTTGCCCTGATTGTTGGGGGACCATATGAAGTAAATATGTGTGCACATATTCCTGCAGTAGCTCCACTTATTGTTCAGAGTCTTGATGCAGCTATTCAGCGATTCCAGGGACCTACTCCCGAGAAGGCTGAGGTAAAGAAGGTGGTTATTCCCGTCGAGGAAGCACCTGTACCCGCTGAGGAAGAGAAGGGTGATGTTGCAGTTGAGGAGGAAGAGATTGTTCCCGCTGTAGCTGAGGATCCTTTCGAGAAGGAATTCCCTGATGCTGAGTTCCCCGAAACTGAGGAAGAGGCTAAACCTGTTGAAGAGGAAGCCGCCCCCGAGGAGGAGAATGTCCAGCAGCCTAAGGGCAAGAAAAAGAACAATAAGAAAAAGAAGTAATAACCTGAAGAAGGTTAAATTTCACGTGGAATCTTTGAGTTTATTCTCAAGGGTTCCATGATTTTTTACAACAGATGGTAGAGTATAAAGAAGTTAAAACAAAGAAGGGAAAGACTCTCGTCTTTTGTAAAATGGATGAACTCTTGATGGAAGCCTATGGTGTAAATACCATAGAAGAAGTTAAGAGATTCGCTAAAGCCAACGAAAAAGGTTGGGTTTATCAGATACACTGTCCTTTCTGTAAAGCAGAAGGTCATACTAAGCATAAGCTAGATATTCTAGATGACTTATCGTATGGTCATTGCTTCGTTTGTGATAGGACATATGTCAATGTGACGGATGATATTACCTTTGAACAAAACTTACAGGATTATAATTATGGATTTCATCCAAATCTCGAGGTTGTACCTCTAACGGATCCTATTTGGACCTTGGAGAAGTATGAATATGAGTGTGATGATTATGATCAGAGAGGAGTTGAATACCTGATGGGTCGACATAAGTACATGAAAGATCTCTACCCAATGCTTGGGTTTAGATTCTTAGATGGAAATGTTGTTATGCCTTTTAGATACAAAGGTGAAACATTCTATTATCAGATTAGATTTAGTAGTCCGTCAGCTAAGATCAGATACTTCTTCCCACCAATCTCTCCCAAACCACCTTATGTGCTAGAGCATGGAGAAGGGATTAGGAAGATAATTGTTTGTGAGGGAGTATATGATGCTATATCGCTTCTCATCCAGGCACCGTCCTATATACCTGTTGCGGTTCTTGGTTCGTCTATAAGCGACTATCAGATGGATTTCATCAGGGAATATCTCCCAGAAAAGATCCTAGTATATATGGACAAGACAGACATTTCAATCAGGATAGCCGAGCGTCTTAAGAGCGCCATTGACTATTGCCCGATCGGTGTTATCAAGTCCGACGGAGAAGATCCGGAAGAATGTATGAAAAGAAAGATGGCTCAAAGAGCCGGTAGTGAAATTGGATGGATTAAGTAACGAGGAAATGTGGTATACAACGGATGAGAAGTTTCCAGAGTTAGGCGATGAAATCGTTTACCTGGATAAAGTAGATAAAACAGTTAAGAAAATTACGTATCAAACGGATTGGATTAACAAACATAAAAAGCATGTCGACATCTGCTTTAAGGCTAAGTGTCTTAAGTGGTGTCTGGCAAGCGAATATAACGAAGATGAACTTATTTGAAATTTACTTAGACAGAAGTATTAATCGAATTGTAATTAATACCGATGATCCCACACTCCACTACTTCTTGGAGACGAAGACCAGCGACTATCAATATATCCCATGGAAGAAAGAATGGGGTTATGTTGATAAGACTGTAAAGATCTACGATCCTGGTCGACACTCTAGAGGTAATGGAACGTTTCAATACGTGTTGGGAATCGGATGGGCATGTTACCTACTTGGAATCTTTAAAGATAGAATGAGTACAGAGGATTATAATAACATTCTCAACTCATGTATCTTGGCGGATTCCTTTAGAACAACACCCTTCAAAGAACTTAGAGATTATCAAAACGATGACGTCTTGTTTTTGTTGCGTTATAGAGTAGGACTCTATGTTGTAAATACGGGCTATGGCAAAACCCAAACTATTGCGACATTAACTAACTATGCGCACAAAACATTGGGCAAGCGAGTATTGATAGTTTGTCCATCAAATAAAGCAAGAGATGAGCTCGTAAAGAGGTGTAAGAACGCTTTCGGTCTAGAAGTTAGTAACTCTGACAAGAAACTGAACGGTTACTTAGATTGTATGATAACTTCAGGCCTAATGAACTCTAAGAAAGCTAAAGATCCAGCTTTATCACATGACTTTAAAAAGATCTTAGCTCAGTACGAATGGGTACTCGTTGATGAAGTAGAGTACACTATCAACAGTGGAGGAGAGTTTATTTATGATGCTTGTCTTGGAGCAGAGAGATTTTATGCATTTTCAGGAACGGCTGATAAAGCTGCAGGTGAAGTGATCTCTTTCAAAGACGGTCTAAGTGAGGTGGTGGTTCGAAACAAAAACTTGGTTAAGTATTTTGGCCCATCCCTGATTTATAGAATGCCGCTTAACATGGAAATTTCATACGTTCGTGTTAAGACAGCAGCCCTAGACAATCTTCAACTTGATCGAGATAAGATTGACCGAACTGGAAATGTATACATGGAGATTATGTCTCAAATATGGGGAGATCCCGGAGTATGTCAGACTATAATCAAGATATGTAAGCACTATAAACTTTGCTACATTCCTATCAACAACCTTGTGAATATTCTGTATAACTGGATCGATAACTATTTCTTAGGTCGATTTAGGGTACTCTTGGTTTGTGGTGAGGGATATGTTTACTACGACTTAGATGGTTCTCGACGTGTCCTTGATGGACTTCAAGAAGCATGTGATTTGATTCGTGATGGAAAAGTCGATGTCATTCCAAGTACCTCTAGTGGATTCCGTGCGCTTGATCTGCCGGGTCTGGAGAATATATGTCTGTTCGCTGGAAAGCTAGCAGGTGTAACACTTCAGCAAATTGGTAGATGTGCACGAGGTAAACACATGAACGTGATAACCGTGGAACCATATTCAAAGAGAAAAATCCCCATCTATACGAATGGAGCAAAGGAAAGAGAAGATATGATAAGAGGGTACTATAAGTATTGTACCTTCGAAGACGTAATCGTTGAAGAAAATAATCTGTAAATGGAACTCGAGAACTCATTAGAACTCCTCTATGGCTGTTTTAATCAATATGCGTTTGCATTAGCCAAAGAGAATATCGACGATATTAGGTATTACTATGAGACACGAGCTGCTACGTCAGGGAATCCTCTCATGGAATCCTTGTGTGCAGCAATCAAGAACTATGATCTAGACGCCATCGGTAAGCCTCTTTTCGAGAGTATTCTCATGAAAGGTGGTAAAACACAAGCCGAGGCTAACTACATCTTAGAGAAGATAATTCAGTATAAACAGTATACCAAGGCACAAATAGCTCCCCTTAAGGAGACTATTATCAATATAGCGGCTAGCGCTAACATTAGCAAGTATCGTGAAATGGCTGATACAAATCCCGCTGAGTTTATCAAGAAGATCAAAGACCTTGACTTCAAGACAAACAACATGGATTATCTCAGCACGAAGTCCTTTGGAGACTTGGATATTAACTCGATCATTGCCGATGCACATGATGATGTAATCCCTTCTAAATTTGACTTTATTAATCAGTCATACCCTGGGGGAGGTTATAGCAAAGGTCAGTTAGTAATTATCTGTATGCCTCCAGGTCAAGGTAAGTCTTTGTTCTTAATGGAGGAGATCTTACATATGGCCTTGTCGGGAAAGAAGTGTTTCTACTATGCCGCAGGTGATATCAATTATAGAGATTTCATCATCCGAATGGGAGCACAATTCACTGGTTGGTCATTCCGAGATGTGGCGGCACACTTGATGGAGGTTTATGAAGGACTTAAGGAAGCTTTAGGAAATAACCTTGAGATCTGTATTACTCCCGCTGGTGTGGTTAGTGCAAGAGAGCTCGTTGACTTCGTGAAGGCGAAGGGTTATTATGAAGTAGTCGGAGTTGACTATGATAGTAACTTGAAGATTGAAGCTAATGACTCTATGTACGATGCGTTTGGTCAGGTATATATGACCTTGTCAGAGTTAACGGTGGACGATAAACAGAATAAGCTCTTGTTTGTGGCAGCTCAGCCAAAGGTTAATGTATGGGGAGAACCTGTCATTAACTTGCAAGACGTTGGTGAGTCTAGCCGTAAACAGCATTCCGCCGATATGATCATTACTCGTGGTCGTGAGCCAAATAATCCTAATCATATTGCCCCAATGAAGATCGTAAAGAATCGTCGTGGTGAGACTGATATCTTGGCTTATAGTATCCGCTTGAATAATGGTCGAACCGTGGTAGTTCCTAAGCAGGTTTATAGTGATCTCAAGAGCGTTACAGAGAAAAGAGATTTCAGCGAGAACGAAATCAATCAGATGGTTAATAATTTCTTAAGTAGTCGAAATAATGTAAGTAGAGACCTTCAGGCAAGAGGAATAGGTGGTACTCATCCCGGTGGTCCTACTCCGTTCTAAAGATGGAAAAGAAAATAAATGTATTGATAACATTGACTGGGAAAATAATCTCGGTCAATGCTCTTTATGGTTGTAGAATAGGTCGAGGACCGAAGGGAGTTTACCCTCAAATGTATAAAGTCCCAGAGGCTAAACAAATGGAACATGAGATTCGTGAGCAATGTAGAGCCATAGATTTCTCAGAACATCTTGGCTGGCTTCGTGATTCTAAGACCTTTGACCTGAATATACAGTTTGTCTTCAAGACTAATATAGGTAGGAGAGACTGTAGTAACGCATGTAAGTGTGCTGAGGATTGTTGGGTTAAGTTTGTGAAAGAGGACTTGGGAATAGATAACTATGATGATGCTAAGCATGCTCGAGTTATCTTAAGCAAAAGTATTATCCCTGGAGCCGACCATGAGTATATATGTCTCCAACTTACTCCTAGTACATTCAATATGAGATACGATCAGATAGATCACCCTGAACAAGCTATTATCTGGGGAGATTGGGAAGATACCAAGACTTTCAAGAAAGCTGCCAAAGAGAAGGGTATTAAGTACCAAGCCTGGAATACGGATAAGAAAATAAAAGATCATAACACGGAGATCATGTTTGTGAAGCAGATTGAGGACCATTGGGGAGAACAGATTGTTGATTTAATGGATTTCATATACCTACACAAAGACTCTGGATTCACTTTTATCGGTATCCTAGGAACAGACCAAGGGGTAGTTGATAAGATTAACTCCTTGGGGGTTAGTACTATTAAAGCAGGCCTGATCGAAGAGCCAGAAGATATTTTTGGGCTATGGTAATCTATGAAGTAGAAGACTATTGGCAATTTATTAAGTTTTTCAAAGACGAAGAGTATCTATCTAAAGTCAAAGCAAGAGCTGAGAAAGTTAAAGTAGACCTTCATAGTAGGATGTTATCTATTAAGTTTAACTTTAAGTCAAACAGAGAATGGACATCTAAGCTAGGTGGTAATCGATTTGATATTGGTTTGGGCTTATACACTAGATATGGCAACTTATATGGATGGTACTATTTTAAGGATAGTGAAATTATATACAGAGACTTTCTTGGACAAGCAAACTCTATGTGGTGTATCTTTAAATTTAATAGATTAGAGCGTCATGGGATTAGCTAGAGATAGGTGGTCAATTACACTACTTCCGTATAAGCTATGGAATAAAGAAATACAGAATACATTAAGAAACCCAGACAACATTATGAATGTTAATATGGAATTCGATCAATCACTGTATATAATACCTATGAGCAGTTTCAACCGTGACTTCAATGATGGAGGAGGTGGTACGGTTAATATTGGGGTTTGGTCTGATAATATAGACCTAATAAAGTTTTTTACAGAGCATGAAGGGTCATTTTCGATGCTCCTAACTATCCAGAATACCCTCGGACAGGCAATCAAGTCAATCATGCTTGAAGAAACTAAACTCCAATGCTGTAACATGTACGAGGATCAGTTCAGTGGTGTAATGTATCCAGAAATTACATTCAGTTTTAAAAGTTATGTAAGATACCTTCATGGAATTGATAATTAATCAAGTTAAATATCCCAGAGATTATCTAACCTTTAGTTATGGAGATGTATTTACTGACATCTACAGGTATAATGGAGATTATTGGGTAGTCGAGTATTATAATTACGACGATTGGGATGAGGAGACAAATCCTGAAGGAGGTTTTGTTTATGGAACTATGATAATTAACTTAAGGACCCTTGCTCAGGTAGATCTTTATTACGAAGATCTAGAGGTTGAAGACATAGAGAAAGTTATATCAGAGCCGAATAATTGGTATATACCTGAAGTGGGCGAAGATTGGAAGAAAGATATAAAGGAATTTTACCTTACTTATATAAAAGAACATTATGAAGATAAATGATTTTAGAAACAGAGTTAACGAATATTACAAACGCTACCAGGCTGTTCGTGGTAACCTGAACTTATGTCAGGGATACGTGAAAAACTTGGTAGACGAATTCGGTAACATTGAATATCCAAAGCCACCCTATGCATTTAGAGTGACTAAAGATATGAAGTACGAGGTTGGCGGTCAGGCTAGCCCTATTACAGATATCAACGCTGAATCTGTCTTGGAGATGTTGCATACCTTCAGAGATGACTTAATAATTATTGACGAACCATGAAGTTTGTAGCAATTGCAGATCAACACGGAATCTTAAAAGATCTTCCAAAACCAGCAGATACACTTCTAATAGCTGGAGACGTAGTTCCTCTTAGATTCCAATGTTATTCGAAGGAGAGTAAGAAGTGGTTTAAGGAGAAATTTATTCCTTGGGCCACTGAGCAGCCTGTCAACACTGTTATAATGGTAGCGGGTAATCATGATTTCTGGTTGGAGAGACATGGTAAGGAGTTTAAGGAGATGTGTGAAGGTACGAAGATTGTTTACCTAGATTGTGAACTTTATCCTATAGCGGAAGAACCAATGAAGTATATAATCATTTATGGAACTCCTCTCTGCAAACCCTTTGGAAACTGGGCTTTCATGAAAGATCTGGGCTATCAAACGGCAGTATTTAAAGCTGACTTAGAAAATATTGCTAAGAGAAAGGAAATGTTAGATAAAGGACAGAATCCTGAAATTAAAACGATCCTTCTCTCACACGATGCTCCTTATGGAGTAAGTGATATTATCCAACAGAAATCCTGCTCATGGTATGATGGTAAGTCACATATTGGTAATAAAGCTTTAGCTGAATTTATCACTGAGATGAAACCAGATATTAACATTCACGGACACTTGCACACAACTAACCATGACCCTGAGATGTTAGCGGGAACAGAGGTTAGATGTGTTAGTTTGTTGGATGAGGACTATGAAGTAGCTTATGAACCAACTTACTTTGAACTATGAAATGGTACGTAACTAATAAGAAACGTCACCAGAGTAGTTATTATAATTCCATTACTGTTAGTAAATTGGCTGTAGCTGACGTGTGTTATGCAACAGTTGATGCTTCAGTGGTTACGGTAAATAATATGACAGTTACGAATAAGTTCGATGAACTTGAAAAGAAAATAAAAGCCCTAGAAGCGAGAATAAAACTTCTCGAATCCGGGCAGACCTTACCTTAGGGTAGGGTTTTCTTTTTCAAAACGTAGAAAATGCAATTCTCAGGCCCATAGATACTTATAAATAAGATGAATCAATATAATATAAATTTCAATGGGTAAGAAAAAGAAGAAAATCTATGATCGACTTGGCCGTACTCTTGAACTAGGTGATCAGTTCATCTATTCGACTGGTGGTAAAGACGGAAAACCGTTCCTGAACCATATTGCGGAAGTCGTTGCTGAAGATCCAGACGGCACGTTATATGCCGCTAAACTTAAGAGTGCTATCTATAAAGCAGATAATGAAGAGTTTGTCACTAGTAAAGGTGGTGGACATATCGGAGTAGTCAGAAAGACTTGGGAGATAACAGGAAAAGGATTTGGTATTATCAAACTTAGTCCTATCCCTGAAGACGAAGACCTACCGAACGCAAAAATATGGTAATGGTCGTAGGTAGTGTAATCGAGTTTAAGGACAAATCATCCAATCCTAGGAACGGTTTATCCCACGAGAATAAGTATATGTACTTAGGGAAGGCGAAGATGAAGCACCCCGATACTAGGGAATGGATTAAGTGTGCCATGTACTCTGACTTATCTGATCCTGAGCTGGTATATGTTCGGGAATGGGAAGAATTTATAGATAAATTTCAATGTTGCAACCTGGATTTATTGAACTAATAAAGAAAGATATAATTTTAGGGGAAGTAAGACCAGGAAAAAAGAAATTTAACGACTATATATTCACCCCTATCCAGGAGGACGGTACTTACGATTATAGATTTAAAGTCCCAAGATATTGTATAAGTAGAAAGTCTGGTAAAACCATAGACATTAAGTACAATAGAGAGGGTAATAAACAGAAATCTTACATGAACCTAGGGAGATCTCAAAATCTTCTTGATTGCATAGAAGACCTAGAGGATATTCTCCCTATGGGAGTTACTGTTTGTCGTGAGGTAATCTGGTTTGTAGAAGATATAGATTACTGGCGAGAGTGTTTGGGGGAATGTGGAGTAGATCTAGATCTCTTAGTAAGAAAAGATCGTGCTGGGGAATGGTATAAGAACTACATTTCTTGGGATATTCTCCTCCCTGAACTTGGTATCGTGGTAGAGCTTGATTCAGATTACCACATAATCCAAGAGGTTGATGATGCCAGAGATATCTATGTCTCTAAGAAGACTGGCCTGAAGACTTATCGATGGAAAGATTATCACAAGACAAGGGATGAGGCTAAGGAATCATTGACCAAATTCATTAGGGGAAATATGAAAGGAGCTAAGCCATTCATTCCTAATCAGGTCCATCTTTCCTTACAGTATTTCCTAGAGTCTCATCAGAAATCTTTGGAAGTTTTACAGGACTTGGTTTGGTTTAGTGAGGTTAAACCAAAAGACGTAATGGAGATGACACAAAAGTCTTTTCGTCTTAGAGGAATAAATATCAGCACCTCAGAGCTGAAAGACATACATAAGATAGCAGGAACCCTTAAATCCTTATAGGTGAAGCAGTTACGCGTACTGGGAACTGAGTGCAATGATGAATTGGCTCGGAGTCCAAGGAAGAGGAAAGAAGGGTTACATGGTCCGTAAAAAGATCTCGTGTATGTTCCTCTTTGATAAAAAGAAAGGAGAAGGTTTTTAAGCCCTCTCCTGGATTTTTTTTATTGCACCTGAATTTCTTTCTTAGAACCAGCAGCTTTCTGAATTTCAATGTAGAGGATTCCGTTCTCTACTTTAGCTGTGGTCGAGTCAATGTCCGCATCGGCTGGGAACTGGATTCGTTTATCAATCATGTCATCCCAAAACTCGTGGCGGATATAAGTTGTTTCTACTTTTGGTTTAATGCTTTTGATAACTAGTACATTATCCTCAAAGGTAATCTTAATATCATCCTTTGTCAAACCTACGGCTCTCAGCTCGAGTAAGTAAGACTTATCGTTCTCTCGAACATTCAACATGGCTTCGTTCTTGAAACCAGGGAAGTAATAATCGAAAATATTCATATCTTTATCTCCTATTTTTAAGTTCTTTTTCTACTATAGTATATGCAAATCCTATACCAAACTAGGAATGCTGACAAAGTGGCAGAACTCTACTGACAGCCTGTCATATTCTTAAGTATGTGATACAAACAATTTAAATATTAAACACTTATGAATTTCGGACAAGCAATTGAAGCACTCAAACAAGGAAAAGCAGTGCAGCGTCAAGGATGGAACGGGAAAGGAATGTTTGTTATCAAACAAGTCCCTGCTCACATAACAGGAGAGATTATTCCTGGTATGCAGAGCCTCCCCGATTCTGCAAAGAAACTTCTTATGGAACGAGAGAATCCACACGTTGACTATGTAAACCAGATGTTAATTATACATCCAGATAGTCATGCTGATTCGTGGGTTCCTTCGAGCTCAGATGTTTTTGCAGAAGATTGGACAATTCTTGATGCTTAAAAAAGAAGAAAGAAATATGAAAGAAAACAAAGAATTTTTTGAAGCTCTACTTAATGCAGCATCACCCTCAGGGGAAGAAGCTCCAGCGGTATCAATTTTCCAGAATTTTATAGAAGAAAACGTTAAGAATGTTAAGCGCGATTTCTGGGATAACTTCAACAATTGTTCTTACTGGATTGGTGATCCAGACGGTGTCGCTGTTATGATCAGTGCTCACATAGATTCAATTTATATGATGGTTACTGATATCACTGATGGTGGTTACCTCAAGATTGCTAATGGTGCAGGAACAGATAAAAAAGTACTCCAGGGTTCACGTGTTACTATCTTAACGGATGCTGGTACTCAGGTAACTGGTGTTATTGGAAAGGCGCCCATTCACATCGAGTATGGTCAACCGGAATACGACCAGGCCCCTAAGTTTGATGAACTCTTTGTTGATCTGGGAACAGGAAGCAAGGAGGAAACAGAAAAGCTTGGAATTAAGGTTGGTACGTTGGTTATTTATGAAAGAGGCAACCTCCTAACTGATTTTGGTAAGGATGGAAAGCTTGTAGTAGGACCAGACTTGGATGATAAGGCTTGTGTATACATCATTGCTGAAGTTATGCGCCGAATCGATCAAGAGAAACTGAAGGCTAATAACGTTAAGCTATTTTGCGTGGCCATGGCCCAGGAAGAAAGTGGTACACGTGGTGCTAAGGTGGCCGCTAGGAAAATAGATCCTGCTATTTCAATTGACTTGGATGTAACTTTTGATACAGACAAGGACCTTGGAATATCAACCGCTAAATACTGTAATGTAGTCGTTGGTGGAGGAGCAGTCATTGAATTTGGCGATGATCGTAGCCGTCGAATTAACAATGAACTTATCGCTTTAGCTAAGGACAAGAACATCAAGTACCAGCTTAGCACAACTAGGAGTGGTGGTACGAATACCGCATCTATCCAAGAACATGCATGGGATTGTGAAACTACGCACGTGGCATTAGCCTTGCGTAATATGCACACCCCACAAGAGATTGTCTCCTGGGAAGATATGGAGTCATGTATTGAATTGGTTAAGACATACATAGAAGAGAAAATTTGATTTGTTTTAGTTTAGTAGTTTGTTTCTAATTGGGCTAGGCCGTCTGTGAAGATCGCTTAGCTTTTTTTATTTCCTTACCTATAGAAATGAAAAGAGAAAGATTAAAACCACTTTACAGAAAGAAAAATACAAGAGGTAGATTAAATTATCTTGTTTACGGAAAAGGAAGTAAGTATAAATATGAACGCCATACCAAGAGAACCCTAGAGGATGCATCGATGGGAGTACGAAAGAAAGGAATGAATTCATACGAAATAGGTTGGCGTGCTTACGACTATACACCGCTATTTAAGTATCTCCTAAGTCATGCCATCGGAAAAGACGCTAATGAAGTTAGAATTTTGGTTAAGCCAAGAGTTAACTCCATGGAACCTTTCGATTGTATGGTTTATGACCATAATGGAGAGAAGCCTGAGAACTCTTACTTCAGATGGGGTGAAAACTCTTGCTGGTCACAACTCTATGTAGACTCAGATGGTCTTATCCAGAAAGCTGATCCGAACTTGTCAAACGTTAACCCCGCCTATGGAGACGAATGGGGTGCAAGTTTTAATGGAAAGCCTCTCAGTAGCAAGAACTGGCTAAAGAATTCAGAGAAAGGGTTTGAAAATGAAGAAAAATATAGAGCTAGTCTTTGATATAACTTGTCAGGCATGTCCTGAGCAATACGACGTTTATATCGGAGAAAGGTATATAGCTTATGTTAGGCTAAGACATGGTTGCCTGACTGTATGTCCGATCGGAGAGGATAATGAACCAGAATTTGATAACTATATTGTAGTCAAAGACTGGGATAATGATCCTTACAAAGGAAGCTTTGATTCAGAAGAAGAAAGACAAGAATATATAGGAAAAATAAAAGAAATTATATTAAATGGACAACTCAGAAAGCAAGAACAACCGAACGATTAGAGGTGGCTCGTATTTAATTGATTACACAGATTCTCTTGGGAGACTAATAGTCGTATCTATCCTTTGGGCAATTTTTATCGGAACTCTTTCCTACTCTACCTACAAAGAATGTGTTAGAATAGTTGAGTGGAAAGAAATCAGAGATTTTGTTGCAGATAAGCATCTAAATAAGCTTAGAGATGTTAGAATAACAAGATTTGGAACAGATACTTACTATGTTACAAATGAAAATGGAAAGTATGTTGCCAAATCTGATAAATATGTTTCTATTCATGATATAAAACTAAACAAGAGTTTTAAGTTCGATCCAAATAAATTGGACGTATCTGAGAAAGATATTGGTAAAACTATAAAGCTGAAAATCTCAGAAGAAGATTTGGTTGGTGATGACAACATCCAATGGCCTTTTGGATCTGATGGATGGGAAACTGTAGTTATTCTAATGGTCTTACTTGTATATTTTGGAACAATTGTTTTTACTCAAGATGAAGAGGACATAAACGGAAAGAAGAGGAGGCTAGATGAAAAATACGGAGAAAGAGATAGGTGGGAAAAGAAATTTGATTTCTATGATAATATTTTCTTCAATGTTCCATTTATTTGGAGTTTAGTATTATCTGGAGTTTCCATAATAACAGTAGCTGCTCTTTGGGCCCATTGAGGCCCTTTCTTTTATTCCCTTATACGTGAACAAACAAAACTATTTATTTTAATATGGAATTTAAAAAGTACAATGACATTGAAAACTCCTTCAACAAGGAGATCATGGACAAGTTTAGATTTGCATTAGCAGATCAAGGAAAAACGAATCAGTTGTTTGTAGTTCAAGAGAAGGTACACGGTTCTAACTCTTCGTTCCTCACTGATGGACAGACCATTGAGTTTGGTAAGAGAACAGCTAAGGTTGCTCAAGGAGAAAACTTCTATGACCAGAATGAACTCATTGAGCGCTATTACGATCGTGTAATCAATCTCTTCAACCTCATCAAAGCTCAGTATCCAGAGATCACGGAGGTTCAGGTTTATGGTGAGTTCTTCGGTGGAACATATCCCCACCCCGACGTGGAGAAGGTAAAGAACGTGAAGGTGATTCAGAAGGGTGTCTTCTATTCACCAACTCACGAATTCTATGGATTTGACATTCGCCTGTGGACTGGTGAAGAGTCTAGACTTCTGCCGGTGGACGAGGTTAATAAGTTCTTTACTGAAACTGGTATATTCTATGCCAAAACTCTCTTGGAAGGAACTCTAGACGAATGTCTGGCCTACCCGAATCTCTTCAATTCTAAAATTCCAGAGTGGTTAGGCTTGCCTCCTATCGAGGATAATACCTGTGAGGGTGTTGTGATTCGTCCAAAGGAGCCTCTCTACATGGGGAATGGTGAGAGAATCATCATCAAGAACAAGAATGCTAAGTTCAGTGAGAAGAAGGCTAAGAAGAATCACGATGCTAAGCCTGCTCCAGAGTATTCGGAATCACTCAATGCACTTTTAACAGAGGCAGAGAGGTATGTAAATCAGGCACGCCTTGATAATGTAGTCTCTAAGATGGGTGAGATCGAATCTTGGACAAAGGGATTTGGTATGATCTTAGGAAATTTCACCAAAGATGCTATAGAGGACTTCCTCAAGGAGAACCACGCTGCATACGACCTCTTAGAGAAGGGAGAGCAGAAAGTTCTCAATAAGAAGATTAATCAGCTCTGTGCACAAGAGATTAAGAATCGAATCTACGCATGACAGATAAATATGGCCGAACATATCATTTACCATTCTCTCCCGGCGTAACTAATGACGATCGGGTAAATAAGGATTGGTTTGAAGATGTAAAGGTCATGTCACGAATCCTCTGGACTGAGAAGCTGGATGGTGAGAATACCTGCTTATCGAGGAATGGTGTATACGCCAGATCTCATGCAGCTCCCACTACCAGCCCTTGGTCTAAGTGGATTAGGAATGATTGGTCTCAGAAAAGTCATGATATTGATGAGGATATAGAGATCTTTGGAGAGAATCTAGAAGGTATCCATAGTATTGAGTACTGTGGGCTTAAAGATTCCTTCTTCTATGTCTTTGCCGTTAGGGATAACACTAGACAGATGTGGCTATCTTGGGACGAAGTTGAATTTTACGCTAAATACTTCGGATATCCAACAGTCCCTATCTTAATGGATATAGATTTTGGTGATAAAGAAATGTCCCTCACAAAATTCTCTTTCGAAGATGTTGAGGTACCAATCTCTAAATTAAACTCACATGACCCAGTCACAGGAGATGTTTGTACGGCAGAGGGTTATGTCTTGAGGAACTACTATGAATTTCCCTGTGAGAAATTCAAAAACAACGTTATGAAATACGTCAGGGCAGGTCACGTTCAGACAGATGAACACTGGACAAAGCACTGGCGAAGGGCAACACTATTAAATGAACGACAGCGAATCTAAAGTTTCACGAAAGAAACCGGGAATATTCAAACTAGCTAAGGCATCTCAATATAATAGCTGGTGGAGAATAATAACTCTCTTCGTAATACTCCTTGGGGCAACTTATACAGCAGTTGATTCTTACTTGCAAGTTTTTGATAGACTTAAGAGAGTTGATGAAATCAAAACTTACTGTAAGACGGCTGAAGAAAAGGTCTCTAGGTGTTATGAGGTACGAAATAAACTACAGGAAGGAGGTCACCTCTGGCTGTTGGTTAAGGATACTAGGACAGGCGTAACGAAAACCATAGACGTTAACGCGCATACTTTCATGTCGAAGGAAAAAGGTGACAAAGTCTGGTTTTCTTTCACTAAGAGTGATCTTGGGGAAGCTGGAACAAGGCCTAAAAACATAGAACCTATCGAAGTTTGGTGGGATGTTGTAGCTCTCTTAGTGATTCTCTTCATAGCTGGACCTATTCTTTTTGAAGAAAGTTCTTATGATACTAGAGGAAAAGAAAATAGATATGAAAAAACTTTTAAAGACAAAGGGTATGAAATTATTCCCAGTTTTGATTACGTAGTTAACCCCAATATGAAGAAGTATTTCTTTAAGATCCCTCTTCTAGTGTTAGCCATAATAGGCCTATCCGACTTAATCATAACAATAATTATTGAGGTATGAGCAGTAAAATAGATTTTAGAAAATTGACTGTTGGATCTCGCTTGAGAATTAAAGGCGGACATACATGTTCTGTTCTTAATGTATACGGAACTGGTAGTATAGAAGCCCTCTTAGATGATACCGCCAACACAATTAAGTCCATTGACAAGGAAGATCTACTATCTATAGACCTGACACCAGAAATTTTAATCTGCTTAGGGTTCGGTATTAGGTATGGTGGAACTTGGGGATACTCTATGGACCACATGGGAGAGTACGTAATCAGTATAACTAAAACAGACTTCTATCCGGAGAGACCGTGGATGGTAACAATTGCAGATTCCCTCACTGGGGATGTTGCTGGATCCGGACCCGTCGCTAATGTACATGAACTACAGGGTCTTGTATATAATGTAACTGATCTTCCGCTAGAACCTGTCGGAACTCTAGAAACTACAATTCGGTTGATGGATGAGAGACAATCTGTCATGGACGTCTTTAACGACATTATGGATATTGTGGACGAACACCTAGATAAGAAAGATCCTTGGTGGCAGGTATTTGGAAAGATAATTGACCACGATGGCGGTTCTGACTACGCTCTCTTTAACTATGAATATCGGTACAACTACGTAGAGTACCTGGACATGTTTATGATCGAGACGGGTGGAAATGACACCTTCGAAGAGATCTGGGAGTACAACGAAGATTACATAATTATGGAGTACTATGGTGGTCAGAGTCCGGACCTAGAAGAACTCTACATGCAGAATATAATGATGCTAGTTATTTATGCATGTTGCACAGAGGATCCTGAACCATACCAATGGATTATGAAATCCCTCGAATAAAAAAATTGAGTAGGCCTAAACCTACTCTTTTATTTTCCCTCTAAGATGGACTTATAATATTCGGGACTATTAGTCTCTTTTATTTTCTCCATCTCGTCTGGGGTTAATGTTCCACCATGATTATCTGCCACAAATTCCATGAACTTGGTCGAATCCATAGAACCAGCTTCCCCAAGGTAGAGAGCCAACCTTCGAATTAATTCTTTATTTGCTTCGAGGAGCTCCCTAGTCTCTTTTGTGAGATCTTGGAATCTTAGACTCATAGCATCTTCAACAGGTACTTTTCTACCGCTATACGATACACATTCTCTTCTAATAGACAGGCCCGTTGATATACTTGTATTGGTTTCTGTCATAAAGTTAGAGAAGAGAACGGGCTCAAAATAACCAATCTGCTGGACAGCATCTGATAACGTATTCCAAGCTTCCTCTAAGTCACTCCCAGCTCCCATTAGACAAAGCTTTGGATCAAAGAATAGATGCTCTGCTAAGTAGCCCGCCAAGTCAACCTTAACATTCAAGTCAACATCGAATCTAGAATCGATTTCTCCTTGTGTTTCCTTGTCGTATGTCGTACAGAATCCTCCATGATCCGTTGAGACTGCCACTATCAAGTCCGGTGCTTTACCAGTTAAGGCTGCATATGCAACAGCATGACCTGCCTCATGAACTGAACAGCAGTATCTCTTCTTCCTAGACTTAGGATCTCTGATTGCCCCTAATTGAAGAGTATGATCATAAGAAAATTCCTTATCGGGCAGGTGTATCAGGATCTGTGTTTTTGCTATGTGGAAATTATCTGAAGCAACAGAGATCTCTGCTTCCTTCGCCTTTCCCTCACCGACCATTAGGATTTTACTGAGATATGGAGTTAGGATAGAGCCGATCGTTGTAAAGATAGGTCTTACTCCTTGGGTAGGGAATACGCCTTCTTCATAGATCAAATCGTACATGTTAGGAGCGAGGGTAACTTCAATACCAGTCACCTTCTTATACTCCACTAACATTCTGGCCACTTCATTCTTAATGATCTTCTGGAATGATTCCTTTGTGAGGGTTGGATACTTTATCAAGTTATTTCCCAGACGTGCGATCTGTTCAGGACGGAATCTCTGCTTGAGAGCTTTCTTAATGTCGCTGATAGTAACTCTAGAAGTTATATCATAGAACATATCAGCGTCCATATCGGGATTTTGATCACCCGCCACATCAAAAGCTTCATCCAAGTTTCCTACAACGAAGATCAAGGCATTCTGGCAGTTTATTGTCTTTGGCCTAGTTATGGAGTTCTTAACCTCCACAAGTTTCTCATAGATTTGTCCGGTTGTGAGGTCCGTTTGGGTGAGCTCTTGTGCTACTTTCATACCAAGACCTGTCTCAAGTTTATTTAAGCGACGAACAATAGTTTTGATTTTATCGCTATCAATGAACTTGAGGGGACGGAATGGATCATCTTCCTCATCATCCTCGTCTTTATGTGAGGCGGGGGATAATGGAAGAGCTCTGTCGTAGTGCAAGAGTCCTAAGGAGTTAAGAGTTAGCTCAACATTTCCAGGGTCCTTAATCTCATTCTTCTCGACGGGAATATCTGGATACATTTCAACAAAAGATCCTAAGTCCTCGACGAACTGAACTAGCTGATTATAGGACCAATTATAAGAATCATTAACATCTAAGACCCCAGAATCAATCAAGGTCCAGATGGGACGTATACTAGACTTGACGTCCTCGCTCCCTTCATCATTAATGGTTCTAGCATACTGGAACTCATCAAATACGAAGACAGGATAATCAAGAGTACACATACCATTATCGGAACCCGAGTAATCATCGGTATCAAACCCGAAGGTCTCACAGATATTCGTTGATATGTCTTTGCTGTCAGCTATGTATTCACCGCAGTCAAAGAACATGGTACTATTCTTGAGACCCAGTAATTGGGTTAACCTTCTCACTACACTACTCTTACCCGTACCAGTCATACCCCACAAAGATATCACAACGGGGCGGCTTATGATCTCTGGTGTTATATACCAAGAGGATATACTCTCTGAAATTTCATCGATAATCGTATCCAGTCCAACGAACTCTGTTTTTAGAGTCTGAACTGCCTCAGAGAGTCTTTTAATTCTTTCTTCCCTTGTGATGGGAATTACATTAAATACATCTTCTTTTATCATATCAACCATAAGGCAGTGTCGGGCGGACAAAAGAGAAATGGGGATTTCTCCCCAAACCTCCTTTCATTACCGCTTACTAAACATGCGGATTCCAATCTGAGCCACCAATGTGATAGCCCAACCAGCGAGACACAGCGCATGAGCCATGTCAACCCTGTTCTTGAATTGTCTTGTTGTCATCTTGTTTCTCTAATTTATACTCATCAATGGCTTGATTCAAAGTGAACATACGTTCCTTCTTTGCCACGGCGATGTAGAATTCAACAAATTCTTTGTAGGCAGGGCTGTTCTCAATCTTTCTACCATACTTCTCGGAGATTGCTATTTCCATAGCCTCCTTGAAACTGTCAGTTGACATATCTGAGATCAATCCTTCCTGTATAATGTTTCTTAGTTTTTCCTTATCGGCATTCTTGAAGATTCCATGGAAATACTCTATATTTTCCAGGAAAGTTTTCTTCAATCCTTCGTTACCTTTAAGTCGAGCGCACTGCTTCCGGAGTTCCTCCCAAGCTTTAGCGTCCTTCTGTTTAATCACTTTCCCGAGTTCTTTGAGCTCATCATCAAGCTCTACTTCCTCAGGACTTCTTCTCTCTTTGTACTTCTTGTATAAAGTACGACCGCCTGCTACTACGCTTAATAAGCCTAAGCATGCGAATACTGCAATTTTTAATGTTTTATTTTTCATAATTCTTCAAATATTTTTCGTTCATATATAAGGCTTTGAATATGATTCTAGACGGAAAGAAAAGGAGAGGTTAATCCTCATCCCTTTTCCACCATTTCTTGAATGTTTCTTTTGCCCATTCAACATCTTTTTCACCTGTTATACCTATCGCCATGTGGCTAATAAGTCTCGGGCTATTAGATTCTGTTACGAACCAATGTCCTCCCTCAAGAGTAACTTTTGCCCAGGTGTCTCCCGACCTAAACACATCTCCATCCTTCAATAGGAGAAGTTCTCTGGCTGCACTGCCACCAGGAGTTTGAAACCAAATAGCGTCGGGAAGCTCTTTGGGATTAGCCTGGTCGAACTCTTCTTTCCTCTTCTGACGTAATGCCTTCCATGTCTTGTACTGATCCTTATCAGCGACCATGGATAATGCTATTCGGAGGCCCTCCAGGAGAGCAAGTTCGTGGCTTGGATAGATCTGACTCCTAGCATCCTTATCGCTTTCTTCACCAGACCAAGTATCATTGACTAGGTACTTGGAAGATACCAACCACTCATTCAGATCATCGTAGGTTAGGAAGAGAAGTCCGTACTCATCCTCTTCTCCAATGTAATACCTGCATCCGATAAACTCCCAAGAGTCATATCCCAGCTTATCACCAAACATTGGATACACAAAGACATGAACCTTGTAGACACTGCTTAGGAAGTCTCTCACTAATGGAGCAGTAGGTAGATAAGCTATCTCATCGTCCACTAACGGTCCGGCCACAGGGTCGGTTATAGTTGTTCCCCATTTCCCCGGTTTTAATCTAGGAAGAGGAATTGAATTCGATATGTACTTACTGAACTCAAGTTCCTTTTCTAGTACTTCAGCCATTTCCTGGCTAACATACGAATTAGTTATCTGCCTCCTCATAAACTAAGCATATTAACAGTAATATCTTCATCTATATCGTCTAGTCTCTCCTTAACCATCTTACAGGTTTCATCATCAAAGAGCTGTTGGTTATAGTAAACGTATGCACTATCCACTAAGTAATCGATAATGTAACGCTCGTTCTCATTGACAATCTCCCTATCAGTTATGTAGGTAATCAGGGACATATGAGATCTATCTTTACTGGCTACTCCAAGGAACAAACCAGCTGCTGTCCTGATGAAACATGGATCAGGTTTATTCTCTCTTTCATTTAGGCGAAAAGACTCAATAGGGCTCTCCTCTCCATCGGGGACCTCTTGATCAGCAATTTCGTATTGTGACCAATCATGGAAGTACATAATACCAATCTCATCACCAATAAAAATTTTGGTTATGAGCTCATCATTATCTTTTATCTCACCAAAGACATCTCTTCTTCGCTCTCGCATCTTAGTGAGGACGTGTGGGGTTAGAGTTACCACATAACCACCATTGGTCCTGTGTACTTTCTTAGCACCAACATCTCCACGGAAGATAACATACTTTCTAGAGTCTCCACGCCCGGCGTTTGTGATACAATGCTTGTGAGTGAAAACTTTTGGCAGCTTGTAATCACCAAACATCATAGTATAGATATACCAAGTGTTGTTCGCACTAGACTTAAGGGTGAAAGATGCTTTTATTGGTTCTTCTATGTTTTGTCGTTTCTTAACATACGGTTCCCTAAGTTTATTTCGGGCATCCGTTATTTTCGCCTTCACACTTTTTCTGTAATCTTTCGATACTTCTGTGAAAAGGTCAATTCCTTTTTGTCTTCTAGTTATCATAATATTCTTCGTTTATTTTTCATTACATCTATAAGGCGCAGAGAAAAAAAGAAAGGAGACTTTAAACAATCTCCTTCTCTATGTACTCTCCTACTTTGGCCTTTGCTTTCTCCCAATAGTCGTCTGGGAATTCAGGACCTTCGTAGACATTTTCTCTAACATACCTAAAACCTTCTTCCCATTCGCTTATATCGACAATGACACCAGAGTGTTTTATGTTTTCTTCGTATCTCCACTCCTTCAAGAGGCATATACACTTGCCTTCATAGTCCGCGACTTCAACAGGGAACCAGGTTAAGCGTGCTACTTTCACTAGGTCATTAACATCCTCTACATAAACCCGATACGTGCTTTTACTGCCTCGAGCATAATTATAATGGATGTTTCTGACCGGATCAATACTAGTCATGAGAACTCCAAACAAGTCACATCCACGAGTCAAATCTACCTTTCCATGGAGGTACGTGAAATGTAGGATATTCTCAACAGGTAAATTCTTACCGTTCTCGTTGAAGTTATCGTATACTTTAATCATGGCACTGCTCTATGTATTTCCAAGAGAGTGGATCCGTTAGCCAGACACCATTCTCCGCCTGATAAAACCTCTGACCATATATCCAAGCTTCTTTAGAACGAATGTGGAGTAATACCAAATCGCCGCCATGTCTAGCACCTACTTTCTTAGCGGTCTCTGGATCACTACTGAGATGAACATACTGACGAGACATCGGCTTTAATCCTTCCTTCATGATACTTCCAATGAAGCGACTAGATGTCCCATGCCAAAGCTCTAAGGGAGGCTCTTTCTCGACGTATTCCATGTCGACCTCGACAGAATGGCCTTGGACGGCACGAATTCTTTTCTTAGTTTGGTCGAACTGATACCGACCTTTCTCATCGGTCGTAACAATCTCCTCTAAGAGACTCTTGCTAAAACCGTGATTCTTTGTCAAGTCACTTACTTCTCTCCAACCACCTTTTGCGAAGTGATAGGACATGTCATGTCGTAAAAGAAAAGCAAGTTCTTTGCCTTTCTTCGTTAGGTCTTTCTTACCAGTCCCAGTCTTCATAATTACCGTCACCGATTTTCTTAAGTTCAGCTAAGGATGTATAAGTCATGTACGCTCCTATAGCTGCTACACCGATTAAAATTGATATTGCTATTTTCTTTTTCATAGTTTTATTGTTTCTGTCATGGGTGAGGAAAAATCTTTCCACACCTTATCCAGGTCTGCTACTTCGTTAACATATTCCAACTTGAAGGTTCTTTCATATTCCGTTGAGAACCCATTAATAAGCTTGTCGATATCATAGTCGGGATAGTCTATAGTCACATAGACCATGTCAACCTTGTCTTCCAGGTGAAGCTGTTTCCTGTGATAATCAACGGCTCTCACTACGAAAGGTGAGAATGTAATTGCATACCATGGACCTTCATCCCAAAGACCGACGGCCTTGTTGAAGAGATCCTTCACAGCCTCAATTTGATCGTGGGGATGATAATTCCAACTTATCCCTAATGGGAATTTCTTAGGCTCCTTCCCAAAGAAAGATACGCCTGGATGTTTCTCTAATACCCAGCCCATGATTTCGTCATCCATGCTGGGTCCCCCAATGAAGAGGGTAAGTGGTTTATTCAGTACTATCTTGTTCATCGTCTTCGCTTTTCTCTAAGGTTAAGATTACATCCCTGTCAACCTCAATTCCTATTACCATATACTTACCTATCGTATAGCCAAGGCTTATGAATGGTCCATTAACTGGGTCAATAGCTTCTATGGTTTGATTATCCTCACCAAAGATAAGTCGTATGTTCCCAAGCTCCGTCACAAGTTTCCACTTGTCTTCTTCACCTTGAATCTTCTCTAGGTGATTGTCAATCTCACCTCTGGCAGGAAGTTCCAAGATATCAGGATCATTAATAATACTGTTCACAATTTCTACTGTCTTCTTTAATGCTTGTTCTTCTGTCATAATTCTTCAAAGGTAAGGAATTAATTGTTAGCTACCTGAAAAGCTATTCCAAGCGAAATAACAGTACAAGCAAGCCAGGTGAAGAAGGGAACAGTAAAGTATAATGTCCTAACCGTATCTCTAGCCTTCTTCAGGGCTTCATACTTACTACTCTCTTTGTAATGATATTTATCAATTTCACTATCTCCCAACTCCACACAACTTAGGATGATCATAGCAATTAGTCCGCCAATAAATACCCAGATGATTTCTCCTTTCTTAGCATATCCAGGAACATCGATCTTATCATAGAGATCCTCTTTGTCGAACTCTATATTAACAGTCTTGCCAATACTTACTAGTTCTTTTGTATCCCACTTCCCAAGCTCAATATCTATTTCTTGCCCAGTTTCGATATCCTGTAAGTGAGACACTTGTTTCGTACTCTCATGATCTTTGGTAATTACGTTCTTAACGCTCAAGACCTTGAACTCTCTTGGTTCACCGGACCTCCATTCATCTCTAAACTTATCGATCTCATCAAACATATAGACACGATAGCCAGTATGAATGACTAGCCAGGCTAAGAGCACATATTCAACGAATAGGACACCATATGTTAACCACATGCTGCCTTTCTTTCCATCACAAAATAAGTTAATTAAATTCTGTTTGTTCTTTTCTTTTGAATTATCCATATCACCTATAAGGCTATCGGGAAAATAAAAGGGACACTAAGTCCCTAATCTTTTTTCTTTATCCTTTGGTAATCCATTCCAGAATTCGGCGGCATACATAACACGTTTTCCTGCCGGCTGTACCTTCTCTAAGTGAACAAGGTCTTCTCCAACCACGACATATATGCCGGTCTTTTTCTTGAGGAGTGTACCGTTTGGAACGAATCTAATCTCTTCGTCGGGACCTTCAATGACACCGCCGGAGGTAATTAGCTTTATTTCTTTCCCATCCATAGTAGTCCAAGCACTGGGGATAGAGGATAAGCCTTGAATAAATCTATGCAAGGGCAGACCTTCCTTATAATCGTTCCAGATAACTTTGGTATTCTCCTTCGTTAGTTTCGGAGCATAGGATTCCGGCAATGTAAAGCTTTTCTTTGGCATCTTTGGTGGACGTCCCTCTTTCTCAACGATATAGTTCATGACATAATCCGTAAACTGAGGAATGATATCTAGCTTCATATCCTCCAAGACATTCTCAGCAGTCTCTACTTCCGTCTGTGTGAAGATAAGGGAGATGGGATCTGACTGAGCAATAACTTTACCAGAGTCTATACCTTTATCGCTGAGGAAGAATGCACTGATGCAAGTCTCCTCCTCTCCATTGATAATAGCCCACTGAACCGGGGCCGGTCCTTTATAGGCAGGGAGTTTAGAGGGATGGAAATTCAGAGTTCCAAAAGCGGGGATACTCCAGATAGCTTTAGGGAGAATTTTAAAAGCCACAACGATCTGAAGATTTGGTTGTAAGTCTTTTATCTCTTGGATAAACTTAGGATCCTTGAGATTCTCTGGCTGAAATACCTGGATAGAATTTCTGTCAGCACATTCCTTAACAGGATTGGGAATAACCATATCTTTGCCATGTCTCTTAACAGTCTTGTCGGGAAGAGTAACTATGGCATCAACAATCCAATTTCTTTCTAGGAGTGCGTCTAATACGGCCACACTAAAATCTGTACTTCCGTAAAAAATAATTCTTATATCTTCTCTTTTCATATTCTATCCATAAGGTGTTGAAAAAGAAAGGAGTAAGCTCTCCTATTTCGTCGTCCTACTCCTTGCTAATTTCTCTTTAAAAGCTTCCACTAGGTCCTCACCCATGTAACCTAGACATACTTTCACACCCTCTACTACGGATGCTATTCCTAAGTTAATATATTCACTTATCATAAGCCCAATATTTTATGTGAGTCCCATATCATGCAAACTTCCTTATACAATTTCATACCAACTGCTTGACCAATCGTCGTTACTGTGAATGTAACTGCATAGTCAATGATTTTTCCTGTTAGTTTTCCTGCCATAATACACTAAAATTAAAAAGATTACCTCAAGATTTTATCTCCAATCTCAAGGTAATCATTATTCTACATATATAAGGCTTTTAGCCGATCTCAGACGGAAGTTTTTCCGTAGAGAATATCGTCCAATGGAACAGGACAAATCTCGATCCAGGAATCCGACAAGGAAAATTTGTAATATTCTCTTGTGGAAGACTCTGTAACAAGGGTTTTCCAGATTGGATGCTCTTTTCCTTTGGCTAGGCGGCCAGTAAAGACAGAGTTCTCTAAGAAAAACTTGATAAAACCGTCAAGCTCATCTTTATTAAAAATGACCTTCGGAGTTGCCACGTGGACGGACTGAACATTAAAAGATTCTTGTCCATCGGGGATGATAATATACATAGTACCTTTTCCCTTGGCAGAGCGTCGGAGGTCGAGGATTTCGTCTTCTAACATAATTTTAATCAAATTTTCTAGGGCCACGAGGGCAATAATTCATTAAGTTGAATTTAATAAAAGAGATGGTAATAGATAGAGTCTTCATAACTCTAACCACTACCTTCTCTATGTTAAACTAATTTAAATCGCTTTTTATAAAGTTACCTTCCTTGTCTTTAACCCAAATTATCTGATTACTAGATCCCCGGAATGCTATAGAAGAATCTCTCTTTGCTAGAACAAATCTACCGTCCACCAGGACATCTATATTTTCTAAGATCTCTCGAAGAGGGGGTTTGTCAATACACTCTTCCAAAGTAAATCCTGAATATGCCCAGATATCTTTTTCTGGAAATTTTTCCTTCACTTCTAGAATTAAACTAAGAAGTTCTTCTGGACTTGATTCAAATGGATTACCCCCACTCAAAGTCAATCCTTTGATGTAGGGTTTACTAAGTTTTTCAAATAATTCATTTTTAGCTTCTTCAGTGAATTCTTTTCCACTTAAGAAACTATGGGTTTCTGGATTATGGCATCCTTTACAATTTAGTGAGCACCCAGACAACCATAAAGTTACTCGAAAACCCGTACCATTGTTAATATCCGGACTTGTTATCTTATGGTATCTCATGCTACTTAATCTTTAATATGTTTTACTCGATGTTCTACTTCATCTTGTTTTCCCAAATTGAATGCAGTCTTATAGTCGCCAGTCAAATACAGTTATGTTATCCTATAGGCTTTTTATCCTATAGATCTATGAGTTCATTTTCTCATAGCTCAGCATATATTTTCATCCCAGTGGGATGGTGAGCACTCTTGGGGAGATTATATTTATTCACTCCCTATGCGTTACACTACTACAAAACCTATTCGCAATTTTTGTAGTTAGCACGGTATCAACGTCTCAGTCTTCACCGTTAATTTGTTCACTAATTATCTACGATATTGCTATCATAGACGGCAATTTTTTACCAGTTACTCTTCTTAGCTGACTAATATTTGTAGATCCACATTCGGGACACTTATCACTAAACTCTCCAGTATATCCGCAATCATTACATACATCATTTGGGAGATTACATGCAAAGTACGGAATATCATGATCCATTGCATAATTTACGAGAGTCTCCATAGCATCGATATTATGCTGTGCCGTACTAGGTAATTCTACATAAGTTATACAACCTGCACTACTATATCCAGTGAGCTGTGACTCAATATCAATCTTCTTAAAAGGATCAATATCGTGCCAAACAGGTACATGTATAGAGTTAGTAAAGAATTCGTGATCACTTACGTTAGGAATAATTCCATATTTTGTACGGAATTTTTTCATTGCTGTATAGCAGAGATTCTCGGCTGGAGTGAAGTAGACTCCGAAGTTAAGCTTATATTCTTCTTTATACTCTGCACAACGCTTTTTGAAAAGACTTTCAATACGCTTAGCAAGTTTCATACCCTCCTCTGTAGTATGATCAGTGCCAATAAGGAGCTGCAAAGTTTCAGCCAAAGCCAATTGTCCAATTACAATTGTTCCGTGCTTAAGAGCTGAACGTATTCCCTCCTCCGGTACATAGCCTGCCATGGTTCCATTTTCATACATGAAACGTGCTGATTCGGGGCTTTGACTACAAATCCAGTTAAAACGCTCGATCAACATATCTTTAGCTTCTCCAATCTTACGACCAAGAAGTCTCATAAACTTTTCTACATCACGATCGGCCTCCATAGCTAGTGTAGGAAGAATAATCGTAACGGGACAAATATTACCACGTCCATCTTTGAGCTGTCCAAGCCCATTAACGTCCCAACCATTTGCAGTCCTGCAGCCCATTGTACTGAAGTAGGTTTTAGGATCATTTTTATCATATCCAGCATTACCGCTCCAATCTACATTTGCATAGTTGGGATATAAACGTTTAGTTGTTGACTCAAGTGCAAGTCGATAGAGATCATAGTTTGGGGTTCCGGGTTTATCATTTACTCCTTTCATATACTGGAAAATTCCACATGGGAAAATAGGAGTTTTATGAAATTTACCAACACCCTTAATAGATCCCTCTAAAAGAGCTTTAGTCACCATTCGTCCTTCGATCAAGGTACATGTACCATAATTGATAGACGTAAATGGTAATTGGTTGCCACTACGTGACTGCAGGCTGTTGAGGTTATGATACATCCCTTCTGCAGCCTGATTGAGCTCTTTTGTAGTGAGTTTTAAAGCATAATTATATACTTTCGGCTCACTCTTATATTTTTCGTCCTCAATTGACATTTCATCATTAAGTCCAAAATTTTCAATTTGTTCTTCTGAAAAATCTAGAATGAACTCTAGACCTTCTTTATAATGCTTATAAAAAGACTTTCTTACGTAGGGTACCATACTCCAATCAAGATGACTGGCTGATACTCCTCCAAATTGCTGAAGTGATTGTATTTGGAAAATAACAGCAATTAACTGAAAAGCAGTATTAATACTATTGGCTGGACGAATATCCACCTGACGAGTATTAAATCCTTTTGCAAGAAGTTTATCGAAAGGAATCGTCAAACAGTTATGCATTCCTACTGCATAAGAATCCAAATCATGAATATATATTTCATTGTTCAAATGATTATTTCGCGCTTTCCTGCTCATACAGTAGTTAAGTGCAAAATCTTTTACTACATAACGATTAGCTTCACCTAAACGCCCACCAAAACTATGCTCATCAAGGTTTGCATTTTGATTTTGCACATTTGATGCTCCTAACTTTTCAGAAATTCCCTTTGTTAGACGCTCATTCTCAGCTCGACGTAATGCTTTTCGATAACGTTCCTGAATATAAGCTCGTGAAACATTAAAGTAATTATTCTTCATCAAGAACTGTTCAACAATGTTATGAATTTCATCAACATCGATGTCCTCTTCTCGACCTTCTACAAGTTCACTCACATACTTATCTAATTTATTAGATACGGACTGTGTAAATGAACTTTCCTCCTTACAATCACTAAATGCAGCTAATACAGCTTTTTGAATTTTTTCAAGACTAAAAGCCTCTCTGCTACCATCTCTTTTTATTACAAGCATGCTCTTTTTTGTTTTAAACTTTATTCCAATTTTCGCCAAGATCTAGGGTTATATATTCCTTGGCATTCTTAATCTCAATGACCTCATCGATCTTGTTATACTTCTGTGTGAACTCTATATACTTGTTCTGTAGGTCAAAGTATAACTCGGGATCATCGTTAAATGTTTTCTTTCGATACGGATCACTCAAGACTTCATTCTTAACAAAGTCTTTGTCTCTCTGTATCAAAAGTATTTTTTCGATCCTAGAGAAATCGGGTAGTAGTGAAGTATTCTCAGCCCCTATTACATTCATAATAAAGTCTTTATTCTCTTCTCTCCCGCGACCACTTGGAAATTCACTATTATAGTAGTAATAAAACAAGGAATCAGTTACTCCTCTTTCTACTATTACACTATCATCCTTTAAGTGTGTCTGTATAAAATCTCTAAGTCTGACCAAATGCAGTATTGTATAGGTCAGATCATTATACTCAGTAAGCCCATTAAAAATACCAAATTGGTATGATTTCCATGGCTTAATGGCGGATTCCATTACTCCACAACCAAAGTAAGGACCCTCTTTGTTTGTTATCTGTGATTTGATCGTAGCGCCTTTTAAGGCACCAGACATACCATAATAAATTCTAATATTCTTCATAACTTGTTCTCTCATTTAGTTCACTAGGGAGGACACAACCCATCCCTTAGCGCACAGATAAGAACCTCAGACCTCCTCGTCCGCAAAATTCCAGTTTCAGTGGAGGGAAGAAAGAAGAGA